>Ga0180429_10002296_pt1 | contig 15829 bp, 10 predicted proteins | sample SS_ome_FD_132428 | JGI IMG/M metagenome (GOLD analysis project Ga0180429, IMG submission 132428) | Hypersaline lake sediment archaeal communities from the Salton Sea, California, USA - SS_1_S_1 metaG | ecosystem: Environmental > Aquatic > Non-marine Saline and Alkaline > Hypersaline > Sediment ...
AGCCGCGGAGAACTTCAAGGCGTGCGCCGCTTACGCCGACTTTCGGGAGTTGCTCGATAAGGAGCGGGACCTGGACGCTGTCAAGATCATGACACCCGATCATCTGCACGCGACCATCTCCGTCGCGGCGATGAACAAAGGCAAGCACGTCATGGTACACAAGCCCCTGGCCAACCGGATGTACGAAGGAAGACTCGTCGTCGAGACTGCCCGCAAGACTAAGGTTGCGACGCACCTGCTAGCCTACGGCGCCGGATCGGGCAACCGGTTGATTGCGGACCGGATCAAGGCGGGAGTCATCGGATCGCTTCGGGAAGTGCACAACTGGACGAACCGGCCGGTGTGGCCTCAATACACGGAGATCCCCACCGGCGCGCCGCCGGTTCCCAAGGGTTTCGACTGGGACTTGTGGCTCGGGCCCGCGACCGATCGCCCGTATCATCCGCACTACACGCACACGGTGTTTCGCGGTTGGTACGATTTCGGCGGCGGCTCCATGGCGGACATGGGCATTTACAGCCTCTGGCCGGTATTCACGGCGCTGGGGCTGAACGTTCCGTTGAGCGCCGAAGCGTTGGCGACCCATAGCTGCTCAATCGTCGATCATGTCAGCCGGCCGGCAAAGAACGATTTCTCCTATCCCGCCGCCTGCACGATCCGTTTCAGGTTCGCGGCACGGGAGGAGATGCCCGGACTGGATCTGTTCTGGTACGACGGCGGTATGAAACCGCGCCTTCCCAAGGAAGTCGAGGCGCACGACGTCGAGATGCCCAGAGAGGGCATCCTGTTTGTCGGCGACTGGGGAACGATCGTGGCCGGATTCAACGGAAAGAATCCACGACTTTTCGCCAAGCGCAAGAGTGAAGCCCTCCAGTTGGAAAGAAGGCGAAGCGGACACGGCGGGGGTTACAAGCCCTGGCTCCGGGCCGTCAAAGGGGGCGAACCATCGCCGGGCAGCTTCCTTAGCGCAGGGCCCATTACCGACACCGTCAACCTGGGGACCGTCGCACTGCGCGCAGGCAAGAAGGTGATGTTCGACAGCGAAAACCTGAAAATTACCAACGTTGCCGCCGCCAATAAATACCTGTATCGCGACTACCGGAAGGGCTGGGAACTCTAATAACGTGTTTCGAAATTAGGTAACATTTCAGCCAAATCGCCAGGCGCTTCGTACGACGGTCTTCCAAGACCGTCGAAGGCCTGAATTCGACGCCGACGGGCTTGGACCCTTTCCGGGATCCAGGCGGCGATGAACCCTCGGCCCGCCGGCGCCATCCCCGAGACTTCCCTATTGCTGATCTGGTCCCTCGTCCGGCCGGGGCCGGGATGGTTCGGACGGCGGCGGCGAAGGTCGTCCTGTAGCGACAACCCGATCATACAAGAACCGGCGAAATGGCAGTGTGCGAATTGCACCGCAGACCGCCCCCGGTGTGTTCGCCGGGGGCTACATCGATTCGATAAAGCTCCACGGTTTGAGGCCGGGAGGCTTGAAATCTGCCCGGCCGGAGAGTAAGGTAGGATAATTGGGTGGATTTTCCGGAAAACCTTGGTTTGCAGAAGGGTCCTGACTAATGAGAATCAACAATCAACAGCAGAAGTCGCAGGGGCTTACACGTCGGCGGATGTTGCAGGGTGCGGCTGGGGCAGTTGCTGCCGCCGCAGCGGCGGGCGTGCCGGCGGCCGGCGAGGCTGCCCGATGGGGATATCGCCGTTCCGCCTGCTGCCGGCCGGCCGCGCTGAAGGGCAACATCAATCATTCGGTATGTCATTGGTGCTTTACGGCCGATTGTTCGGTCAAGCCGATGACGATCGAACAACTTGCCTGCAACGCCGCCGCGATGGGGCTCAAGTCGGTCGAACTGGTCGATCCGGAGCATTGGGACATCCTGAAGAAGTACGGCCTGATCTGCGCGATCGCCAACAGTCATGGTTTCGTCAAGGGATTCAACGACAAGGCGAACCACGCGATGTGCATCGACAAGATCACCAAGGCGGTGAACGCCTGCGCAGCGGCGGGGTTCCCCAACGTGATCACGTTCTCCGGTTTCCGCAACAACATTCCCGACGACGTCGGTCTGGAAAACACGGTCAACGGTCTGAAGAAGGTGATCGGCTACGCTGAGAAGAAGAAGGTCAACTTGTGCATCGAGGTGCTCAACAGTCGCGTGGACGTGGAGATGAAGGGCCACCCCGGCTACATGGGAGACTCGGTGGAGTGGTGCGGCGAAGTCTGCAAGCGGATCGCCTCGCCGCGGATGAAGATCCTCTTCGACATCTACCACGTTCAGATTATGCAGGGCGACGTGATCACGCGGATCCGAGAGTGGAAAGACTACATCGGCCATTACCACACGGCCGGCAACCCGGGCCGCAACGAAATGGACGACACGCAGGAGATCCATTACCCGGGTATCATGCAAGAGATCGTCAAGACCGGCTTCAAGGGCTACGTTGCCCAAGAGTTCATCCCCACCCGAAACCCGGTCCAAGGCCTTTGCGACGCCGTAAGGCTCTGCGACGTGTAAGCGGTCTGAACAAGTTGGGGACTATCCCAATTTTCGCGCGGGGACTATCCCAATTTTCGCGCAGCGAAAATGGGACTGTCCCCCTGCCCGCATTGTGGCGGCTAGACGCAGTACGCTGTCAGCCGATCGCCAGTTTCAGGATTTGCTCTTGGGTGGCGCCGGCGACGTCGGTGATTTCGCCGGTGATTCGTCCCTCGTGCATGACGAGGATGCGGTCGCTCATGCCGAGGACCTCGGTCAGTTCGGAGCTGATCATCAAAACGGCCTTTCCCTGGGCGGCCAGTTCGTTGATCAGCAGGTAGATTTCATACTTGGCGCCGACGTCGATTCCGCGGGTGGGTTCGTCGAAGATGACTACTTCTGCGTTGCGCTGGAGCCATTTGGCCAGCACGACTTTCTGCTGATTTCCGCCGGAGAGGTTTTCCACCGGCAGGTCGTGGTGGGGGATCTTGATCCGCAGCGTCTTGACAAAGCGGTCCAGGGCCCGGCGTTCGCGGCTGCGGCGGACGAACCCCAGGCGGGAGAAGCGTTGCAGGTTTGGCAGGGCGAAGTTCTCGCGCACGCCTTGGCCGATCACAAGGCCCTCCGACTTGCGGTCCTCGGTCAGCAGGCAGATTCCCGCCCGTATCGCGTCGCGCGGCCGGCCGATGCGCAGCCGCCGGCCGTCGAGTTCGATCGTGCCGCGATCGGGGCGATCGGCTCCGAAGATCAGCCGCGCCGTCTCGGTGCGCCCCGCGCCGACCAGCCCGGTAAGGCCGAGGATTTCGCCCCCGCGCAGTGCGAACGACACGTCGCGGACTTTGCCTGCGCGGCACAAGTGGCAGACCACCAGCCGCCGCGGTCCGATCTCGGCGGTCCGCCGGGGAAATTCGCTTTCCAGCTTGCGGCCGACCATCATCTCGATCAGTTCATCCCGGGTCACCTCGCCGGCCGGCCGCGTGCCGACGTGCCGCCCGTCGCGCATAACCATCACGCGATCGGCAATCTGGAAGATCTCTTCGAGCCGATGGCTGATGTAGATCACGCCGATGTGTCGAGCCGTGAGTTCGCGGATAATTGCGAAGAGGCGTTCGACTTCCTGCGGGCTGAGCGTGGCGCTGGGCTCGTCCATGACGATGATTTTCGCTTCCTGCGACAGGGCCTTGGCGATCTCGACTACTTGTTGCCGGGCGATGTTCAACTCGCGGCAGCGGGTGGCCGGATCGATGCGGACACCCATCCGGCCGAGCAGCGTGCGGGCCTGCCGCTGCTGGGTGCGAGAGTGGATGAGCCCGGCCGTGGCCTGTTCCCGACCCAGGAAAAGGTTCTCGGCGGCGCTGAGCCCCGGCACAAGGTTCAGTTCCTGGTAGATTACCGCAACGCCGGCCCGTTGCGCGTCGACCGGGCTGGTGATCTGCACGGCGGCGGCGTTGATTTCTATAGAGCCGCGGTCGGGTAGATGTGCCCCGCTGAGGACCTTGATCAGCGTGCTCTTGCCGGCCCCGTTTTCGCCGAGCAGGGCCAGCACCTCGCCGGCCTGCAACTCCAGTTCGACCCCTTTGAGGGCTTGCACACCGGGGAACGACTTGTCGATACCCCGCATTCGCAGCAGGGGCATCTCTACGGCAGACGCGACGGCTGGCTCGCTCATGGATTGGCGGTGGTCAGTTATCAGTTGTCAGTTATTTTGATTGTGCTGCCGAATAGTCCCAGTAACGCTCCGCGCGACGAGCGTGCATCGCGCGACGGGTGGCATGCCCACGCTTGCGTGGGCATGTGTGAAACCAGGGGAAAACCGCCGCTCATGCCCACGCAAGCGTGGGCATGCCACCCGTCTACTTAATTCCCAGACGTTTCTGGATTTGCTCCAGGGGTATGCCTTTGGTTTCGGGCATAATCAGCAGCACCCAGAACAATTGCAGGACCATCATCGCGCCGTAGAAGGCGAATGTATTCCCGCCCGACCAGTCGGCGATCATCGGGAAGGTCCAGGAAATCGCCGCGGCCATGAACCAGTGGGTGAAACTACCCAGCGCCTGGCCGCGTGCCCGAACGCGGTTGGGGAAGATTTCGCTGATGAAGACCCAGATCACAGCGCCCTGACCGAACGCGTGCGACGCGATGAACACCAGCAAGCCCACGAGCACGACGAGGCTCCCGGTGGCGATATTGGCGGCGGGATCGGTTGCGGCGGCCTTGATTGCGGCGTTGCAGACCTTGGTGGCGGCGTCAAGCGCCTTGGCGGCGGCGGGGTCGGCCACTTCCGCCGCCTTGGCGGCAGCGCCGAAACTCGCGGCGGCAGCGTCCAAGTCCTTTGAATCCGCGGTATCGGAGGCCACAGAGTCGAGGGCCCCGGCGGCATCGGTTAGTGCCGTAGCGGCCGCGGGATCGGCTGCCGTGGCTGCTGCTGCGCCGCAGGCCCTGGCTACAGCGGTGAAGGTGTCGGCGGCCTGGGGATCGGCTTTCACGGCCTCGGCGGCGTCGGCAAAGGTATTGGCGGTCGCGGTGTCGGATGATTTCGCGGCAGCGTCGCAAGCTTCGACGGCATTGTTAAGGGCCTTGGCGGCCGAGAACTCGGGACCGTAGGTGTAGAACGCCCAGGCGACGGCACCCAAGCTCAGGATATAACCGATCGAGCCGGCGAGCATCAACTTGCGCCGGCCGAAATGGTCGATTACCAGCAGGGCCGCCATGGTGAACAGGAGATTCATCATGCCGACGCCGACACTGCTGAGCAAGGCCGTGCTTTTGCCTGCACCTGCCATTTTGAAAATGTGTGGGGCATAGTATATCAGCGCGTTGATGCCCGATAGCTGATTGAACGCGGCGATGGCCACCGCCAGCATGATTGGCTTCAGGTACGCTTTGCGGAAGAAGGGTTCCTTCAGGGTGTGGTGCGTCAGGTCGAGCGAGGCCTGGATCTCCTTGATCTCCTCGTCGACGTTGCCGGTATCGGTACCCAGCTTATCCAACACCGCACGCGCCTCATCGACACGATCCTGCGACAGCAGCCAGCGGGGGCTCAGCGGAATAGCAAACAGCAGGCAGAAGAACGCCGCCGCCGGGAAGGCCTCGACGCCGAACATCCAGCGCCACTCGATCGCGCCGAGTTGGAATTGAGCGACCATGTAGTTGGAGAAATACGCCAGCAGGATGCCGAAGACGATATTGAACTGGGTGACGGCCACCAGGCGTCCGCGATACCGGGCGGGCGAGATTTCGGCGATGTACATTGGCGAGACCACCGAGGCGCCGCCCACGCCCAGTCCGCCGAGAAAGCGAAACAGCAGGAACGCTCCCCAGTTCCAGGCCAGCGCACTACCCACCGCGGAAACGGCATACAGCACGCCGATGACAATCAGCACGGTTCGCCGTCCAAAGGTATCGGCCGGCCGGCCGGCCACGATCGCGCCGACAATTGTGCCGATCAACGCGCTGGCCACGGTAAAGCCGTACCAGAAAGAGCCCGACAGCCCCAGCCAGTAATCCCCCTGTGAAAGGTCAAAGGCGTCTTCCAACCCGGCCTTGGTGCCCGAGATTACCGCGGTATCGAAACCGAACAGCAGCCCACCCAGGGCCGCGATGATTGTGGCGCTGATCAACACTCGTTTCACAACAAACTCCTTTCTCGGCGGCGGCTAAGGACGCGAGCCGAAATAACGTGCTTGTTTTCCAGCCATTGGATGCGGCCAATCTAACGGGTTGGCAGACGAGCGTCAATGGCGCCGGCGGAAGGTCCGTGTCATCCGGCTTGCCTTTCTTGCGGTTTTCTGGATACTGAAGATAGGCAAGGTGGCTTGAAATATGGGGAGGGAGAAGATGACGGGCAACTCCCGCGCCGGTGTACTGGCCGCGGTGATCTACCTTGCAGGATCGGCCACGGCGGAGGCCCAGGTCCCCGACGCGTTGTTCCGGGCTCATCTTGGTGCGGGTGAATTCGCCCCGGCGATGGCGCTGGCCCGAAACGCCCCCAATGCCCAACAGCACGATGCCCGGCTCGCGCAAATCGCTGCCGCGCAGTCGCGGGCTGGTGCCCAACGCGCCGCGCTGCGCTCGGCGGCCGAGATCTACGACGATCGGGTGCGATCACAAACGCTCCGGCAAATCGCGGCCGAACCGCTCGGCGGACGCGGCGGCGGCTCGCAGGCCGATTTCGATTCGCTCATCGAGCTGATCACCACCACGATTGCTCCGACCAGTTGGGACGAGGTTGGCGGGCCGGGCTCGATCGCCGGATTCCCCACCGGCGTCTACGTCGATCCACAGGGCGTGCTACAGCCGCTGATGCGCGACGACCACTCCGGGCGCCTTGCCGCCCTGCTGGCATCGAGTTTTCCGGCAGCGCGGCCGGGTGAGCTGCGGCGCAGCTCGCCGTTGCGGATGATCTCGCTGCCGCGGCTGGAGAAACACGTGCAACTCCGCCTGGCCGCCGGCCGCCGGCCGAGCGAAGCGATGCGAATGCTGGCCGGATTGCAGCGGATCGAGTACGTGTTCGTCTATCCGCAAAGCGGCGAGTTGGTGCTGGCCGGGCCGGCCGGCGACTGGAAAATCGGCAAGGAGAACCGGATCCTCGGCGTGGACTCCGGCCGCCCTGTCCTTAGGCTCGACGACCTGGTCGTCGTACTGCGCCACATGAGCGGCGCTCCCAACGCCCAGTTCGGCTGCGCCATTACTCCCACCCAAGGCGCGCTGGCCCGCGCCAAAGCGTTCCTCGAGCAGTCGCAGAAGGGTTCGATAGACGCCGGCCGGCGAAAGACCTGGCTGGAGCAGTTGCGCCGGCAGCTCGGCAAGCAGGAGATCGACGTCGACGGCCTCGACCCGCGAACCCGCGCCGCCCGGCTGATCGTCGAGGCCGATTATCGCATGAAGCTCGTCGGCATGGGATTGGAGGAAGGTGTGCCGGGCGTGGAGAGCTACCTGGATTCGATCAAGGTTCCCCGGGGCCAGGCGCCGCCGCCGCTGGGCGTGTTGCGCTGGTGGTTCACGCTCAACTACGACGCCGTGCTGACCTGCCGGGAGCGAAACGCGTTCGCCATTCGCGGGCAGGGAGTTCAGGTCCTCAGCGAGAACGAACGTCTGGCGGCCGACGGTCGGCGGATTCACACCGGCGCGTCGGAGGAGCTGAACCGGCAGTTCGCCCGCAGCTTTACGCGCCATTTCCCCGCCCTGTGTGACAAGTACCCCGTCTACGCCGAACTGCGCAACATCTTCGACCTGGCCTTGGTCGCCGCGCTGATTCGCCGGGAGGGCCTGGCGGAGAAGGTCGGCTGGCACATGACCTGTTTCGGCCCCGACGGCCGATTCCCCGCCGAACTCGCCGAGGCCCCGACGAAAGTCGAGACGGTGATCAACCACCGGGTGATCAACCGGGTGCACATCGTTGCCGGCGTCAGCGGCGGCGTGCGGGTCGAACCGGCGCCGCTGGTCGCCCGCGAGAATATCGAGATCGACCGCTACGGCACGCTTTCCAAGAAGCGTCCGGCCGCCGTCGCCAAGGACCTGCCGCCGGGCGCGTGGTGGTGGGATTAGGAATGCCGAGGGGGACAGTCCCATTTTCCCTGCGGGAAAATTGGGACAGTCCCCAAGTTATTCACATCCGAGTTCTTAGAGTTGGTTGCGATGGGCACGAGCATCCGCACCGCAATGGCGAGTTGGCTTTGCACGGCGATCCTGCCGGCCGCTGCGGTGTTTGCGCAGGCCGAGTCGCCGGATGCACAACACGCGGTGCTGGCCAGAGTAGGCGGCGAGTCGATCTACGCCAGCGACGTTGCCCGGCTACTCGGCACCGTGACCAGGGACAAGCAGGTCAACCCGGCCATGCTGCCGGCGCTTCGGTCGCGGCTGCTTAGGCAGATCGTCGACCGCCGTTTGGTCCTGTCATACGCGCGGCGGACCAACTCCGGGGCAAGCCGAGCCGAAGTCGACGCGGCACTTGCCGAACTGGAATCGCAGTTTGCCCTGCGGGGGCGGTCGCTGGACGAAGTTCTACAGGAGCGAGCGATGGGCAAGGCCCATTTTCGGCGACGGATTACCTGGGACTTGACCTGGAAGAAGTACCTGCGGCGGTACGTTACCGAGTCGCGGCTGGCATCGTATTTTGACGCCCATCGCCGGGAGTGCGACGGCACGCAACTCGCCGTCAGCCACATCCTGCTGCGGCCGGCGGCCGGCGCCGATTCGGCCGCGACCGCTGCGCTGGTCGAGCGGGCGGAGTCGATCCGCCGGGCGATTGTCTCCGGCGAGACCTCGTTCGCCGAGGCGGCGGCAAGGCACTCGGCCGGGCCCAGCCGCGCCGGGGGCGGCCGGCTGGGGTTGATCTCGCGGCACGGCTCGATGGAGGAGGCGTTCGCCCGGGCGGCATTCGCCCTGCAGGCCGGCCAGGTAAGCCGGCCGGTCCGTACCCGCTTCGGCGTGCACCTGATCCGTTGCGACCGGATCGAGCCCGGCGACAAGCAGATGCCGGAGGTCCGCCCGGCGCTCAAAGAGGCCTTGTCGCGGGAACTGCTCGGCAAGCTGGCGCGGCTGGAGCGCCGCTATACCAAGGTAGAGTTCACCGTTCCCGCTTCCCACCGACCACCCGCCACTAAACATGTTGATTCAATTCCGGCGGAGTACTGACCCCCAGGTTCTACGTCATGCAACGCGTCGATCTGAGGTTCCGGCTCGCTAGAACTCCAGTTTCATCAGATCCTCGCCCAGTTCGGTAGCCGGAAAGATTTCCCGGGCCACCTCCACCTGGATCGGATCGGCAGCGCGAAGCAGCGGATTGGTGTGTACCAGCACCAGCCGGCGCACCTTGGCCTTTCGGGCGACCCGGGCCACGGGTGTCGTACAACTATGGCCCGTCTTCTGTGCCCAGTCGGCGGCCGAGTCGGGGAAGTAACACTCGTGCACCAGCAGGTCCACCCCGCCGATCTTCTCGACGTACTCGGCGTCGACCGCCGCGGTGGTGTCGGTCACGTAGGCCATCGACCGGCCGGGCCAATCGAGCCGAAAACCGACCGAGCCGCCCTGGTGCGCAAGCGGAAAGTGCGTCAGTCGTCCGCCGGCGGGCAAGGGGACTTCTGCGGCCAGCGGCCGGGATTCGTAGGGGGGCCGCTTCGGAAAGAGATGTTCCGAGAAGAGGTGTTCGTCGATCGCCGCCAGTTTCTCCGCCGCGGCGTGAACCGTGACCCGATCCAGCGGATGCTCGTAGAGCACGCTGAACAAATAGCTCAAGCCGATGACGTGGTCCAGGTGCGCATGCGTCAGAAAGATATCCAGCTCGCCGCTCTGCAGGTACCGCGCCGCCCGAAACATGCCCGTGCCGGCGTCCAGCATAATGCCGCACTCGGGAATCAAAATGCAGGGCGTGTGCCGCCGCTGGCTCGGGTGATAACCGCTCGTACCCAGCAGGACAAGTTTCATGGCAAGCACCGTATGATCGTCTCGAAATCGAAGTTTAACCCCTTCGGTCACCGGCCGGCAAGAGCAGCCCTTCCAGGATCGCCGTGAGTTGTTCGTCGGAGAGTTGCACCGGGTTGCCGCTCATGCTGCTGCCGCGGGAGTCTCTGACCAGCGCGGGTATCTGCTCCGGCCGCACGCCCACATCGGCGAGTCGCCGCGGCGTGCCGAGGCGGCCGCACAGGGCCTCGATCGTTGCCATCAACCGCTCGACGGCCTCGCGGGCCGGCATAGCAGCGGCGGCGGGAATCGCCGCGCGTGCCAGGTCGGCGAGTTCCTCTTGGCACGCCTCGCTGTTTACCCGCAACGCAACCGGCAGCATCAGCGCACAGGCCGCCCCGTGCGGCACGCGGCAATGCGTCCCCAGCGCCGGCGCCACGCCGTGGGCCATTCCCAGGCCCGAGTTGGCTAACGCCATCCCGGAAAGCAGCGCCGCATGTGACATGGCGGTTCGGGCATTGCGCGACGCGCCGTTCTCGACCGCCTCGGCGATTGCCGGCAGGGCCAGCTTTAACCCTTGCGCGCAGAGTGCTTGTGGGATGGGCCGGGCCTTGCGGGAGATGTAGCTCTCGATCAGTTGAGTGACGGCGTCCATGCCGGCGGCGGCGGTCACCGGCGGCGGCACGCTGGTGCAAAGCTCCGGGTCGACCAGCGCAATCTGCGGCATCAGGCGGTTGTCGCGGAGACTCTTCTTAAAGGGCGGATCGTACGACGAGATGACGGCATTCTTGGTGGCCTCGGCGCCGGTTCCGGCAGTGGTGGGCATGGCCAGGACCGGTAGCGGCCGGGTGATGATTTCCAGCCCCCGGCCGACGCCCTCCAGGTAATCCTTTACCGTGGTGCTTTCCCGGTTGACGGCCATTGCCCCGGCGGCCTTGGCCAGGTCGATGGCCGACCCGCCGCCGACGGCCAGCATGAAGTCGCCGGGGCCGGGTCCGCGGCCGTGCAACTCCGCCGCCAGGCGGTCCACGTCTGCGACCTCCGGCTCGTGGTCGATTGTTCCGGCGATAACCGGCTCGACTTCTTCCGCCTTCAAGGCAGCGGAGATTTCGGCGATGACTCCGGCGGCGAGCGGCACGGGCAGCCCGCTTATGACAAACGCCCGGTGCCCCAGCGTCCGGCCGAGTTTACCCACCTCGGTTCGCCGTTGCCAGCCGAAGACGATCTGTCGCGGGGCGAGGAAGTCGTAGGCCATCTCGTCGGTCATGTGGGGCTCCTTGTTGCTGCCGCAGCAATACTACCCGCCGTGGCCGCCGGGGCTAAGGACCGCGGCTTGGAAAGGGGACAGTCCCATTTTCCCTGCGGGAAAATCGGGACAGTCCCCCATAAACGCGGTCGGCGCGTGGGAACGCGGAAACGTAGTTGGTTGCTTGCAAGGCCGAGCATTCAATATAATGAGGTTTGTTGATAATGCGAACCCCAAGAGTACTTCGTTGCCATGCACGTAGTGTTGTGTGTTGTTGTGCTTGCGGCCGCTGGCTCTGCCGTGGAGCCGAGCGAGCGGTTGAGCCCGCCGTTGCGGACGCTGTTGGCCGTCGGGCCCAAGGGGGCTGGTAATCGCCGGGCCGCCGAGGCGTGGCAAGAACTGGCTCGCTCGCCGGCCGAGCGGTTGCCCAACCTGCTCGCCGCGCTCGACGGCGCCAATCCGCTGGCGGCCAACTGGATCCGCACGGCTATCGACACCGTCGCCGAGCGCCAACTGCGCCGCGGCGGAAAACTGCCGGCCGCCGAACTGGAACAGTTCGTTCTGGATCGCCGGGGCGCTCCACGGGCAAGGCGGCTGGCCTACGAGTGGCTGTGCCGGGCGGATCGCTCGGCGCCGCGGCGGCTGCTCGGCGGAATGCTCGACGATCGCAGCCGGGAGATGCGCCGCGACGCGGTCGCACAGCTCATCGGCGATGCTATCCAGGTTACCGAACTGAGCCGGCCGGCCAACGCGCTGCCGCTTTATCGCCGGGCATTCGCCGCCGCGCGAGACCGGGACCAGGTGGAACTGCTGGCCGGGCGACTGCGGAAACTGGGCGAAACGGTCGACCTGCCGCGCCATTTCGGATTCATCCTCGGCTGGAAACTGATCGGCCCGTTCGACAACTCCGCCGAGCGGGGATACGGCGTGGCCTATCCGCCCGAGCGGGAAAGCGACCCCGCCGCATCGTACGACGGCAAGCACGGCAAGGTCGGCTGGATCGACTACCGCAGCAAAGACGACTACGGCAAGGTCGATTTGAACCGGGCGATTGGCGAAGAGAAGGGCGTGGTCGGATACGCGATGACGGAATTCTATTCCGCCGAGCGGCGGGAAGCCGAGTTTCGCGTCACGTCGTTCAATGCTGTCAAACTATGGTTCAACAGTCGGCTGGTCGACGAGCACAACATCTACCATGGCGGCTCGCAGATGGACCAGTACCGCAGTCGCGGGACCTTGCTGCCGGGTCGCAATACCATCTTATTGAAGGTCTGCCAGAACGAACAGACGCAAAGCTGGGCCCGCGTATGGGGTTTTCAACTCCGCCTGTGCGACGAACATGGGACGGCCGTCCTTTCAACCGACCGGCCTGCCGGACCCGCGAAAACCGAGGATCGCTAGCCGCCGACGGTCTTGAAAATGAAGCAAACCGCAATCGAAACGATCCTGGCACTTGCCGCGTTGTGTGCCTTTGGCGGCGGGGACTGGCGGCAGTTTCGCGGCACCGACAACAATAGCGTCTCCGGCGAGAGCAACCTGCCGGCCACCTTCGGCCCCGGCAAAAACGTTGGCTGGAAAGCGCCCCTGCCGGGCCGCGGACCGGCAAGCCCAATCGTGGTCGCCGGACGCGTGCTGGTTACCTGTTCGGGCGAGCCACGGCAGGACCGGCTGCACGTGCTGTGCTTTGATGTCGAGAGCGGAAAGCTGCGCTGGCACCGGCAGCTTTGGGCGACCGGGCATACGGTGCACGATCCGTTCGGGGCCGTGGCCGCGCCCACCCCGGCCAGCAACGGCAAGCTGATCTTCGCCCTATATTCGTCGAACGACCTGGCGTGCTTCGACCTCGAGGGAAACCTGAAGTGGTTTCGCGGCCTGGCCTACGACCATCCGACCACGCGGAACGACGTGGGCATGGGCTCCTCGCCGCTGGCGCTGGGCGACGTGGTGATCGTACAGCTCGAGAACCAGGGCGAGTCGTTCGCCGCCGCAATAAATGCCGCTGACGGGCAAACGCGCTGGCGAATCCCCCGCGATCACGACGGCATCTGGTCATCGCCGACCGCGCTGCGAGGCAAGACACCGCAACAGGACCTGGTGCTGCTGCAAGGCCGCGACCGCCTTGCCGCTTTCAATCCGCAAACCGGCAAGCGAGTCTGGCAGTACGAAGCCTCGTGCCACACGATCGCCTCGGCCACCACCAGCGGCGACCGCATCTACCTGCCGGCCAACGGCCTGCACGCCCTGCAATACGATCCGGCCGCCCGAAACGCCAGGCTGCTCTGGTACAAGCAGCGGATGCGCAGCGGCAACTCCTCGCCCGTGGTCCACGGCGGGCGAACGTACACGATCAAGTCTCCGGGCATCCTCGTCTGCGGCGAGGCCGCCACCGGCAAGGTGATCTGGCAATTGCGGCTGAAGGGTCCAATTTGGGCAACGCCCGTGTTGGCCGACGGGCGGCTGTACGTCGTCAACCATGCCGGGTTGGTTCAGGTCGTCGAATTGGGCCAGCAAGGAAAGTTGGTCGGGACCTCTCAGATAGACCCGGGGATCCTCGCTTCGCCGGCCGTGGCCGACGGGGCGATCTACTTCCGCAGCGATCAGAACCTGTGGAAGATCACCGCCGACAAACGATAGAACTGGAGATCATCATGAACCGTCACGTTGCTTCGAGCCTGATCCTACTGGTTGCCGTCCTGTTTCCAAGTTTTCAGCCGGTCTGCACGGCGGCCGAGGCGGCCGCCGGCGCCCGGCCCAATATCCTCTGGATCACTTGCGAAGACATCAGCCCGCACCTGGGTTGCTACGGCGACAAGTACGCCCGCACGCCCAACCTGGATAAGCTGGCGGCGCAGGGCGTGCGTTATACGCGGGCGTTCGCGCCGGCGAGCGTGTGTACGCCGGCCCGCTCCACCCTGATAACGGGCATCTTCGCCAGTTCGCTGGGTACGCAGCACCTGCGCGGGCCTCAGCCGTTGCCGGCCGGTGTTCGCTGCTTCACCGAGTACCTTCGCCGGGCCGGCTACTACTGCTCGAACAACGCGAAGGAGGATTACAACTTTGCCACGCCGCCGGGAGCGTGGGACGAATCGAGCCGAACCGCCCATTGGCGCAAGCGCAAGCCGGGCCGGCCGTTCTTCAGCGTGTTCAACTTCACCACCACGCACCAGAGCCAAGTGCGTTACTCGCAGGAGCGGTTCCAGCAGATCAACGCGCAACTGCCGCCCGGCCAGCGGCACGATCCGGCCCGGGTCCCCTTGCCGCCGTACTATCCCCATACCCCCGTCGTCCGCCGCCTCCCGGCGCCATTGCACACGCAGATTACGCTGATGGACAAGCAGGCCGGCGATCTGCTGCGGCAACTCCACGAAGACGGACTGGCCGGGGATACTATCGTGTTCTTCTATTCCGATCACGGGAGCGGCTTGCCGCGGCACAAGCGCTGGCTGCACGATTCGGGTACCCGGGTGCCGCTGATCGTGCGATTTCCGAAGAAGTACCGGCACCTTTCCCCGGGCAAGCCGGGCAGCACTTGCGATCGGCTGGTCAGTTTCGTCGACTTTCCCCCCACGGTGCTGGGCCTGCTGGGGCTGAAGATACCCGACTACATGCAGGGCCGCGCGTTCCTGGGCAAGCAGCCCGCTGAGCCGCGGCGGTACGTCTTCGCCATACGCGATCGGGTCGACGAGGTGTACGAGTTCAGCCGGGCGGTGCGCGGAGAGCGATATCACTACATCCGCAACTTCATGCCGCACCGGCCGCGGATGCAGCACAGCAACTACTCCGAGCGGACACCCATCCGGCAGGAGATCCGCCGCCTGGCCGCCGAGGGAAAACTCCACGGCGACGACGCCTGGCTGATGAGTCCCGACAAGCCGGCCGAAGAACTCTACGACACCCGGAGCGATCCGCATGAAATCCACAACCTGGCCGACTCACCCGAGCACCGGAAAACACTTGATCGCATGCGGGCGGCGCTGCGCCGGTGGATGCTCGACACCCACGACACCGGGTTGCTGGCCGAGGCGGAGATGTGCCGCCGGGCGGGCGGCCGCTCGCCCTACGCAATGGCCCGGCAGCCGGGCGAATTCGACATCCGGCGGATCCTCGATACCGCCGAACTCGTCGGCAAGGGACCGCAGGCAACCGCCGAACTGGCCACGCTCCTGGCAGACAAGGACAGTGCCGTGCGTTACTGGGCGGCGACCGGTTTGTTGACGCTGGGACCGGAAGCGAAAACGGCCGAGCAGGCCCTGCAAAAGGCCCTGGCCGATCCGGTGCCCAACGTCCGCCTCGCCGCGGCCGAAGCGCTGTGCCGCCTGGGCCGCGAAAAAGATGCCTTGCCGGTCATCACGGCCGGTCTGCGGGACAAGGATGAGCGGGTACGCCTCCAGGCGGGGATCGTCCTTTCGGCGCTGGGCGAGCTGGGCCGCGACGCCACGCCCGACATGAAGGCCGCGCTGGCGCGAAAAAACAAGGGCACCTACGCCCTGTATCTGCAATCGGCCCTGCAGCACGCGTTGGGCGGGAGCGATTAGTGGCGTATGTTCAGTAGTCCGTTCAGCCGCCGCCTCTAAGGAGCGGACGATAAATAACTTCCCGATTCTTGATGGAACGCAATCGTGATTGTGGAGTGTTGGGGTGATGGGGTACTGCAAGGCAGCCCCGAAGGGGCGGCAGTTAATAGCCCAGGGCGTCA
>Ga0180429_10002298_pt1 | contig 15815 bp, 11 predicted proteins | sample SS_ome_FD_132428 | JGI IMG/M metagenome (GOLD analysis project Ga0180429, IMG submission 132428) | Hypersaline lake sediment archaeal communities from the Salton Sea, California, USA - SS_1_S_1 metaG | ecosystem: Environmental > Aquatic > Non-marine Saline and Alkaline > Hypersaline > Sediment ...
ACGCCGACACCCCCCGTGACCTCATCCTGCCCGTGGCCGAGCTGCGGGACGCGATCGCCCGGGGCCGACGGGAGCGAGGCGCAGCCCGACTGGTCCTGTCCGGCGGCGAGCCCACCCTGCACCCGGACTTCATCGAGCTGGTGGGCTTCGGCCGACAGCAGGGCTACGAGCGGGTCCAGGTCGTCACCAATGGACACCGCTTCGCCGAGCGGGCCTTCTTCGAGGCCACCATGGACGCCGGGCTCGGCGAGATCACCTTCAGCCTCCACGGGCCCAACCCGGAAGTCCACGATCGCCTCACCGGGCGCCCGGGAGCCTTCAAGGCGCTGATGAAGGGCCTGGTGCGTGCGGTGCGGGACGGCCGCCCCATCGTCAACGTCGACGTCGTCATCAATCGCCAGAACGTGGCGCGGCTCGACGAGATCATCGAGCTCTGCGTCTCCCAGGGGGTGACCGAGTTCGACCTGCTCCACCTGATTCCCCAGGGACGGGCCTTCGAGCACCGGGACAGCCTCTTCTACGAGGTGGCCGATCACCTGCCGAAGCTGCGCGAGGTGTTCCGCCTGGCCCGCCATCCCCGGATCACGGTGTGGACCAACCGCTTTCCCGTCGCCTATCTCGAAGGGCTGGAGGACCTGATCCAGGACCCGGACAAGCTGCGCGACGAGGTGCACGGGCGCCGGTATCAGCTGCGCCGGTACCTCGACACCGGCGAGCCCCTCGACTGCCGGTCGGCCGAGCGTTGTCCTCACTGCTTCATCGAGCCCTTCTGCACCACGATGGACCGGGCGGTCGCCGCCATGAACGACCGCGCCTTCGAGGTGTGGTGGGTGGGCGCAGGCACCTGGTCTGGCGAGGCGCTCCCCTACGGTTGCTCCCGTCTCGGCGTCGCGGCGGACACCCTGGCGGCCCTGCACGACATGGAGATCCCCCCGGGGACGGGGATCTACGCCGTGGGCGTCGCCGGCGACCCACTCGCGGACGCGGCTGGCGGGAAGCGACCCACCACCCTGGTGGCCGCCGAGCCGGCCCAGCTGGACGGCTGGCTGGTGGGCGAGCTGCCGCCGAACATCACCGTCGACATTCACCTCAATCGGCGAACCGCCACCTGGCTGACCGCCCACCGGGACCGGCTGCGCGCGGCGCCGCTCACGGCGCTCCGGATCCACCAGCCCACCCACGCCAGTCTGACCGTGGCCCAGGCCGAGGACGTGGCGGACCTGCGCGGGTTCTTCCGCGCGCTCGACCTGCCCATCGCGGTGAGCGGCTTGCCCGCCTGCCTGGCGCCCGGCGCCGAGCTGGTCCCGGCCCGCGCCATCCTGCCAGCCCAGCTGTTCGACGCGACCACCGGCCGGCTCGACCTCGCCGAGCTGGCCCGTCACCACCTCGCCACGGCCTATCACGTCCAGTCGGTGCGCTGCGCCGACTGCCCCGTGGCGTCCCGGTGCGACGGCGCCCACATCCAGCTCGTGCGCAATCTGGGCCTGGCCGTGCTTCAACCCCTCGGCGCCGGCCCGGAGGCCGAGGCCACCGTGGGAGCCGTCAAACGCCACTTCCCCGAGCCACGGTCACGGCTCGCCACCGGTCGACCGCCCGAGCCGCCGGCGCCGAGCTTGCCGGGCTACGGGCCGCCACCGCCACCGCCCAGCGATCCCCTCGCCCGCCACGCCGCCGAGCCCCAATCGGAGCCCGACGAGACCTCGAGGGACTGACATGGCCAACCTCGGTTACCTCCAGCTCACCCGCGATTGCGTGCAGGCCTGCCGGTTCTGCAGCAACCCGCCCACGGGCGAGGACCTCACCGAGACCCAGATGCGCGCCGCCATCGATGACCTGGTCGAGCTCGGCTACGACGGCGTCATCCTCACCGGGGGCGAGCCGACCTGCTCCCCCCTCCTGGTGCCCACGTTGCGCTACGCCGCCGAGCGCGGCCTGCAGAGCCGCATCATCACCAACGGCCAGCTGCTCGCCGACCGCAGCCTGTTCGAGCGCTGCGTGGCCGCCGGCCTCGAGCACCTGCACCTGTCCCTTCAGAGCCACCGACCGGCGGTGCACGACTTCATCACCCAAAACCCCGGGTCGTTCGACAGGGCCATGACGTGCCTGTCCCACGTGCCTCACCTCGGCGTGACCGGCGACATCAACACGGTGATCCACGCCTACAACTCGGACCATCTGGACGACACGGTGCGCTGGCTCTGCGAGCACTTCCCCTTCCTGCGCCATTTCGTCTGGAACAACCTGGATCCCGAGGGCCCGCGGACGGCACAGAACCCGGATTGCATCCCCCGGGTCCACGAGTTTCAGGTCGCGCTGGAGCGGGCCATGGACTTCCTCCACCAGTCGGGCCGCACCTTTCGGGCCGAGCGGGTACCGCTCTGCGGCATGCCTCGCTACGCCTGGGCGGCCACCGAGACCCGCAAGATCATCAAGGAGGAGGAGCGCAGCGTACGGTTCCTGGACGCCAAGGGCGTGGTACGGCAGCGGGAGTTCCTCCACGACAAGGGCGCGGTTTGCGAGCCCTGCCGCTACGATCCGATCTGCGCGGGCATGTACTCGATGGGACGGCACTACGACGAAGCGGAGCTGTCGCCGCTGTTCGACGACCCCGTGGTGGTCGTCCAGCAAGTGCTCTCCCACCCGCCGAGCCCCGATCTCACCGCGCGCATCCTGGCCCGCCGTGGCCGGCGCGCGCCCAGCGCCGAGCCGGCGGGCATCGGCCCGGGGGAGCCTGCCGCCTCATGAACGCGCTGGTCGACCACCTGCTCGCCGTCGCCTGGCCCGACGGCGTCCCCCAACGCCTCGACGGGCTCATCGATCGGCCCCTCTGCACCCGCCATCTGGCGGACTTCAAGCTCGGGCTGGTGTTCCCCTTCGATGGCTCCCTCCGACCGGTACGGCTGGCCCTGAGCTGTCAGGGAGAACGGTCGGCGTGGCGGCGCGGCGTCGCCGAGCGTTGGCCCGCCCCGGCCCTGGACGACTTCTTCGACCATGTGCCCGCTGATACCCGGCTGATGGTCGACTCGGACGGCTCGGACCGAGCCGTGGTCTACCTGGATGATCTGCAGCAGGTGGACCATCGCCTGCAGGCGCCGGCCGGGCTGGAGCTCATGTGCTGGACCCTCGAGCTGCCCGACGGCACCGACGGTTTCCTCACCCGCCACCGTGAGCCCCCCCACGACCGGGTGCCGCCCGGGCAACAGGCCCACGTCCAGGCCCTGCTCGACGCCGGCGCCGAGGGCCTCTGGGCCCTGCGCTGGCGAGGGGACCAGCCCTGCGCCGTGCTCTGGGTCAGCGAGAGTCGGTGGCGCGCCAATGCCGCCACGACCTGCCAGATCGCCGACCAGCTGGGCAGCCACCCCGGCTTTCGCGCGGCCCTGGGCTGCCTGGCCGAGCAGGGCCACGAGGGCTATCCCGACGTCATCGAGCTACGTGCCGACGGGGGCATCGAGGTGACCCTGGGGATCCTGACGACACCTGGAGCGCAACCATGAGCGCCACCCTGCGGTCGACCGATGGCTGGCAGGCGCCCGCCGGGGTTGGTGGCCAGCGCCAGGCCGGCTTCGTCACCCTGCCGGGCAGGGCGCCGGCCTCGACCGCTCGGATCTGGGTGCACGACGTGACCGCGCTCGGCGGGAGGGAGGCACGCAGAGCCCTCGGCCGCGAGGTGGCCGCCCTGGCGCGACGGGGGCCCCTGCCGACCGTGGACATCTCCGGGGTCGCCGATGGCGACGACCTCATCGCGGCCATCGTGCTGACCCTCTATCTCCAGTTCCGCGTCCCGGCGGTGCCGATCCAGATCGTTGCCGATCGCGAGCACATCCACGCCGACGTCTATCGGATGTTCGCGGCGGCCATGGACAACCCGGGTCGCCTGCTACGCACCCTGGACCACGTGGTCTTCGCCCGCCTCCACTACCTCGTGGGGGAGCAGGACCACCGGCGCATCGCACGGCTCGCTCCGCTGCTGTCCATCATCGAGATCTGCGCCGACGGCGATGCCCGCCTGGCCCGGCACCTGGCCGAACGACTCGACGTGGGCAAGCGCAATCTCCAGCTGATGGTGACCCGCCGCTGCCAGCTGCGCTGCGTCTACTGTCCGGTGGACAAGGATGACACCGATCTCTCGTCGGCTCACGCCGGTCGGGCCATCGAGCTGCTGCTCCGGGGGAAACGTGAGCGCTTTCGGGTCGACTTCGCCGGCGGCGAGCCGCTCCTCCGCAAGCCCTGGGTACGGGCGATGATCGAGCACACCCACCGCCGCGCCCGGCAGGAGGGAAAGCAGGACTCCTACTACCTGGTCACCAACTGCCTCGAGCTCAGCGAGGACTTCTGTCAGTTCCTGGCCAACTACGACGTGGAGATCGAGATCAGCATCGACGGCACCGAGGCTTCCCACAACCGCAACAAGATCACGGTGGAGCGGGGGCTCAACCCCTACCGCCGGCTGGTGGACAACTTCGCCCACCTGCGTCGCTACGACATTGGCTACAACGCCGTGCTGGTGTTCACCCCGGAGGGCTTCCCGGCGCTGCGGGCCGATCTCGAGCACGTGCTGTCGCTGGGCTTTCGTAACATCGCCATCAACTACGCCATCGGCTGCCACTTCACCGCCGACCTCGTCCACCACTACGTCGACCTGATCGCCGACTTCGTCCACCGCTACGACATGCTCTCCCGTGGCGCCGAGGCCCCCTTCTTCATCAAAAACCTGCGCTACAAGTCGGAGCCCACCATTCTCAACTCGGAGCTCATGGTGGACACCGATGGCTCGCTCCACCTGCTGTCCGAGTGGCAGCTGTCCAAGGCCCTGCGCCACCGGGAGCCCTCGTTGCGCTACACCGTCGAGGGGCTGACCAGCATCGACGATGTCTTCTTCACCAAGGCCCAGGTCTACCACCTGCTCTACGAGGTGTACCGCGACGAGGCGGGCGAGACCCTGGCGCTGATTTACAACAACGTGGAAACGGGCTTGCTGGTGGCGCGCCAGCTGCGCCAGGCCCTGTCCGCCGCGACGTGACCGGCTGCGGTCAGGGCGGCGCCGCAAAGGGCGAAAGCTCGTCGTCGCCGTGGCGCTCCAGGTAGGCGGCAAAGGTCCCGCAGCACCGGCCGCGGAGCGCACAGCCCTCACACTTGGGCGGTTTGACGAAGGGCTGATCGAGCACGTAGACCTTGAGCACGTCCGACAGGATGGCGCCGCTGGGAATGGCCGGGGCCTGGATCTGGGCGGCAATGCACAGGGGAAAGCCCACCAGACAACGGATCGCCAGCGCGGCCACCATCTCGGCGTAGCGGGGTTGCAGCTCGAGGTAGGGGCGATTGGCGCTCTTGGGTCGAATGGGGATCACGCTCAGGGGAAGCGCCCATTCGGTGGTCACCCGCGCCTCCAGCGCGTCCAGCGTGGCGAGGTTCTGTTGCACCAGGTTGGCGTGGACGTGCACCTCGGCGCCGAGATCGATCAAGGTCTCGATGGCCTGCACCGTGGCGGCAAAGCTGCCCGGCGTCTGGGTGATGGCGTCGTGCACCGCCGCCTCGGGACCATGGAGGGGCAGGCCGATCCCGCTCATGCCCTGGTCGACCAGCGCCCGGGCGCGCCCGGGATCCTGCAGCAAGGGTCCGGCGGTCAGCACGTCGAAACGGGTGAAGCCGCAAGCCCGCGCCGTGGCGATGATGGCGTCGATCTGGGGGTGAGCCAGGGGCTCGTTGCCACCGAGGCCCAGCCGGGTGAGCCCCAGCTGACGGTTGTCGGCCAGCCAGGCCTCGACCGCCGACAGGGGCGTGGGCGCGAGGGGCTTGGGGAGGCAAAACAGGCAATCCTGGGCGCAGGGGCTCGCGAGCATGAGCAGCGGCAGGCCCAACAGCTCGGGCTGGCGCTTCATCACCTGGGCCTGGTGGCGCAGGGAGCGACGGAGCACGCGGTCCTGCAGCGGATTGTGGTCCACCTGCAGCGCCGCCGGCCGCGGCTCTGGCGAACCGGACGGCCCTTCGATGGCATCGAGGGTGTGCTGGACCCGGCGGGCCAGGGCCAGCTGCTCCTCCAGCAGCCGCCGCTCGGGGCTCTGCTCGTCGACGAAGGCCGCTCGCAGGGTGACGAGGTTCTACTCCCAGCTCGGCCGCAGCCCGTCGAAGGCGGTGAGCGCGGCCACGTGGCCCAGCCGCAGCACGGGCCGCAGTCCGGGCAGCAGGGCCTCACCAAACAGGGCGATGTCGTCGTAGAGGGTGCCGTCCACGTCGACGATGAGCTCGTTGCTCAGCACGGTGGGCTCGGCAGCGCTACCCAGATTTTGGAACCGGAAAGCAGGGCCGTCACGACGGTTGGCCAGCTCGGCACAGGCGCGCAGCCCGTCACAGTGGGCGGCCTGGGCCTCGTCGGTCCAGCCGGGGGCGAGGGCGTAGCAAATCTGAATCGTGCGGGCGCCCAGACCCACCAGGTGGCGCACCCGGCGCTCGATATCGTGGGCGCCGTCGGGCGTGACCACCAGGTTGACGAAGGTGTCCACCCCCGAGCGCACCAGCCGCTGGAGGTTGTGCTCCAGGGTGGCGGTGGGATCGGTCCCGGGCTTGGCGAGCGGACGGTACCGGGTCAGCACGTCCCCGGGCCCGTCGCTGGAGAACATCACCTTGGCGTCGAAGCCCTGCAGCGCGGCGAGCAGCTCGTCGTCGATGAGCAACCCGCTGGTGGTGATCACGAAGCTCAGCCGCTTGCCCCGGGCGGCGGCCAGCCGGGCACCGCGAGCCATGGTGGCCAGCACCTCCCGCTGGCGAAGCAGGGGCTCGCCGCCGAAGAACTGCAGCTCCAGTCGCTCCGAAGTCGCGGTGAGGAGCAGATCCACCGCCCGCTCCAGCACCTCCCGCGGGGCCTGGCGATCATCGAGGCGCACGCCGCAATAGCGGCAGCGAAAGGGGCAGGCGGTCGTGGGGATCACCTCGAGCCGTCCTGACTCGGGCCAGGCGGGAAAAACGGCCAGCTCGTCCCGCGCCGCCGCCAGGGCCGCCCGATCCGCCGCTCCTTTCGCGCCAGCCACGACCGGCGGGGCGGCGGAAGGCGGAGCGGCATCGGAGGAGCGTGGCGTCATGGGGGATCCTCCCGTCAACCGGCGTCCTCATCGGTGACGGGCACGAACTCGTCCCAGCCGAAGTGCTCGGGGTACTCGCGCCAGGGACCTTCGCACCGGTCGTCGTAGCGGCACTGCTGGCACGGCGGCCCCTTGGCCTTGCCCTCGTGCAGCCGGAACTCGGTGTAGTCGTCAATCACCTGGTCGGCGTCGAAGATCTTGGTGCGCGGAATGATGGCCTCGGCAGCGAGGTGCTCCACGCCGGGGAGAAAGCAGAGCGGGATGGCCTCGGTCATGCAGCGCACCCCGGCCGCCTGCCCGATGGCGAGGGCCTGCAGCACCCTGGGCTGCACCTCGCTCAGCCGGGGCACGACCTCGGCAAAGCGGTCAGCCGCGGTACCGAGGGGGTGGACGAAGGCGAGCTGAAACTGGTCGACCTGTAGGGCGACGAGCAGACGAGCCAGGGCCGGCAGCTCGACCACGTTGGCCTTTGCGATGACCGTGTTGGTGATGACCGGCAAGCCGAGCCGCTTGGCGTTGCGTATCCCCTTGAGGGTCTGCCGAAACGAGCCCGGCGCGCGGGTGAGCTCGTCGTGAATGACGGCGGTGGGACCGTGGACGGCCGGCCCCACCTCGGTGACCCCCGCCGCCACGAGCTGCTCGACGAAGGGCCGGTGGCTCAGCATGCGGCCGTTGGTCTGGACCTGGATGACGCGAAAACCGAGGTCTCGGGCACAGCGGACCAGCTCGAGCAGGTCGTCACGAATGGTGACCTCGCCCCCGGTCAGGACCACCTCGTCGGCGTCCTTCCGTCCGGCCCGGAGCAGCGCCACGACCTCGGCGGTGGTCTTGTCGGCATGGAGGTGACGCTTGTCGCCCTGCACACAGAAGCGACAGCGGTTGTTGCAGGTGAAGCCGGCCTTGACGTCGATGCGACGGAGCTTGGACATGATGGGTGGCCGCCCCTGCTGACGTGGCTGCCGCCGGCGGCCGGGAGGCTCGGCGAGCCGCCGCCGGGCCGCCCGCGCGCCACGCTTTCCTTGCTGAAAACCGCTCGGCTGGAGGTTAACGTCTCTCCTCATGACCGGCAACTGGGCGCCTGGCGGCGGGCCGGTGGATCGGGACCACCGCACCAAGGGGCTTTTGCGGCTCACCATGGCCTGCAACGAGCAGTGCCGGTTCTGCAACCTTCCCGCCCCGGAGCACAGCGCCACGGCCCTGGGCACCGCCGAGGCCACGGCCGCCGTTCACGCTTTCGCCGCCTCGGGTGAGCGGACGCTGACCCTCTCGGGCGGCGAGCCCACCCTGCTCCGGAGCCGACTGGTCGAGCTGGTGCGGGCCGCGCGGGAGCGGGGTATTCCCTTCGTCGAGCTGCAGACCAATGCCGTGCTGGTGGATCCGGGCTATGCCGCCGAGCTGGGCCAGGCCGGGCTCACCTCGGCCTTCGTCGCCCTGCTCTCCCACGACCCGACGATCCACGATGACCTCGTCGGACGTGCTGGGGCTCACGCCGAGTGTCTGGCCGGAATCGACGCCCTGGTTGCCGCGGGCATCCACGTCATCCTCAATCCGGTGATCACCTGGTCGATGCAGCGGCTGGTCGAGCCCTACGTGGCCTTCGTGGCCGAGCGACTGCCGGCGGTGCGCTCGATCTCCCTTTCCGTCGTGCAGCCCCACGGTCGAGCCGCCGCCGAGCTCGATCTGTTGCCCGACTACGGGGTGCTCGCCGAGTCGGTCCGGGAGGCTCAGCACGAGGCCGCTCGGGCGGGCATCGAGCTGCTCAATCCCTACTGTGGCCTCCCCATCTGCGCCGGCTGGGAGCAGGCCGTGGACCGCTGCGTGGAAGCCATCGAGGCGGTGGCAGCACGCCGCGCCGCCGAGCCCGCGAGGACCGGGCTCGACAATCGCGGCAACAAGCGCCACGGCGAGCCCTGCCGGCGCTGCGCCTGGCGTCCCCGCTGTGGCGGGGCCTGGCACGCCTACTGGGACCACCGCGGTGGCCGGGGCTTGAAGCCGCCAGACCTGCGACGGGAGCCGTGGTACAGCCGGGCTGACCAGGGCTTGGCCCAGACGATCGTCACCGCAACGGACGGACTGACCGCCACGGTCCTGGACCAGCTGGCGGGTGCGTCGACCCCAACGGTTTGGCTCGTGGTCGCCGGCTTGGGCCGGGACGACGGCGCGAAGCTGGCGGCTGCCGGCTGCACCGATCTGGTCATACGTTGCGAGCCCGCGCAGCTCGAAGGCGCCGAATGGCTTCGTGAGCTGCGCGGCCTGGCGCGGCGCAACCAGGCGCTGCTGCCCCAGCTGCGGGTGCACACGACGCTGTGGCTCGAGCCAGGCGAGACCTTCACCGCGACCCATGGCGCCGTGAAGCTTGCCGCGGCCGTGGGGGTGGACGCCGTGGTCTTGCCAGCGCCCACCACGGACCGCTGGACGCGGTTTCTGGCGGCGGTGCGCGCCGAGCTGCCCGAGCTCGACATCGCCTTGGTGGAGGGGCCCCAGCCATGACCGCCCCCGGCGCCAACCCCGCGCCGCGCCGGCCGGCGAACGGCGAGGCGAGGCTCGTCGTCACCGCCCGGACCCGCAAGGTCACCCGGCTGGACGACTGGGCGGTGACGACCCCGCCGCCCGATCCCTCGCCGCGCGAGCTCGCGGCCCGGGCCGCCGCGGTCCCGCCGGAGAGCTCGCTCTGGCTCGCAGGCGGCGAGCCCACCCTCCGCGCCGATCTGCCCGCCGTCCTCGCAGCCGTGGCTGCCGCGCGCCCCGGCGCGCTGGGCATGTGCACCGATGGCCTGGCGCTGACCGAGCCGGCGGCCATCGCGCCCCTGAAGACCGCTGGCTTGTTCGGGGTGAGACTCTGGCTTCACTCGCCGCGACCCGAGGCCCACGACTGGCTGGTCGACCAGCCCGGCGCGGCGCGGCAGGTGCTGCGCGCGGCCCGGGCCTGTGCCGAGGCGGGCCTGGAGGTCGAGCTGGAGGCCACCGTGACCCGGCCGACCATGGGCCATCTGGTCGACCTGGTGGAGCTGGCCGCGCGACTGGAGGTAGCGGCCCTCTACCTTCGCCGCCTGGTGGCCCGCGGACCGGCCGGGAAGGCCAGGCTCATGCTCACGCCCCGCTTCGCCTTGCTGGAGCGGCCGCTGGCTGCCGCCGCGGCCGCGGCGCAGAGCGCCAACCTGCGCCTCACCTTGCAGGGCTTCCCTCCCTGCACCCTGACCGGTGTCCCGCGCCTCGCGGTGCCATCCCACCCCGTGGACTGGCTGTGGCCCGAGGACGCGGCGTGGTCGCCGCTACACGACCAGCTGACCGAGCCCGTGACCCAGACGCCCTGCGAAGGCTGCCCCGAGCTACCGGCCTGCGGCGGCGCGCCGGCGGCCTATGTGGCCCAGTTCGGTGCGCGCGAGCTCGGGGGGTTGAGCGCGCGCTAGGCCGGCGCCTCCGCCGACCGAGCCGTCCTCAGTTGGCGTTGCTTGCTTTTTGGTCCTTGTTCTGTTCGCAGCTCCCTCGTTCACGCGTGCAACCAACAGGGTCCGAACGAGAATGGAGAACTGCAACAAGAAACAAGCGACAAGCAACAGAGAAACGCGCCAGCGACGCCGCTCCGCTGACCAGCGGGTCTTGAGATGCCCTTGGGTCAGTCGCCTAGCCGCTGCCCCCCGCGACGATGGCCGCCAGCTTGTCCTGCAGCGTGCGGATGCCAAAGGGCTTCTGGATGAACCCCGCCAACCCGCTGCCGGCGAACCGCGCGGCGGCGTCCTCCTCGGGGTAGCCGCTGGTCAGCAGGACCGGCACGGCGGCATTGATCTTCCGCAGCTCGGCGAGCGCCTCTTCGCCCCCCATGCGGGGCATCTTGACGTCGAGAATCACGCAGAGCAACTCCTCGTGCCGCTGCCCGAAAGTGGCCACGGCCTCCTGGCCATCGGCCGCCAGGACCACCTCGTAGCCCAGCTGCTGCAACGTGGCGGACACCACGTCCCGGACGATGGACTCGTCGTCGACGACCAGGATCGTGCCGGCGGGCCTGCCGGCCGCGCTGGTTCGCGTCGCCGCGGCGGAGCTCCCCTCCTCGCCCACCGGGAAGTGGACCTGGAAGGTGATGCCCTCCCCCACCCGGGAGTCCACCACGATGCCTGCCTTGTGGCCGCGCAGGATGCCGTGAACGGCCGACATGCCCAGCCCCCGGCCGGTGAACTTGGTAGTGAAGAAGGGATCGAACAGGCGCGCACCGGTCTCGTCGTCCATGCCACCACCGGTATCCGAGACGGTCAGAACGACACAGGGACCGGCCGGCCACTGACCGGCATCGGGGAACACGCGGCGGCAGGCGCAGTCCGGCTCACACCGCCCGCGGGCCAGGGACAAGGAGACGACCCCCTTGTCGTCCCCGATGGCCTCAACGGCGTTGATCACCAGGTTCATGACGACCTGGTGGATCTGGGACGCATCGGCCTCGATGGCGGGCAGGCCCTCGGCGAGGTCGAGCTCGAGGGCGGTATGGTCCGCCAGGCTGGCCCGAAGCAGCTCCCGCATGTCGACGAGCAGCAGGCGCAGATCGATGGGCTCCCGGGCCACGGCCGCCTTGCCCGAGTAGGCGAGCATCTGACTGGCCAGCTCGGCGCAGCGCTTGGCCGCCTCGATGACCCCATCCAGACGCTCTCGGGGCGCCGAGTAGCGGGGCAAGGCCTCGTGGGCGAGCTCGGCGTTGCCGATGATGCCCATCAGCAGGTTGTTGAAGTCGTGGGCGATACCGCCAGCGAGCAGCCCCAGGCTGTCGAGCTTCTGGCTGTGGAGCACCTGCGCTTCGAGCTTGGCCCGCTCCGCCTCGGCCTCGCGGCGCTCGGTGATGTCGGTGGCGGTCACCACGAAGGAGGTCACCTGGCCATCGCGGATCACCGGCCCCACCCGCGTGTCGAAGTGGCGGGAGCGGCCTGGGCCGACGGGGTACTCCACCTGGTAGAAGCCGGCCTGCTTGGTGGCCAAGACCTGTTCGAAGCAGGCCTCGGCAACGCGCCGGCTGTCGCCGGTCAACAGATCCAGGTGATGGGTGCCGATGATCTGGTCCAGGCTGAGCTCGGCGATGAACCGGTTGAGCAGCTTGATGCGCCCATCCAGCCCGACCCACATGACGAAGTCGGGCGAGCTGTGGATCAGGGTGCGCCACAGCGCCTCGCTCTGGTCCTGGGCCTCCTCGAGCTCGGCGATCCGCTGCCGAGCCGCCAGCAGGTCAGCCGTCGCCTCGGCGGCGGGCGCGTCGCCCTGGCTGTGGTCGTCAGCTCCCATCCCTGAACCGCCAGCATACCCTGCTCCCCCACCCTGCGGAACCGCACCGCCAGCTGCGGGGCTGCCGTGGGGGCCTCGGCCGACGCGGGCAGCCGGCAGCCGGGGCGGGAACGGCGGCTCGACAAGGTCGGAGTCCTGCGCTACGAAGCCGTCGGGGCGGGCAGCGAGCGGGGCGAGCCATGAGCCGATCGAGCGACTGGGGTCTGTGGGCAGCGATGAGCGTGGGGGCCTTGTCCCTCCTGGGCGCGGCGCTGGTGGGCTGCGGCGAGGCCGAGGGAGCCGGTCCGCTGACCACCGTCTCGTCCAGCTCGGGCGTGGGCGGTGGGGGCACGGGCGGCGTGGCGACCGGCGGCACCGGGGGCACCGGCGGCGCCGGGGGCGTCGGCGGCGCGGGGGGCAGCGAGCCCGTGCCCGATCCCTTTCAGCCCCCGGCGGACAACGTCGACGTGTGGACGGGCAAGCTCCCGCCGGGCGGCCTGCTGGACCACGACGTGCGGGTCTACTTCCCCAACCCCGCCCCGGAGGACGCGCCGGTACCCCTGCTGGTCTTTGCCCATGCCACCGGCGTGGGGGAGAACGCCTACGAGGCCACCTTCCGCCACATCGCCAAGTTCGGCTACGTGGTCGCCACGGTCGAGTACAGCTACAACGCCCTCGATCCCGATCACCACGCGCCGGCCGATTCCATGCTCGGCGCCATCGAGCTGCTGAGCCAGAACCCACCCACGGTGCTCGAAGCGGTGGTGGACGTGACCCGGGTCGCGGTGGGCGGTCACGGCCTCGGCGCCAAGGCGGCGCTCTGGATGGCCCTCGAGGGCGCTGACGTGGATGGCGTGGTGGCCTTCGATCCCATCGACGACGAGGAGGGGCTCATTCCATCGTCCAAGCGCCCCTCCCTCACCCCCGAGATGATGACCTCGATGGCCACGCCGACCCTCTACCTCGGCACCGAGCTCGGGCCGACGGGAATCACCAACTGCGTGCCCAACGAGTCCAACGCCTGCCGCTTTCACGAGGAGACGCCCTCGGGCGTCAGCGCCTGGCTCGCGGTGCTGGCCGGCTTCGGTCACCTCCAGTTCGTCGACGGCTACAACTGCGTCACCTGCCTGACCTGCAACCGGGGTGAGGAGTCGGAGCACGACGCCATTCAGGTCGTGGCCCGGGGCCTGACGGTGGCTTTCCTCGGCGCCATCCTCGAGGGCCAGGCTGGCTACCTCAGCTACCTGGAGGGACCGGAGCGCGAGCAGCTCCAGCAGAACGGCCGCCTGCTCGACGATCAGGAGCAGTTCCAGTTCTGCGCCGAGCAGTGAGCCGTCCGTCAGGGCTCGCTACCGTCACCGCCGAAGGGCTCGACGTGGAAGCGGGCGCCAAAGCCCAGGAAGTGGGCGTAGCCCGAGTAGCGCGCCATGGGCGCATCCAGGCTGGTCGACTTGCGCTCGAGCAGGCGCATGTGCTCGTAGAACACGTCGCCGCTGGCGAAGTCGGTGACGGCGACCGAGGCGCCGAGGGTCCCCGCGAGGCGGGTCGAGTCGGGTGAGCTGGGTGACAGGGTTTCCCGCGGCGGCGGCGGCTCGGGCAGGCCGTCGGCGGAGAACCCTCCCCGCAGGGTGAGCAGCTCGATGGGTTGCCATTCCACCCCGAGACGCAGGGCCATGCTGTCCCGCCAGTGGCGCGGCGTCTCCCGGTCGTCGGTGGCCGGATCGGCGAAGTGGATGAGCAGGGTGTCGCTCACCGACCACAGGGTCACCGTGACGTCCAGCAGCGCCGTAACCGGGCCGAAGTGCAGGCCGACGCCCGCGGCGATCCGGTCGGGCAGCCACCAGTCGGTCGACACCTGCTGGTCCGGGTAGTCGGGGGCGAACACCGCGGGCACGCTGAAGTCGGCGTCCCCATCCAGGGGCGCCAGCGAACGGCTGCGATAGCTCACCCCCAGGTCGAGCCAGTCCAGGGCGTCGTAGAAGACGGAAACGTGGCCGCCGTAGCCGTTGCCGCTCATGACGATGGCCGAGGACCCTTCCTGCTCGATGTGGTTGGTCGCCCGCTTGAGATGGACCCGACCGATGTCGAACTGCGGGCCGGCGGCCACCCGCACCGGGCCGAAGCGATAGCCGACCAGCGGCGCGATCCGGAAGAACTGGATCTCCGAGGAGATGACGTCGAACCGGTGTTGCCAGTCGGCCGGCCACTGGACGCGACTGGCGAAGGGGAGATTGGCGGCGACCCCCACCAGCCAGTCGTCCTGGCTGTAGCTGGCGTAGAGGTGAGGCGGGGGTGAGACGGCGCTCTCGGTGTCGACCTCCCAGGGCGCGTCCGGCGCGAAGGCCAGGGCTTCGGCGTGGAGCGTGGGGAAGGCCAGGGTCACCCCCAGGGCCATGCGGAGGCCCCGGCCGTCGGCCAGGGCGGCCGGATTGAACCAGGCGGCGCCACTGTCGTCCTGCCGCGCCGTGGAGGCGCTGCCCGTGCCCCCGGCCCGCGCACTCTGCTGCACGATCTCGTAGCCACTGGCGGCAGCCCACGACGAGAGGGAGAGCGTCAAGAGTCCACCGCAGCAGGCCACCGTCCACCGCCGCAAGCCCCTCAACGGGTGCCCTGGGCAAGCGCAGCTTGCCCGTGCCGAGACGGATCGCACGGGCAAGCTCCGCTTGTCCATGGCACCCCGTTCCCGGTCGCCCAGCGCGGTCACCGATCGATCTCGCCAGCGAGGAAGGCGGCCATGTCGTTCAGCATGGCGTCGCCCAGCACGGGGATGATGAGGTCGGCATGGAGCAGGGAGGGGTACTCCCGCATGGGCAGCCCGCTCACCCGCTGCAGCACGCGGGTCGTACGATTCGGGATGATGATGTCGCCGGTGGGCGGTCCACTGTCGATCTGGATCAGGGCCGGCGGTCCACCGGTTTGCCACCGAAAGGCGAGGGTCTGCGGATCGACCGAGTCGATCAACCAACGGGCAATGTTGAGCAGCCGCTCTTGCTCGAAGCTGCCGTCGACGATGCCCTCATCCAGGAAGAACTGGTCGAACTGGGGCTTGAAGTAGATGGACTCGACGAAGAGATCGACGAGATCGGCGCCGGGCACGTTCAGCACCGCCCGCTCGGTGTCGGGATCGACGGCGGCATAGACGGCGCCGATGATGGCGCCGAGGGATTGGCCGGCGAAGTAGAACGACTCGGTGCGCAGCGGGAAGCCCGTGGCCAGCTCCCAGTCGCCGTGGCGCAGCGAGTGCTTGACCGCGCCGAGGTCGACCAGGGCCTGGATGAAGTGGTCGTTGATGTAGGGGATGTCGCCGATGTCGAGGAAGGCCGCCCCCGAGGCGGGCTTCATGTCCATGACCGCCGGCTTGCCGTCGAGCATCAAGAAGCTGTTGAAGGGCTCGGGGTTGCCGTTGGCGTCGAGACACTCGCCGGTGGGCGCGCAGGTCGCCTCGTCGCCCGAGACACAGGGGGGCAACATGATGAGGTTGTCGTAGAACCCGAGCAG
>Ga0180429_10002300_pt1 | contig 15809 bp, 9 predicted proteins | sample SS_ome_FD_132428 | JGI IMG/M metagenome (GOLD analysis project Ga0180429, IMG submission 132428) | Hypersaline lake sediment archaeal communities from the Salton Sea, California, USA - SS_1_S_1 metaG | ecosystem: Environmental > Aquatic > Non-marine Saline and Alkaline > Hypersaline > Sediment ...
AGCGTTGAATGTAGGCCGTCTAGTCGACATCGTCAAGCGATTTGCGGATGTCTCTTGGGCTAATTGCCCCCCACCCGCCAGGAGAGTTTGCGGCAGCCGCCGGGCGGGTGCCTATTCTGCTTTTCCTGCAAGATGCAGAATTGCTCGCGGGACGGAGAAGTCCAACCGTATAGCCGTTTAGGGTTAAACGACAACCGTCGCCTTCGGCTTAGGGTTAAACGAGGTGGCACCCTCTAACTGCTTTGATCGCGCAACGCGGCAGCGATTCTCGCAAACACATCGCTCCAGTCTCCCGGCGCCGTTTGGCGAAACAGCCGCACGGTGGGGTACCATGGACTGTCGTCGCGATCGAGCATCCACCGCCAGTCGGGCGCGAAGGCCTGGGGCTCCCAGAAGTCGACGCCCAACGCGCCGGCCAGGTGTCCGATCGCCGTGTCGCACGCGATCACAAGATCGAGGTTCATCATCACGGCGGCGGTGTCCATGAACGGGCCCGAGGTCTCGTCGAAGTCGGCGCCGAGTTCCATAACGTCAAAGCGATCCCCGATTTCCGCCAGTTGCTCGGTGCCGAGGCCCTTTTGGAGGCTTACGAGCCGAACGCCCGGCACTTCGGCCAGCGGAGCGAATTCATGTAGGCGAATCGAGCGGCGCCGGTCCTCGCGATATCCGCGATCGCCTTGCCAACTTATGCCGATCTTCATTCCGTCGATCCCGTCCAGAACGGCCCGCCAACGCTCGATCAGCGCGGCGTCGGCCTGGATGTAAGGAACGTCACAGGGCACGCTATCGACGGTCGTCTTGAAGATCGCCGGAAGGCTCAGCAGGGGGGCATGGGCGTCGAACTCCGGCAGTTGCTCGCCGTTGGCAACCAGCCGATCGATGCCGGGGCAACTTGCCAGCAGCGGCAGCAGGGCCCTTTGGCACTGCACGATCACGGTGGCCCCCTGTTGCTTCACCAGCCGGGCGTAGCGGATGAATTGCAGCGTGTCGCCGAGTCCTTGCTCGGCGTGGATCAGAATGGTCATTCCGGCGGCGGGCCGGCCCTCCCAGCGCGGCTGGCTGAAGCTGCGGGAAGCCACCTTATCGGTTTTCCAGCGCCATTCATATTCGGGCCAACCCTGTTCGTAGTCGCCGACGAGCAGCAGGGTTACCGCCCGATTGAACCTGGCCTCGGCGTAATCCGGGTCGATTTTCAGGGCCTTGTCGTACTCGTGGAGCGACTCCACGGCCCGTCCCTGCTGGCACATCGCGTAGCCAAGTCCGGTATAGGCTTCGGCGAAGTCGGGCTTCAGTTCGAGTGCCCGGCGATAACACGCCACCGCCTCGTCGAGTTGGTCTTTTTCGTGAAAGGTGTTGCCCAGGTTGTTGTGTGCCTTGGCGTAGCGGGGATCGATCTTTAGCACCTGTCGATAACAGGCGACCGATTCGTCGAGTTGGTTCTGGTTTCTCAGGGCGATGCCCAGGTTGTTGTATGCCTCGATGAAATCCGGCCTGACGCGGATAGCCTCGCGATAGCAGGCCGTTGCTTCGTCGGACCTTCCCAATGCCCTTAACGTATCGGCCAGGTTGAAGTGAGCGTAGGCGTGATCCGGCTTGATCTGCACGGTCCGCCGAAAGCTGTCGGCCGCCTCGTCGAGCTTCCCTTCCGCCACCAGGGTATTGCCCAGGTTGTGGAAAGCGTCGGCATATTGCGGGTCGATCTGCAAGGCCCGCCGGTAGGCGTCCTCGGCGGCCTTGTGCCTTGCCTGCTTGGCGAGCGAGTTGCCCAGGTTGTTGTGGGCGTGTGCATAGTCGGGATTCAGCCGCGACGCCTGCCGATAGGCGGCCTCGGCCTCTTCGTGCCTTCCCTGTTCGGTCATCACGTTACCCAAGTTGTTTTGGGCGTGGGCGTAGTCGGGCTTCACCCGCAACGCCTGGCGATAGCTGGCCGCCGCCTCGTCGAGCTTTCCCTTCGCTTGCAGGGTATTGGCCAGGTTGAAGTGTGCCTCGGCATAGTCGGGCTCGAGCTGCAACGCCCGCCGAATGGCGGCCTCTGCTTCGTCGAGCTTCTCCAGTGCCCGGTACGCGACGGCCAGATTGCTGTGAAAATTGGGTGCGTCCGGATTGACCTCAATGGCCCGGGTGATGAAATCCACGGCGACTTCGTGATTGCCGACCTGGGTGGCGATCGCGCCGAGAAGCTGCAACGCGTCGGCGTGATTGGGATCGGCCCGCAGAATTTGCCGGTAGATGTGTTCGGCGTCTTGCAGCCGACCGGCCTGATGATGCTCTACGGCAACTGCAAGTGCTTCGGGTATGCTGGCCACCGGTGAACCTCCGTGTGTTCGGGTCTTCCTCGCAAGATGATGGTTAGTGATACCACGGGTCGAGTTCCGCGGCAACCGGTCGCGTCGTCGTCTGCGGCTACTGGAAGTCGTAAGGTGTGTGATACCAACGGGTTCGGGGATAGTCGTTGTCCGCTCCGCGAACAAGCGTGATCGGGCAACCGCCCTCCATAATCACTCGGTAACTACGGTCGCCAGACCGTTTGAAATCGCCCTCCAAGATCGGCAGCGTTTGTTCGCGGAGCGAACAACGACTATCGATTTTACGCGGCCGGCCACGCATGCTAAAATGCTCACTGATATTCTTTCCCCCAATTCCCGGCGAGGAGTTCATTATGCAGTATCTCCAGAATCGACGTCGTTCGTGGGTTGTTCTGCTGTTGACGTGCATGCTCGTGGGTTCGGCGGCTGCTATCGCCGTCAGCAGCGCGCGCGCCGCGTTGCCGGACGAATCCAAGCAGCAGATGGACAAGCGGATGTCTTGGTGGCGCGAAGGCAAGTTCGGCATGTTCATTCACTGGGGGCTGTATGCAATCCCCGCCGGCGAATGGAAGGGCAAGAAGGTGCCTGGTATCGGTGAGTGGATCATGCACCGGGGGCAGATCCCCAAAGAAGAATACGCACCACTGCAAAAGCAGTTCAACCCGGTCAAGTACGACGCCCGGCAGTGGGTCGACGTCGCCAAGCGGGCCGGGATGAAGTACATCGTCATCACCAGCAAGCATCACGACGGATTCTGCCTGTTCGATTCGAAGCTGACCGACTACGACATGGCCGGCACGCCGTACGGGCGCGACCTGCTCGCGCCGCTTGCCGAGGAATGCCACAAGCAAGAGATCGAGATCTGCTGGTACCACTCGATCATGGACTGGCATCATCCCGACGCCAAGGGCGCCGCCTTTCCCAAGTACGCCGAGCACATGCGCGGCCAACTGCGCGAACTGTTGACAAACTACGGCAAGATCGGCGTGCTCTGGTTCGACGGAGAGTGGATCGGCGAATGGAACGAACAGCAAGGCATCGAACTGGAGAAGTACATTCGCGGCATACAGCCGCAGTTGATCGTCAACAATCGGGTGGGTAAGCGGAAGCGGTCGCCCGGCGACTTCGGCACGCCCGAGCAACACATCCCCGCCACCGGCATGCCCGGCTGGGACTGGGAAACCTGCATGACGATGAACAACACCTGGGGGTTCAAGAAAGACGACCACAACTGGAAATCGACCGCGGACCTGATTCACAAGCTGGTCGACATCGTCAGCAAGGGAGGCAACTTTCTGCTGAACGTGGGACCGACGGCCGAGGGCCTCATCCCTCAGCCGAGCGTCGAGCGGTTGGGCGAAATCGGCCGCTGGATGGATACCAACGCAGCGAGCATCTATGGCACCACGGCCAGCCCCTTCAAACGGCTCAGTTGGGGCCGCTGCACCAAGAAACCCGGCCTGCTATATCTGCACGTGTTCGATTGGCCCGGCGACGGGAAACTCGTGGTGCCGGGCCTTGCGAACCAGACCAAGAAGGCCTATCTGCTGGCCGATGCCCAGACGGAACTCGCCGTGACCCGCTCGGGCGAGAGCGTCGAGATCGCCGTCCCCGCCAAGGCACCCGATCCGATCGACGCGGTTGTGGTCCTGGAAATCGAGGGCGAACCGGACGTCGCCGGCGTGAGTACCGCACAGGCCGACGATCGATCGATCTCGCTGCACGCCCGCGACGCCGTGCCGCACGGCGCGGACATCAAGTACGAGCAGGGCGGCGGGAAGGACAACATCGGCTTCTGGACGAACCCCGAGGATTTCGTCAGTTGGGTGCTGCGGATCGACAAGGGCGGCGAGTTCGAGGTCGAGATCACCTCCGCCTGCCCGGACCCCGGCGGCAGCGAGTACGTCGTCGAAGTGGCCGGGCAGAAAATCGAAGGCAAGGTCGAGTCGACCGGCAGTTGGACCGCCTTTCAATCCCAGAAGATCGGTAAGATCAAGCTATCCGAAGACCGGCACGAACTGAACGTCAAGGCGAAGAACCTCGCCGGCGAAGGCGTGATGAACCTTAGATCGCTCGTGCTGAAGCCGGTGAATTAACGGGCGGTGTTCCTACTCCTTCTTCTCGCGAAAGGCCACGGCAAAGAACGCCAGGACCGCAAAACAGATGATCGAGGGCCACATCCAGATGGGTCCCCATTTGTTGGATTGAACTTCCAGCCATTGCTTGCGGTCCAGGGCAACTTCGCCCTCCAGGCCAAGCTTTTCGGCAGCGTCCTGGAACGTTGCGGCAAGGTTCTCCTTGGAGTACTTCAAGCCGTCCACGGTAACCGTGGGCGTTGCGAACTGGTCGATCTTGGCCAAGGTGATCTTGCCGTTCTCGTCGACGCCCAGTTGTTGGGCCAGATCGGGCGTGGCCTCCTCTTGCTCCTTGCCCAGCAGGGTCTTCACCGTGCCGGAGAGGTTGAGGAACCGCAAAACGCTGGTGGCCGCCTTCGGATCGTCCCATCGGGGCAGTGTGGCGTTGTCTTTGCCGGTCTTGGCATCGACTATGGCCGCGCCGGTTTCGGCGTCAACGGCCGCCATCGAAGGAATATCCGGCGGGAACCAGCCTTTCATCAATCCGGCGCCCTGGGCCCCCAGAAACCAGCCCACGCCCAGCAGCAGGAACGCCAGCAGGCTCTGGGCACTGGCCTTCAGGTCCTCCGGTGCCCGCTTGTCGACGTACATGTACGCACCCACGTAGAGGAAACTGTAGCAGAACCCGTGCAGCAGCAGGCCGATTATCGCCGCCTCGAACGTCGGGCTCATGAAACAGAGATAACGTACGGCCCAGGACAACATGCCGATCAACAACACGCGTTTAAGCCCCAGCTTGGTAACAAACCACGGCATGCTGAACATGAAGATGATCTCGGCGAACTGGCACAGCGTGGTCAGCGCCAGCGGGGCCGGATAACCACGCTGTTGGAGCATCGGTCCCGCCAGGGCAAAGAAATACCCGCATGCCGGAATGGTTATCAGCGAAACGCAGACAATGAAGACCAGAAAAGACGAATCCTTCAGCAGCTTCAGCGCGCTCATGCCGAACGGGTCCGCGCCGGATTCCGCGCCCTTGGGGGGCGTGTGCGGAAGGGTCAGGGCGTAGAGGGCCAACACGATGCTGGCGATACCCGATTGAAGGAGGAAATTCGGCGACGTCATTCCGCCCAACACCGCGTCGGCCAGCAACACGGCGACGATCCAGCCGATGGTGCCCAGCACGGCGATCCGCGGGAACTTGTCGGCGTCGGGGATGTGCCGAAAGGCAATCGTGTTGCACAGCGCGATGCTGGGCATGAAGAACAGGCCGTTGAGCATCATCAGGATCATCAGCGGCCCGAAGCTGTCTTGGAAGCAGGCCATGATGAGGCACGCACCACCGAGCAGATGCAACACGCACAGCATCCGCTCGGTGGCGAAGAACCGGTCGGCAATGAAGCCCACCAGCAGCGGTGAGACCATCGCACCGACGGCCGGAATCGCCACCACTAATCCGAGTTGCCACCCGGCGAAGCCGAGCGAATCGGCGTAGCCGCCCAGGGCGAACCCCCAGCCTCCCCAAATGAAGAACTCCAGAAACATCATCGCCGAAAGCCGCGTACGCACCAGGGGTGGATGCCCAGATTCCATCGCTCACTCCTTACTGAAAAGCCCGTGTGAATCGGTGACGGCCCGGCCCGAACCATAACGCCGGCTCGGCGGATGCCTGCAATGCATGCGAGAAACCGCATTCTAGGCTACCAGGGCGGGTAAAGGAAGGTTAGTTTGGGCGTGAGTTGAGTTTTCGGATGGAGCGAGACCGGGGGTAAACGGTCAGGGGCTCTACAACCACCCAAGGTTGCCGGCAGTACCCATCCGTCCTGTCTTGCCTTGCTCGGTGGGCTCACTGAGTAGACCACACTAATGGTAGCCGAACTCGCCAGAGTTTGGAGTTTTCAGCTTGGTTCAGTATTGGCTGTTTTCGGGTAACCGGCAACCGCGTTAGCCCCGTCGCCTGCGACGGGAAAGGATGTGAAAACCGACGTATTTTCCGGTCTCAGGCGACCGGGCTATCTGTTACCCAAGTTTGAACCATGCCGAGTTTTCGCCAGCGAGATCGGACCCCAGTGCTACACCCATTCCCATTGGCGCAGCCACTGGTAGTCGCGTGGGAGGTTGTCCCACATGTCCTTGGTGAGTTCCTCGTAGCGCTCGGCTTCGGCCTGGGTGAACTCGCGACGCTCCTGCACGGCCTTGGCCGCGTTCTTGACCTGATCGATCGTAACCAGGCCGGGGATGGCGGCGGTCAACTGCGGGCAACAGAGCACATACCGCAGGACCATCCGGGCGATCTCGTCGTCTTCATCTTTGGTTGCGGAGTCGGGCTGGCCACGCGACTTGAACACCGAACCGCTGGCGAACGGTTTGATGCCGATCATGCCGACGTCGTGTTTTTCGAGTGCCTCGAACATGCTGCCCTCCGGGGCCTGCTTGCTCTTGGCCGTGTAGGGCGTAACGATCACCTCGAGTTGCGGATACTTGGACACCGCTTCAGTGATCCAGGGCCGATCGTGGGTCGACATCCCCGTAAACCGTGCCTTGCCCGTCTTCTTGGCCCAGTCGAGCACCTCGACGGCGATATCGATCTCCTCCTGGGTATTTCGCCGGGAGGTCTGCTCGTGCATGGTGATCCGCCACAGGTCGGCGTGGTCCAGACCGCCGGCCTTCAGGCCCATCTCGTACCCTTCCTTCATCGTTTTCACCGAACGGGCCCATCTCGGGAAACGGCTTTCGTGGGCACCGAACGAGAAGCCGAAGAAGATGTCGTCGCGGCGGCCCTTGATGGCCTCGCCGTAAGCGATCACTTCCTGGTCCCAGCAGGCGTCGATGTAGTTGATGCCGTGGTCCATGCAAGCGGCCATTACCTCGCGGCGGTTCTTCTTGAACTCGTCGCTTCCGTAGCCGTGGGCGATCTTCTTCCAGTGTCCGCCGATACAGACCGCCGAGAGCATCAGGTTGGTTCGGCCCAGCCGGCGATACTCCATGTTTTCGTTATAGCTTCGGGTCTTTTTCGGGTCGGGTGCCTCGGCGGCGTTCGCTTGGCCGGCCAGCGACGCACCGACGGCCGCTCCCGTTGCCACCGTCGCACTGTCGCGGACGAACTCGCGGCGGGTAACTCGCTCTCGGGTCATAACTCTTCTCCTTTGTTTAGGTGGGTATGTGTGTGTATGTGTGTTCACTCAGGGCTAACCGATCGAGGCCGCCTCGCGGTCCGATTGCCGGGTTCCCATTTGCTCGAATGCATCTGGCGGCTCGAACTCGGTGGGAAACCCCAACTTCTCGAACGGCACGGAGGCCAGGTAAAGCCATCCGAGTCCGCCCAATTCCTTCTCGCCGTATATGTGATCGACGTACTTCCGCGGTGCGGCGGCTATCCGCCGCCGGGCCTCGGCCAGCAGGTCCGCGCGCCGGCCGAAGCTTATCGCCCCGGTCGGGCACGCCTTGGCACAGGCCGGTCCCGTGAGGCTTTTCTCGAGCCGCGCCAGTGACGCGCCGGAAAGCGGCTTCCCGTCAATCCGTGCCTGTTCGATTCGAGTCTGCTGACGCTCGAAGCAGAAACTGCACTTGCGTATGTGCGGCGTCTTCACGTCCCAATAGTCGACCACCGGCGCCTCGAAAGGGCACGCATCAGTACAAGCGGCACAGCCGATGCACTCTGAAGCATTGACTGCCACGACACCGCTCTCGGTCAGTCGGAACACACCCGGCGCGCAAACCAGCGCGCACGGCATCTCGCGGCAGTGCATGCACTGGTGTTTGACGAAGATCCACTTCATGCCGTCCTTGTCGTCGGGTAACTCGTGATAGGAGACATAGGTGCGGGTGTAAGGCGAATAACGAGGCGGGTTCTGGTAGCCGCCGGCGTCGGCGAAGAACTTGGTATACTCCGCCTTTAAGCCGTGAGACTGCTTGCAGGCGACCTGGCAGCTTCGACACCCAATGCATCGCGTGGTATCGACCAGGCAGGCAACACGCATAACAAGTTTCCTTACTGCATCTCGTCTTCCGGCGGGATTGGATTCTTTTGATCCGCGCCGGAGTTCTTGGTCAAGTCAGCCGCCCTCTTGATTCGTTCGCCCTGCTTGCGGATGATCAACTCGCCCGTCTTCTTGTCCCACCACACGGTGCGGAACTTCATGCGGTGTTGCCCGTGGCAATCGGTGCAGACGATGTCCTCGGGATCGGTCTTGGCGGGGCATCGCTCCTGCCATCGCTGGATCACTTCCACGGCCGCGACGTCGTGCTCGTCGTGGCACTCATCGCAGTTCTCCTTGACCCCCTCCGGCGCAAACATGATGTCCGGCGGCGTGACGTTGTCTTCGTCGTCGCGATGCGCGTACGATTTGCCGTGACACTTGATGCAGCCGACGTTGGCCTCGGCGTGTACAACCGCAAAAGGCTCCTCGTCGTAGTTTGTATGGCAACAGAAGCAGGCGAGGTTGTCGGCCACCGGTCCCTTGGGAACTGCCCAGGGGTCATCGGGCTCGGGCTCCTTCGGCGTACCCAACAGCAACGGGGCCGACTTATCGACGACCAACGGCGGCGGGGCCGCCAACACGGTTGTCGTCACGTGCAGCGCGTTATCGACGACAATACCGGCGCAGTAGACCAGCGCGACAATACCCAGCGACGCGAGCAACATCATACATGCGCGATGTGCCATTCCAAGTCCTCTCAAATACCGTCGAGACACTACCAACCCTATTTTACTACACGTACTCCCAGTCTTTCAACCATTGATACCGGCCGGGCAAGTTGGCCCAGGCACGGTCGGCGGCCTTTTGCAACTCGGCCTTCTCCTCGGTGTCCAACTCGCGGCGTTCCATAACGGCCAGTGCCACGTTGTCGACCTGTTGGAGAGAGATCAAGCCCGGTATCGGGGCCGTGATGGCCGGGTTGCAGAGGATGTAGCGGATTGTCAGTCGGGCGATGCGGTTGTCTTCCTCTGCATGGGGGCTGTTGGCTGAACTGTCGCCCTTGAAGATCGAGTTGCTGGCAAAGGGCTTGATGCCGAACCACCCCACGTCGTGTTTCCTGATCGCCGCCCAGAGGCCGGTTTCATCTTCGACGACCTTCGTCTTGGCGGAATACGGAGTGAGAATCACCTCCAGTTGCTCGGGGTACTTCTCGATCATTTTTTTCAGGTGTGGCCGATCGTGGGAGGAGACGCCGGTGAATCGTGCCCGACCCGTCTTCTTGGCCCAATCGAGCGCCGCCATGGCCTCTCCGACCTCGGCTTCCGTGTGACGACTACTCTCGGTAAACAGGCTGATCCGCCACAGGTCTACGTACTTCAGACCGGCTTCCTTCATGCCCTCGTCCAGGCCCTGCTTGAGTCGCTTTGCCGACCGCCACTCTGGGAAACGCGACTCGTTGATGTGCCAGGAGTAGCTGAAGTACATCTTGTCGCGACGGCCCCGCAGCGCCTTAGCATAGGCGAGGATCTCTTCGCGGCAACAGGCGTCGACGAAATTTACGCCCCGCTCCATGCACCGGGTGAGCACGTCGTGGCGGTTCTTCTCGAACTCGGGCCGGCCGATCTTCATGGTCATCCAGCCCGGCTCCGGCCCGCCGCCGATGATGCTGTTTATCCGCTTCCAGTGACCGCCCAACGAAACGGCCGAGATCATGATGCCGGTTCGGCCGCAGCGCCGGTATTCCATGTCGGCGTTGTAGTTGAGGACCTTGCTGGTGTCGTCGCCCTCGGGATTGCCGGCACGTATCGTCTTGGTGGCCGTCAGTCCCACGGCGATTCCGGCCGCGGCAGCGGTGCCTTCTCGCACGAACTCCCGGCGAGTGAGCCTCTTGTTTGCCATGGCGGAACTCCTGCGGCTTAGGGTAAAACGACCTGCTCTCCAAACAACAAGCGCGCAGATGGGCAGGCGCGTTGCCTGCCCACCTGCGCAGGGTAATCAACAATTCGTGCGGCGACGATCGACTAGACGTACTCCCAGTCTTTCAGCCACCGGTAGTGATAAGGCAAATTGGCCCAGGCACGATCCATGGCCCGATCCAATTCGGCCTTTTCTTCGGCGTCCAACTCACGGCGTTCCTTGACGGCCAAGGCCATGTTATCGACCTGCGCCTGGTTGATAACTCCACCGATCGGCGCGGTGATGGCCTTGTTGCAGAGGATGTAACGCAAGGTGAGCCTCGCGACGCGGTTGTCCTCTTCCTCGTGGGGGTTGCCCGGCGAACTGTCGCCCTTGAACACCGAGCCGCTGGCGAACGGCTTGATGCCGAACCAGCCCACGTCCTGCTTTTGCATTGCCGCCCACAGCCCGTCCTTGTCGTCGACCACCTTGGTCTTGGCGGTGTACGGCGTGCAGACGGCGTCGAACGTCTCGGGATAGGTTTCGATCATCCACTTGATGTGGGGACGGTGGTGCGACGAGACGCCGGTGAATCGAGCTTTGCCGGCCTTCTTGGCCCAATCGAGGGCCTCGACCATTTCCTCGACCTCTTCATTGCCGTGTCTGGCGCTTTGCTCGTACATCGTGATCCGCCAGAGGTCGACGTACTCCAGGCCCGTTGTCTGGAAGCCCTTATCCATGGCATCCTTGAGTTTCTGGGTTATCCAGCCCGGCGATTTCGGCTTGCCTTCCTTCTTGGCGCGTTGCCATTGGCCGCTTATGCTCCGCATCTCCTCCTGATACCAGGAAAAGCCCAGGTACATCTTGTCGCGACGGCCTTTCAGGGCCTTGGCGTACATGATGACTTCCTGCACGGTGCAGGCGTCGATGTAGTTGATGCCGCGTTCGATGCAACGGGTTACCACGTCGTAACGGTTCTTCTCGAACTCGGGGCTGTCGAGCTTGGCGCTGAGCCAGCTACGCCCCTTGAACAGTCCCGGCACCACCGTGTTGACCCGCTTCCAGTGACCGCCCAGACACACGCACGAAGTCATCCAATCCGTCTTGCCGCAACGGCGGTATTCCATGTCGGGGTTATAGTTCATAATCTTGCTGGTGTCGGCGTTCTCCGGATTTCCGGCGGCCACGGTCTCGGTCGCCTTTAGTCCGGCGGCGACGCCAGCCGCCACGACCGCACTGTCGCGGACGAACTCACGACGCGTTAGTCTGTTGTCTGCCATATGAGTACTCCTTCCATCGGTTGTATGAAAATGGGAAAGGCATGTGTCTTGGAGGGCGAAGCGGTGACGTACCAAAACTACACACTATTATCTAGCTAACCGAAAGAACAGGTTCATGTCAAGTCGGTTAGGCAATTTGTACGCGGAACTCGACCGGATGTTACTGATTTGAGAAAGGTGTTATGCAGACTGTTAACGGGAGTGAAAAAGGGGGACTGGCTCCGAGCGCGAAACAGGTCAAATCCTCGCAAAAACGGCTGCCGCGAGGTGCCTGTCCCCCTTCTTCACGGTGCTTGCCAATGGCCCGTCCGAAAAAGGGGACAGGCACCGTCGGCAAACGCCCCAACCACTTCAAAACCAGGTTCTTGACGGAGCCTGTCCCCATTTTCGACAACTCACGGCTGCTGTAGCTGCGTTCGCCAGAACGCGGGTGATCCCACTATCTGGCGAGCATGGCCACGGATTGGGCGAATGCCTACCATTTCGTTATATCAATCTGCCCTGAGAGCCCTATACTTGGGTATCGCACATCGGTTGTCGGTGTCTGGTTGCATCTTATGATCTACCACTTGCGGCGGGGTGGCCATGGAACTCCTGGAACTCCTGATTGTATTGTTCGTCCTTTTCATCGTCCTGGCGGTGATTACCGTCGTCGGTCATGGGATTTGGGTGCTGCTGGCCCTGATTTTCAGAGGAGGTCGGGCCAAACGCCAGATGAAACAGCGCCGCTGCGTCTTCTGCGGACGTTCCACGCCCGTGACCCCGGAGCGTTGCGACTGGTGCGGCCGCGATCTGCAAAGCCCTTTGGCCGAGGAACTCGGCGACCTGGAATCGCTCGCCCGCCAGTTGAAGCGATTCAAGGACAAGGGCCGTCTGAAACCGAACGTGGTCGAGAACTTGCTCGGCCGCGTTTTGCGGTATCGCCGGCAGTTGGTCCAGCCGCCCGGCGCGCAACCGGCCGTGCACAAAGCGATCGTGCCGCCGGCCGAAGAAACGACGCCAAGAGAGAAGCCGGCCGAAGCGATCGTCGTCGAGGTGATCGAGGAGCCGACGGCGAAGACCGCACCGCAACAGCGACCGCCCGTTTCTCCCCGGCCCGAAGCGGCACCAGCTCAACCGGCGCCGCGAAAACCTCCACTGGCTCCGCCGCTCAAGCCATCGCCGGCTGCGCCCGTTCAACCATCGGCAACAACTCCGGCGGTCGTGGCGTCGCCCCCGGCGCCGCGAAGGTCATGGGGTGAGATGCTCGCGGCCTTCATGGAAGAGCGGAACATCCTCTGGGGTGAACTGGTCGGCGGACTGCTCGTGGTCGGCGCATCGGTGGCGCTGGTGCTGAGCCTATGGGACAAGATCAAGGACATCGAATACTCGCCCTTCCTGATCATCGCCACCATCTCGTCGGCCATCCTGGGAGTAGGGCTCTACGCACATCACCGCTGGAAGCTGGCCTCCACGAGCCGAGGGCTGTTGATAATCGGCACGCTGTTGGTGCCGCTGAGTTTCCTGGTGATGGGCCGATTCCCGCCCGAGCAACGCACGCTGCTGACGCCGACACTCGAGCTGGGCTCCTTGGCGCTGTTCTCATGGCTGGTGAGCCTCGCGTTCCAGGTGTTGGCGCCCAAGGGAAAATGGCTGGGAGTGCTGGCCGTAGTGGGTAATTCGGCCGTCGTGCTGCTGGTCCCGTGGCTGGTATCGGGTACGCCCGGCCACGCGTGGCTGGCGGCGACCGGCTGCCTTCCGGTGGCGATTTTCGTCGCGGCCGCCGGGGGATATCTTCTCGTAACGCGTACACAAGACCCCTTCCGCGCCGCCGAGGCCGGCAGCCTGTTCACACTGCTGGGCAACGGTGTTTTCACGCTGACGGTCGTGTTGGGACTGTTCGCCGTCGAATGGGTAAACGTTGCCGGATTGAAGATCGCGTTGGAATGCCTCTCGGTGCCGCTGGCGCTGGCTGCCGTGCCGATCGCGGCCGGTGGGCTGCGGACCGTGCGGGACATGGCCGAGGATTCGGCCTTGCAGGCCCATCGCACCGCGGGCACCACGATCGCAATTCTCGGCATCGCGATGCAGGTCGTGGCGATCTGCCTGGTCTGGCCGCAGCCGGTGGGGATCGTGCTGGTCGGGACGATCAACGCCGCCGCTTTGGTGCTGCTGGCCCTTCACTACCGCTTTCCCGCCGCCCACGGCGGGGCAATGGCCTGCATGGCCCTGGCGTACCTGGCCGGTTTCCATCTGCTGTTCGACGAGTCGCTTCGCTCCTGCCTTCGGGAAGACCTGAACCTCAAAATGCTAGGTTTAGTCTTGAGCGCACGAAGCGGCACGGCACTGGTAGGGCTGTTCGTGCTGTTCGGTGCGATCTCGGAACTATTGGCACGCACCGGCCGCCGAAGCCACGGAGAACCGTACATCGCCGGTTGCGGAGTCGTGGCCGTGCTGGGCCTGATCCTGGTGACGTTCTACGGCCTGACGGGCGGCGACGCCGATGCCTTGCGGCCCGACGCGCTGCGTGCCGCGATTCTCTACGGCATTTACGGCGCCGGCAGCCTGGCCCTGCTCGCGCGATGGCGAAAGGTCCAGTTGAGCTACTTGGGCCTCGGCCTGCTGGCGGCCGCGCCGTTTTGGGCGATGCGGGCGTTTGCGCAACCGGTCGGACCGTTCTGGGCCACGGTGATGGCCGCCGAAGCACTGCTGTGCGGCGCGATTGCCGCCCTGTTGCACGCTTGTTTCGAGACAGAGGACGACGCGGCGTGGAGCTTGCTTGTCCCGTCGTCGCGGTCCGATGCAACCATCGACTTCTACCGGGTCCCCTTGCAGCACGTGGCCGAAGTGCTGACCACGCTGGCAGTCGCGTGTGCCTTTGTCGCCCAATATGGCGCGGCCGCGCCGATGCGGGAACTGGTCTGGCCGGCACTCAGCGCCGCGTGCATCTCGGCGTTGTATCTGCTGTTGGCCTGGGGATACCGCAGCGTGGAGCGGTTCGCCGTGCATCAACTCGCGGCGATTGCCGCCGCGCTGGTGGCGACCACCGCCTGGCTGGTACACAGCGGCCGAGTTTCGGCCCTATCGCTCGAGATCCTGCATCCTCGCAACCTCCACTCATACGGGATCGGCCTGGGGATGCTGATGCTGGCGTACCTGGCGGCGAGGATCGTCTGCGCTGCTCTTGGAACCGGCTCCAGCCGTTGGCTCGCCATCATGGGCGACGATTCAACCGGCCGATCGACGCTCGATGATTCTACCGTCGCCAACAGAATTCTGATTGCACAAGATGATTTCTCGGTCGATTGGATCGCCCGCCACGCGCTGGTCGTCCTGCAACTGGTGTTGATCGGCGTTCTGCTCATGCCCGGCGTCGGGCGGGAACTCAACGGTATCGGCACGCCGGCAACCGGCACGTTGGCCGCGGGCCGGTTGGCCGTCCAATCGTCGGCCGGCGGCCCGAGTGCTTGGCTGCTGCTGGGCGTGCTGGCCGTGGTGATGGTGGCCGCGCTGTGGCATCGATGGCGCAACGCCGAACTGGTCGCCGTGTTGCTGCTGGCCGCCACCGTGCCGTGCCTGATCGCCGCGCGGTTTGCAGGCGGATTGGCCGTGGCCTCGTCGTTGCGTTGGGCCCTGGCCGTCTGCTTCGTGGTCTGCTCGTTCGCCGTTTGGGAACGCGGGCGTTTGTTGCGCCTGTGCCGGCACGTGGGGGCCAATGTCGATCTACAGCCGTATTCTCCCCGCATTGCCAGGCTAACACTGTTGTTGACCACCGCCGGGCCCGTGCTCGCGTTGACGGTCGTGGCGGGGCTGTTGCAGTTCATCGGCGTGATGCCGTCCCCGACAGTTTTCGGCCGGCTCTGGCCGAGCCTCACGTACGTGTTGCCGCTTCTGCTTATCGTGCTGGGTCTGGTCGGCCACGCGGTGCGCGAGCGTTCGGCCCCCTATGCCTTCGGCGGCGGATTGGTGACCGAGTTGATCGTCACGTTGGGCTATGTCCTGGTCGTAACGTCCCTCCCGCCGCCACGGACGTTCGGCGTCGAGCAGTTTGTCACGATGATCCAGTTGGCTACGATCACGGCCGTCGTTTGGGCCGCCGCGTGGCTGATCATCCGGCAGCGGCTGAACATCTGGCGCGAATCGCCGACCTCCGCGACGGCCAGGTCGCTGATGAACGTGCAACTCGGCATGGCTATCGTCGGCAATCTGCTGCTGATCCTGCTCGCCCTGTTGAACCTGAGCCTGATCGGTCCGCGTGCTCAAGAGTGGTCCGTGGCGGCCGGTGGACCGTTGGGTTGGATCGCACTGGCCGGAGTGATGGCCGCGGCCGCGTATCGGCGCATTCAACTCGGC
>Ga0180429_10002301_pt1 | contig 15809 bp, 17 predicted proteins | sample SS_ome_FD_132428 | JGI IMG/M metagenome (GOLD analysis project Ga0180429, IMG submission 132428) | Hypersaline lake sediment archaeal communities from the Salton Sea, California, USA - SS_1_S_1 metaG | ecosystem: Environmental > Aquatic > Non-marine Saline and Alkaline > Hypersaline > Sediment ...
CCCTGAGACCGATCGCCCTTCCTGGGACACCTATTTTATGGACATCACCACCCTGGTCGCCAAACGCACGACCTGCCTGCGGCGTGCGGTGGGCGCCATTATCGTGAAGGATAAACGGATTCTGTCCACCGGTTACAACGGCGCGCCGAGCCATATCCGGCATTGCCGTGAGGTCGGTTGTCTGCGGGAGCAGCTCAAGGTCCCCTCCGGCCAACGGCATGAGTTATGCCGGGGCATTCACGCCGAACAGAATGCCATCATTCAGGCCGCCTTTTACGGGGTTTCCATCAAAGATGCGACCTTGTACTGCACCACCCAACCGTGTTCGATTTGTGCCAAAATGCTGATCAATGCCGGTATTCGCAAAATCTGTTATCAGTCGGGCTACGCCGATCCCATGGCAACGGAAATGCTGGCCGAGGCCGGCGTAGACCTCATCCACCTGAACCCCAGTGATCAGGAGGCCGCTGAATGAAATGCCCTTTTTGCAAGGAGACGGACAACAAGGTCATCGACTCGAGGCTCAGCAAGGACGGTAACGAAATCAGGCGACGACGGGAATGCCTGATGTGCAGCCGACGGTTTACGACCTACGAGCACATTGAAAAAATCCCGATCATGATCATCAAGAAAGATGGGCGGCGGGAAGTCTTCTCCCGCGACAAGGTTCGCACCGGTGTCCAGAAAGCGTGCGAAAAACGCAACATCAGCGTCAACCAGATTGAAGCCTTTCTCGACCAGCTGGAGCGCGATCTGGGTGAAGTCGGGGAAAAAGAAATCCCGTCTTCCTATCTCGGCGAAAAAATTATGGCCAATCTCCATGCCCTGGATGATGTGGCCTATGTGCGCTTTGCTTCGGTCTACCGGGAATTCAAGGATGTGAATGACTTTTTTGCCGAACTCAAAAGCTTGTTGAGTCACCGCTGATGGTTGGTCCATGAACGCTTCCGCGGTGAAAGACCGCTTCTACATGCAAATGGCGCTGGACCTGGCACTGAAGGGCACGGGCTATACCTCCCCCAATCCACTGGTGGGTGCGATCGTCGTCAAGGACCAAAAGGTTGTCGGACGCGGCTATCATGAGCGCCATGGCGAAGCGCATGCCGAGGTCAATGCCCTGCGGCAAGCCGGCGCGCAAACCCGCGGCGGCACGCTTTACGTCACGCTGGAACCCTGCAACCACACGGGTCGGACCCCACCCTGCACAGCCGCAATCCTGGCCGCCGGCATCCGGCGCGTGGTGGTGGCCATGCGGGACCCGAATCCCGGCGTGAAGGGCGGCGGCAGCGCCTTTTTGCGACAATCCGGCATCGATGTGGTCGATGGTGTCGCCGAAGAGGCGGCCCGCCGGCAAAACCCCTTTTTCCTCAAACACATCCAGACCGGCATGCCGTTCGTCATTCTCAAATGCGCCGCTACCCTGGACGGTCGTATCGCCACCCGGACCGGCGACGCCCAGTGGGTTAGCGGCCCCGAATCCCGGCAGTTCGTGCATGAGCTGCGGCACGCGGTGGATGCCATTCTGGTCGGCGTCGATACGATCAAGATAGACAACCCCAGCCTGACCACGCGACGGCCAAACGGCAGCGGGAGCGATCCCACACGCATTATCCTTGACACACGCCTGTCGATACCGGTAAACGCCCGTGTGCTGACGCAAACGTCCACGGCCGAGACGATCGTGGTGACAAGCCCAGACGTTTCGGCTGCGAAACGGCAGCCGCTCATCGACAATGGTGCCAGAATAATGGATTGCCGCTGCCGGGAGGGCCGCATCGACCTGCCGGCCCTGATGAAACGGCTCGGCGCCGAAGGCATTGCCAGTGTGCTGATCGAGGGGGGCAGCCGGGTCAGCGGATCGGCCTTGCGCTCGGGCATTGTCGACAAACTGTATTTTTTCTATGCCCCCAAACTTTTGGGCGGTGACGACGGCGTTCCCATCTGCCGCGGTCCAGGGCCGGAACGCATGCAGGACTGTCTCAATATCGCGGATATGACCGTCCATCGCTTCGGCCGCGATATCATGCTTGAGGGAAATCTCAGCCCGCCTGCCGGGCGTCATTGACATCTGGCAAGGTAGATTTATTGTTATAGTTTACGGGCATTTGGATAAACTTGCCCGGGATCTTTTTCAGCCAACCGACGGATCACATCGCCGGGGCGATGCGTGCAAAGACCATGTTTACAGGAATCATAGAGGGTTTGGGAACACTGGCCGCCATCCAATCGGCCGGCCGGGGACGCCGCCTGGCGATTGAATCGGATTTCGCGCTGGACGAGGTTCGCATCGGCGACAGCATTGCGGTCAATGGCGCCTGCCTGACAGCGGTGACCATCACCGGCCGACGCTTCGAAGTCGATCTGTCCCCGGAATCCCTTGCCACAACCACATTCGGCAACGCCCGCAGCGGCGATCGCTTGAATCTCGAACGCGCCTTGCGTCTGTCCGACCGTCTCGACGGCCATCTGGTGTCGGGACACGTGGACGGCATCGGCGCCATTCTGTCGCGAGAACGCCGGGACAACGCCCTGCTGATCCGGGTTTCCGCCCCCCATGCGCTGACCCGCTATATGGTCCACAAAGGGTCGATCGCCCTGGACGGCGTCAGCCTGACCATCAATCGTTATGATGACACCAGCCTGGATGTCAGCATCATTCCCCATACCGCCAGTCTCACGACCATCGGCTTCAAACCCATCGGCAGCCGCATCAACATCGAAACCGACCTGATCGGCAAATACGTCGAACGCTTTACGACCAGCGCCCGGGGGGCATCGGACAACCCCTCCGCGGTCGATCGTGATTTTTTGATCAAAACCGGATTTTTATGAAGATCCGGGCAACATGTAAAATCGGGAGGAACGCGAACCACTCATGCCGCTGATAACAATTGAACAAGCGATTAAAGACATTCGAAATGGGAAAATGGTCATCCTCGTGGACGACGAAGATCGTGAAAACGAGGGCGATCTCTGCATGGCCGCCGAAAAAGTCACACCGGAGGCGGTCAACTTCATGGCCACCCACGGGCGGGGATTGATCTGCCTCTCGCTGACGCCGGAAAAGGTGGACGCGCTGGATTTGCCGCTGATGGTGGACCACAACACGTCACCGTTTGAAACCGGCTTCACCGTATCGATCGAAGCCCGTTGCGGGGTGACCACCGGCATCTCGGCGGCCGACCGCGCCATCACGATTCAAACCGCCGTGCGCGACAACGCCAAACCGACCGATTTGGTCCGCCCCGGGCATATTTTCCCCCTGCGGGCCCGCAAGGGCGGGGTGATGGTGCGCACCGGCCAAACCGAGGGATCTGTTGACCTGGCCCGCCTGGCCGGTTTACGGCCATCCGGTGTGATCTGCGAAATCATGGACGATGACGGCACCATGGCCCGCATGCCATCCCTGGAGAAATTCAGCCAGAAACACGACATCGGGCTGGTCACCATTGCCGATCTCGTCGAATACCGCATGCGCAAGGAGTCCTTCGTGCGACGGGCGGCCGAAACCAAGATTCCGACGGTCGTCGCCGGTGAATTCCGGATCGTGGTCTATGAAAATGACGTGGACAATCTGACCCACATCGCCCTGATCAAAGGCGACATCGATCCCGAAAAGCCCGTCCTGGTGCGCGTCCATTCGGAATGCCTGACCGGTGACGTTTTCGGATCCATGCGCTGCGACTGCGGTGACCAGCTTCACCGAGCCATGGAAAAAGTCGATGCCGAAGGCTCCGGCGTCATCCTTTATCTTCGTCAGGAAGGACGCGGTATCGGCCTGGTGAATAAAATCAAGGCCTACGCGTTGCAGCAGGAACAGGGAATGGACACCGTCCAGGCCAACGAAGAGTTGGGATTCAAGTCCGACATGCGCAACTACGGCATCGGCGCCCAAATCCTGGTGGACCTGGGGGTACGCCAGATGCGCCTGATGACGAACAACCCCAAGAAAATGGTTGGGCTGGAGGGCTACGGGCTGAGCGTCGTGGAACAGGTCCCCATCGAGATCGAGCCCAACGAATACAACCGCTGCTACCTGAATTGTAAAAAATTGAAAATGGGCCATCTGTTGAAAACCGTCGATTCCACGCCATGAGCCATGAAAACCGATGATGGGAATGGGTCGGCCCCGATGATTCCCACCGTCCAATAGATAAGGAGATACCATGCCGAGAATTCTGGAAGCCAACCTGCTGGCGGAAGGCAAAAAATTTGCCCTCATCGCGAGTCGTTTCAACGATTTTATTACGGATAAACTCGTAAGCGGTGCCGTGGACGCCCTGTTGCGCTCCGGGGCCCGGGATGAAGACATCGACATCGTCAAGGTTCCGGGAGCCTTTGAAATCCCGTTGCTGGCCAAAAAAATGGCAGCCAAAACCCGGTATGATGCCATCATCTGCCTGGGCGCCGTTATTCGCGGTGCGACGCCGCATTTTGATTATGTCAGCGCGGAAGTGTCCAAAGGGGTTGCCATGGTCAGCCTGGAAGCCGATATACCGGTCATTTTCGGTATCATCACCACCGATACCATTGAACAGGCGATTGAGCGGGCCGGCACCAAAGCCGGCAACAAGGGCTGGAGCGCCGCCATGTCCGCCATCGAGATGGCCAATCTCACGGACGTCGTGCAACAGGCCTAACGATGGGAAAACGCCGACAAGCCCGCGAGATGGCCATGCAGGCGCTCTATTTCCTCGAGGAGCAGCGTGGCGATCCGGAGCAGGCCATCGCCCTCTTTTGCCATAATTTTACGCCGCCGCGCAAAAGCCGGGCGTTCTTTTACGATCTGGTGAAAGGCGTCCATTACGCACGGACCACAATCGACACTATTGTCGAAGGCTACTCGGACAACTGGAAAGTCTTTCGCATGCCCCGGGTCGACCGCAACATCATCCGGCTGGCCGTCTATGAGATGCTGTGGCACGAAGACATTCCCTACCGGGTATCCATCAATGAAGCCATCGACATCGGCAAACGATTCGGGGCCGAAGATTCCGGCGCCTTTATCAACGGTATTTTAGACCGGATTCGGTTGGCGCTGGAAAATGGCGAGATCGACACGCCGGAGGCCCCGGTGTTTGAGGCCGCAGTGTCACCAACCGTGGCGCCGACCGACTAACCGGAATATACATCATCAGGAGGCTCTTTTGATCATAAAAAGTATCGCTGTTGGTCCGATCCAGGCCAATTGTTTCATTATCGGATGCGAAACGACCCTCGCGGGCGCTGTCATCGATCCGGGTGACGACGCGGACCGCATTCTGGCGGAAGTCAAAAACGCTAATCTGCGGATCGAACGCATCATCAACACCCATGGCCATTTCGATCACGTGGGCGCCAACCGGCAACTCAAGGCCGCCACCGGCGCGGAATTGATGATTCACCCGCTCGACGCCCCCATGCTGGAGCAGCTCGACCGCATGGCGGGCGCCTTCGGGCTCAAGGCCGAGAACTCGCCGGCACCGGACAGACTGCTGGAGGATGGCGAGACCATTGCTGTCGGCAACCTGCAGCTTGACGTCATTCACACGCCGGGGCATACCCCCGGCGGCATATCCCTGCACGTGGACAGCAGCGTCTTTGTGGGCGACACCCTCTTTCAGGGCTCCATCGGCCGGACCGATTTTCCCGGCGGCGATTTCGACACCCTTATCGCCAGTATCCAAAAGCGGCTGTTTGCCCTGGCGGACACGACCACCGTCTATACCGGCCACGGCCCTGAAACCACCATCGGTACCGAGAAAAAGTTTAACCCCTTTGCACGCTTGGCCTGACCTGGTTTTTTAATGGACGAAACGATCGCCATCCATCGCCGACATTCGCAACCGATTCAGATCGGCAAGGTCACCGTGGGGGGCACGGCGCCGGTGTCCGTGCAGTCCATGACCAATACGCCCACCCAGGATGTCAAGGCCACCGTGTCACAGATTCAGCGACTGGAAGCGGCCGGCTGTGAAATCATACGGGTGGCCGTGCCCGACGCGGCGGCCGCCGCCGCCATCAAGGCCATCAAAGCCGCCATCACAATACCCCTCATCGCCGATATTCATTTCGACCACCGTCTGGCTATCAGGGCGGCCGAGGCCGGCGCCGACGGCCTGCGCCTCAATCCCGGCAATATCGGTAGTCCGGACAAGGTGCGGGCTGTGGTCAACTGTGCGAAAGATCATGGGGTGCCGATCCGGATCGGGGTCAACGCCGGATCGCTTGAAAAGGACCTGCTGGAGCGCCACGGCGCCGCCACGCCGGCCGCCATGGTCGAAAGCGCCCTGCGCCACACCGCCCTATTGGAGGACCTCGATTTTCACGCCATCAAGCTGTCACTCAAGGCCTCCGATGTGGGCCGCACCCTGGCGGCGTATCGCCTGCTGGCGACGCAGACCGACCTGCCGCTGCATATCGGCGTCACCGAGGCCGGGTCGCTCTATACCGGTATCGTGAAATCCGCATTGGGCATCGGCATGCTGCTGGCCGAGGGCATCGGCGATACCCTGCGGGTTTCCCTGACACGGGATCCGGTGGAAGAAGTGCGGGTCGGTTATGAAATCCTGAAAGCCCTTAACATTCGCCGCCGCGGCCCCGACATTATCGCCTGTCCGACCTGCGGCCGGACGGAAATCGATCTGTTCGGTATCGTCGACGCTGTTGAAGCCAAGGTGCAGCGCCTTACGACACCCATCAAAATCGCCATCATGGGATGTGTGGTCAACGGTCCCGGGGAAGCCCGGGAAGCCGATATCGGCATCGCCGGTGGAAAGGGCGTGGGCATTCTTTTCAAAAAAGGGAAGGTGGTTCGCAAGATCCCCGAATCACAGCTGGTCGAGGCCCTCATGCAGGAAATCGATCGCTTCGAACAGCGTGATGCCGCAAAGGAACCGCCGACCTGAAACGGTATGGGGTGTTCTGTTGCATCCGGCGACCGACACCTTACCCTTACATCCGGAACGCAGTACAACACATGAATGGGAGAAACTGCATATGGCCAAACAGGTGAAACCTGCCATCACGCCGGTACGCGCCGACGACTATCCTGAATGGTACCAGCAGATTATCAAAGCATCCGACCTGGCCGAAAAATCACCGGTGCGCGGCTGCATGGTCATCAAGCCCTGGGGGTATGCCCTGTGGGAAAATATCGTGCGCGGCATGGACGACATGTTCAAGGCCACCGGTGTTAAAAATGCCTATTTCCCGCTCTTTATCCCGTTAAGTTTTCTGGAGAAAGAGGCCGAGCACGTGGAGGGCTTTGCCAAGGAATGCGCCGTCGTGACCCACCATCGCCTCGAGAAAAGCGATCAAGGCGGGTTGGTGCCGGCCGGCAAACTGGCCGAGCCCTTGGTGGTGCGGCCCACCTCCGAAACGATTATCGGCGATTCGTTCGCCAAATGGGTTTCCAGCTACCGGGATCTGCCGATCCTGATCAACCAATGGGCCAATGTGGTCCGCTGGGAAATGCGCACCCGCATTTTTCTGCGCACCAGCGAGTTTCTCTGGCAGGAAGGCCATACCGCCCACGCCACCGCCGATGAAGCCGTCGCACGCACTCAAATGATGCTCGACGTCTACGCCCGCTTCGTTGAAGAATTTCTGGCAATCCCCGTTATGCGGGGACGCAAAACCCCCTCGGAACGCTTTCCCGGGGCCGTGGACACCCTGTGCATCGAGGCCATGATGCAGGATCGCAAGGCCCTGCAGGCCGGCACCTCGCACTTCCTGGGACAAAACTTTGCCAAAGCTTCCGGCATTCGCTTCCAGAATGCCCAGGAGCAGGAGGAGTTTGCCTGGACCACATCGTGGGGATCCTCCACCCGTCTGATTGGCGGACTGATTATGGCCCACGCGGACGACAACGGCCTTGTGCTACCGCCGCGCATCGCCTCCGCCCATGTGGTGCTGCTGCCCATTTATCGCTCCGACAGCGACCGGGAGCAGGTCATGGCCTATACCGAAAAGCTGGCTGCCGACCTGCGAGGCCAAATCTACCACCACCGCCCCGTCCAAGTCGAGATCGATACCCGCGACATCGGCGGGGCAAGGGGATGGGACTGGATTAAAAAAGGGATTCCGGTCCGGGTGGAAATCGGCCCCAAAGACATCGAAAAAGACGCCCTTTTCGTCGGACGGCGCGATGACGATCCCAAAAAGAAAACCTCGATTCCCCGCGCCCGGTTCCTGCAGGACTTCACCGCCATGCTGGACGACATCCAGCAGCAGTTGTATAATCGGGCCCTTGATTTCCGCGAGAAGCACACACAACCGATCGAGACCCGGGACGCCTTCGATACCTACTTTACCCCCCGCTCGCCGGAAAAACCGGAGATCCATGGCGGGTTCGCCCTGTCCCACTGGTGCGGTGACGCCCAGTGCGAACGCCAGATCAAAGACGCGTTGAATGTCACCATTCGCTGCATACCGTTGAAAAGCAAACAGGAAGACGGGCCGTGTGTCTGTTGTGGCCGACCCAGCAAAGAACGCGTCGTTTGGGCGAAAGCCTATTAGGTCGCTATGATTCGGATTAACGACATTCTGGACAAAGTCGCTGAAACCAACCCCGAGGCCGATTTGGACATTATCGATCGGGCTTACATTTTCAGTGCCCGTGTCCACGACGGCCAGACACGGCTGTCCGGCGAGCCCTATCTGATGCACCCCTTGGAGGTCGCCGGCCTCCTGGCCGACATGAACCTCGACCCGGTCAGCATCGCCGCGGGCCTCCTGCACGACGTGGTTGAAGACACGCACGCCTCCCCGGAAGAAATCGAAACCATTTTCGGACGCGAGGTGCAGCATATCGTCAGCGGCGTCACCAAAATCAGCAAGCTGCCGTTTAGCAGTTCCCAGGCCCGCCAGGCCGAAAGCCTCCGCAAAATGCTGCTGGCCATGGCGGATGACATTCGGGTGGTCCTCATCAAACTGGCCGACCGACTGCACAATATGCGCACCCTGCAATTCCACAAAGAGAGCAAACAGAAGCTGATCGCCCAGGAAACACTGGACATCTACGCCCCCATCGCCGCCCGCCTGGGGATTTACTGGATGAAAAACGAACTGGAAAACAGCTCGTTTAAATACCTCATGCCGGATGAACATGACCGTATCAAAGAGCGCGTCATCGCCGACATCAAAGAGCGTGAAGCTTATATCGAAGAGGTCAAGGGCATTATCCACGAAAAAATGGACGCCCACCAAATGAAAAGCGAGGTGCTGGGGCGCTACAAAAATTATTACAGCATCTACCAGAAGATGGTTTCCCAGAATCTGGCCTTCGAGGACGTTTACGACATCGTCGCTTTTCGCATCATTCTGGACACCATACCCCAATGCTACGAAGCATTGGGGATCGTGCATTCGCTTTGGAAACCCATCGACATCAAATTCAAGGACTACATTGCGCGCCCCAAACCGAATATGTACCAGTCCCTCCACACCACCGTCATCGGCCCGCGGGGCGAACGCGTCGAAATTCAGATCCGGACCCACGATATGGATCAGGTCGCCAAATCGGGGATTGCCGCCCATTGGCATTACAAGGAAGGCGGTGAGATCGATGAAAATGTCAGCAAGCGATTCGCCTGGATCCAAAACCTGGTGGACAACCAGGAAAACATCGGCAACCCGGACGAATTTCTGGAAAACGTCCGTATCGACCTTTATCCCGACGAAGTTTACGTCTTCACACCCCACGGCGAGGTTAAAACCCTTCCCAAAGGGGCCACACCGGTGGACTTTGCCTTCATGATCCACACCGAGGTCGGCAACCAGTGCACCGGCGCCAAAGTCAACGGCCGCATGGTGCCGCTGAGTCATGAACTGGTCACCGGCGACACGGTCGACATTATAACGTCTAAAAATCATTTTCCCAGCAAAGACTGGCTGAACTTCGTCAAAACCGTCAAAGCCCGCTCACGCATTCGCCAGTGGATCAAGACCCAGGAAAAAAACCGCAGCCTGACCCTGGGGCGGGAAATGTGCGAGAAAGCCTTCCGAAAGCACCGCCTGAATTTTCACACCCTGTTGAAATCACCCGAGATGCCGGCCGTGGTGGAACATTTTGGCTTCAAATCGACCGACGATCTGATTGCCAGCGTGGGGTACGGGAAAACGACGCCCTTGCAGGTGGTGCGGCGATTTCTTCCCAAAATGGATGACGCCGAGGAAGAGATCCCGCGGGACTCCATCCTGAACCGCCTGATGGGGAGGGTCAAAAAGAAGCCGGCCAAAACCGAAATTCTGGTCAAAGGTTTGGATGATATCCTCATTCGCTTCGGCAAATGCTGCCAGCCGGTGCCGGGGGACCCGATTATCGGCTACATTACGCGCGGCTACGGGGTTACGGTGCACCGCGCCAATTGTGTCAATGCCTTGAAGATGAGTCCGGAACGGCAGATTGAGGTGGCCTGGACGGAAGAAAACAAGGAAACTTACCCGGTCAAGATACTGGTGATCTCCTACGACCGGGTCGGCCTGTTGGCCGATATAGCGACCATCATAAGCAAGAGTGACGCCAATATCGTCAGCGTCAATACGAGCACGAAAGAAAACCAGATGGTTGAAAGCTACCTGACGCTGGCGGTCTCAAGTACCGCCCATCTCAACCGGGTGCTGTCCTCACTACGCAAGATTCACATGGTGCAGGATGTCCGACGCCTGAATATCTGATCCTGCGGTGGCCCATCGCCCAACAGGCGCTTACGACCGAACCAAATGAAGCGGTGAAACCTCAGGGGGCCTTGACCACGTGGCCGGATTTGATGCAATTGGTGCATACCAGCATGCGCTGGGCCTGACCATTCTTGAGTGCCCGAACCGTCTGCAAATTGGGGTTGAAGCGTCGTTTGTTGATATTGTGCGCATGGCTGACATTGTTGCCAACCATCGGTTTTTTGCCACAGATCTCACATTGCTTGGACATTTTCTGGGTTCCCTTCGATAGAATCTTATCTATGCCACACAAAACGTTGGAATATAAATTAACCATTTTTTTTTGTAAAGGATTTTATTTGCGCGCCGCCATGACGCCCGTCGCGGCAAAAGGCATTCGCCCATCTGTAATGGAGACCAGGGCTAGAAAAAAGGCAGGATACTGCTGCTGTCGGCCCGGCTGATCTCGGCCAGGGAAGCTTCGGCCTGCATGATATGGCGCAAGGCGGTTTGATGGACCCCTACATCCGGATACCGGGTCAACACATTTTTGAATCGCCGCAGGGCGGCTTTATAATGGCCGGATTTGTAGTAAAACAGCCCGATATTGAGTTCGGACTCGGCCAGACTGCGAAGGCAGGCATTGATATTTTCCTGGGCTTTGACCGCATGAATGTCTTCCGGGTAGTCCCTCACCAGGCGGCCAAATACCTCCAGCGCTTTGCGGGTCGACACCTGGTCCCGGTCCGGTGTGTCGATCTGGTCGAAATAACACATGCCGATCTGGTAAACGACATAGGGAATGGCTTCGTTGCGGGGGTGCAGACTTTCAAATTCTTCGTAGGCGAAGATCGCCTCTTCGTAATTGCCCAGGCGGTAGTTTGCGTCAGCGATTTTAAGTTCCGCCAGTTTGGCGTATTCACTGTAGGGGTACCAGTCTTTCAGTTTTTCGAAAGCTTCCTTGGCCCCTTCGTAATCACCCGTCTCGTAATCATCGATACCATCCCAGGCCAGCGTCTGGGCTGTCTCATCATCCTCGCCCTCCCAGAAAAGATTGAAAAGGGCGCATCCCGAGCATAAAAAAGGAAGGATCAAACATAGTAGGATGAATCGTTTCATGAGATCCTGTCTGGGGTCGTCCCCCATCCTCCGGTCACAGCGACATCAGACCGCAACCGCGCGGGTGGGCCGGCATCACAGCCTTTCTTCCCCCGCACCGGTCTGTATATCGCGGCTATAGCAATTTCCCGAGCGCGGCTTCCAGTTTGGTCTTGGCCACCATGCCGGTAATCTGGTCGACAACGTCGCCCCCTCTGAAAAAAATCAAGGTCGGAATCGCTTTGATGCCGTATTTGCCCGGCGTGGCGGGATTGTCATCGACATTGCATTTCATGAATTTGACCTGTCCCTTGTAGTGGCCGGCCAACTCTTCCACAACCGGACCGATGGCTTTGCAGGGACCGCACCAGGGGGCCCAAAAATCAACCATCACAGGCGTATCGGATTGCAGTACTTCGGACTCAAAACGCGCATCATCGATTTCCATTACATTGTCAGCCATATTGGTTTCCTCTCTGGCAATTTTAAAATCAAATGTCTCGGGAGTATATGTCCACGGTCACGGGTTGTCAACTGTGGAAAAGCCCGCTAATGTAGTAATATTAAGGCTTTTTAAGAAATGCGGATGTTTGACAGGCCTCGCTGCATCTGCTACCAATCCCGCATACGGCAATCCGCTGTCATCACCCACAATCCACGGAGGACTGCGCATGAAACCGAACCTTCGCATCGGCGCCCTCATTTCCGGTGGCGGCACCAATCTGCAGGCCGTTATCGATGCCTGCGAAAATCAATCCATCAGCGGTCAGGTGGTTTTCGTGGGCACCGACAATCCGGAAGCCAAGGGCCTGGAACGTGCCCGCCGGCACAACATCCCCTCTTTTGTGGTGGATTACGGATCTCTTCTGGCCGCCTACCGCCATGATCCGGCGGACCACCCCCTGCCCGACGATTTCGATTTAGTGGACATCCAAAAAAAATGCAGCCTGTTTCCACCGGGAGCGGAAACGGACCGCATCCGCAAATTTCTTGAAACCCGCGCCATCGCGGAAGCCGCCTTGATCGCGGCCATGAAGCCCTACCCCTACGACCTGTTGATTCTAGCCGGCTTCATGCGCACCCTGAGCCCCTATTTCATCGACCGGGTGAATACCGACCGCACCCGGCCCTGCATCATGAACATCCATCCGGCCATTTTGCCGGCCTTTCCGGGAGTCGACGGCTATGGTGACACCTTCACCTACGGCTGCAAGGTCGGGGGCTGCACCGTCCACTTCATCGATTACGGCGAGGATACCGGCCCCATTATCGGCCAGCGCGCCTTTCCCATCCGACCCGGGGACACGCTGGACACCATCAAAAAAAACGGCCTGACCGAAGAGTGGATCCTCTATCCCCACTGCATCACGCTTTTCGCCCAAGGCAAGCTTCAGGTCGTGGACAACGGGCAGCGGCGTGTCGTGGCGATTGCCCCCTGACAACGGGCCGGTTCCCCGCGACGGCGGTCAGATGCCCTGCAGCACGCGCACGATCATGGGGAACGCCACAAAGGTCCCGATCGAACTGCCCAGGTTGGTGAACACGACCACCAGCAGAATGCGGGTAACCTTGTTGGTCCAAAACCCCCTGACCGATCGAATGTCGTCCTGGAGCGATTCGAAATCGCGCACCTTGGGTTTGCGGGAAACCGTTTCCACCAGCCCGGACACCCAGCCGGCGGCGATCATCGGGTTCAGCGAGGTCAGCGGTGCCGATAATACCGACGATAAAATGGTCAGCGGATGGCCCCAGGCAATCAAGGCACCCGCGCCGGCCAGCAAACCGTTGGCGGCAACCCACCACAGGATCATGTCCGATCCGGCCTTGGAGCCACCGGCATAGAACCCATAGACAAAAAGCCCCAGGATCGCCGCCGGAAGCCCCCATTTGATCAAACCGGCGAGACGGCTTTTCGGCGGCAACGCCTCCAGGGCCGCCAGATCGGTTTCGGAGGACCAGTACCGTTTGATGCCCGGCACGTGGCCGGCCCCCACCACGGCAACGATATGCGCGCCGGGGGCGTCCTTGATCTTCTGTGCCAGATAACGATCCCGCTCGTCGATCAGGATCTGCCGGATGACCGGCTGCGCAGAGCCGACTTCCTCCAGGAGCGCGTTGAGAACGTCCTCCTGTTTCATCCGCTCGATGTCCTCCTGGCTCAGGTCATCCACCTCGCCCAGCGAGAGCAAAAGCTGGTACAACAGTTTGAGCTTGTCCCACAGGCCCATGCTGCGCCAGGTTCTGGAAAGCGTCACCCGGATATCGCGATCGGCCAGCCATACCTGGGCGCCGGCCGCCTCGGCCGCCTCCACCGCGGTGATCATTTCCTGTCCCGGTTTGATGTCCATGCGATCGGCAATCCGCTTCTGAAAACTGGCCAGAATCAGATTCGACAGCAGCAGGAAGGCTTTTTTCTCTTTGACCACCTTGATGATGTCCATTTCCTGCCAACGGGACTTCTGGCGGACGGACTGCAGCCGTGATTCGCAAAGTTCGATACAAACCGTGTCCGGCTGTTCCGACTCGATGGTCCGACGCACGAGATCGGCGCTTTCCTGGGAAACATGGGCCGTGCCGATCAAGGTGATGGTGCGCCCGTCCCGTTCCAGCCGGTGAATGGAGGTGTCGTCAGTCATGATGCTCCTGTTTCAATAACAATAAATGGATAAGAATATGACATGTCGGCTTTCAGCGCAACACGAAAACCATCGCCGACGACGATGACAGGCCTCTTTTCAAAGCCGCTGAAATACGATAAGGCACGAGCATCCACACAAAGGGAGAGAAATCACATGAAGGCAACCATGCCGTCGCCGGCATCTCAGCCCCTTATCGACCGGCCCCCCTATTACGTGAGAACCAAAGACGAAGTCCAGCAGTTTGAGGCGGCCTATCGCGCCCATCTGCCGGTGATGCTCAAAGGCCCCACGGGATGCGGCAAAACCCGTTTCGTGGCCTTCATGGCCCACCGCCTGGGACGGCCTTTAATCACGGTATCCTGCCATGAAGACCTGTTTGCCTCCGATCTGCTGGGCCGCTACCTTCTGAAAGACGACGAAACGGTTTGGGTGGACGGCCCCCTGACCACCGCGGTGCGCACGGGTGCGATCTGTTACCTGGACGAAATCGTGGAGGCCCGCAAGGACACCACGGTTGTCATTCACCCGCTGACCGACGACCGCCGGCAGCTTTCCATCGACAAAAAGGGGGAAATCATCCCGGCCCATCCGGATTTCATGATGGTCATTTCCTTCAACCCGGGGTATCAGTCCATTCTCAAGGATCTGAAACAAAGCACGCGTCAACGGTTTATCAGTCTGGATTTTAACTATCCCGACGAAACCCGTGAGACCGAAATCGTGACCCATGAAGGCGGCGTCGATCCGGCCGTGGCCGCCCGCCTGGTGGCCTTGGCGACCCGCATCCGGCGCATCCGCGAACAGGGGCTGACCGAAGGTGCCAGCACCCGCCTTCTGATCTATGCCGCCCTGTTGATGCGAGGCGGTATCGATCCCATCCAGGCCTGCCGCTCCGCCATCTGCCAGCCCCTGACCGACGATAATCGACTGCAGGAAACCATGGAAGAACTCATTCGGGATTTTTTCTGACCGGTCATGGCCACCGACCACCCCTTTGACGCCCTGAACCCATTCGACCCGGAGTTGACGCGCGCGCTCTCGAAGGCCAGCCAGAAGAGCGGCCTGACCCTTTCCGCCGATACCGTGTCGGACATTGTGGACACCATCCTCCTCGGGTATCAGCAGGAAATTCATTTCGGCGAGGCGCTGGCCAACGCCTACCGGACATTGCTGGCCGGCGGAGCGCCGCAGGCCGTCACCGTCTTCGGTCGTGAAATCCGCAAGGTGGCCAGCCGCAGCGCCGCCCTGGGGCATCATCTGGCCCATGTCCTGCCCTCGGTTCTGCTGACGCGTGATGAAAGCCTGTTGGACACTTTCCAGGCGACCCTGGCCGTCTTGCTGACCAAAGGTGACTATCTGGTAAAAGCCCCTTGGAGGCGCTGTCCGCCATTGCGGCCGGCGACGACGACGACGGCCCGGCCTACCTGACAC
>Ga0180429_10002304_pt1 | contig 15802 bp, 8 predicted proteins | sample SS_ome_FD_132428 | JGI IMG/M metagenome (GOLD analysis project Ga0180429, IMG submission 132428) | Hypersaline lake sediment archaeal communities from the Salton Sea, California, USA - SS_1_S_1 metaG | ecosystem: Environmental > Aquatic > Non-marine Saline and Alkaline > Hypersaline > Sediment ...
ACGCTCTGCCAAACGCCCAACAGGCTGCTGAAAATTGCACCCCAGGCACCGATGAGAAATGCCCATTTGGCCGCCGGACCCAACACTCTCGACAACTCGCCGGCAAGGTTCACCACCAGCGTTGCGCCGCCGCCGGTTACCTCGATGCTGCTGCCGATGATCACCATGGCAACGCCGAACAGTGCGGTCATCGCGTAGCCGACGCCCAGGTCGATCCGGCAGACGGCCAGGTCTTCGACGCCCGAGCGGCCCTCCTCGCGAATCCAATACCCGTAGCACAGCACGGTCAGCGTGCCGCCGACGCCGCCCATCAAGGCAACGGTCCACTCGATCCCTTCGCCGTCGATTTGAGGGATCGGCGGCCAGTGGAGCCCTAGCATGCCCGAGGCCACCTCAGACCAGGGCGGCCGCATCGCCACGGCGGTCGCAATCACCACCACGAACATCAGGCCGATGCACAGGCCCATCACTCGGCCGAACAGTCGATAGCCGCCCAATCTTACCAAGACAACGGCCACCGCGCTGTGCGCCAGGCCGTAAAGGATCTTGTCGGTGCGGGGATCGAAGATCGCAAAGACGGCATGGGCGGTCACGCCGCAAGCGCTCATCAAGGCCGAGCCGACCAAATAACTCCAAACGATCAGGTAGCCGAGAAACAGCCACCGGACCGGGCGGCCGAGGTGCGCGACGGCCCCTTCCAGCAACGTGGTGCCGGTGGCGAGTTGCCATCGGGCGAGCCCTTCGTTGAGAACGTATTTCAGCCCGGCACCAAGCAACACGGCCCAAAGCACGGCCACGCCGAGCTTGCCGCCGGAGAACGCCCCCGTGGCCAGGTCACCCGCCCCGACGCCGGTGGCGGCGACCAGTATTCCCGGGCCGATGATCGAGAGCAGGCGGCGACGGCCGGTGCCGGGTTTTGCCTTAGAAGAGGGCATCAAGGTCTCGATATCCGCTGATTACGCGGGCTCATCCGTTTTGCACCGCATCCCGGCCTTCAATTGCCCGGGCCTTTCCTTCAAGTCTCTCGAAAACCTCCTCGCCGTCAATCCCTTGGCCTTGCTCCAACTGCCTAATGCCGGCATTCACCTCCCGGCGAAGCCTCTCGCGTTTCTCGAGCAGCCGCAGGGCCTCGCCGAGCACTGCGTTTTCGTCCGGATAGTTTCCGGTCTGAAAGATGCTCTGCACCAGCCCCTCGAGTTCTGGAGTGATTTCGACGCTCATTGGATTGGCTCTCCCGTTTACGGCCCCTCTTACAGTATACCGCAGTGGTTCTGGAAATGGGCACGAGCTTTCAAGGCGATTGCGGCAGTGGCTCCGTATTCTCCGTCCTGCGAATCTCCTTAAGCGCGGCGGCGGCGGCCTGGCGCACATCGCGGTCGCTATCGTTTACGGCTTGGATCAGCGCCGCCTCGGCCGACCGGGCCACGGGGCCAAGCCGGGCCAGCGCCCTGGCCGCCGCGCGACGGGCCTGCGGGGCGTTGTTTCGCAGCGCGTAGATCAAGCCCGGCACCGCTCTCGGACCGATCCAACCGAGGGCCTCGACCGCCGTGCGGCAAACTTCCGGGTCTGCGTCGGAAAGCGGCTGCTTCAACGACGCAAGGGCGGCCGGCCCTATCTGGCCGATCGCTCTGGCCGCACTGCGATGGACGTCTCGGTCGACGTGCCGAAAGGCTTCCAGCAACGCCGGCACCACCGCGGCCGGCTCCGCATCGAGACGTCCCAAGGCCACGGTGGCTTCGATCGGAGCCGAGGCCTTGCCGCGACGGAGCATGTCGATCAGCGTCGGGATCGCCTTTTCGTGCCCGGCAATCTTCCAGAGCGCCACGGCCGCGTTGGCCCGAACCGTGGGGTCGCTGTCTTCCAACAGCGGCAACAGCGCGGGGACCGCCGCCTCGGCAGCCGGACCGAGAAGACCCAGCGCCCGGGGGCAGTTCCGCCGAACCGACATGTGCTTCCGCGTGTCGACCGTGTCGATGAGCACCTGCACGACCGGCCCGCCGGCCACGCCGATCCGCCCCAGCGCCCAGGCGGCGTTGCCGCGGACATATTCGTGCTGACGGCGTTCGGCCAACACGGCAATCAGCGGGTCGACGGCCACGGCTGCTTGCGGCCCGAGTTGCCCCAGCGCGTAGGCGGCGTACCACTGCACGCGCTCGTCTTCGTCTCCCAGGGCTTCGGCCCACTGGCCGGCGGTTTGGCCTTGCCAGGACGCCTCTTGCTGCGCGAAGGCCGCCCCCGGCACCGCCAGGCAGAAAACGAGAATCAACACACCGATGCGTGTGCCTGAATCATGCAAGGCCATTCAGTCTCCGTCGGGCGGGGCGGCACCGCCCTTAATCGTTCTGAACAGATCGATTTCGTGCTCATCGTCAATGGCTGCATAAACGCGGAAATGGATCTTGCCCGTATCGTGGATCTCTTTGCAGACGGTATCCAACGCGTTCAGTTCGTTGATGATGGTGTCCAAGCCGGTGAGTTGTTGTTCCGCGGTCTCGCGCTGCTTCTTGTCTCTTATCATATTCACTTGCGCCTGCATCTGCCGGTGCGTATTCATCGCAGCGCGCCGCGCGGCGGCCGCTTCCTTGGCGATGAACTGGCGCGGCTCGGGCTGCCCGGTCAATTGGCAAACCGCCTTGGCCAGCACCGAAGCGATGCGTCCCTTGGCCGTCAGCTTGATGTTGAACCCGAATTGGGGCAGTCCCGCCTTCGACAGCAGCACGTTCAACTCCTCGTTGGCCGAGATTGTATCGGCCGGTTTGAAACTGTGCTTGGGAAACGCACCTTCCAACGACGTGATTTGCAGGCGGAGTATCGACGGATCGGGCAAACGGGCCGCCGGCAAGTTCGCCCGAAATGAACCGCGGGTGAGTTCGACTGCCAGCGGTTCAATCTCCTCCGGAGCTGCCAACGGCAGGAAACGCGTCTGATAATCGACCGTGACGTCGAGGCCGCAATTCAACAGGCAGTTGACCTGCGTGGCCGTAGCCCCTTCGGCCCACTCGAAGTTGAGCGTCTCGCCGTCGAGCGTGATTTTTCCCACGTCGGGTAAGGTCGCAGACTCCGGCATCCGTATCGACCAACTGCGGCCGCCCGCCTCGCTTTCCATGACGAGTTTCCGCGAACTCTTCATGGCGGTCTCGCCGCCGAGAAGCTCCAAACCAACCGAGGAGTCCGGCTCGAGTGCCAGTGTGGCCAGCGCAATCGGCTCTTGGGACGACCCGGCTTTGCCGACCAGCGGCACAAGCGAGCCGGTCGCCGCCAGTTTGCTGAAGGGGTCTTTCTTGGGCTCTTCCGCCGGCGGCTCTTCGGTCGGGGGCTCTTCGGCCGGGGGATCTTCTGTCGGCGGCTCTTCGGTCGGCGGCTCTTCGGAAGGTGGTTCCTCGGCGGGTGGCTCTTCCGCGGGAGGTTCCTCGGCCGGCGGTTCTGTGACAACGAACTCTCTGCCGGGCGGCTCTTCACTGGGCGGCTCTTCACTGGGTGGCTCTTCACTGGGTGGCTCTTCACTGGGCGGCTCTTCACTGGGTGGCTCTTCACTGGGCGGCTCTTCACTGGGCAGCTCTTCACTGGGCGGCTCTTCACTGGGTGGCTCGTCAGTGAGCAGACGCTCGTCGCCGGGGTCGAAATTGTCCGGCTCGTCGACTTCGGTGCCGGCCTGCACCTGGTTCTCAGTACTCCCGGAACCAGGCGAGAGCAAGAAGGGAATGGTCGCGGCCGTGGCCAACCCAACCACGACCATTCCGGCAATGACGGCGGCTATGATCTTCTGCTTCGGTGTACTGAGGAACCCGGCCTTGGCGGCGGAATTGACGCTCCGTGAAGATGCGGCGCCGGCCGGATTCCCGGCGTCCGCCACCTTGATGCCGGCGAATCCACCTGCGGCCGGTCTTGCTGCTTGCTCGATCTGGATCCCGGGAAATACCGCGGCACCGGCGGCGGCGGGACGCTTAATCGGCGGCTTGACGCCCCGCTTCCGGGGCGGCGCTTTGCCCGTGTTGACGGTGGGCATTCCGCTTCCGCCGGCCAATTCGCCGTTCGACTCGTCGGCACCTTCCGTCGTCGCCAACGGCACCGCGCGCTTGGGTTTTCGTACCGGCGGACGCCACGCAGCCAACGCCTTGCTGAGTTCCGTAGCCGTCCGATAGCGGTCTTCCGGATTCTTGGCCATCATCCGTTGGCAGATCTGTACCAGCCGCGCGGGTGCGTCGCCGCGCTGTTGGGTGATGCTTTCCGGCTCGACCGATTGATGCTTCATCAGCCGTTCGTGCAGCAATCCCTCGGGAAACGGCGGGTGGCCGGTCAAGAGGAAATAGAGCGTGCAGCCGAGCGAGTAGATATCGGCCCGGTGGTCGAAATCGTTGGCCTCCAACGCCTGCTCGGGTGCAAGGTAATCGACCGAACCCAGCACGTTTTCGTCCTGCGAGTCGGCCGTGCGCCGTTCGGGGTCACCCAGCCGGGTCAAACCCATGTCGACGATCTTCACCACGCCCTGCTGATTGACCAGCAGATTCGAGGGTTTGATGTCGCAGTGGATCATCTTCTGCTCGTGGCCGTGCTGCAGACCATCGGCGGCCTGGCGGATGTAGTCGGCCGCCGTGTCGTAGTCGAGCGGTCCGTTGGCTTCCACCATCTGCTGCAAGTCCTGCCCGTCGACGAACTCCATCACGATGTAGTAACGGTCGCCCTCGTTGTCGACGCTGTACGCCTGGACGATGTTGGGGTGGTCGAGCGCGGCGATGGCGCGGGCCTCGGAGAGGAATCGCTCGAGCGACGCGGGGTCCTTGCGGACCTGTCGCGAGATGATCTTCAGCGCCACTCGGCGGTTCATTGTGACGTGTTGGCCGAGAAACACGCTTCCCATTCCACCGCGGCCGATCAACTCGATCAGCTTGTACTTGCCGAGGAAAAAGGAACTCCGCCCGGCCAGCAGTTGTCCGGCCTGCCACCGAGTGAGGAGCCCTTTGCCCACCAAGACCCTGGCAACCGCCTTGGGGTCATCATCGCCGGAAGCGTCGGATCGAGCCTCGGCAAGCTGTTCCGGCTGGAACAGCTTGCTCTTCTCGACGATCGCAAAGAACTCTTCAGCCGTGGTGATGGCCATTGCTCGTCCGCACCCTTCGGTAAAGGGGTATCCAGCAGGGGGGAGACCGATCTATCTACTACCCCACTTATACTTCGAGTTTACCAAGAGTTCGGCTCCTCGGTCAACCGTCTTGCCCTCTGTGCCCGGTGATCTCGCCCGACACGCCACCAATAACTAAGATCACTCTGAGCCCGCAGCCCCACAAAGCCACACAACACAGTCGCTAATCCCGGCCTTACGCCAGATAATTTTCCGTTCACGGGAAAGAGTCCTACGGGGCGCGGACGTCGACATAACATTCGATATTACAACGGCTTAGAATCACCCGCCACCCTCCGACGGTCGGCCGAACCGGGAATTCATAAATTTTGGCGCTTGACGCGGTTGTAACGGCGAATCTAAATGAAGTGAAGGTGTGTTGGCTATCGTTGCCGGCACGTCGGCTTGGTCGAGCCGTGCGCAGACCGGAAACTTCGACCGGCGGGAGTAGATGCTGGTTTTTCGCCTTTTCACCCGTTCCGCGCGCTTCACCGAAGAGAGTAGATCATGAGACGATTAAGCGTGTGCGTAACGATCGCGCTACTGGCTACTTGTTCGACGGATCAAGCGGCAGTCTCCTGCCGGCCGATGGAACGACCTCTGGGCCTTTCAACGCGCGGACCGCCGTGCGGCGAAACCCACGTTACCGTATTGGCCCTCTCCGGGCCAGAGTCCTGGCAACACAAGCAGCTTTGACAAACAACCCACTCTTGCCGTTCTGTGGGCAATTACTTCAGAACGGCCCTGACACCTGTGAACGCATGCAACAAATGTAAAGAGGGAGACATGAAAACTCTACACAAGATTATTCTCGCAATTATGATAGTTGCATTGGTCGGGTTTGCACCACAAGCGCGCGCAACTATAGTGAATTTCACTATAGGTGTTGATGATTATGTGGCACTGACAATCGCTGGCACTCCGATCGCTTCCTACGATGCTTATCCAGCCGGCGCCGTCTCGGGTTCCTTCGATATGACCCCGGGGACCTGGTATGACATCACTATCAATTACAAGAACCGGTGGGGATCAAACGGTCTACAGTTTTATTGGGATCAACCGGGGGATGTTGGTGGGCTAATATCCGGAGGCGCGATCGAGATCGTTCCAGAACTGAACCTCAGGACACCGGATGGAGCAGGTGGCTATATTAGCGGGCTTCACGCCGATTATTATGATCTGAATGGAAATTTCCAATTTGCCGTGGATGGGGAAGGACCTATTGCGGCCGGGAACGCTAATGGCACTACGTTCTACGAAAACCAACTTGGTTTGTGGGCAGGGACATATACTTATTGGGGAACATTCGAGGAAGTTCTGACTGGTCAGATCCAGACTACCGCTGCTATCCCGGAGCCTGCTACAATCTGGATCTGGTTACTCGGTTCCGGATTGGTTTGTCTCTTTGTATTCGTAAGGAAACGCAACGCGGCATAACAGTGTCACTCGGGCCGGGTGGCCCCGGGTGATTGCTCACCCGGGGCTCCCACAGATCCGGACGTGCAGGATTACCGCATCCGGTTCCTCAAGTGACTGCTTCGCTTACGGCATACTGAGTGGACCGCCACTGCATAAGGAAGACGGTATCGCTCCTGGAGTCGGACGAACCAACACCAAGGACGACGGTTGCCTCCACGACGGCGGACAAGCCACTTCTGCCAGACGCGACGCACTTCCTCGCGAAACCGGTTCAACACAACGCTATTGCCCGTGATCCCGTAGTAGGCGTAGTGCCCGCGCATCTTCTGACTGAGTATCTCGTACTGCTCGGCGAAGGCGGCGGGTCGAGTCTGCGATTTCACAAGAGCAGGCCGTTGAACGCATCGCGGGCGTTGACGCCGTGAGTGAATAACCGCCCGCCGGCCGTGATCATATGTGAGGCGTGCACCATCGGCCCCGCGAGCCAGCGGATGCGTTCTGCCTTCTGGACCAGTTTATCGGCGGAAACCGCATTGCCGTCCGGCCCGTGGCGCGAGTGCGACCACTGATCCATCTCCGCCGGCCACGGCTTGCGGGCCAGGGTCCAATTACCGTCCGCCTGAACCGTTTTCACATCCTCCAGCCCCGCCTTCTTGAACTCGGACCCCGACGCCCCGCCGCCTTGTGCAAGAAAGACACCGGCGGGACGCAAGACGCGAATCGCTTCGGCCGGCGGCACTTTCCGGCCTTTTTCAACAATCAAAAGGTTGACCAGGTTTTCGGCATAGGGCAGCCGCTTGTCCGACGCCCATCGATTCGCTGAAATCAACCCGTACAGACCTGTCGAGTGGATCTGCTTGCGGGCACGCTCCACTTTGGCGGCGTCGGTGTCGAGAATCTCTACGAGAACCCGGCCGGTCCGAGCCAATTCCAAGGCAACCGCCAAATCATCCGAGCCGACCTGCACGCACAAGCCGCCCGTCACACCGCACTCTTCACAAATGCTGCCGGTAGATGACCTGATTTCCTGCGCGCGGCCCACTCGGGCAAAGGTGACCAATGCGATGCTCAGCGCCACGACCAACCACCGCAATTGTGGTTCCCGAGGACTGTTCCAACTCACGGTACTCTCCTTGGACTGATATTTCCAATTTACGGTGCAACTCTTGGCCTGACCCGACGTTGCCCCGTCGCGGGCCAACGGTAGGGTCGAGGCCGTTGCTGGTTTCCAAGATCTTCACTCCAAAGGATCATCTCTGTTCGTTCTATCGCCACTTAGATGGCAGGCCGTAGGCTTCATTGCAGATTTCGTAGTAGAGGTTGTCCGCGTCCTTGAACTCCGTCACCACCTTGCGGGCGAGAGCTTGTTGAACGGCGAGCAATCCGGGGTCCGCCGGAGTTTTGCCGCACTTGATCGAGTTGATGTTGTTCTTGGGGTTGAACGGTGACGGCCATCGGGGTGTAGGGATGCAAACTGCCGGGGACGTCGGTCGATGTGCCGAAACCCCTCAGATCAACCAGGTGCGCCTTGAACGTCTCGGGGTCTGAAGTCAACCAGTTTCGATCGAGGCCCGCCAGGGCCGCCGCGTCTTTCTCTCCATTGTTTCGCGTCCAGACGCGCAGCGGTGCTCCCTCGGGAACGTCCACGATGTCCAACCGCTTGATGCGTTCGAGGAACTCCAGATGATCCATGATACTCTCGCAGGGTGGCCCAAATAATTTCCCGGAGACACCTTGGCCATTTTGTCTGGCTTGTTCGGGAAATTGTCTGGGTGACGCGGCTATTTCTGGGCAGCCCTTTCCGCTTGCTGTTTTTGCTTCTTCCTCCGTTCAACTTCGATCCGGTTGAAGGCCTCGATCACCTCGGGCGGCCAGCGGAAGACGGGTGCTTCGGCAGCATTGTAGCCACGCAGATGCGGCTCTTCCAACCGTTTCAGCACGGGCACGTAGAGCCACTCGTTTTGTCGAAACACTTCATCGAGCAGTCCGGCAAACGCCGGCAGATGCTCCTGCAACGGTTGGCGAGTATTGATGTGGCAGAGGTGCTCTCCTTCGGGTCCGAGGGCTTGCAGCCCGCCGTTGCGATTGCAATCGAACCACGACTGAACGCCCTCGGCCCAGAATTCTCCGAATGTGCCCATGCCGTATCCACGAAATCGGCCCGTCTCTTTGGCCTCCTGATGCAACGCCCTGAGCCGCGTGTTGAACTGGTCGTCCAGCGCGGCGAGCGCCCCGTGGATGCCGTGGGCAAACTCGTGGATGAAGATGTTCTCACCCCGATAAGGATCTCCCTCGAAGCCCAGCAGGTTCTCTTCACCGCAGCTTACCGGCCTGTCGCCCAGCCCGCGGGCACGCTTGGCCCACCAGAGCGACAGCTTCCGGCACTCGGGCAGATCGGTCTGCATTTCGTTGTAGGCCATCACGGCCACGAAGGTTTTCTTCTCGGTGAGTTTCTCCAACACGTCGGGCCGATTGGCAAGCATCTTCCGCGCCAGGTACGCCGCTTCGCGTCGAGCGTACTCGGAGACCTTCTCCGAACTGGCGACGAGCAAACCGTCGGCCACGACGTGCCGACAATAAAACGGGTCGAGCGTCTTCAGGAGCGCTTCGGCGGCGGACGGCTCTGCACCGCGCTTGACGATCCGGCATCCGAACACGCCGCCGGCCATGTTGCCGGCGTGCGATTGGAACCGGACCGTCACCTTGTCTTTGCCCTTGGCGAGTGCTTCCGGGATCGCATACGTGACGTCGAAGAATTCACCGGGCTTGTTCATATTGAGCGTTTGCGTGGCGATCTTGTGGCCGTCGATCTGGACGTCGAACGTCCGGCTCCCGACGTCGCTTCCCCAGTACGTGACCATCAGGTCGACGGGCCCGTCCGTTGCGATCTTCATATCGTAAGAAAACCAGCCGCCCGGGTAGGCGTGCCGCCAGTGCCGGCCGTTGAACATGCCGGCGGAGGATTTCTCGCCCTGGTAGTTGTGATCCCGCTCCGGCTGCATCGTGGGCACGACCGCATCGACCGTACGCGCTTGCAGTGCCTTCAATCGCCGCTGCCGGGCTTCGTGCTCGGCTTTCTTCTCCCGCCAGTCCTCCTCGGTGAATAGATCCCAATAGACCGTGAACCGCTGGTGGTGTGCCTTGTAGAAAGGGATCAGCGACACGTCGTTGGGCCGGCCGACGCCGGTCGTCTTGAACCGCAGCGCCGGACCGGGAACGCGATCAACCCATTCGGCGACCGGCCGGCCCTCGGCGACCAGGACCGGCACATCGGGCGTCGGCAGGTTTGCGTAGGCCTTCTGGTTGCCCGAGTAGGGCATTTCATCCGTGAATCCCTCCCGTCCCAACTGGCCCGCAAGCACAATCGGCCCGTACATGATGGCGACTTTCTTGGGGTCGTTCTCCATCGGCTCGACCCGCGGGCTCATCGGCAGCGTAACGTCGAGCAAGTCGCCGTCGGTCCACGATCGGTCGATCGTCAGGTAGCCGCCGCGTTGGCTGTCGGCGTCGACCTTTTGGCCGTTGATCGTAGCTTTCAAAGCGGAATCCGCCCAGGACGGATGGCGGACGTTAAGAGCAAGCCGGACCGGTTTCTCGCAGTTGATCGCAAAGCGAGTTGTCGGCTCCTCGGGAAACCGCGTCTGTTGCCGAACGTTCAGGCCCTTGGACTTCCACGTCAACTCGGAGGCGATAAACAGGTTCACGTACAGGCCCGCATCATCGTGGAAGTAGATGCTATCGCCGTACTTCACGTGGTTTTCCAGCCCGGTGCCGGTGCAGCACCAGAAGCTGTCGTAGGGTTTGCCGTAGGTATGGAAATGGCCCGGCTTGAGCGAACAGAAGTAGATCGTCATTCCCTTCTTCGGGTCCTGGGAAGCCAGAATGTGGTTGTACAGGGCACGCTCGTAGTAATCCGCGTAGCGGGTGTCCGCGGTCCAGGCAAACAAGTGCCGCGTCAGTTTCAGCATGTTGTAGGTGTTGCACGTCTCCGCGGTCAGCGGGGTGAGGTGCTTCCACAACTCGCCCTTGCGATGGAAGTGCTCGGCTTCGCTGTTGCCGCCAGTGACGTAGGATCGCTGCTGCGTGACCACTTCCCAGAAGAAGGCGGCGGCCGTGCGGAGGTCCTCGTTTCCGGTCAGTTCGTATTGCCGGGCGGCGCCGATGATCTTCGGCACCTGGGTGTTGGCGTGCAGACCCTCCAGGCGGTCTTCGCGCCGCGCGAGCGGATCGATTACGAAGCGATGATTGAAACGGGCGGCCAGATCGAGATACTCCCGTTTGCCCGCGATGGCATAGACGTCGGCCAGCGCTTCGTTCATCCCGCCGTGCTCGCAGCGGAGCATGGTCTGGAATTTCTCGTCCGACAGCTTGCCGGTAACGTTGCCTGCCCAATCGGCCAGTTCGGTCACGATGGTTTTGGCCTTTTCGCTGTCGCAATACCGATACGCGTCGACAAGTCCGGCATACAGTTTGTGCAGGGTGTACCACGGGACCCAGCCGCCGTTGAGTCCGAAGTTGGCGGTCTTGATATCGCCGGCCGCGACTTCGGCGAAGATCCGCCGCGCGTCGGGGATGCCGCCCACGTAGCCGTTGCCGTGTGCCTGCTGACAGAGCGCCAGTTCATCGACGATGTAGTTGACCCGATCGAGAAAGCGATCGTCCCCCGAGGCGGCGTACATCATTGCGCAGGCCGAGAGGTAATGGCCCAGGATATGACCCGACACCCCGCGGCTCTCCCACCCGCCGTAGATCTTGCCTTTCGGCTCGAGGCCCGCGTACTCGCGGAACCGCGACAGGAGCCGGTCGGGTTCGAGGTCCAAGAGGTACCGCGCGTCGAGGCCCATGGCCTTCTTGAAGGGTCCGTCCAACAGCCGCACGTCTTTGAGGCTGAAGGCATGGGCCTTGATCGGGGCCTTCGGCGTCACTCTGTATTTCGTTTCGTCTTGGTCCGGCACGGATCCGCGGGCCGGAGGGCTGGTTAGTGTTACGGCCGTCAACAGAATCAGTAGTTTTCTCATTTCTTGAACTCCTCAAGATTTGGTGTCGCTTGCCTCTTGGCTTTCGTGCAGGACAGCAGCCAAGCAGGGTGTTTCTATGTGCAGCGTAGCAACCTGGCCGGACGGTGGCAAGCAGGGTTACCCGAATATCACCGCCACCGGGTTGCAGCGGTGTAGCGTGCGGATCGCGACACGGCTGAAATCATGGCTTCGGCCGGTAGATCGGGACGCCTCGCACCAGACGATGATTGACAACGATCCGCAGCGATGTTAGCCTCAGGGCTATGGATACACAACAGCAAGTCTCTGTTTGGCGGATCAACGGCAAGAAGCCCGACTGGGTCGCGGCCTTCATAGGAATCTTGATTGCAGGAGTATTCATAACAATACTTCCCGATTCATTGGGTTCAATAATGACGGCGCTTTGCGATCGAAAGAAGCGTCCACGAGATAGCTGAAAGCACGCTTTCAGCAACTCGTGATCTACGCCGTTGTGCCTTGATGACCGGAAGCAATTTGAAACCTGAAAAGGAAATGACGATGAAACACGGCACGGCAATCAGCCTGACATGGATGCCGCTACTCGTCGCGGGAAACGTCGCACTGGCCGGTGCGGACGACGTGCCGAGGGCCGAAGATATACTGAAAAGCTCGGGGGTGCGAGGAGGACTGTGGTACTTGCGGCCAGGCCGGTACTAGGTACTAACGAGTTCCTTTCGAGACGTTCGACGGTCTGCTGTAGTTGTCCTACCACGATACGACACCAATTACCGAGTTGATCTCTAGCCTGACCGTACGCCAACCAATGGAGGTAACCCGATGCAATCCATGCCCATCAATGGCAAGTCTGACCGCTCTGATTTACCAGGTCCTTTACTACACGGAATTGCCACACTTATACTTGCCATCTCGGCGGCGTGCTTGCCGGTGGATACTGCGTTGTCCGATGAAGAGTCCGACAGTTGCAGTGCACCAAACATCGTGCTAATACTTGTCGACGACCTGGGCTACTCCGACGTGGGCTGCTACGGCGGGGAGATCGATACGCCGAATCTCGACCGGCTGGCCGCCGGCGGCGTGCGGTTTACGCAGTTCTATAACACGGGGCGGTGTTGTCCGTCGCGGGCGTGCGTCCTCACGGGGCTGTATCCTCACCAGGCCGGCATTGGCATGATGGTCTATCGCGATCACGGCGAAGGATATCGCGGAACGCTCAACGAGCGATGCGTTACCTTCGGCGAAGTGCTCCGGTCGGCCGGATATCGAACCATGCTGGTGGGCAAATGGCACGCCGGGCACGAGCCACGCAGCCGGCCGGAGGTCAGGGGTTTCGACCGCTTCACCGGCGTGTATCCGCACATCGACAGTTACTGGAAGGTGCTCAAGGCCTGTGACGTCTACCGCGACCGGAAACTGTTGATTCCGGCCGCCGAAGAGCCCGTTAACCCCTATCAGCCCGATCAGGAATTCTACACGACCGACTTCTTCACCGACGTCGCGCTAGACTACATCGACCAGGCCGTCAACGAGAAGTCGAAGCCGATGCTGCTGCACGTCTGCTACAACGTGCCGCATTTTCCGTTGGAAGCGCCCGACGACCTGATCGACAAGTACCGCGGAAAGTACATGACCGGCTGGGACAAGCTCCGCGTCGAGAAACTCGCGCGCATGAAGGAACTGGGTATCGTCGGCCCGGCGCAGAAACTTCCGCGGGTGAAGGGTTTTGTCAACCGAAAGATCCCCGGTTTCACCGGCGTTGGCGTCGAGACCGGCTACCTGCCCAAGTGGGATTCGCTCGGCGAGGACGACCAACGGGAACTCGATTTCCGCCGGGCGATATACGCTGCCCAGATCGACCGGCTCGATCAGAACGTGGGCCGGATCGTCGGGCACCTCGAAAAACACGGTATCCTCGATAACACGCTGATCCTGTTTTTCTCCGACAACGGCTGTTCCGGAGAACTCGAGCATTTCGGCATGAACTGGGGAAAGCACACCTCGGCCAACTATCGCCAGTGGCGCAAGAGCGGCGGCTGGAGCATCTCGCAGGGACAGTGCTGGGCCTCCTACTCCAACACTCCGTTGCGAAAATACAAGAAGTTCGTACACGAAGGCGGCATCGCCTCGCCGCTGATCGCCCATTGGCCGGCGGGCACGGCAAAGCCGGGACGAATTTGCCGAGAACAGATGTTCCACCTGGTCGACGTCATGCCGACGTTGTGCGAAGTGGCCGGCGCGAAGTATCCGCTGACCTATGAAGGGAGAACTATCACGCCTGCCCAAGGTATCAGCATGGTGCCGTTTATCGCGGGCACCGACGTCAAAATCGAACCACGCACGCATTACTGGCAACACGAAAACCACGCCGCGGTCCGCCACGGCGATTGGAAACTCGTAACCGTCGACGACCGTAGCGAGGAACCGTGGGAGCTTTACAACCTGGCCGACGACCGTAGCGAATCGGAGGACCTCCGCCGGCGGCAGCCGGAGATTGCCCAACGTCTGAAGAAGCAATGGCAGTGCTGGGCCGAGCGGTCCAACGTGGTTCCTTACCCGGAGAAGCGCGACCCGCCGAGTGGCGTTCCCTGGCCGCCGCGTCCCTGGCCGACCATGCAGTGATTTGTCGAATATGGTAATAGCGGAGTGGTTTAACGCCGTTACCGGAGCACCTTGCACCGACGGGCTAGACATTCCTGCAATCGCGTATTTCTTTCGCTATCAGCGGGGATTGTGACTCCTGTTATAGACAACCATGCTGAGAGGGAAAAACTGATCACGCCCATCTCCCCCGCGTGCCCGGTTTGTCTCGTTGCTGGGCATCGCGTGGGGCGGGGGAAGGTGGTGGGCCGGTAACGTATAGGGCACCGGCGCGACGAAGGGGCGGCAGGTGCACCTGCAGGTTCTCTCCTTCGTCATCTCTTGTTTGATTGAAAATACGCCCGTCGTCGCTTTCTGTCGTACACGACATGATACCCTCCCCCGTTGTCCCAATCCTCTTCGTCATAGAGGCCGCCTGCTACGGTGGCGATGTGCTTCTCCTCTTCCGCAAAAAACTCCTCGAAATCCATCCTTTCCTCATGTTCTCTCATACGGAAAGGGATATAGCTGTATCTCCGGACTGACTTCTCTTCCTCAATCTCCTTCAAGTCCCATCTGATGGCCCAACTCTTGAAGCCATGCTCCGAAATGTCAAACTCGTACGCTGTCCATGAGTATGTCTTGTAATAGGATACGTTTGTTGCTTCGTCTGGCAGCCAGCCTACGTGCTCTTCGTTTTCGCCCATTTCGGGATGAGCGTCGAGCCATTGACCTAGACCCATCCACACGAATACCCATGTGAATGGATTGAACAACAGAACGGCAAGGAGACAGCCAACTTGTTTTTTTGTCTTCATCGCGGATTACGTTTGCGATCACGCGGCGGGCGCGTTGGATTGTGACTTCATGTCTGGCGTTCCCGGCCGCTCGCGGTCGGGATCGCCGGGGGTCGCGATCAGTCCGGGGCTTTTTCGTTTTCTGGGGTTGCGGGGAGCGTTTCTGCGGGTGGTGGAAGCTCTTTGACCGTGAAGCCCCGCGTTTTCCAGAACGTCACCATCATTTCCCGATACCGACCGTTGGCTACGGCACCTGCAATAGGTACGAGTTCCTTTCCGGCAGTGGTCAGCGCGGCATAGCCAAGACGTATTACTGGGGAGTGGTCCACAGTGGAAACCTCATATGCTCGATCGAAGTAGGTCATGGAATACTGGTGGCGCTTGTTGAAGAGCGGGAGTTCTTCAAGAGTGACCAGCCCCGCAGATTGCTGCCGAAGAAGGAGGTCATAAGAGGGCGGCAATCGCAGACAGGGCCTCAGCAACTCTGCCGGTTCTCCGGTCCACATTATCAAATCGTTTTTTTTGAGTACGATCAGGTCCTTGCGATCAGCAGCGTTCCAAATGAAGCTACACAACGTGGTGAAGTCTTGCGCTTCTTTCCGACTCAGTAGTTTCACCACGTTCAGCGTACGGTGAGAAAAGCTTCCCGGCTGGGCAACCTCCCCGGCAAGTATCTTTGTCCAGATGTTCTGCATATCGTCGTTCCCGACGTCCTGAGCCTGGTCAAAGAAATTGCAGAGCCAGTCTTCGTCAACGGGGGTTTCGAGATCGGGCTCTGGCAAGCGTAAGATCTGATCTACTGCCTTTGCGCATATAGCTTCGATGTTCTCTTGTCGGCGGTGTTCCAGGTGTGCAAGTCGGGTAGCCGTCCGCAGATTGATTTCCTGAACCTG
>Ga0180429_10002307_pt1 | contig 15790 bp, 16 predicted proteins | sample SS_ome_FD_132428 | JGI IMG/M metagenome (GOLD analysis project Ga0180429, IMG submission 132428) | Hypersaline lake sediment archaeal communities from the Salton Sea, California, USA - SS_1_S_1 metaG | ecosystem: Environmental > Aquatic > Non-marine Saline and Alkaline > Hypersaline > Sediment ...
ACCCGGTAGCCAGAGCGACGTGGGGTATCTGCCCATGCCTGGGTAGGTGTGCCGCTCGGCCGGCCGGCTGGTTTGTGGCCCGATCAGGTGCGTGAAGACCGTCAAGTCTCGATCCGTTGGGGCAAGCGATTCCCAGCAGACCCGCAAGGTTAGGTGGTCGCCGGGCACTGCGCGGGTCGGCGCGACGTCGGCGCAGACGAGCCTCGCTTGGCCACCCAGGGCGATGTCAACCGGGTGGGCACACGAGGCGGATACCTGGTCGGCGGGGCGGAGTCTCGGTGGCGCAAAGGTAGCGAGGATGCGGGCCCCGGGTGCGAGGGTGGCGAGAGCGACGCAGGCGAGGAGCAGTGTCCGCCCGAGGCCCCGCGCCATCCTCGGACGGTGGCCCGCCAGTTGCCGCATCCCAACGACCAGCAGCAGGGCCATGGCTCCCAGAGCGGGGAAGAGAAGGCGGCCATGGGGAGCCTCCACCTGGCGCATCCATTGCAGAAGCGCTCCCAGGATTCCGAGCGCCCACAGAGAGGACAGTCCGGCGGCGACCAAGTCGGCGGGGGGCGGCGAGACGGTCGCGGGCCTGTTGTGCGGATAACGGCGCGCGCAGACCAGCCATGTCCGTCCGGTTGTCGCGATGCCCACCACCACCGGGGGGAGCGCGGCGGCAGTGAGTGCCGCGTAGACCCAGTCGGGCCAGGTCACGTGCCCCCAACCATAGGCGGCCCAGAAGGACCGGACCAGGAGCGGGAGTTCCTGGACCAGGGTGCCGAGCGTGGCCGGTTGGCCCCGACCCCACGGCGTGCCGGTGTGCGAGGCAAGTCCCAGTAGCTGGCCATAGATGGCCCAATTGCGGACGTACCACCATCCGCCCACCACCAGCGAGACCGTCAGCTGTAATGCCAGTAGTCTGACCGCACGGGGGAGTGCCCGCACCCCGATCGACCTGTCTCTGCGGAGCGAGCCCGTGCCGAGACAGACCGCGAGGAGTGGGACAACCGGCAACGCGCTGGTCTTTGTGAGCAGCGCCAGCCCCCCCAACGCGCCTGCAACGGCCGCCCGACGGAGCGTGGCGCCGCGTACTACGATGCGCGTGCCCAACCAGAGCGCAAGCGTCGAGACAGCGGCTGCGGCACTGTCGTTGCTCACCACACTCGAGATGAAGGCAAACTGGGGCTGGAAGGCCACCAGGCTCGCTGTCGCCACTGCCCACCGGCGCGATCCAAAGGCCTCCAGGCCCAGGCCGTACGCCGCCACAACGGTGAGCAGGCCGAAGAGCCAGGATGTCAAGCGTGTTGCGTGGATGGCAAGCACCGCACCCCGCCACGGCAGCATCTCGGCCCTGGTGTGGATGAGCATATTCTTGTTGTCCGGCACCGTACCTGGAGCCTGGTGACCGAAGCCGGGATTCGACCACATCAGCTCGGACAGGTCCGAGTCGTCGAAGGGGGCGCTGATCAGGGCAGTGACCATGTAGTACAGGGGCGGTTGGGCCGCCTCCTGGTAGGCGCCGCTGACGTTTGAGTCCAGAGGCGGCAACCCCTGACCCTCGGCGACCCACCGCACATAGGCGTAGTGCCAGACTTCATCAGGCGCCTCAAAGATCGGGGTGGCGACCGAGTGGGTGCCGACGAGGAGAAGGAACGCCAGGCAGAGAATGGCCAGGGGTGGGGGAGCGCCTTGGTGCGCTGGTCTCTGACGCATCGGTGTTTGTCGATAGCTCCCGTGGTGGTCCGGGTCGGATCGTGAACGCCGAGGTGTTGGGACCAAGGCACGAGTTCACGGCCCACTGCTGTTGGCACAATTCTGCGAAGTATAGCACAGACGAAGTGATGCGTGGGCGCCTCTAGGCAGGGAGTGGGAGGGATGGGACGCCCGGCGATCCAGGCGCGCGCCGGTAGGTTGTCGGGGCCGATGCCACGGGTACAATCGGCGGACACAGACCGGAATCAGGAGAGTGCGAATGATCAGCGAAGATGACGCACGGGACGAGACGCGTAGTTCTGAGGGGGCGGGCGAAAACCCGGCTGGAGACGCGTGGAGCAGGCAGCTGCTGGGAGCTCTGGTGGGCGCGCTCGCCGGACTTCTCGTTCTGATCTTAGGCGAGAGCGTCGGAGCGCTCAGCGGCGACAGGGTCCGCTATATGCTCTGGGGCGCCGTTGTCGGCGGCCTGATCGGCGCATCGGAGAAGCTGGCCGATGCCGGCAAGGGCCTGACGAAGCGCGACGAGACCTGGCTCAACATGCTCGTGGCCTTGATTGGGATGGCCGTGATCACGGGCGTCGTCTTTGCGCTGGCTTTGGCCATCACGCGACTCGTGGGACCGGCGCTCGATCGATAGCGGGGCTCCTACGTCGCTGCGGCGCAGCCGATGCTGGTAGGGACGCACCGGGACGCGCGGGAGCAGGAAACGTGAAGCGCGCCCGCTTGGGGTCCCTGTGCTGGGAAGCGGGCGCGCAGTCTGCTGTCAGGACGGTACGGGGGTACCTCAGTCGGCGTCGCTGGACGGTATCTCGTACTCCGCGGTGTTGGCACGGAGCTCCAGTATCTCTGACATGGTCCCGTGGACGGTGGTGAAAGCCGTCGCGGCGCTGTCCAGGTTGCCTGCCAGGACTACCTCCCAGATCACGCCCACCATCATCAGCGACAGGTTGAAGCTGGCCACGGCGATGGGACTTGCTGTAGGCACGATGATGGTTTCGTCGGCCTCTCGGGCAGGCAGAATGGTGCCCGAGTTGGTGATGCAGATGGTCTTGACTCCCCGCTTCCGGGCCAGGCGAATTGCGTAGCCTGTGTCCAGCCCGGGTATCCCAAAGGCCAGCGCCACGAGGGCCTCACCTTCCTTCATCTGCTCAACCGCCGCCGCGGTCTCAGAGATGCTTGGGTGGAAGTGGCTTGCCGAGATGCCGACGGTGGGATAGAAGCTCTTGGCGAGGTATGCCGCCAGATCGTGGGAAGTGAACTCGCCGGTGATCCAGATGTGGGAGGTCGATCTTAGGATGGCGCTCACGCGAGCCAGCGCGCCCGTCTCCGTCGTGCGGAAGTGCTGCAGCTGCTGCTGGGTGTTGTCTAGGATGACGTTGAGCGCGTCCTCCTCGGTCTTTGCCTCTTCGGCGGCCCGGTACGTGCTCGTCACCTGGTCCCGCACATAGCGCTTGATCTCCCTGGATAGCTCCCTGTAGCCGGAGTAGCCGATCTCTTGAGAGAATCGCACGACAGTGGCTGGGTCCACGTCCACGCGCCGCGCCAGTTCGCTGGCTGTCAGGAACGCCGCATCAAGCGTGTTCTGCATGATGAAGTCGGCGAGCTTCCTGAAGCCCGGGGTCAGTGCGTCGTAGTATTCGCGTATTCGTTCCTTGAACACAGTATCGCCTCCTGCTGTCCTGTTGGGTGTGAGATTGGCGTTGCCTTTGTCCTTGTTGTGTTGTCCTGTACCTACCCTAGGCTATCGCGCCAGATGTTCTGTGGCGCAGCCACCTCGTACTCGGCCGTCTCGGCCCGCAACTCCAGCAGGCGCTTCATACCATCGTGCACGCCGGCAACCGTCTGTTGCATCTCGCTCTTCCTGGGTGTCATGACCCCTTCCCAGAGCAGATTGACGACCTGCATCAGCGGCCCAAAGGAGGGCACGCCGGCCGGACTCTTGTACGGCACGATGATAGAGATGTCCGCATGGCGCGCGGACAACACTACTCCGGAGCCCGTGACCGTGATGGTGCGCAGGCCCAACTCCTTGGCGAGCTGCACAGCGTAGCCCGCGTCGATGCTGGGGTCGTTCCCGGCGAATGTCAACAGCACGTCCCCCTCGACCATCTGAGAGATCGCCGTGCTAGTGCCCGCCATACTTGGCTCGAAGGCGGTGGCGGGCACGCCATAGGTGCAGAAGTTGTGCGCCACGAAGCTCGCGATATCGAAGCCGGTGAACTCGCCGGAACACCAAATGCGGTTGGCATCCCGCAGCACCTTCACGGCATCGATGACGGTTGCCAGGTCCGTGGTCACGAAGTGCTCCATATTCTGGTTGTCGTTCTCGATCAGCCCGCGTAGGGCCTCCTCGATGGACCCCGCCTCACCGACCGTGCGGTAGGATGCCGTGACCCGATCCCTAACGTAACGCTTGATCTCTCTGGAGAGCTCCCTGAAGCCGGAGTATCCTAGCTCCTGAGCGAACCGCACGACTGTGGCCGGATCAACACCAACACGCCTGGAGAGCTCCGTGGCCGTCAGAAATGCGACGTCCAGGGTGTTGTCCATGATGAAGTTCGCCAGTTTCCGAAATCCGGGTGTCAGCTCCTCATAGTTTTCGCGTATTCGTTCCTTGAACATCGCTCTCCCTCCAGCTCGTTGATGGATGGATGCTAGTTCCTCGGCGCTGCGATGGAGTGTACCAGTGGAGTGAGGAATATTTTGTTTCATAAACATTCTAGCAGTCAATAAGCCATATGTCAAGAAATGGACATCGGTTCCGGCAAAAACGCCTGTAGCACGCTGGTACCGGCTTGCCTTGTTCGGGGGGCCGACCTGGGTAGAATCGGCGTTGGAGGCTTCCGATGATGTCTCGATCCTGGCGAAGAGCCGCTGCGTTCTTCGTGTGTCTGATTGCAGTGATGGCCCAGTCGTGTTCTCTGCTGCCGGGCGACGCCACACCGGCGTCAACCGCGACGCCGGCCCGCTTGGCCCAGTGGGCGGCGGGCGCCACGGCGAGTTCCCACTATGCTAGGCCCGATTGGAGCCCGAATCGGGCAAACGGAGCTCCCGAGATCACGGTGTGCGCGGACGATGCCCGCGCCTGGGCCTCTGCCCGTGGCGGGGGCGTCGAGTGGATCGAGCTGACCTACACGAGGCAGGTAATTGCCACTGAGATAGCCATCCACCAGACGTTTGGTCGGGGCGCGGTGTCTCGTGTGACGATCCTGGACGATGCCGGCAATCGCGAGGTTGTCTGGGAGGGAACGGACGATCGTGAGCCCTGTCCCGGTGTACTGAGGGTGAGGGTTCCGCCGACAGCGATGCGCGCCGGGACGGTCAGGATCGATCTGGACGAATCCCGGACCGGTACGTGGAACCAGATTGACGCAGTGGAGTTGGTGGGGACGCCCTAGCCCAGCCCCATCCTAGTCCTGCTCGGCGAGCCGGCGCTTCAACGCCTCGGGGATCGCGCCCCCCCGCTGCAGCGTGTCCAGTATCTCGTCGGGCGACGGGATGGCCCCAGGGTCATCCTCGGTCATCCCCAGCGAGTCCGGGGACCAGGTGTCGTCGCGGATCCCTTCGTCCACCGCCACGCCATGACCGGGGAGCAGGCTTTCCACCCACAGGACCGCATCCGCGGGAGTGGCGGTGACCTGCACGTTCGTGGGCACGGTTGCGTCGCCGGGAGCGGCGGCCAGCGCTAGGGTAGGGATAGCCTGGAGACCTTGCACATCGGCGGGGGCCAGAGCCTGGTCGCCGGTCAGAATCGCTCGATCTGAAGCGGCGAGTGCCACGCGGATCAGGACAGCGTCCCACGCTGGTCTGTGAGGCACCCTGGGAGGCAACGGGCTGAGCACCAGCAGCCGGCGCTCCTCTATCAGCGCTCGCTCGGCGTGGCCCTCAGTTCGGGCGTCAATGCCGGCGCCAGCGAAGAGGAGGCCATCTCCGTGACCGTAGGACATCTCCTCGAGAAGCAGTCCGGCCTGTGGGCTGCCCTCGTAGGCCGCCAGGAGGAGATCACCGCCTAGCAGCAGTGCGATCACCTCACGCAGGCCGTCAACTTCGGAGGGCGGCAACCGACCCGGCGCCAGCAGGATGATGGGACGCTGCAGCAGGACGGGCTCCCCTCGGTAGAAGAGCAGGGCTGGCCGCACCTTTAGCGGAAGGGCGAGCAGCCCTTGTGGATAGCCGGCATCTGACCACGTGAGGGCAGCGACCGGTGGCAGCGCAGCCGGCGGCGTCAGCCGCGCTGCCTCTGGTCCGGTCAAGCCCAGGCGACCACGCCTCTCGGGAGCCACCGGGAGGATCTCCGCCAGGCTGTGCCCCTTTTCCTGCCACGTCGACAGCAAATCCTTGGCTCTGGCAGCGGGAAGGCCGCTGTCGAAGAGGAACCACGACCACAGTGCCGACCGGTCCACCTAGACCTCTGGAGCGACGCGGTCCAGCACGATGGTGACCGGTCCGTCGTTGGCCAGGTCGATGACCATGTGAGCGCCAAAGATGCCGGTGGCCACCGGCACGCCCTCGGCTGCGATGGCCCCGGCAAACTCGTCAACCAGCGGCTCCGCGATCCCTGGATCGGCCGCACCGACGAAGGACGGTCGGAAGCCCTTGCGGGTGTTGGCGATGAGCGTGAACTGCGAGACGACCAGGACCTGGCCATCGGTGGCCTTGACGGAAAGGTTCATTCTGCCCTGCGCGTCGGGGAAGATGCGCAGGTTGGCGACCTTGTGGGCCAGCCACAACGCCTCGGCTGAGGTGTCTCCCTGCGCGGCGCCGATCAGCACCAGCAGGCCAGGACCGATGGCGGAGACCGGCTCTCTTTCGACGGTGACCGACGCGCGTGAGACGCGCTGGACAACTGCCCTCATGTGTGTCTCCCTCTATCTCTCCAGCAGCCGTGGGCAAGACTGCGGCTAGCGAGAGCAACGCTGGTGTCGGGGTCCATCAGTTGCCGGTCGCTACCACGAAGGCGATGGCCATCCCTCCGTCGTGACTGAGGCTGATGGCCCACTCGGACAAGCCCTGTTCTCTGGCTAATGCAGCTGCCCGGCCGTGGAGCAGGATGTAGGGCTTGCCGCTGCGCTCATTGAGTGTCTCGACGTCGTGCCACGCGATTCCCTGAGGCGAGAGCACGCGCACGCCAACGCCAAGGGCCTTCGAGACCGCTTCCTTGGCGGCGAACCTCGCGGCCAGTTCCGCAGGACGGCGCCGACTGGATGCGACCTCGGCGCTGCTATAGACGCGCGTCAGGAACTTCTCACCGTAGCGACTGAGAAGCCGCTCGATGCGAGGGATGTCCACCAGATCCACGCCCGTGGCCAGCATGCCTGCCTGCTCCCGTTCAGTTCGGTGGGTTTTCGGTCCCGTGGCCACCGTAGCCGCGGCCGATGCCTGCGTACTGGAAGCCCAGGCCGCTCACGGCCTCTGGGTCGTAGATGTTGCGCCCGTCCACGATGATGGGACGGCGCATGACGCCGCGAATCCGCTCCAAGTCCAGATTCTTGAACTCATTCCACTCGGTCACAAGGACGATGGCATCGGCGCCTTCGGCCACTGCGTACGGGTTGGGCATCATGTCGACATCCGAGAGCTGGCGAGCGGCATTGCTCATCGACACGGGATCATAGGCGCGGACCTTGGCGCCCTTCCGCTGCAGATTGCGGATGATCTCCAGTGAGGGGGCCTCACGAATGTCGTCGGTGTTCGGTTTGAAGGAGAGCCCGAGGACCCCAATGACCGTGTCGCGCAGGTCACGACCGAGGAACGACTCGATCTTGCGCAACGGCGAGTGCCGCTGGTCGCGGTTGATGTCCATCACGGCGTGGAGCAGGTGGGGATGGCGTCCCTCGACCTCGGCCATCGATGCCAGGGCCTTGACGTCCTTGGGGAAACACGATCCACCCCATCCGAGACCGGCATCCAGGAACTGATGGCCGATCCGGTCGTCCATGCCCATCCCGTAGGCTACTTCCTTGACGTCGGCGCCCAGCGCCTCGCAAATGTTGGCGATCTCATTGATGAAAGAGATCTTCGCAGCCAGGAAGGCGTTCGAGGCGTACTTGACCATCTCCGCGGTGCGGAGGTCCGTGATCATCAGCTTGGTGCGCAGGGGTAGGTGGAGTTGCGCCACTCGCTCCGCGGCTTCGCGGTTGGTCGAGCCCAAGATGACGCGGTCTGGGCTCATGAAGTCGGCAATCGCAGATCCCTCTCGGAGGAACTCGGGACATGAGACGACATCGAACTCAGGGGCATCGGGACGCCGCCCCCTGACGATGCCGGCCACCCAGTCGCCTGTCCCCACGGGCACGGTGGACTTGTTAACGATGATGATGTAGTGATCCATTGCGTCAGCGATGGACTCAGCCGCCATCCGGACGTAGCGCAGGTCGGCCTGTCCATCGACGTCGGAGGGGGTGCCGACCGCGATGAAGACATAGTCCGCGTCGGCCAGACCGGCCTCATAGGAGGTCGTGAAGTAAAGCCGCCCGGCCTCGACGTTGCGGCGGACGAGCTCCTCGAGACCCGGTTCGAAGATGGGCATGACACCCTTGTTGAGATTCTCGATGCGGGTCTCGTCGATGTCGACGCACGTGACCTTGTTGCCAAGGTCGGAGAAACAAGCGCCGCTGACCGTGCCCACATAGCCGACACCGATGATGGCAATGTTCTTCATAGGGTGGCTGACTCCTCGTCATCCGGTGCAACGGGACGTGATTCCTAGTGTCGAGTTCCGGTGACCAAGATGATACCATAGTGGCGCGAAACGGGTACAGAGGCGGCCAACGGGTCGTGGTCTCCCGAGCGACTGTGCCGGAGCGTCTCGTCGTCGTTGATCCGTGACCTGACTGGTGCTATGATAGATCGAGAGCGAGGTGACGATGCATACGCTGGAGCTTCAAGGGATCGACTTGACCCGGGCCGTGGTGGAGGGCGACGGGGATGCCGTGGCGCTGATCCGCGAGGCCCTCCTGAAAGGCTCGGGCACCGATCCGATCGAGCATGCGCTGATCGCTGCCGAGCGGGCGATGGCTGCCGCGTGTCCGGACGGGCGCGGCTCGACAGCTTGCCTGGACATCGCCGGTCGGCTGCGAGGTGCAGCGCGCGCCCTGTCGGAGGCCCTCGATCCGGTCGCCGTCTCGGTGGCGGATGCCGCCGGCACTGTGACACTCGCATCCCTGCCCGGTGACATCCACGATGTGGGTCGTCATCTGTGGCGGGCAGTGATGGTCCTGCGCGGTCATCGGGCCCCGGACCTTGGGGTACTGGCGCCCGCGCTCGTCGCCCGGCGCGTGGCTGCCGCTCGACCAGACGCATTGGGGGTCTATGTGATGGATCATCGCGGGCGGCCCGCGGTGCAGTCGCTGGTCGACCATCTGCTGCGGCGCGGCGCCGAGACACCGGTGCTTCTGAGCGGGCCTGGCGTCGATCAGGACTTCGCCGTCTGGGTGTCGGTGCCGACCGGCGCCGACCACTACTGGCCCGGTGTCAACTACTGCGAGGATACCGACGAAGCGCTCGAGGTGCTCCGCCAGATCGTGCTTTACGAGCCCCCTCCCCAGATCCACGAGCATGATCACGACCCCTACGGCGGCCTGGACGCGTGCGGCGGCTGCTGCGACTGCGCGCTTCAGACTGACTGCGACCTGCAGGCGTAGATGCCGGCCCTGCTATGTGAGGAGGATGACATGCCACCTGAATTGACTTCGGTCTCCCTGGGCTCATTGCCGACGACGATGGATGGTTTTCTGAAAGCGCGTGACGAGCTGTCGGTGACGCCCGAGGGCGGTGCTGCTGTACTAGTGGTGGCGCTGAATCTCTACGCTGCTGAACATGGAGGTGCATTGGGCCGCGACGCTCTGATCGTGGCCGTCGACCGGAGCCGATTGGTCGAAGATGCCGCGGGCTACCGAGGGTGGAACCTCTCCGTCCGAGACCGCCAGCACCTGGTACGCCAGATCGCAGACCGTCCCTGGACCCCGCGATCCTACATCGTCGGTACTGCGCCGGCGTCCGGCTACGCCCTTCCGGAGCCGCCCTATGCGGTGGGACTCTCCCGGAACCCACACGTCGACAGTACTCAGACGGATCGTGTGAAGGTCTTCGTGGCGTCCACCGGCGCTGCCTCTCCTCGCCCTGTCACGCTCCAGTGCAACAACCGAGGCATCTGGAAGGCCGTCGAGTGGTCCAGCTTGACGGTAGGCGTCGTGCCGCCCGCATCCGCGGTGGACGATGACCTCTGATCTCGGGCCACGCGAGGCTGGGCTCGCACTCCCTCCGGCAACGCTCAAGGCGTTGGAAGCGGTCACCGCTGCGCTTGCGCCGACGCTCGTAGCCGAGCGCCGCGACTTTCATCGCCACGCAGAATCCGGCTGGACCGAGTTCCGGACGGCGTCGCTGATCGCGCGCAGATTGACCGACCTTGGCTTTGATGTACGGGTTGGGGCGGAAGTGTTTGACGCGGACGCGCGCATGGGGTTGCCGGACGACGTGACGCTCGATGCCGCCTGGCAGCGAGCTAGGCAGCAGGGCGGTGATCCCGATTTCCTAGATGCTGTGCGAGGCGGGTTCACCGGGGTCGTCGCGACGGTTGCCAACGGTACCGGCCCCACGGTGGGCCTGCGATTCGATATCGATGCGCTGGACCTTGTGGAGAGCCAAGCTTACGAGCACCGGCCCGCGGCAGAGGGGTTCGTGTCCCTCAACGAAGGGGCGGCGCACGCCTGTGGCCACGACTCCCACGCGGCCATCGGGCTCGGCGTGGCCAGGGCACTGAAGGTGCTAGGCGACGAGATTCGGGGCACTGTCAAGCTGGTCTTCCAGCCGGCTGAGGAGGGCGTGCGGGGCGCCAAGGCGATGGTCGCGGGTCGCGTTGTCGACGATGTCGACGTGATGCTGGGTCTACACATCTACAGCGGCTGGGCGACCGGGGCGGTGACTCCCGGCAAGGGCGGGTTCCTGGCGACGACCAAGTTTGACGCCACGATCACGGGGGCGCCATCCCATGCCGGCGGCAGTCCTCACCAAGGGAAGAACGCACTGCTGGCAGCGGCCACTGCCGTGTTGAACTTGCACGCGATCTCGCGGCATCGAGGCGGGTCGACCCGGATCAACGTGGGTAGGTTGACTGCCGGGCAGGGCCGCAACGTGGTTCCACCGAATGCACACCTGGTCATTGAGACGCGAGGCGCGACGACCAAGCTCAATGCATACATGTACGAGCGGGCAGTCAGCATACTCGAGAGTGCGGCCGCGATGCACGACTGCGAGCTAGAGATTCGCCAGATGGGCGGCGCTCAGAGCGCGAGCAGTGATAGGGCGCTGGCCGAGCGAGTGGCAGCCGTGGTAGCGGCGTCGCCGGGCCTGTCGATTCACGAGACTGAGTCCGGCGGGGGCAGCGAGGACTACACCTATATGATGCGACGCGTCCAGGAGCGCGGGGGCTTGGCTGCCAACATCGGCCTTGGCGCTGATCTGGGCGGATGGGGACACCACACCGCCGAGTTCGACATCGATGAGGAGGCGTTGCCTCTGGCCGTCAAACTGTTGGTGGCGGCGACTCTGGACCTACAGCGCAGGCCGGTCTGACCGTCTTCGGCTCAGAGCTTCACCACGGCTCGTGAATGCAGTGGGGCCATTGGTTCCTCATTCGACGATCAGCGGATAGATGGCCGGACGTGGTGGCTAGAGGCGTTTGATCTAGTGTCTTCCCCCGAGTGATCTGAACTGCCGCGTGAGACCTCGACCGATGCCCTCGACCTGATCGATGATGCTCTCGAATACCTCGACCGGTCCACGGCGCGGCAACGGGATGCGCGGCGGCTTCCAGTCTCCGCCGCACCCGGCCGCCAAGGCCAGAACCACTGCCACTGCGATGATCGCTCTCAGTCCGCGCATGGTAGATCTCCCTCCAAGGCCGGAGCGCTCGAACGGCCCAAGGCCCTTCACACATCCACCAGGGCCTTGGGCCATTGACTTCGCTACTTCGTTGCGAAGGTGTCGATCATCAGCTTTGGATCACCCAGCGGATAGAGTATCGGGCACGTGGCGCCGCGCTTCACGTACTCCACGACTCTGGCGCGGGCCTCATCGGGTGTCCCTGTGGCCGTGATGCGCAGGACAAGATCATCGGGCACATAGACCATGGCCTTCTCGATCTGTTCCTTGGTGGCGGGCCAGCCCAGGGTCGCTTGGATCTGCTTGACTACCTCCGGCTTGACCCCGCTGGCCTTGGCGATGTGGGGCTGCTGAGCCAGGTATTGCGTCAGCAGCATCTTGGCGCCACGGATCGCCTGGTCACGGTCGTCGTGCACCGAGCATACCACTAGCTGCGGGCGGTCGATGTCGTCCAGTGATCGCCCTGCCCTCTTCGCACCCTTCTCCAGCCGAGCCAACGCCATGTCGTTGTACTCGGGCGGGACACAGTAGTTGAGCACCGCGCCGTCGGCGATCTCGCCGGTTAGCTCCATCATCTTGGGGCCGGTGGCACCGATCATCATCTGCACATTGCGAGGCTCGCGGCGCCCGTGGACCACGTCCAGCTCGATGCCCTCGACGTCGTGAAACTCGCCGTGGTACGTGACGCGTTCCAGCGCCAGCAGCCTACGGAGTACCTCAATCGTCTCGCGCATCGCCTTGAGTGGCCTGCGGCGCGTGATGCCCACGTTGCGGGCAAGCGGGTCCCACCAGGCTCCGATGCCGCAGATGATGCGGTCCGGCGCCAGGTCGTCCAGCGTCAGGAACGTGGCGGCCAGCAGACCGATGTTACGCGTCCAGTTGTTGATCACGCCGGACCCGATCTTGATCGAGCTCGTCACCGCCGCGTAGGCAGCCATGGGAACGATGGCGTCGCGGACCAGGCGGCTCTCGGCCTGCCAGACGGCCTCGAAGCCACGGTCCTCGGCGTACTTGGCATAGTCCATGCCGTCTCGTATGGGGTGGGCGTCCTGAAGGTAGAGCGCTACGCGGGGAATCTCGGTCTGTGGCATTGTGAGCTCCTTTCGCAGATGCTTGAGTCTAGGGTCTTGAGTCTCGGAATGAGATCTCACCATTCACGATTCAGGGTGCGACAAGTCACGGGAGACGCTACGCGCTGGCTGCTCTGTGATAAGTCATCCGAGACTCAGGACACAGGGCTCTAGCGCTAGCCGTCCTGCGGAATCGTCATCACTCGTCACTCGGGATGCGGCTATCTGAACAGGTCTCTCTCCTCGGGTCTCTGCATCTCCGCTGCCAGTCCGTCGCCGCAGGGCCAGTCGGTGCCGCGAATGAGGACGACGGGAAGGCCCTCTGCGGCCTGTCCGGAGAGCAGTCCTGCGGCTGCTGCCAGCTCGTCGGCTCGCGCCACCGTCGTCACACGGAGCGTGTAGCCGAAGCGGTCCCGCTGCCCACGGAAGTCGGCGATTGGTTGCATGCCGGCAACGCCTATGGCCAGGTTGACTGTCGCCAGTCGCCACGGGCGACCGTGGCTGTCGGTGATGATGACGGCGATGTCGATGCGGCGACCCTCGGCGAGAACGGCGGCGAGCAGGCCATCCCGGATGCGTCGTGCCGACGCGTCAGGGTCCCTGGGCAGTGTCAGGACGACCTGGACGCCCACGTCCGCCACATTGGACCGATCCACACCGGCGTTGGCGCAAATCCAACCGTGGTGCGTCTCGGTGATCAGCACGCCGTGGTGTTTGCGTACCACGGCGCGTGACTCCCGGAGGATCACATCCACCAAGCGTGGGTCCTTGTGAACCTCCCTGGCCAATGCCACGGCCTCCGGCGATGGCGCCACACGCGTCAGGTCGACCAGACACCCCTCGGCCTTGGAGACAATCTTCTGCGTCACCACCACCACGTCGCCGTGCTGGAGGCAAAGCCTTTCTCGGTCCAGCGCCTCGAGGATGATCGCCACCAGGTCATCCCCGGGGCGCACCTCGGGCATGCCTCGCAGGCCGATCAGGCTGACCTCGGGCCGATCCACTATAGCTTCCCCTCCAGGCCAGTGATGCGGATTCCCGCGCCGTGCACCTTGTACCGGATATTGATCCCGATCAACACCGAGGTCATTGCTTCCACGGCCTTGGCGTTGACCAGCGGGCCGGCGTCGATGCCGCGGGTGCCGATGTCCTCGACCAGCTCGATGGCGATGCGCTTGGCCGCCCTCTTGTTGCCGCAGACCAGGACGTCGCAGTTCACAGGACTGTCCGGAGATTCCAGCTCGCTGGCCGAGACATTCTGGAAGGCGGCGACGACTGTCACGCCATCCCCCAGGACAGACTGCGCTTGTTCGGATGCCGACCCCTCTGGCGGGATGTAGACTCTTGCGACTTTGGGTGGCTTGAGCGCCACGTTCACGTTGATGAGGATCTTGTCCTGCAGGGGGTCCCGAAGCGTCTCCAGCAGCGCGTTCTGCGCGCCGTAGGGCACCGTGAGGATGGCTACGTCGCAGGTGTCCGCTGCATCTGGATTGGCCATGCCCTCAATCTCGTGGCCACCGCTCCCCGCGGCGCCGAGCTTCTCATTGAGCTCACCGGCCACGCGCTGTGCCTTCTCGGCGCGCCGCGAACCGATGATGACGCGATGGCCCGCCTGCGCCCAGCGCAGCGCCAGGCCCGGTCCTTCATTGCCCGTGCCGCCCAAGACGGCGATGGTGGTGCGAGGTCGCTCAGGTTGGTTCATGGTGCCTCCGTAATGCGCTGCGTGTCGTACCCCAATGGTAGCCCATGAAGGCGGTATCGGGAAGTGGGACCGGGCGACGGATCTGTTTCGGATGTCTGGATGTCAAGGCGAAGGACAGCGAGCGTTCCAGCGGCCTTCCTCGGTTCCGCCGAGGGGTTCGCGCGGCCTCCGCCCGGATCCCTGCTATTTCCTCTCCACCGCCTTCAACCACTCACGGGCTGTCCGGCGCCAGGTGAACCCACTTGCTCTGGCGAGGCCGCGCGCACGCAGGTCTGCGCGGAGCGCGTCGTCACGGACGACGCGGTGCAGCGCATCCGCCAGCTCGTCCACGTCAAACGGATCGTGAAGAAGGCCGGCATCCCCCACGGCTTCGGGCAAGCCCGAGGCAGACGAGGCCACCAACGGTGACACGCAGGCCATGGCCTCCAGCGGCGCCAAGCCGAAACCCTCGTAGATGCTAGGAAAGGCGAAGACGGTCGCCTGTCGATAGAGTGCCGGCAAGTCAGCATCGTCCACGAATCCCAGCAAGCGCACGTGCGGCCGTGCGTTGACGGCAGTGACCACACCATCGGAGAGCCACCCTGCCCGGCCTGCGACGACAAGCGTGGCCTGCTGCGCCGCATGTTCGCCCGAGGTCCCCCGGACCAGGTCGACTGCCTCGATGAGTCTCTCGAGGTTCTTGCGGGGTTGCACCGTGCCGACCGCCAGGATGTACGGCCCGCGATCGATGCCGTAGCGAATGTTGAGCGCGTCGCGCTCTCCCACCGCAGGCTCCGGTTGGAAGGCCGACGAGACACCGAGGTGCAACGATGTGACCCGGTCAGGGGATGCCCCTAGCAGGTCAATGACGTCGGCGCGGGTCCATTCGGAGTCTGTCAGCACGTGATCGGCCCTCGACAGGCTCCTGGGAACGGTTGTGCTGAGGTAGTCGCGCAGCTGGGATGGGAAGGTCTCCGGATGTCGGATGAAGGAGAGGTCGTGGATCGTGGCCACCGTGCGCACCCGTCGTGGCAGCGGCGGTAGGAGGAAATCGGGCGCGTAGAAGAGATCCGCTGCGCCGGTGATCCACGTCGCGGGGATGGGGATGCGAAGCCTGTGCCACACGCGCGCCATCCAGTCATCAGTCAGTGGGACGCCGCGCGTCTCCAGACGATCTGCCGCGGCCAGAGACCTCAGGCGTTGGGTCTCGGTTCGCCACGCCTCACCCAGTCCCGCCACGCCGGCGAAGAGCGAGAAGCTGTGCGCAGCGGCCCCGGCGGCACCAGCCTGTTCGCGCAGAACCGCGGTCACCAACTCCCGTGTGTACCGCCCGATCCCGCCGCCCTGTCGTGCCGCAGAAGTATAGTCAATCGCGATGCGCATGCCGCAACCTCACGAGTGGTGCGTGCCAAGTGATGAGTCGTGCTTCGCGAATCGCGGCTCGGGCGAGCACGACTCGTCA
>Ga0180429_10002308_pt1 | contig 15789 bp, 11 predicted proteins | sample SS_ome_FD_132428 | JGI IMG/M metagenome (GOLD analysis project Ga0180429, IMG submission 132428) | Hypersaline lake sediment archaeal communities from the Salton Sea, California, USA - SS_1_S_1 metaG | ecosystem: Environmental > Aquatic > Non-marine Saline and Alkaline > Hypersaline > Sediment ...
GCGGACAAGACGCCCCGCGTGGCGCAGCTGGAGATCGAGGGCTGTGACGCCCTGAGTGCGCGCGCCCTGAAGGGCCTCATGCAGAGCCGTCCGCGGTTCTGGCGCAAGCCCGAGTACCGCCCCCGCACCCTGGCCAGCGACCTGGAGGCCATCCTGGGGGCGTACGAGTCGCAGGGGTATCTCGACGCCCGCATCGCCTCCCGCGAGGTGGAGCTGGTGGACGGGGGGGGCCAGGCCCGCATCCGCTTGGTCGTGGAGGAGGGCCCGCGCACGCGCATCGGCTCGCTGCGGATCGAGGGCGCGAGCCGGGTCAGCCGCGACGAGGTGCACGGCCTGCTGCGGGCGACCCAGGGCCAGCCCTTCCGCCAGCGCCAGTTGTTGAGCGACCGGGCCCGCGTGCAGCGCCTGTACGCCGAGCGCGGCATGATCGACACCTATATAGGGTACCGGGCCGTGGTCGACTCGCCCACCGTGGCGAGCGTGTCCTACGACATCCACGAGGGGCCGCCCGTGCGCGTGGGGGAGATCGTCTTCGAGGGGCTCGACAAGACCCGGCCTCACATTGTGCGGCGCGAGCTGAAGCTCTGGCCCGGCGACCTGTATCGCCACAGCGCCCTGGAGCGCAGCCAGACCGCCGTGTTCTCCACGGGTCTGTTCCGCAGCGTGCTGGTGGAGCCCGCGCCGGCGGCTGAGGGGGACGCCACCCGGCGCGATCTGCGGGTGGCCGTGCGCGAGCGCCGCACCGGGGCCGTGGACGCGGGCGTGGGGTACGGCACATCCGAGCGCTTTCGGGCCGCCCTGTCCGTGTCGCAGACCAACTGGCTGGGCCGGGCCCTGCGCCTCGGCGCCAGCACGCGAGCCAGCCGCCTCATGCGGCGCGGCGAGGTGGCCTTCACCAACCCCAGGCTGCTGAGCCAGCCCTACACCCTGGACTGGCGCGCGTATTACGAGTGGGAGCGCAATCCCGAGGCCCAGTTCCGCACCCAGCGCGTGGGCACCGAGCCGGTGCTGAGCTACACCCTGGACAACGGCTGGGTGGGGGAGGCGGTGTACCAATTCGAGACGGTCGAGCTCTTCCAGGAGGACATCTACCTGGAGGAGCCGGCGCGCACCACCAGCCTGGTCGGGGTGGGCACGCGCCGAGATTCGCGCGACAATCCCCTGGACGCCCGTTACGGCCACCTGATCCGCGGGCGCGTGGAATACGCCGGAGGCTTTCTGGGGGGCGACAACAGCTTTCGTCGCATCACCACGGACGTGAGCTTCTTCCACCCCTGGGGCCGCACCGTGCTGGCCGCCCACGTGCAGGCCAGTCACATCGCGGCGCGGGACACGGCCGAGGTGGTGGAGTACGAGCGGTTCTACCTGGGTGGCGACCGGTCGGTGCGCGGGTACGCCCGGGGCGCGATCGGCGCCGAGCGCATCGGTCACATGGCCTTCAGCTCGCAGCTCGAGGCGCGCCTGCCCCTCGGCAAGCACGTGTGGGCCCTGTTCGCGGACAGCGGGCAGGTGTGGGAGAAGGTGGGCGTGGCCGGGATCTCCGACCTGGAGCACGGGTACGGCACGGGGTTGCGCCTCAACACCCGCTTCGGCCTGCTGCGTCTGGATCTGGCCCTGTCCGACCGGGACGAGAGCTTGCGCGACCGGCTGTTCTTCTACTTCGGCGTGGGGCAATCATTCTGAGAGGCGAGGAGCCGCGAGACAGCGGTCCCGCTCCCACGGCCAGCCGCCTACATGAACCACTTGGGCCACACGGCCTCGGCCAGGAATATCTGCGACTGCTCGGCCGTGCCCGCCGCGTACGCTATCCAGCGGTCGTCGGGCGAGAAGGTGGGGTGGGGGTGCACGGCCTTCCAGTGGGTTCGGTGGCGCACCAGGGGGCGCACCTCCAGATACGCACCCCGGGGCTGGAACACGCCGATCCACGACCCGGACTCGTCCCAGTGGTACGAGTGGTCGGGCGGAATGGCCGGGCACTCGGCCGGATCCGCGTCGCGGGACCGGAACTCGTCGGCGTCCCGGCCGGCAAACCACAGGAACCCGGGGTCGGCACAGTCACCGGCCCACAAGGTGCCGGCGTTGTTGCCCTTGAAGTGCAGGGCTGGCTGGCCCGGGAATTGCCAGCGGCGCGTGGCGCCGGTGCGCAGATCCACGTCCAGCATCATGGGCAGGTACTCGCCGCCGCGGCTGACATTGCCCGGCCGCGTGAAGGCCACGGGAACCTGGTCGCCGTCCACGTGGGAGTACTGGTACAGAGGCATCTGCACGTGATTGTCCGGCGCCGGGTAGTAGTGGTTGATGAACTCGTACGGGCGCTGGTCGAACAGGGGTTGCGGATCGGCCAGCGGCATGAGGCTGTCGAGGTCAACGCGCAGATGCCAGGCGGTCTTGAACCCGCTGGGCGCCTTGCGCGTGTAGCTGCCCCAGAATACGTAGGAGGGGTCGCCGCGGCAGATGTACACGTGGCTGTCAGGCGCCACGGGCACCTCGGCGGTGGGCCCCAGGTACACGATGGCGCTGTTGCCCGTCTCCACGTCCAGCACCACCACCAGGGCCTCGCTGCCGTGGCTCCAGAACTGGCGGGGGTACCGGTGGATGCGCACGTCCTCGGCCCGCGTGCTCAGCACCATGTACCGGCCACAGGAGGACAGGTCGCCGCCGCCCAGCGGGCCGCAGCCCGGTATGGGCTCGGCCACGGTATCCTCCCGCAGGGTCTCCAGACAGAGGCGCAGGATGCGGCCATCGCGAGCGAAATAGGCCAGCCGGCGTTCAGGGTCCACGGTCACGCCCCCTACGTCGCAGTCGCCATCGGTGAGCTGCACGATCGCTCCGGATTCGACGTCGACGGCGTAGAGCTGCCGCGTGCCGGTGCGGTCTGAGCGGAACACGTAGGTCCCACCATCCGCCGTGAACTGCTCGTCGTTGTAGTACCCGTTGAGATTGCGGCAGGGCGCGTCGGTGAGCTGCACCACGCGCACACCGGTCTCCGGTTGCTCGAACTCGCGCCGTTCAGATGGAAGTACATCTCCCTTGGACACTAGCGGCCTCGTTTCGTCGTTTTTAGATAGGTGTCGAACCAGCGCAGGATGTGATTGAGCCGCTCCACGCGCCGGTCGGTCCGCCCGCCGCGGGACAGTTCGTGGCTCTCGTCGGGGAAGCGGACCATCTCCGTGTCCACACCCAGGCGCTTGAGCGCGGCGTACACCTGCTCGCCCTGGGAAATGGGACAGCGGTGGTCCTGCTCCGAGTGGATCACCTGGGTGGGCGTGGTGGCCTTGCCGATGTGGGCCATGGGTGACTGGCGCCAGTAGTTGTCCAGGTCCTCCCACGGCGGCGCGCCCCCGAAGACCTCCTCCCACATGATGCTGAAGTCGGTGGAGCCGTAGAAGTCCACGGCATTGCTCACCGAGCGCTGGGTGCAGGCCGCGGCAAAGCGGTCGGTGTGGCCGATGACCCAGTTGGTCATGTACCCGCCGTAGCTGCCTCCCGCAATGCCCAGGCGCTTGCCGTCCACGTACCGGCGCCGCGCCAGGTACTCGGACCAGGCCATCACATCGTCGAAGTCCACCGTGCCCCAGTTGTTCCAGATGGCGCCGGCGTGCGCTTCGCCGTATCCCAGGCCGCCGCGCGGGTTGGCGTACCCCACGACGTAGCCCTGGGCCGCGAGGAAGTAGAACTCGTGCATGAACAGGTTGCCGTACTGGGCCAGCGGGCCGCCGTGCACATACACGATGGCCGGGTACCGCCGCCTGGGGCTGAAGCGCGGGGGGCGGGCGATCCAGCCCTGCAGGCGATTGCCGTCGCCGCCTTTGAACCACACCTCCTCCACCTGGCCCAGATCCACGCGGTCGAGCCAGGAGCGGTTGAAGCGGGTGAGGCAGCGGCTCGCGCCCGCCTCCATGTCGCGCGTCCAGACCTGGCCCGGATCGGCGGGGGTGCCGCGGAAGAAGGCCAGCTGCTTCCCGTCGCGGCTGAAGCTGAAGTCGCCCACGCACCCGGTCTCGGCGATCACCGTCTCCATGGTTCCGTCACACGCGGTTACCGCGCGCAGTTCCGTGTTGCCGTGCCAGGAGACCTGGAAGTACAGACGCGCGCCGTCGGCCGACCAGGTGGGCGGCGTCATGGCGCCGGCCCCCACATCGTTGAGGGTGAAGTGGGAAACGCTGAAGTCGTGCTTGCCCGTGGCGCTGCGCGGCGCAGTGCCGCCCTTGAAGGGCACCACCCACACCTGCTGGTTCTTCCACCAGTTGCCCACACCGCGGCGGCCCACGAAGGACACCCACTGGCCATCGGGGGAGATGGCCGGCAGGCCCTTGCGGCCCGGCCAGGTGGGGATCTCGCGGATGCGGCCGCCGCGGGCCGGGATGACATACAGGCCCACCTGGTCCGGGTTGAGGTCGGGGTCGTCGCTGCGGTTTGACGTGTAGAGCACGTGCTGTCCGTCCGGGGTCCAGACCGGCTCGGACTCGTCCCAGACATCGCCGTCGGTCAGCGGGCGCGCGCGGCCCGTGCGCACCTCCACTGTCCACAGGTGCCACCGCTCCCGGGGCAGGACGCCGGCGCCCTCGAGCTTGTAGTGGGCCCGCGTGATGTGGTGGGACAGGGGACCGAGCTTCTTCTTCTGCTCGTCTTTCTCCCGCGCGACGACCTCAGCATCCTTGCGGCGGAAGCCGAAGACCAGGCGCCGGCTGTCCGGTGACCACGCCAGGCTGGTGAAGCTGCCCTGGAGCACGGTGACGGGGCGCGCTTCACCCCCGTCCACGGGGATGACGTGGATCTGGGCCTGGCCCTCGCCCTGGCGGTCCGACAGGAAGGCGATCTGCCGCCCGTCCGGCGACCAGCGCGCCTGAGTGTCACACTGGTCGCCCCAGGTGAACTGGCGGGGCGCGCCGCCTCGAAGGCCGGGGCTACTTCCCTGGCCGCGACCCACCGGCACCAGCCAGAGGTTGGCGCGTTTCTTCTGCGTCTTCGCGTCGACGCGGCTCACCGAGGTGACGACGGCGGCGCCATCGGGGGACAGGTCCACGCCGGAGATCAGTTGCAGTCGGTACAGGTCTTCTGCCGCGGTGGGGCGCTTTGGTCGAGCGGGCATGTCGCGGGTCTCCGGGGGCCACAGGGGAGTCTGGTTGGGCGTGTCCCATAGCTTGCTCCGCGGCCGGCCGCAGGTCAATTGCCCTTGTCCTGAGGGCCGTTCCGTCTCTGGCCGGCAGGCCCTCGGAGCCGTAGTTTCCCGCTCCGCCAGCCCGCTTCCCGGGGGCCTTCCCGGGGGCATCGGCGGGTGCCATTTGACACCCTGGCTACCTTCTGTAACAGCGCATCAGCACTCCATACCGACAACGGCAACACGAGGAGAAGACAGGCTCCATGAGGCTCAAGAATCAGATCGCCGTCATCACCGGGGGAGGCCAGGGCATCGGCCGGGGAATCGCCAAGCTTTTCGCCCAGGAGGGAGCCCGCCTGGTCATTGCGGCGCGCTCCGCCGACAAGCTGGAGCGGGTCAAGGGAGAAGCAGAGGAGCTGGGCGCCGAGGTTCTGGCCGTGCCCACCGACGTGGGCGTGCGGGAACAGATGAAGGCTCTGTTTGTGGCCACGGCCGAGCGCTTCGGCGGTCTCGACATTCTGGTGAACAACGCCGGCGTGGGACTGGGAGCCCTGGTCGAGGAGGTGAAGGACGAGGACTACGACCGCCTGATGAACACCAATCTGCGGGGCATGCACCTGGGCTGTCAGTACGGCGTGCCCTTGATGAAGGAGCGGGGCAAGGGCTCCATCATCAACATCTCCTCCGTCCACGGCGTGGAGGGGAGCCCCACCAACACGGTGTACGCCACCACCAAGGGCGGCATCATCGGCGGCACCCGGTCGCTGGCCGCCGAACTGGCGCCCTTCTACATCCGCGCCAATGTGATCAGCCCGGGGGCCATCTACCTGAGCGAGGACGAACCGGTGCGGGCGCCCAAGGGGCTCAAGCCCGAGGCCGCCGAGGAGTTCGTCGAGCGCTTTGAGAACCGCGGCCGGGTCACGCACCGGTACTTCCAGCCCATGGAACTGGTGGGGCTGCCGGCGGACATCGCGTATCTGGCCGTGTACCTGGCCTCGGACGAATCGCGTTTTGTCACCGGTCAGGAGATCACCGTGGACGGCGGCTTGACAACGTATATGGCCAAGTTCCCGCGCGATGACCTGCGCCAGAAGCGCGACACCGAGCTGGCGGCCATGGACGAGTTCGTCGCGGCCAACAGGGCCGACCCGGCGGGCTGAGCCAGCGGCCGACGGATCGACCGGGAGAGAGGCAGCCGACGTGAGCTTTGTGGAGTGGGATCGGCTCAGGCCCGTGGGCAAGTGGGCCCTGCGTATGGGCGTCATCGGCGCCGGCCTGCTCGTCGTCATCCAGGTCCTGGCCCGGCTCACGTTCTCCCTCTCCGGCGCGGGCACCCAGGACCTGGCCGCCCTGGCCGCGTTGCCGGCGCCGGAGCGCCAGCCCACCGTCGAGAAGGCCATCCACCGCGTGGCCGAGTGGCCGGCCGACGGGGGCCGCTCGTTCCTGGAGGCGCCGGAGTGGGCCGCCCAGGTTGAGGCCGGGAGTCTGCCTCCGGTGGCCGAGCGCCTGCCCGACAACCCGCTGGTGGTGGCGCCGCCCGAGCAGAACGGTCCGTACGGCGGCACCTGGACGCGGTACGGCACCGGGCCCAGCGATATCGGCGTGGTGGAGGCCCGTCTGGCCTATGACGGGCTGGTGCGCTGGGGGCCCATGGGGCGCGAGATCCTGCCGAACCTGGCCACGCACTGGGACGTGGAGGACGGCGGGCGCACCTTCGTCTTTCACCTGCGCCGGGGCGTGCGCTGGTCCGACGGCCACCCCTTCAGCGCCGCCGACATTCTGTTCTGGTACGAGGACGTGCTGCAGGACACCGACATCACCCCGGTGGTGCAGTCCGAGTACCGCCGCGGCGGCGAGCTCATGCAGGTGGACAGCCTGGACGCGCACACGGTGCGCTTCCGCTTTGCCGCGCCCAACGGCCTCTTTCTCAAGCAGATCGCCTCGAACTACAGCTACGCCATGGTGGGGTACCCGGCCCACTACCTGAAGCGCTTCCACCGACGGTACGTGCCCGCCGACGAGCTGCAGCGCCTCACGCGGGCCGCGGGCAAGGACTTCTGGCACCAGCTCTTCAAGGCCCAGCACGAGTGGCGCAACCCCGAGGTGCCGCGCCTGTGGGCCTGGGTGTGCACGGACCCGCCGCCGGCCCGCCCGGCGGTCTTCCACCGCAATCCCTACTACTGGAAGGTGGACCCGGACGGGCGACAGCTGCCCTACATCGACCGCATCACCTTTGACATCTACGATATCGAGACGATCAATCTGAAGGCCATCAACGGCGAGATCGGCATGCAGGGGAGGCACATCAACTTCCCCAACTACCCGCTCTTCATGGCCAACCGGGAGAAGGGGGGGTACCGCGTCCTCCACTGGATCGACGGCGGCGATCAGCAGATCGTGGTGAGCCCCAATCTGAACCACCGCGACGCCGGGCTGCGCGCCATCTTCCAGGACCGCCGCTTTCGCGTGGCCATGTCCCACGCCATGGACCGCGAGGCCATCAACCAGGCCAACTTCTTCGGCGTGGGCGAGCCCCGCCAGGTGGCGCCACCGGCCGTGTCGCGCTACTACGTGCCCGCATACGAGAAAGCCTACATCGAGTACGACCCCGCCGAGGCGAACCGCCTGCTGGACGAGATGGGACTGGACCGGCGCGATGGCGAGGGCTTCCGCCTGCGGCCCGACGGCGCCGAGCTGGTGGTGCACATCGAGACCTCGTCGAGCCAGTCGGGCACGGCCCGCCTCTTCGAGATGGCGGCCCAGTACTGGTCGGCCGTGGGCGTGCGCACCAAGGTGAAGACCACGGCGCGCCAGCTCTACCTGCAGCGCCGCAACGCGCGCCTGTGCGACGTGCACGTGTGGGGCGGGGCCGGCGAGATCATCCCCGTGCTCGACCCGCGCTGGTTCATGCCGTACAGCACCTCGAGCTTCCACGGCCTGGACTACGCCCTGTGGTACCGCACCGAGGGCCGCAAGGGCGAGAGGCCGCCGCCGGCCATGCTGGAGTGCCTGGACCTGTTCGAGCAGGTGCTGCTGACCGTGGACGAAGAGGAGCAGATCCGCCTCTTCAAGCAGATCATCGAGATCAACCGCCAGCACCTGTGGGTCATCGGCACGGTGGGGAATGTGCCGCCCATCTTCATCGTCAAGAACAGCTTCCGCAATGTGCCCGAGGTGGCCGTGGGCTGCTGGCCGCTGCGCACGCCCGGCGCCACGGCGCCGGAGTGCTACGCCATCGACGAGGGGAGGGGCTAGTGTTCCACCTGATCGTCAAGCGCGTCCTGTGGATGATCCCCACCCTGTGGGCCATCTCCCTGGTCTCCTTCGGCCTCATTCAGCTGCCTCCCGGCGACTATCTCACCTCGTACATCACCGCGCTCGAAGAGACGGGCGAGACGGTCAACGAGGAGCAGGTGGCCGCCCTGCGCCTGCGGTACAGTCTGGATCAGCCCTTCGCAGTTCAGTATGTCCGCTGGCTCAACAATCTCCTGCCCTTCGGGTTCGAGCGGCAGGACGGCGGATCGTACCTGTGGCGTGAAGTGGCTGATGGGGACGGGGCAATCGAGCGCCGCTTCAACTGGCCCTGGTTCAAGGCGCCGGACCTGGGCATGTCCTTCGAGTGGGAGCGGCCCGTGACCGAGTTGGTGGGCGAGCGGCTCCTGCTCACCATGGCCATCTCCATCGTCACGCTGCTGTTCACCTGGGCCATCGCCATCCCCATTGGCATCTATTCGGCCGTGCGCCAGTACTCGTGGGGCGACTACACCTTCTCCATTCTGGGCTTCATCGGCCTGGCCACGCCCAACTTCCTGCTGGCCCTGGTCTTCATGTATGTGGGGTACGCGGTCTTCGACGTGAGCGCCGGCGGCCTGTTCTCGGCCGAGTTCCAGAACGCGCCATGGTCCATGGCCCGGCTCGCCGACCTGCTGGCCCACCTGTGGATACCCGTGATCGTCATCGGCACGGCGGGCACGGCCGGCCTCATCCGGGTAATGCGCGGTAATCTGCTCGACGAGCTGCCCAAGCAGTACGTGATGACGGCCCGGGCCAAGGGCGTGAGCGCCTGGAAGCTGCTGCTCAAGTACCCGGTGCGCGTGGCCCTCAACCCGCTCATCAGCACCATCGGTTGGGTCCTGCCCGGCATCGTGTCCGGGTCGGTGATCGTGGCCGTGGTCCTGGGCCTGCCCACCACCGGGCCGTTGCTGCTGCGCGCCCTGGAGAACCAGGACATGTATCTGGCCGGCTCCATGGTCATGGCGCTGAGCTTTCTCACCGTGATCGGCACCCTCATCTCGGACGTGCTGCTGCTGTGGCTGGACCCGCGCATCCGGTACGAGAGCAGGGGGCGCTGACGTGCTGGCCGCCTCGACCACAACGGCGCGCGCGCCTGCTCGGAACCCCACCGACGCTGTGCCCGAGACCGACATCTACGGGGCCAGCCAGTGGCAGCTCATGCGGCTCAAGTTCCGCAAGCACCAACTGGCCCTGTGGTCGGGCCGGGTGATCGTCGTCCTCTACCTGATGGCCATGTTCTGCGAGTTCGTGGCGCCGTACCCGCTGGCCAGGACCGACCTGGACCACATGTACGCGCCACCGCAGCGCCTGCACTGGGTGCACGACGGCGAGCTTCACCTGTGGCCCTTCGTGTACGCCCTGGAGGGCCAGCGGCACCCGGAGACCCTGCGGCCGGTGTACGCCGAGGACCGCTCGCGGCCCCTGCCGATACAGCTTTTTGCCAGGGGCGAGCCCTACCACCTGTGGGGGCTCATCCCCATGGAGCGTCACCTGTTCGGCGTGAACGGGGGCACCGTCTTTCTGCTGGGCACCGATTCCATGGGCCGCGACCTGCTCACCCGCATCGTGTACGGGGCCCGTATCTCCCTGACCGTGGGGCTCATCGGCGTGGCCCTCAGCTTTGTCTTCGGCCTGCTCGTCGGCGCGGTGTCCGGGTACTACGGCGGCTGGGTGGACAACACCATTCAGCGCCTCATCGAGGTGCTGCGCTCCTTCCCGTCCATTCCGTTGTGGATGGCCCTGTCCGCGGCCCTGCCCGCCTCGTGGTCGCCCCTGCAGATCTACTTCGGCATCACGGTGGTGCTGTCTTTCCTGGGCTAAACGGGGCTGGCCCGGGTGGTGCGCGGCAAGATTCTGGCCCTGCGCGAGGAGGACTACGCCTCGGCCGCGCTCCTGTCCGGCGCCAGCCAGGCGCGCGTCATGGTGCGCCACTTGCTGCCCGGCTTCACCAGCCACATCATCGTGAGTCTCACCCTGACCCTGCCGAATATGATTCTGGGCGAGACCAGCCTGAGCTTCCTGGGGCTGGGGCTGCGCGCGCCGATCACCAGCTGGGGGGTGCTGCTCCAGGAGGCGCAGAACGTGCAGGCCGTGGCCCAGCAGCCGTGGCTGCTCACGCCGGCGGCCTTCGTCATCATCGCCGTGCTGGCCTTCAATTTCGTGGGCGACGGTCTGCGCGACGCCGCCGACCCCTACAGCAGATGAAGAGCGAATGTCGGCCCTGACGAGCCGGCCTTCGCGCAACGGAAGCACCACCCAATCGCGGGGGGCATGCCGGAACCGCTCTGATGCCAGCTCTAGTCACAATTGAGGACCTCAGTACCCACTTCTTCACCGACGAGGGCGTGGTGCGCGCCGTGGACGGGGTGGACCTGGTGGTGCCGCGGGGCAAAACCCTGTGTGTGGTGGGGGAGAGCGGCTGCGGCAAGAGCATCACGGCCTTCTCCATCATGCGCATGGTGGCCTCGCCCGGCCGCATCGTGGAGGGCCGCATCACCCTGCACCGAGGCGCAAGTGCCGGCGGCGACCTCGACCTGACCGCCCTGGATGAGGACAGCCCCGAGCTGCGGGCCATTCGCGGCGGCGACATCGCCATGATCTTTCAGGAGCCCATGACCTCCCTGAGCCCCGTGCACACGGTGGGGGCGCAGATCGTCGAGGCGGTGCACCTGCACATGGGTCTGGACAAGACCGGGGCGCGCGAGCACGCCATCTCCATGATGGAGCACGTGGGCATCCCGGACGCGCCGCGCCGTTTCGGCGAGTACCCCCACGAGCTGTCCGGCGGCCTGCGCCAGCGCTGCATGGTGGCCATGGCCCTGTCCTGCCGCCCCAGCCTGCTCATAGCCGACGAGCCCACCACGGCCCTGGACGTGACCATTCAGGCGCAGATCCTGGCCCTCATGCGCCGCCTGCAGGCCGAGCTCGACATGGCCATCCTGCTCATTACCCACGACCTGGGCGTGGTGGCCCAGATGGCCGACGACGTGGCGGTCATGTACATGGGCCGCGTGGTCGAGTTCGGCCCGGTCGAGCGCATCTTCGCCGCGCCTCGGCACCCGTACACCATTGCCCTCATGCGGTCGCTGCCCGGCCTCGACGTGGAGCGCAAGTCCAGGCTGCAGGTGATCGAGGGGAGCGTGCCCGACCCGTTCCAGCGTCTCGAGGGTTGTCCCTTCCACCCGCGCTGCGACGAGTACCGCGCCGGCCTGTGCGACGCGGGCGCGCGGCCGCCCCTGGTGGACGTGGAGCCCGGGCACTCGACCGCCTGTCTGGTGCGCCACGAGGAGGGGGGCTCCCGTGCCTGAGCCGCGCCAGCCCCTGTCCACCGACCGCGCTGAGCCACGGGGCTACCCCGCTGGCGGGACCCGCGCGCCCCTGCTGTCCGTGCGCGGCCTGGAGAAGCACTTCCCCATTGTGGCCGGCTTCTTCAACGAGGTGGTGGGACAGGTCAAGGCCGTGGACGGCGTGAGCTTTGACGTGGAGGAGGGTGAGTGCCTGGGGCTGGTGGGGGAGAGCGGCTCGGGCAAGACCACGGTGGGGCGGTGCATCCTGCGGGCCCTGGAGCCCACGGCGGGCCAGGTCCACTTCCGCATGGACGACCGCGAGGCCGTGGACCTGGCCCAGCTTCCCGGCGCAGAGCTGAAGGCCCTGCGGCAGCACATGCAACTGATTTTCCAGGATCCGTACGCCTCACTGAACCCGCGCATGACCGTCTTCGACCTCATCGGCGAGCCCCTGCTGGTCAATGGCATGCGGGACCGCGGCCAGCGCGAAGAGCGCGTGCGCGAACTCCTCGGCCAGGTCGGCCTGGACCCGGCCCACATGCTGCGCTACCCCCACGCCTTCAGCGGCGGCCAGCGCCAGCGCATCGGCATTGCCCGGGCCCTGGCCCTGCACCCGCGCCTGATCGTGGCCGACGAGCCGGTCTCCGCCCTGGACGTGTCCGTGCAGGCCCAGATCCTCAACCTGCTCCAGGAACTGCAGGCCGGGTACGGTCTCACTTACCTGTTCATCGCCCACGACCTGAGCGTGGTGCGCCACATCTGCGATCGCGTGGCCGTGATGTATGTGGGCAATATCGTGGAGCTGGCCCCGGTGGAGGCGCTCTTTGAGCGGCCCCGGCACCCGTACACTCAGGCCCTGCTCGACGCGGCCCCCATTCCCGACCCCACGCGGCGAGACGCGGCCGCCCTGCTGCAGGGCGAGGTGGCCGACCCGTCCAACCCTCCGGCCGGCTGCGTGTTCCACCCGCGCTGCCCCCACGCCGTGGAGCGCTGCCGCACCGAGCGCCCCGGCCTGGTACAGATCGACCAGGGCGTTGGGGCCTCATCCCACCAGGTGGCCTGCCACCTGGCCGGCGAGCTCACCCTCGGCGGAATGGAGCGCTAGGACGGTGGTGGACGAGCCCCCGGCCCGCTCGACCGGCGTACCCGTGGAGTACCGCGACGGACTGGTGCCGCCCATCGAGGCGGTGCTCGACCTGTACCGGGCCCTCGAGTGGTCGTCGGCCGACAAGCCCGAGGAACTGGCCGGCGCCCTGGCCGGGTCGCATCCCCGGGCCGTCGGGTTCTACGAGAAGTGCGGCTTCAGCCGGGCCGCAGACTGCCGGGCCATGTGGATCTACGCCGGCACCGACCACGACTAGACCGGGCCTGGTCCCGCCGATCGGGCCCCGCGCAAACGCCCAACCGAAGGACCCTTCTACCCATGCCTCCAAACACCCCGCCCCGCCCGCTTTCGACCGAACAGGACCTGCGCACGGTCGTCGTCGACCACATCCAGGGGCGCTGTCTCGACCTGCTGGCCCGGGCCGAGGAGCGGCGGCGCCAGGCCTTTGCCCGGGGGCAGTGGCAGGAGTACGGGCAAGTCATCCGCGACCACGTGTCTCAGGCCTTTGGCGACATGCCCTTTGGTCACCGCGGGGCACCTCTGAAGGTTAGGCCGGTCTCCACCTTCGACCTGGGGTACTGCCGCCTGGAGAACGTGCTCTTCGACTCCTTTCCGGGCTGGGAGGTGAACGCCTCCGTGTTCGTGCCGGCCGGCGACGGCCCCTTCCCGGCCGTGGTCATCCCGGTGGGGCACAGCGGCAAGCAGTTCGACAACTATCAGATTCCGGCCCGCGCCTTTGCCCGCCTGGGTTATCTGGCCGTGCTCTTCGACCCGCCGGGCCAGGCCTCGGAGAAGAAGCCCGGGAACGACCACTTCGTCGACGGGGTGCGGACCTTCCTCACCGGCCACTCGTCGAACCGGTACTTCATCCTGGACGCCCTGCGTTGCATCGACTACCTGGAGACGCGGCCAGACGCCGATCTGAGCAATGGCGTGGGCATGACCGGCGTGAGCGGCGGCGGCCACACCACCCTGTTCAGCACGCTCTTCGACGACCGCATCACCTGCCAGGGGCCCAGCTGCTGCATCAACCGCATGGCCGACCACCCGGTGGGCGACATGTACGCGCCCTGCCCGGAGGGCAAGTGGTCGGGGCGCCTGGCCGCGGGCGTGGACGAACTCGATCTGCTCCTGGCCGGCATCCCCACGCCGGCCCTTTACATGGCGGGCCAGCGGGACGAGGTCTTCCAGATCGAGTGGTCGCGCCTGCTGGCCTCGGAGGCGGCCGCGGCCTTTGACCAGGCCGGGGCCGGGGAGCGCTTCCGGTTCTTCGAGGACGAGTCGGGGCACGCGTATACCCTGGCCCAGGTGCGCCGGTTCGCCGCCTGGATGAACCGCTGGATTCGCCGCGAGCCGGAGCGCCCCGTGCCCGACCTGGACCCGGCCGACTATCCCATGCTGCCCTACGAGCAGCTCCAGTGCCACCCGGCGCCCGAGGAGAACATCTACACCCTCAACCGCGCCATCGCCCGTCAGCAGGCCGCGGCGCGGCCCGCCGACAGGTCGGGGGCCCAGGTGCGGGCGGCCGTGGCCGAGGTGGTGGGCGAGCCCGCCCCCGTGGTGGAGTGGGCCGCCTCCGAGCCCTTCCAGGTGTGGTCCCAGACCAGCCGCGAGGTGCTGGCCCGGGTCGAAGGGCTGCCCGTGCCGGCCACCTGGCTGGAGCCCACGGCCGAGTATCTCAAGGCGGACCGCCCCGTGATCCTGCTCATCGACGACCAGGGCCGGCGCGCCGCCCTGGAGAGCGGGGCCCCGTCCGCCCGACTCACCCGCATGCTGGAGCGCGACCCAGAAGCCGTGTACCCCACCCTCGTGGTGCCTGACCTGCCCGGGTGGGGGGACACCACACCCGCCCTGGTGCCCTACGCCATGGCCAGCTGGGGGAGCATGGACCGCCTCACGGCGTACCACTCCTGCGCCATGGGCGACGGCATCCTGGCCCTCCGCACCCGGGCGGCCGCGGCCCTGGCGCGGTACCTGGTTGACGAGTGGGGCGCGGCCGGCCGCCTGGTGCTGGTGGGGCGCGGGCTAGGGGGCGCCGTGGCCCTGATGGCGGCGGCCCTGACGGACCGGCCTCTGGGCGGCGCGGCCTCCTGGTCCGGTCTGGCCAGCTTCGAGAGCCTGGCCGAGAGCGCCGAGTACACCTGGCCGGCCGCCGCCTTCCTGCCCGACGCGCTGGCCCACTTCGACCTGCCCGACCTGGTGCGCGGCCTGTCTGTTCCCGTGGCCGTGCTGGATCCCCTCGACGCGGCGCGCCAATCCCTGCCCCGGCGGGAGGCCGAGGCCATCCTGAGCCCGTTGCCGGATGCCGTCCACCTGGCTCCCGGGTGTTCGGATGAAGAGGCCCTGGACGAGTTGCGTCAGCTTATCGAGACAACCTGAAGGCGAGACCTTCGAACCGAGGAGATGTGGCGATGACGTGGCGCAGCAAGGACATCCTGACACAGCCGGAGGGGTCGCAGATCCGCTCCCTGTACAAATCCATGGGGTACAGCGACCGCGACCTGAGCCGGCCCATCATCGGGGTGGCCAACTCGTGGAATCGCCTGGTGCCCGGCCACTACAACCTGGACCTGGTGTCCGACTACGTGAAGCAGGGCATCCACCAGGCCGGGGGCACGCCGGCCGAGTTCGGCGTCATCGCGGCCTGCGACGGCATCGCCCAGGGCCACGACGGCATGCACTACATCCTGCCCACCCGCGATCTGATCGCCAACGACGTCGAGCTGATGGTCCAGGCCCACCGGCTGGACGCCGTCGTCCTGCTCTGCTCCTGCGACAAGATAGTTCCCGGCATGCTGATGGCTGCTGCGCGCCTTGACCTGCCGGCGATCGTGGTCGTCGGCGGGCCTATGGAAGGCGGCTGCCAGTTTGACGGGCGCGCCGCCGATGGTACGTCGCTGACCGAGGGCCTGGGCATGCTCAAGGCAGGCACGATCGACGAACAAACCTACCGCCAGCTTGAAGAGTGCGCTACCCCCACCTGCGGTTCGTGCGCGTTCTTA
>Ga0180429_10002310_pt1 | contig 15787 bp, 10 predicted proteins | sample SS_ome_FD_132428 | JGI IMG/M metagenome (GOLD analysis project Ga0180429, IMG submission 132428) | Hypersaline lake sediment archaeal communities from the Salton Sea, California, USA - SS_1_S_1 metaG | ecosystem: Environmental > Aquatic > Non-marine Saline and Alkaline > Hypersaline > Sediment ...
GGCGCCGAGGCGCGGAGGAAGAGGGGCAAGGCTGGGAGAGGGAAGAGAACATCCACCGCAGAGGCGCAGAGACGCAGAGGCAAGAGGGAGGGAAGAGGCAGAAGGAATCAAAGTTAGGGAACAGGGGATGGGATAGGCTTCTGAAGAGAAGAAGGAGAGAAATCAACAACAGGGGAAAGGGGGGAATCCGAACAATCCCTATCTTCCATTCTGCGTCATCTTCTCTGACGCGTCTTGTCGCTTTTCCAGTCTTTTGCTTGTCTTGACCCCAATTTGTTTTTGCTTTCGATTTCCCCTTCATCTCCTCCCAACCTCTGCGTCTCTGCGCCTCTGCGGTATTCCCATCCCATCCCATCCCTTCCCTTCCGGGGGAATGAAAGCCGCCCATCTTCCGTTCCTACAATGAAATGGGTCTCCAGTGACCTATGCGAATGGGGGGACGCTGCTCTGGAATGGCGTTCCATAAGACAAGCAGAAGATTGCTCGAAGGCACGAGGAGCGTGACATGCCAAGAATCAAGATCCACGAGGCGGTGACCGAGCGTCTCGAGATCCTCGACAAAGACGGGAAGATCGACGCCAAGCTCGATCCCAAAATCCCCAAGAAGGACCTCCTGACCCTCTACCGGAACATGGTCCTGAGCCGCCGCTTCGACGAGAAGGCCCTCAAGCTGCAGCGCCAGGGGCGCCTCGGAACCTGGGCCTCCGTCCGCGGCCAGGAGGCATGCCAGGCGGGCCTCGCCCTCGCCATGGGCGACGACGACTGGCTCGTCCCCACCTTCCGGGAAAACGCCGTCATGCTCATGCGCGGCGTGCCCGCTCCGGCCCTCTACCGCTTCTGGAAAGGTGACGAGAAGGCCATGACGATGATCCCCGAGAGCGTCAAATGCCTGCCGCCCTCCGTGCCCATCGCCAGCCAGCTCCTCCACGCCGTGGGCATCGGCTGGGCCCTCAAGCGAGACAAGAAGAAGGCCGCGGCCGTGGGCTTCTGCGGGGACGGCGGCACGTCCGAGGGCGACTTCCACGAGGCGCTGAACTTCGCGGGCGTCTTCGAACCCAATGCCGTCTTCTTCATCCAGAACAACGGCTGGGCCATCTCGGTGCCCTTCGCCAAGCAGACGGCGGCCGCCTCCGTCGCCCAGAAGGGCCATGCCTACAACGTGCCTTGCATCCAGGTGGACGGGAACGATGTCTTCGCCGTCTATGCCGCGGCCAAGGAGGCCCTTCAGCGGGCCCGCACCGGAAAGGGATCCACGCTCATCGAGGCGCTGACCTACCGCATGGAAAGCCACACCACCGCCGACGAGGCCTCGCGCTACCGCCCCGAGAAGGACCTCGAGTACTGGGGCCGGCGCGATCCCATCGACCGGCTCCGGAAGTTCCTCGTGAAGAAGAAGCTCTGGAGCGACGTCAAGGAGAAGGCGCTGGAAGAGGAGATCGCCGCCGAGGTGGACGGATACGTGAAGGCCTTCGAGGCCATGCCCGATCCCGAGCCCGAGGAGATTTTCGATTCCATGTACGCCGAACTCCCCTGGTATCTCAAAGAACAGCGGGCCGAGCTGCTCGAGGAGGTGCAGTCATGACCGCCGGGAAGTCCACCGAGAAGCTGACCCTCATCCAGGGCGTCACGAAGGCCCTCGAGCAGGAGATGGAGCGTGACGAGCGTATCGTCGTCCTGGGCGAGGACGTGGGATTCAACGGCGGCGTCTTCCGCGCCACCGAGGGCCTGCAGGCCCGATTCGGGGAGGACCGCGTCATCGACACGCCCCTCGCCGAGTCGGGCATCATCGGCACCTCCATCGGCATGGCCGCGGCCGGCTACCGTCCCATCCCCGAAATCCAGTTCATGGGCTTCCTGTACCCGGGCCTGAACCAGCTCTTCGCTCACGCGGCCCGCATGCGCAACCGCTCCCGCGGCCGCTACACATGCCCCATGGTGGTGCGCATGCCCTACGGCGGCGGCATCCACCCGCCCGAGCACCACAGCGAATCCTACGAGGCGCTCCTCGTGAACACCCCCGGACTCAAGGTCGTGGCGCCGAGTACGCCCCACGACGCCAAAGGGCTGCTGGCCTCGGCCATCCGAGACGACGACCCCGTGGTCTTCCTCGAACCCAAGCGCATCTACCGCGCCTTCCGCGAAGAGGTGCCCTCCGAGGCGTACACCATCCCCCTCGGCAAAGCCCGGGTGGTGCGGGAAGGCACCGACGTCTCCCTCATCGCCTACGGCGCCATGGTGCGGCCCTGCATGGAAGCCGCGGAGAGGCTCCAGCGCGACGGCGTCGCCGCGGAGGTCCTCGATTTGAGGACCATCCACCCCATGGACATCGAGGCCGTCCTGGAGACGGCGGAGAAGACGGGCCGCGTGGTGGTGGTCCACGAGGCGCCGCGCTCCGCGGGCGTGGGCGCGGAGATCGCCACCCTCGTCAACGAGCGGGCCACGCTGCAGCTCCTGGCGCCCGTCGAGCGCGTCTGCGGCTTCGACATCGCCTTCCCCTATCCCATGACGGAGAAGTACTACCTTCCCCATCGGGTGCGGATCGAGAACGCCGTCCGCAAGACCCTGGACTTCTGAGGAGGGGACCATGGCATTCACATTCCATTTCCCAGACGTCGGCGAAGGCATCCACGAGGGCAAGATCGTGAAGTGGCTGGTCGCCGTGGGCGACGCCGTGAAAGAAGACGACGTCCTCGCCAAGGTGGAGACCGACAAGGCCGTGGTGGAGATCCCCTCCCCCTATGACGGTGTGGTCTTAAAGCTCGGCGCTCCCGAGGGCGGGACGATCCGCGTGGGCGATATCTTTGCGGTCATCGGCGAGAAGGGCGAGACGATCGAGGGTGCCGACGCTGCGCCCCCCAAGGCCGAAGAGAAGGCCGAGGCAAAATCCGCCGAGGAGCCCGCGGCAGAGCCCCAGAAGAAGGGCAAGGCGCGTCGGCCCCTGGCCACGCCCCACACCCGCGCGTATGCCCGCAAGAAGGGCGTGGACCTCCATGCCATTGAGGGCACCGGCAAGGGCGGGCGCATCACCGACGAGGACGTGGACCGGGCCGCGGCGGGCGGAACCCCCGCAAAGGCAGCGTCGGCCGCAGCACCCAAGGCCAAGGCCGCCCCCGCGCCGCGGAAGGCCCCCGCCGGACGGATCGAGGCGGGAGAGGAAGGCCCCGTGGAAGTGGTGCCCGTCTCGCACCTGCGGAAGGTCATCGCGGAAAACATGACCCTCTCGAAGCAGACGTCCGCTCACGTGACGCACGTGGACGAGGCCGACGTAACCGACCTGGTGGCCCTCTACAAGAACGCCAAGGGAAAGGTGGAGGGGAAGGACATCGAGAAGCTCTCCCTCCTGCCCTTCTTCATGAAGGCCATCGCGGCGGCCCTCAAGGCGCACCCCCTCCTCAACGCCTCCTACGACGAGGCGAAGGAGGAGATCCACGTCAAGAAGTTCTACAACTTCGGCATCGCCGTGGACACCGACGAGGGGCTCATCGTCCCCGTGGTGCGCGACGTCGACAAGAAGGGCATCCTGGAGCTGGCCGACGAGGTGGCCGACATGGCCGAGCGGGCCCGCACCCGCAGCCTCTCCCTCGACGAGCTGCAGCAGGGCACCTTCACCATCACCAACATCGGCCCGCTGGGCGGCCTCTTCGCCACGCCCATCATCCGCCAGCCCGAGCTGGCCATCGTGGGCCTCCACACGATCCAGGAGAAACCCGCCGTCCATGAGGGGGAGATCAAAGTGAGAAAGCTCATGCACCTCAGCGTGTCCTTCGACCACCGCATCATCGACGGCGCGGAAGCCGCACGGTTCATGACGGACCTCCGCAAGATCGTCTCCGCCCCCGAACTCCTCATGGTGAAGCTCTAATGGTGGTGGGGGCGTCGGTCCGCGGCTGCCAGGTCGCCGTCATCGGCGGGGGGCCCGGAGGATACCTGGCCGCCATCCGCCTGGCCCAACTGAAAAAGGACGTCATCCTGGTGGAGGCCGAACCGAGCCTCGGAGGCATCTGCCTCAATGAGGGGTGCATCCCCTCCAAGGCCCTCATCCACGCCGCCGACTTCTACTCCGCCACCAAGACCTCGGCCGTGATGGGCATCGACGTGGAAGGCGCGTCGGTGGACATGGACCGCCTCATCGACTGGAAGGAGGCGATCGTCCAGAACCTCACGGGGGGCGTGAAGTTCCTCGCCGAGAAAAACGGCGCCGAGGTCCTCCACGGCCGCGCGCGCTTCAAGGGCGAGCGGGCCCTCGAGGTGGATACGGGCGACGGCATGCAGGAGATCGAGTTCGAGCAGGCCGTCATCGCCACCGGATCCTCCGCATTCTTTCCGCCCGGATTCGAACCAGACGGCGACGTGATCCTGGGATCCAGGGAGGCCCTCTCGCTTCGGGAGGTCCCCGGAAAGCTCGTGGTCATCGGCGCCGGCTACATCGGCCTCGAGCTGGGCAGCGTCTATCGCAAGTTCGGCTCCGAGGTGACCATGGTGGAGTTCCTGCCCGAGCTCCTCGAGCACCACGACGAGGACCTTCGAAAGACCCTCTCCAAGCGCCTCGATACCCTGGGCATCGACGTGCACCTCGGCAGCAAAGCCACGGCAATCGAGAAGGGCAAACCCTCCGTCATCACCGTCGAGAGGGACGGCGAGACCTTCACCCTCGAGGCCGACAAGGTCCTCGTCTCCGTGGGGCGCCGCCCCAACACCGGAGACCTGGGTCTCGACGCCGCCGGCGTGGAGACCGACGACAGGGGATTCATTCAGGTCAACGACCGGATGGAGACGAGCGTGCCCGGCATCTACGCCCTGGGCGACGTGGTGGGCGGGGCGCTATTGGCCCACAAGGCCTACCGCGAGGCCAAGGTGGCCGCCGAGGTCATCGCCGGCGAACCGGCGGCCTTCGACAACGTCGTGGTGCCCGCCGTCATCTACACCGACCCGGAGATCGCCTGGGCCGGCATGTCGGAGCGGGAGGCCAAGGAAGAAGGTTACGAGGTGGTGACGGGGACATTCCCCTTCCGGGCTTCGGGCCGCGCCATGACCCTCAACGCCCCCGAGGGTTACGTGAAGACCATAGCCGACGCCGGGACGAAGCGCATCCTGGGCGTGTACATCGTGGGCGCCGACGCTTCCGAGATGATCTCCGAGGCGGCCCTGGCCATCGAGATGGGCGCCTTCCTCGACGACCTGGCCGGCACGATCCACCCCCATCCCACGCTCTCAGAAGGACTCCTCGAGTCCGTCGACGCCGCCCTCGGCCAGGCGATCCATACCCTCAACAAGGGCCAGTGAACCAGCCGCTCAAGGCTCTACGACCGTGACGCGGCGATAGGGGGCCCGGGTCGCGGGCAGGATGCCGGAGGCGATCCACGCCTCCTGTGTACCGACATCGAAGACGACGCTGTAGAGGGTGACAAACCCTCCCGAATACGCCGTTCCCAGGGTGACGTCCCCGAGAGCGGCCTCCACGTCCCTTCGCCGTACACCACCAGGGGAATGGAGGGCCATCTTCGAGAGGAGATGGCACCGATCGCCCATCGGCTGCCCCGATCCCCGGAAACCGTTGTCCGCAAAGGCCGCACCGTTTTCAGAACGGAACGTCTCGTTTCCCGACGCCCCCTTCTCGATAACGCGGCCTCCATCCGGAGCGGCGAAGCAGAGAATCATGGGGAAGGACGGAGGCTGTTTCTCGAGCCAGGCCGCCTTCTCGTCCGGAACCATCCGCAGTTCTAGGGCCCGCCGCACGAGGAAAAGCCCCGGCAGAGCATCGGGGTCATCCAGGGCGCCCCGGTCGTTCAGAGCAAGGTTCAGGGAGCAGAACTCCCCCCGGTCGTTCCACCCGGTGAGAATCCCCACCATGCCAGGCCAGCCCATGGATGCGGTCCATCCGCCGCCCTCCCTCGGCCTGACAAGGAGGGTCGTGTTCTCGTGCAGGACACCGAAATCAAAGAAATCGAGATTTCGCCCGACCAGGAAGCCGCCGCCACTCTTCGGCGCGACCACCGACGAGCAGGCCATAAGGGAGGTATTGGAGTACAGATCCACCGCCAGGTTCGCCTCCCAGACGAGGTCCTCCGGGATGCCGGAGCCCTCTGCGATTCCCTTGATTTCCAGGGCGTATGCCTTTGGGGAGACGGCTTTCGCCCGCGCGACGGCACGCCTGATCCGCGTATTGCCGGGACCGCCCTGCCTCTTCAGCCCCTGCTCATAGTATTCGTGTACCAGGATCTCCACTTGAGCGCACCGCTCCTTCCCGATCTTCAGGCCCGCCTGGTAGGGATCGGCGGGAAGATGCAGGACCGGGATGGGATGAGTCGAGAGGCGGGGCCACAGGGAATATCCTGCGTAGACAACGGCTGCGATAGCCAGGAGAATGGTCCATCTTCTCAGCACTCGTTTCCAATTCGAGGAGATTGCGGGCACACCGGCCTCCTTGCCCATTACCTTACGGCACGGCCTTCCCAAACGGCAACCGAAGGAGCCGCGACAAATGAAGAGGTGGGGGTCAGGCCTTTACTTTATACTCCATGCAATTACTCTTCGGATATCGCAGCAATCGCGTTGAAGCTGTTCGGGCATAAGGCAAAGGCCAGCGTAGCCTGCCCGAAGCGGCACTGGAGTTCTTGTCCGATACCGGGCGTTCAACCGGCCGCCGGGATCGGGACCTCGGTGTCCAGCCGTGACCCCAGGCGGTCCTTCTCGACTTCGAGGTCGTACCGGATCTGAAGGTTCATCCAGAACCGCTCCGTCGTACCGAAGTACCTGGAAAGGCGGAGCGCCGTATCGGCTGAGATTCCGCGTTTCCCGTGTACGATCTCGTTGATCCGCCTCGCCGGAACGCTGATGTCCTTGGCCAGACGATACTGCGTGATCTTCATCGGATTCAGGAATTCCTCCAGCAGGATCTCCCCGGGGTGAATAGGTTCCAGTTTTTTTGCCATGGCGTCACCTAGTGGTAATCGACGATTTCGACGTCGTGGGCATCCCCCGCTCTCCAGCGAAAACATACCCGCCATTGATCGTTGATGCGAATGCTGTGCCGGCCTTGGCGATCCCCGGCGAGCTTCTCGAGTTGATTGGACGGGGGAATGCGCAGGTCATTGAGCGACTCGGCGGCATCCAGCATCAGCAGCTTCCGGAGAGCGATCCGCTGGATCCCGCCGAATTTCCGTGATCGCTGCCGGCTGAAGACCTTCTCGCTTTCCTTGCAGCGAAAATTTCGTATCATACGAATATAGTAACGCCTTGCGATAATATCGTCAAGCGTTATCAAGGCGTCTCCATGTATTGCTGCGATTCCCCGAGCCATCGGGACGGGGAGGCTCCTCGGATTCCCTTGACATTCCACGACAATATGGCGGATAATCCACCACATGATGGCGGAAAAGTTGATTTTCATTCCCAGGCTGCAGGCGACCAAGCTCCAAAAGGCCCTGGAAACATTACGTATCGTGGTCCTCACCGGGGCACGCCAGACGGGAAAGACGACCCTCGCGAAAGCCATCGGCGAAGACGAGGGGCGCACCTTCGTCACCCTGGACAGGCCTGAGTCCCTCGAAGCGGCCGAGAGGAACCCGGAAGCACTCTGGCACGGACTCGACCGGATCACCATCGACGAAGTTCAGCGCTCTCCCCGGCTCCTCGATTATCTGAAAATCGAGGTGGATCGGAATCCGAAGAAGGGCCGATTTCTCCTGACAGGCTCCGCGAACCTGCTGCTGATGGCATCGATTTCGGATTCCCTGGCGGGGCGCGCAGGGTACATCACGCTCCCTCCCCTGACCCTCGCGGAGAGACTGGCCAGGCCCGAAGGGAGTCTCCTGCGGCTCCTGCTCGAGGCCGGCGATACGGCTGCCGTCCTGAAGAGAAAAGGTGATTTCCCCGTGGCGGAGGGCTTTGTGCTGGTCCGCGCCGTCTTCGAGGGTGGCTTCCCCGAGGCCATCGGGCTGCCCGACGAGGACGCGATGGATCTCTGGCGGGAGAGCTACGTGGCCACCTATATCGAGAGGGATCTCAGGAATCTCTCACAGATCGCAGACCTTCCCGATTTTCTGCGCCTTTTGCGGCTGTCCCTCGACAGGTCGGGCCAACTGGTCAACATCGACGGTCTCGCCCGGGATGCGGGGATCTCCTCCTCCACCGCACGACGGTGGCTGAATCTTCTGGAAGTCAGTTTCCAGGTCCAGAAGCTGGCACCGTATTGTGCAGGCACAGCCAAACGGCTCGTCAAATCGCCCAAGCTTTACGCGGGGGACAGCGGTTTGGCGTGCCACCTCTGCGGCATACGAACCTCAAGGGATCTTGCGACTTCCCCACGTCTCGGTGCACTTTGCGAGACCTTCCTCTACCAGCACTTGACTGCCTACGCGGAACTGATGCCCGGCTCCCCGAGGATCTTTTTCTGGAGAACGGCGCGTGGCAGGGAGGTCGATTTCGTTCTGGAGGCCGCCGACCGCCTCCTCCCCATCGAGGTCAAGACCTCCCGCACGCTCGGGGCCCGGGACTATGCGGGGCTTCAGGAATTCCTGGGGGAATACCCGCGAACCGCTCCTTTCGGCGTCGTTTTCTACGACGGTGAGGAATGGCTAAGGCCCGCGATGAACATTCTCGCGATCCCCTGGTCATCCTTCGCCGCGAACTGATCGGCTGTGATCGAACCCCGCCCTCGGCCGGGCTATCCATACGCTGAACAGGGGGGGTAGTGGCGCCCTCTTCGGCGTGACCTCCCGCATCAAGGGCATAGCGGCTCCTCTGCCGACTCCCCTCCTTGACATCTGTCCAAGAACAAGCTATTTTTGGAGGTAGTTTTTCCAAATAGGGGCGATTTATGGTATTAACGCCGCGATTCTTTCCCATCCCCGATTCCAGCTTTTTCCTCTTCGGCCCGAGGGGAACCGGGAAGACCACGTGGCTGCGCGCCCGGCTCGAGAACGCACTTGCCATCGATCTCCTGGATCCCGCCGCCTATCGGAAGCTTGCCGCGCGGCCGGAGCGTCTGGAGGAACTGGTCGCCGGCAACCCGTCGGCACGCACGATTCTCATCGACGAGATTCAGCGCATCCCCGCACTGCTGAACGTGGTGCACCGGCTCGTTGAGGCCCGCCCGGAACTCCGGTTCGCCATGACCGGATCCAGCGCCCGCAAGCCGCGGCGGGGGGGAGTGAATCTCCTCGGGGGACGTGCCCTCAATCGGTCGCTTCACCCCTTCATGGCCGCGGAATTGCCCGGCTTCGACCTGGAGCCGGCACTTCGCACGGGCATGCTGCCCATCGTACGGATGGCCCCCAATCCGGGCTCGGTCCTCGATGCCTATGTCACTCTCTATCTGGAGGAGGAGGTGAAGGCGGAGGGTTGGGCCCGCAAGATCGGAGATTTCGCCCGTTTCCTGGAGGCCGTCAGCTTCTCCCACGCCTCCGTCTTGAACCTGAGCGCCGTGGCCCGGGACTGCTCTGTGGGTCGGAAGACCGTCGAGGGATACCTGGACGTGCTTCAAGACCTGTTGCTCTGCTTTCGCGTTCCCGTTTTCTCGAAGCGCGCCCGAAGAAGGACGTCGACCCACCCGAAGTTCTACCTGTTCGATGCAGGTGTATTCCGTTCGCTGCGTCCCTCAGGACCGCTCGACTCCCCCGGCGAAATCGACGGGCAGGCGCTGGAGGGGCTCGTGGCCCAGCACCTCCGCGCGTGGCTGGCCTACTCGGACTCGGACCTGGACCTCTATTTCTGGCGCACCCCAAAAGGCCTGGAGGTGGACTTCGTCCTGTACGGAGCGGACGGCCTGTACGCCTTCGAGGTGAAAGGCTCGGATCGGGTTCGGCCCGAAGACCTCAGGAGCCTGAAGGCGTTCCGCAACGACTATCCCGAGTGCCGGCCGGCGCTCCTCTATCGCGGATCCGAGCGGTTGATGCGGCAGGGAATTCCATGTCTCCCAGTGCAGGAATTCCTCTTAAATCTCAGACCAGGGCGCGATCTCCCGGCCTGAAGGAGGCTCTCGCGGAACGTGTCGTCCTCATGGGCGACCTGCATCACTCATGGGTAAATTTGCATTCTTCATGGGGATATTGCATCCTTCATGGAGAGAGCACGAAGGCCATGTACTTGTGGGAGGGAGCGCCATGATCCTCGTGACCTATCATTCCAATACGGGAAACACGAAGCGCGTCGCCGGAGCCATTTACGAGGCCCTGCCGGAGTCGGGAGAGATCCTGCCGGCGGACGAGGTGAAGGATGTCGCCTCGTACGATGTCGTCTTCGCCGGATTCCCCATGGAGGCCTACGGCCCCGGGGACGAGGCACAGGCCTTCCTGAAGGCCCTTCCCGAAGGGACGCCTCTGGCCCTCTTCGTGACCCACGGCGCGCCCGAGGCCTTCCCGCTGATGGAGGAATGGCTGGATCGCTTCCGAAAGGCCGCCGCCCATGCGAATCTCCTGGGGCTCTTTCACTGCCAGGGGCAGATGGCCGACGCCGTGGCCGAGCAACTCGCCCGCAGCGGCGATCCCCAGCTCGAGCGCTTCGCCGCGATGGCGCCCGCGACGAAGGGCAAGCCGGACGATGACGCCCTCGGCCGCGCCAATGCCTTCGCGCGGGAGATGGTGCAAACCCTGTAGGCCTCTCACCTCGAGGATCCCACAAATCAATTCACTACAAGCGCTTAGGGGTTGAGAAGCGCCGGCTCTATCCCTATACTCTCCATGGGGGGCTCGAAGCCGCTTCGAGTGGCGATGTGGTGTACTCCGGCCTCATGGGCCGGACGATTGGGTCCCCCTCCCACAAATAGCTAGGGGCATCAAAGGAGGAGAGCTGATGCGAATCCGACCGAACCATATCATGTACGGTATTCTGTTCCTGCTGACGGGTCTTTCCCTCGCGGCCTTCGGCGCCGCCACGGGTGACCTTCATTTCGCCAGCGCGAACGCAAACCGCGTGACGCCCGTGAGCGCGCTCCACGACACGGCGCCCGTCGAGTCTCTCCCCGAGTTCGTCATGGAGCCGGTGGACGCCGATCGCCTCCTCGCCGAGGACGAGAAGAACCACGGCCTGCCGGGCGTTCCCTTCCGCTACGGCGCCGAGGTCTACGCGGGGTTGGACTTCTACTCCGACGGCCTCTACGAGGAGCTGCCCAACGGCGACCACATCTGGCGTCTGCGAATCACCTCCAACGACGCCTTCACCCTCAGCTTCCAGCTCAGGCCCTTCTTCCTCCCCCGGGGCGCCCAGCTCTACCTCTACACACCCGACGGGAGCTTCGCCCTCGATCCCTTCACGCACCTCGACAACCGGGACCGCGACGAGCGCTGGACATCGGCCCTCCCCGGCGACAGCGTCGTCCTCGAACTGTACCTCCCCGGCATCTATGCCTTCGACCCGCAGATCGGCATCGGCACCGTCGTCCACGCCTACCGCGACTCGGTGCTCAAGCTCATCGTGCCGCCCGAGCCGGGCCGGCCCAATCCCGGCGGCGGCGGCTCCTGCAACGTGGACGTGGAGTGCGAGCGGGCCCAGTGGGGCGACGAGATAGATTCCGTCGCCCACTACACCTACAGCGTCTACATGTGCACGGGCACCCTCATCAACAATACGGCCCAGGACTGCACTCCCTACTTCTGGACCGCCGACCACTGCATCGACTCCCAGAACGAGGCCAACTCCTTCGTGAGTTATTGGAACTTTGAGCGCTCGAGTTGCGGAGGCGGCACCGGCCCCACGAACCGGACGGTGGGCAATGCCACCTACCACTGGTCGAGCAACAGTTCAGACGGCTCGCTCCTCGAGATCGATACGGCCGTACCCGACGCCTACAGCCCCTTCTACGCCGGCTGGACGGCCGCCGGCAACGCCGCCGGCGACTCCACCTGCATCCACCACCCATCCGGCGACTACAAGAAAATCAGCCATGAAGCGACAACGCTCACTGTGACAAGCTACCTCGGCGACACCTCGCCGGGTGACGGCACCCACTGGCGGGTAGACGACTGGAACTCGGGAACCACCGAGGGCGGCTCCTCGGGATCGGGCCTCTGGGACGACAGCAACCGCCGCCTGGTGGGCCAGCTGCACGGCGGTTACGCGGCGTGCAGCAACAACGAGCCCGACTGGTACGGACGCATGAGCACCTCCTGGGCCGACGGCGCCGACGCCTTCCTCGATCCAGGGAACGTCGCCAACTTCGTCGACGGCATCCCCTACACCTCCTGCGGCTCCTGCACACCGCCCAGCGCCCCTTCGGGCCTCACCATCACCGACGCCTGCACCGACATCACCCTCGACTGGAACACCGTCAGCGCCAGCGGCTACAACATCTACCGAAAGGACGGCACCTGCGGCGGCACCTACACCCAGATCGCCTCCGGCGTCGGCGGCCCCACGTACACCGACAATACGGTGACCACCGGCAACACCTACGCCTATGTCGTCCGGGCCTACTCCGGCGACATCACCTGTGAATCGGGCGACTCCAACTGCGATTCGGCCACCGTGGCCGACACGCCCTCCGCCCCCGCCGCGCCCACGGTCACCGATGACTGCCTCGGCCTCGTCGTCACCTGGGCCGCCGCCACCGGAGCGGACACCTACAACGTCTACCGCCGTGCCAACGGCTGCGGAAACAACGGCTGGAGCCAGGTGCACACCGGCGAAGCCGGCCTGACCTGGACCGACACCGGGGTCACCGTGGGCAACACCTACGGCTACTACATCGAGGCCGTCAACGCCTGCGGTACTGCCACCGACGGCCGCAATGCATGCAACGAGGCCACCTACAACGGCGGCAACCCGCCCGACCTCACGGGAACGAACAACACCGCCTCCGATGCCGATCCCTGCACCGACACCGGTGTGGACGTCACCTGGCCCCAGGATCCCGCCAACTGGGACGACGGCGGCTCGGGCACGCGCACCTACGACGTGCTTCGCAACGGCACGCCCATCGCCTCGGGCCTCGCCTACGGCACCACGTCGTACAACGACAACGGCGGAACCAACGGCACCACGTACACCTATACCGTTCGTTATAACAACGGCTGCGGCCAGAGCGCCACGACATCCGGCGCTACCGCCGCCGACGACCTCAGCCATACCGTGGACGTCACCCCCAACGGGACGACGCAGGTCTGCACCGGCGTGAACATCGTCTTCACGGCGAGCGCAAGCGGCGGCAGCGGCGATTACTCCTACCAATGGACCGAGGACGGCGGAAACATCGGCCTCGACCAGAACACCCTCACCGTCAGCTACGCGGCGGCCCAGAGCCACAACTACAACTGCCAGGTCACCGACAACGTGAGCGCCTGCACCGTTTCCGATCCGGCCGATTCCACCGGAGACTGGATCACCTGCGTCCCCAACATCGTCTACCAGTCCTTGGGAAGCTGGACCGAACTCACCGGCGACGGCGACGCCAACTACGAGCCCGGCGAGCGCTGGTCGGTGGAGGTGACCCTCACCAACAACGGGAATCTGGACGCCACGAACGTCTTCGCCGATCTCGCCGGAAACGGAATCACGCTCTGCAACAATCCCGGAGACTTCGGCGCCATCGCCATTAGCGGAACCTCGACCTTTACCTTCGAGTTCTACATCGCCACCGACTTCGCCGCCACCTACGGATGCGGCAATTCCATCGGCTTCGACGTCATCAACAAGGCATGCACCCAGATCACCCCTGCAGGCCCCGACGAGACCGACGTGTTCTCCGTTCAGGTCGGCCAGTCGGGAGGAGGCGGAAGTCTGGACGAGACCTATTCGGGATCCACGGCCATTCCCAGCGACACCACGACCGATTTCACCATCACGGTTGGCTCCTCGGGATCTCTGGAAAATGTCCTCACCGACGTGTCTCTGACCCCCCCCACCGGCGGCAACAATCCGACCATGACGGTCTCGCTGATCTCTCCGGTGGGGACCTCCCAGCAGATCTACTCGGGTAGCACCACAGGGTGGACCGACGGCAGTTGGAACTACCCCACCGAGTACGACGGCGAGGAGATGCAGGGCGATTGGATCCTTCGTGTTTTCCATGACCGCGGCGGCGGCAATCCGCATGGCGTAACCCCTGGGAGTCTCACCGACTGGCAGCTCCATCTGACCTACGGCGGCTGGGACTGCTCCTATGTGGGCCCCGGTACCTGCACGCCCTGTGCGGCCGGCCCTGTGGCCAGCATCGACAGCGCCGACACACCCGTGTGCTTCGGCACCTCCCAGAACTTCACCGGATCGGCGACCGGAGGAGACGGCGCCCTCACCTACGAGTGGGACTTCGACTACGACATGGTGACCTTCACCGTGGACGACACTGGCACCTCCGTCTCCAACACCTACGGCGCAGACGGGACGTATACCGTGGGATTCCGGGTGACCGACTCCTGCGGGTCGCCCCAGTCCGACATAGACACGACCACGGTTACGGTGAATGCTCTGCCCACGCCCACCATCAGCGGTGCGACGGAAGTCTGCGCGGGAGACACGACGATCCTCGATGCCGGCGCCGGCTACAGCGCCTACTCCTGGAGCCCCGGCGGGCAGACCACCCAGACCATCGACGTGGGCGCGGGCACCTACAGCGTGACCGTCACCGACGGCAACGGCTGCCAGGGCACCTCCGCCAACCACGTGATCACCGAGAACGCGCTCCCGACTCCCACCATCAGCGGTGCGACGGAAGTCTGCGCCGGCGACACGACGATCCTCGACGCGGGAGCCGGGTACAGCGCCTACAACTGGAGCCCCGGCGGACAGACCACCCAGACCATCGACGTGGGAGCGGGCACCTACAGCGTGACCGTCACCGACGGCAACGGCTGCCAGGGCACCTCCGCCAATCACGTCATTACCGAGAACGCCCTGCCGACGCCCACCATCAGCGGTGCGACGGAAGTCTGCGCCGGTGACACGACGATCCTCGACGCGGGTGCCGGCTACAGTGCGTACTCCTGGAGCCCCGGCGGACAGACCACCCAGACCATCGACGTGGGAGCGGGCACCTACAGCGTCACCGTCACCGACGGCAACGGATGCCAGGGAACCTCCGCCAATCACGTCATTACCGAGAACGCCCTGCCGACGCCCACCATCAGCGGCAACACCCAGGTCTGCCCCGGCGATACGACCATCCTGGACGCCGGTGCCGGCTACAGCGCCTATAGCTGGAGTCCCGGCGGACAGACGACGCAGACCATCGACGTGGGTGCGGGCACCTACTCCGTCACCGTCACCGACGGCAACGGATGCCAGGGCACCTCTCCCAACCACGTCATCACCGAGTACACGGTGAATGCCCCGACCATCACCGGCGACAACGCCAACACCTGCCCCTCCGAGCAGGTTGTCCTCACCACCGAAGCCGGCATGAGCAGCTACCAGTGGTATCAGGGCGGCGCGCCCGTGGGCCTCGACCAGAACACCTACACCGTCACCGCCACGGGCGACTACACGGTCACCTACGATGACGGCAACGGCTGCGCGGCGGGTCCCTCCGCCATCCACACCGTGACCATCACCACCTGCGGCGGCTCGCCTCCCGGCGAGGTGGCCCCCGGAGACGGCGGCATGATGACGGGCATCAACTGGACCGACGCCACCACCGTCAACTGGCCTTCCGAGGCCGACGCAACGGCCTACTATCTCTATCGGGGCGTGCCGGCCGATCTGCCCAACGTCATGGACGCCAACCTGGACTCCTGCATGAAGTACGACGGGGCGCTGCTCACGGCCATGGAGAACGACGATCCGACGGCGGTGGCCGGGCGCTTCTATTGGTATGTCGTCGTGGCAACCAACGGCTTCGGGGACGGCCCCGCAGGAA
>Ga0180429_10002315_pt1 | contig 15780 bp, 17 predicted proteins | sample SS_ome_FD_132428 | JGI IMG/M metagenome (GOLD analysis project Ga0180429, IMG submission 132428) | Hypersaline lake sediment archaeal communities from the Salton Sea, California, USA - SS_1_S_1 metaG | ecosystem: Environmental > Aquatic > Non-marine Saline and Alkaline > Hypersaline > Sediment ...
CTCGTGCGCGACCACGATGACGTTGTCGTCCAGATGACGCAGCGACTTCTGCTTGCGACCCAGGAGACGCAGCAGCAGCCGCCTCTCGATGTCCTTGATGTCGAAGACGCGCTCCCGGAGGTACTCGTCGTCCGTCGCCGACATGGCCTTCGTCACCTGCCCGATCGTCTCGGTGAGAGCGTGGGCCGCGTTGATCCTCTCCTCCCGGATCCTCCTGATCGTCCCGTCGACGACCATCGAGTCCTCCAGGATCATCAGGTGCGCATCGAAGATACGCGCGTGCTCCTCGCCGAGCTCGTCCTCGAGGCCGCGGCGGAGATCGAGGAGCAGTTGCCTCGTCTCCGCGACCGCCTCGCGGAAGCCCGAGACCTCCACCTCGACTTCCTCGGGAGCGATCGTAAGCTCCTTGACGTGGGGGCGGTCGGTGTCCATGATGAACGCCTTGCCGATGACGACCCCCGGCGATGCGGGAATGCCCTCGACGATCTCGGCCCGCCCTATCTTCTCCAGCTCCAGCACCGCTCTCCTACTCCTCGGAGTCCGTCTCGAGAAACTCCACGAGGGCCCGAACCGCGATCTCCTCGTCCGGACCGTCGACCCGGACCACGAGCCGGCTGCCCTGTTCCGCGGCAAGCATCATCACGCCCATGATACTCTTCCCGTCGATCGTGAGATCGTCCTTCGTCAGTTTGACACACGATTGGAACCTGCCGGCCAGCTTGACGAACTCGGCCGCCGGCCTCGCGTGAAGCCCGTGCCGGTTCGCCAGGACGACCTCTCGTTCGATCACGCTACCCTCCCGCGACGCCAGTCGCCATGAGCACCAGTCCGCCGACAGCGCCGGCCAGTCCGATCACCGTCGGCGGAATCCCGAGCCTGGCCGCGGCGAGCCCGAGCACGAGGTAGACGCCGGCGACCACCGATCGCCACCCCGCGCCGCCCTCGGCTCCGGCGATCGCCCAACCCAGCGTCAGGCCGACAAGCACGGTCGCCGCGCCCCGGAGCAGGCGGACGCTCGCTCTCAGACCCGGGCCGATCACCTCCCGCGCCGCCGCGCCGCCGAGATCCGCTCCCCGCGCCACTCCGCGCCACCGGATCGCGACGTGCGGTACGTTGTAGATCGCAAGCATCGCCGCCGCCGCGTACAGGGGAAACGCGAGAGCCCCGACGACGCCGGCGAGCGCGGCCAGCGGTCTCAGGGATCCCCAGAGGAGCCCGTCGCCCGCCATCCCGAGCGGCCCCGCGAGCGCGCGCTTGAGCTCCTCGGGCTCCGTCGCGCCGCGCCCGGCCAGCTCCGCCGCGGCCGTCGCCCCCAGCACGTACGACGCGAGGGCGGGATTCGTGTTGAAGAACCTGAGGTGCCGCTCCAGGAACGCCGTCCGCCCACGCGGGTCGTCCGCGCCCGGAGCCACCGGCAGAATGGCGAAGCAGAACCCGACGTTCTGCATTCCGCGCGGGTTCCAGACCGACTGGAGCAGGAACGATCTGGCGAAGACGGCCAGCCTCCCCGCGACCGTCAGTCGCCTTCCGCGCCGTTCGCCTCGTGCTTCGAACGAGTCCACTTCCGTCCCCCGCAACCTAGAGCGACGTCAGGGCGATGCCGCCGGCGACGCCCAGACCCAGGAAGGCCCAGACCTCGCGCCCACGCGCCCGGGCCGCCATCCAGGCCGCACCCAGCGGCGCCGCCCACACGAGCGCCGGGTAGTGAGCGGGCCCCCCGACCGGTGCCGCGTGACCCGCGACCACCGAGGTCACCACGAGAACGACAGCGGCCAGCGCGGCCCCGGCGGCGAAACGCGCGCCGAGCGCGAGCGCGACGGCCAGGCCGATCCCGCGGGAGTCGCCCCGCTCGGCCCGCGCGATCGCCATATCGGCCAGGCGCATGTTGAGCCGGCGGACGCGCGCGATCAGCCACTGCCCAACCGCGCCCGTCAGAAGCGACACGACGACCGCGATCCCGATCGCCCAGCCCGCGCCGCTTCCCGCGGCGGTCAGGGTCCTCGCCACTCCGACGCCGACGACCGTCGCGACCGCTGTGTCGGGGAACGGCGCCGCCCCCACCGGAAGGACGCCGAGCCACACGAGCTGGAGCGTCGCGCCGATCGCGAGCCCCGTGCCGAGGTCGCCGGTCACCAGCCCCGCGAGCGTGCCGGACACGATCGGCTGCGACAGCATCAGCTGGAACGCCGCCGTCGCGTCGAGCGCGAGCCCGCCCGCCAGGAGCGCCAGCGCCGCAATCAGACCCGCTTCGGTCACGACCCGCTACCCTTCCTTCTCCGTCCGGAGCGTCACCGCGGGAGAGACGGCCGACGCCGTCCAGTGCGCCGCCACGGTCACGCCCTGGAAAACCCTCTCGTACCCGCCCTCGGACTGCGAGACCGTCTCGAGCGGCGCCACCCAGACGCCGCAGGCCGGCTCGAGGACGATGCTGATTCGTTCGCCGCGCAGCCGGTCGTGGAAGACGAGCCTCTCGACGGCGCCCAGATCCAGCGGCCGCTTGACGTGATGCTCGGTGCTCCCGGCCTCGAGCACGAGGTAGTCGGGGTCGGGAGTCATGAACGCGAGGTTCCACTCGGACACGAAGTGCACGTCGTCCGGCACGCCGCCCGAGAGCTTCCAGTCCACGCGAAACGACTCATCCGAGCGAAGCGTGACCGTCTTCTCGATCGTCACGGACCGGGCGCCCTCGCCGACGGCGGCTTCCCTGATCATGGCAACACCGACCGAGCCGTCCCGACGAAACGGCTCATACGCGTAGGGTCGCCCCGCGAAGTCGCCCACGTCGCGGCCCGAGAGACACGCGGCCCCCTCGTCGGAGCCGAGGCGTACGAAGCGGTCGACCGCAGAACGCCGCGGAGTGTCGTCTGGAACCGCCAGCTTCGACAGCCCCTTCTCCTTGACAGGCATCACCTCGTGGATGCTGGCGGTTCCGTCGCTCGACGACTCGATCTCGGCGGTCTCGAGTTCCCGGTGATATGCCTCGTCGTAACGAGACATCACCCCCAGCAGGTTCGCCGCGGGGCGACGCAGATCGAGTTCGAACAGCGTCCCGCCGCGCGCCGGCGCGACGTAGGCGTTCGCCCAGTGGGACTCGAGGAGCACCTCCTCGCGCCCGTCGAGGTCGTGGTCACACGCCTCGAGCCAGTCCCAATGGGTCCCGCGCTCCGAGTCGAGCAGGTTCTCGGCCCGGATCAGGTGTTCGTAGATGGCCGCGCGGAGATGCGGAAGGTAGAGCCCGCCGAACACGCCGTGCCAGTAGGCGCAGTTGCACTGCCCTCTCCAGAGCTCGTTCTCCGCCTCGGCGAGCACCGAAGCCGCGACTGCGCAGTCCGGGGAGAGCGAGCCCGGCGCGCACGCATCTACGTTTCCGTCCCGGAGAGCCGCCCGCATGTGAGCGATCCTGTCGCTGACGCGAACCATCTTCCGGACCATGAGGTTCGCTTCGTCGTACTTCGAGAGGAAACCCTTCCAGATTCCGCCGCTCACGAAGGGTCCCCACTCGTCCGCGAGCCCGTCGTCCTGCAGCCGCTTCCGGAACCGCTCGAACTGACGCCTCGCCCGGGTCGGCAGAGCCCACTCCATCATCTCCGGGTACGATGATGTCGGAAGATGCGCGCGCCCGCGCGACGGGCACCGATCCACATGCTCCGCGAAGGTCGAGGTCTCGATCCAGTCGTCGTTCTCCTCGAGCGCGACCAGAAACCGCTCGAGCCAGCCGCCCGCGTAGACGTGCTCGTGCGTGCCCGGCCAGACGCCGAACTTCTCTCCGTCATCTCCGAAGACCGCCACGAGTCCCGGCCCGCGCTCCGCGAGGCCGCGCAGGAGCGCGATCGTCTCCTCGGGCGGCCCGAACGGAATCACGTACCGCAGCCGCTTGCTGATCGGGAACAGCGAGAGCGGAACCCCCTCGGACTCGGTGACGAAGTGACCGACCAGATCCTCGTCGGGGATGCCCGCCAGCCTGAACTCGTAGTCGTCGAGCGGAACGTACTCGACGCCCGCCTCTCCGATCGTGCGCGCGAGGTGCGGTTCCCAGACGCGCTCGGCCAGCCACATCCCGCGCGGCTTCGCGCCGAACACGCGCCGCGTGTATTCCGACATCTTGGCGATCTGGCCGGCGGCGTCCCTCGCCGGGATCGTCGAGAGAATCGGCTCGTAGAAGCCGCCCGTCAGGACCTCGATCTGACCGCGCCGGACCCCCGCACGCACGCGCTCGATGTAGTCCGGCGCGTGCTCCTCGTACCACTCGAGGAGCGGCCCGGTGTTGTGGAGCACGAACTTCACCCCGGGATGAGCCTCGAGGACGTTCAGGAACGGCAGGTACGCCGCGCGGTACGCGTGCTCGAAGACGCCGGGCAGATTCCCGACCGGCTGGTGGTTGTGGATGCAGAGGATGAGTGTCACCTTGTTCACGGTCTCGCGGTCACCTCCGTTCGCGGCGACTCCCCTGGAGTCAGGCCGCATTCCCGAGCAGCGGAGCGAGGTCGATTCCCCGTGATTGGGGGACGTCCTGCGCCGTCAGCTTCGTCCCCCTTCCCTGGATCTCGAGAAGAGCCCGCACGTCGTCGTCGTCGACGAAGACGTACGGCAGTATCTCCCGTTTCGTCTCCCCGTGGAGGCCCCCTACGTTCGCCTCCGGGACATCGAGCCCGCCGTCGAGGAGAGCCAGGAGGTCGCGCGGCGAGCCGACGACGAGGAGGACGCGCTCGTCCGCCCACCGGCCCTCCCGAACCGCTTCGAGAAACCCGTCGAGGCTCAGCACGGAGATCGCCGCCCCCAGCGCGTCGAAGTCGCAGTAGAGGTCGCACTTCCACTCCGTGGAGGCGACGTCGTCGTTGGCGAGGACGATCCGGTCAGGTTCGAGCGCGGCGCCCCACGCCATGCTCACCTGCCCGTGGATCAGCCGGTCATCGATCCGGACGAGGACGAAGGCCACGCGCTTCCCTCTCACTGCGTCCGCACGGACTCGCGGCCCCGTTCCCGGACGAGCCCGAGCAGCTCGTCGAGGCCGTGGCGTTCGCGCTTGACGAAGAACTCGAGCAGCATCATGAGGTTGAGCCCGCTCAGGAGCCTGAGATCGGGGCGCTCGCCCATGACCTCGCGACAGGCGTGGTGGCAGCTCCCGCCGGGCATGTCGCTCAGGAGCACGACGTCGTGGGTAGCCGACAGGCCATCGACGGCCCGCTCGACCGACTCCCGCAGGTCCTTCAGGCCCAGGTCGGTGTTCGAGACGGCGGCCCAGCCCTGCTGTGTTCCCACGATGCCCTGGACGGCCTCCATCAGGCACTCGCCGAGGCGGCCGTGCGCGACGATCACACATCCGATGCGCTTGGACGGCTCGCTCACTCGCTCTCTCCGTCAGTGACGTCGGACTCGTCCCGACCACCGGAGACCAAGTCCCTCAGTCTCTTGTCGAAGTCGACCGCCGGTCTGACTCCGCTCAGTTTCAGGAGATGGTTCTGCGCGATGACCTCCGCGATGACGGTGATGTTCTTGCCGATCACGAGCGGAAGGGTCACCAGCGGTATGTCGATCCCCAGGATCTCGGTCGTCGACTCCTCGATGCCGAGACGCTCGTAGTCGGCGACGTCGGACCACCGGACGAGCCGGACCTCGACTTCGATCCGTTTCATCGAGCGGACAGCCCGGATGCCGAAGATCGAGCGGACGTCGATGATCCCGACGCCGCGGATCTCCATGTGGTGCTTCAGGAGATCGCTCGGTGCTCCGACGAGCTGTCCCCGCGGCGTGCGTCGAACGTAGACGACATCGTCCGCAACGAGGCGGTGGCCGTTCTCCACCAGGTCGAGACCGCACTCGCTCTTCCCGATTCCGCTCTCGCCGGTCACGAGCAGACCGACGCCGTAGACGTCGACCAGCGTCCCGTGCACGGTCGTCCGCGGCGCAAGTGCCTCTTCGACGAACGACGCCAGCTCGCGCGCCAGCTGAGTACACGACAGCGGACTCGTCATCACCGGGATGCCGCGCTCGTTGCCCAGCGCGACGAGCCGCGGCGGCGCTTCGCGCCCGTCCGTGACGATCACGCAGGGGACCGACGCGACGCACAGCCGCTCGAGCGCGTCCTCGAGGCCGCCCTCACCGAGCGAGTCGAGGTAGGCCATCTCGGGACGTCCGAGCACCTGGATCCGATCGTCGTGCGACCCTTCCGAGAATCCGGCCAGCAGAAGCCCCGGTCGGGCGACGTCGCTCGACGCCACCTCCGCGGACGACGCGGCCGTCTCGGTGACGACCGCGAGCTCGAGTTTCTCTCCGAGTCTGTCCAGAAGGCGCTCGACGGTCAGACCGCCCATGCACTTCACCTCCGCTCCGGCGCGAGCCGGTCGTGCGCTCACCGGCCGGAGCCGGGCCCTATTCCTGCGACGCCGGCTCGATCAGCCCGTAGTCGCCGTCGTCTCTGCGGTAGATGACGTTGACGGTGCCCGTGTCCTGGTTCCAGAACGCCAGGAACCGCACGTGGAGATCGTCGAGCTCCGCCAGCGCCTCCTCTGGAGTCATGGGCTTGGCCGCCAGCTCCTCGGGAACGATCCCGACGTGCTCGGGCGCCGCGCCCCCGGACGACTCGGCCACGATCGCCGCGGGCGCCCCCTGATGGTTCCGCACCTTCTCCTTGTGCCGGCGGACCTGCCTCTCCACCTTGTCGAACGCGCGGTCGAAGGCCGATCGCGCGTCGGCGCCGGACTGCTCACTCGACACGACGACGCCCGTCGCGTGCACCGTCAGGTCCGCGACCTTGGCGTGGCCCTCCTGTTCGAAGACGACGTGAGCTTCATCGACGCGGTCGAAGTAGCGCGCGAGTCGTTCGACCTTCCGCTCGACGTAGTCCTTGAGCTCCGGATCCATGTCGAAGTGCCTGGCCGTGACTCTAGTCTTCATCTCCGCCCCTTTCAAGGTCGCAATGCCCGAGCTCCACTTGAGGAGCGCTCTCCGGCAGCCCTCTCCGCTTCGTAGGAACTCCTGACGAACGGCCCGGCCGACACCCAGGAGAAACCCATCTCGAGAGCGTGGGCCCGGATCTCGTCGAACTCCTCGGGCGGAACGAATCTCTCAACCGGTCTGTGCGCGTCCGACGGACGCAGGTACTGGCCCAGGTACGCGATCTCGACGCCTGCCTCCCGCAGGTCCGAGAGAGTCTCGTCGATCTCCTCCCGCGTCTCTCCGAGACCGACCATCAGCGCGGACTTGACGAGCGACTCTCGACCCCGGCCGCTCGCGCGCCGGAGCACGTCGAGCGAGCGCTCGTAGCCGGCGCCGATCCTCACGTCGGGATAGAGCCTCCTGACCGTTTCGACGTTGTGCCCGAACACGTCCGGCGCGGGCTCGAGCACGGTGTCCACGTCCTCCTCGCGCCCCCCGAAGTCGGGAACGAGCACCTCGACTCCGACTCCCGGGAGACGCTCCCGCACCGCGCGGATCGTCGCGACGAACTGCGCGGCCCCGCCGTCCGGCAGATCGTCCCGCGTGACCGACGTCAGGACGACGAACCGGAGATCCAGCGCCGCGGCCCCGGCCGCCACGCGCTCGGGCTCGGTCGGATCCGGCGGCTCGGGATCTCCGTGGCGCACGGCGCAGAACCGGCAGTCCCGCGTGCAGCGGTCCCCCAGGATCATGAAGGTGGCCGTGCCGCGACTGAAGCAGTCGACGCGGTTGGGGCACTTGGCCTCGTCGCAGACGGTGTTCAGGCTGTAGGCCGCGAGCGTCTCCTTGACTCTGCGGACCTTCCTCGGATCGGAGAGAGGTTTCGTCAGCCACGGGGGGAGTCTCTTGTTCCCGCTCACTCGGCGTCGACCCTCCCGAGCACGGCGCCCGACGTCACCGTCTCGTCTTCGCCGGTCGCGATCTCCTTCAGCACACCGGTGTACGGAGCGAGGACGACGAACGCGGTCTTGTCCTCAACGGACTCAACGACCACCAGTTCGTCACCACGGCGGACTTCTCCGCCGACGTCGACCTTCCAGTAGGAAACGGTGAACTCGTCGGCCTCGGCCTCGGCGGGCTCGAACACGATGTCCCTGAGCAAACGGTGTCTCCTGGAGGAGACGGGATCAGATCTCCTTCCTGAGTCCCGCCCTCAAGATGCCCATCTGGTCCCTGTACTTGGCGACCGCGCGCCTCGAGATGCGGAAGCCCCGCCGCTTCAGCTCCTCCGCGATCTTCTGGTCCGAGAGCGGCTTCCGCTTGTCCTCGCGGCTGATGATCTCGCGCATGGCGTCGCGAACCGCCTTCGATGCGACCTGATGGCCGTCGCGCGTCTCGATGGCGCTCGAGAAGAAGTACTTCAGCTCGAACGTCCCGCGCGGCGTCTGAACGTACTTCCCGCGCGTCACTCGACTGACGGTCGACTCGTGCATCCCTACGTCGTCCGCGATCTGCTGAAGCGTCAGGGGCTTGAGCGCCGAGACGCCCTTCCGGAAAAACCCCATCTGCGCTCGCACGATGCTCTCCATCACGCGCACCATCGTCCGGCGCCGGTTCTCGATGCTCTGGACGATCCATCGGGCGGCCTTGAGCTTCTTCGTCACGAACTCGCGCTCCGCGCTCGCCGCGTCTGAGCCGAGGATCCTCCGGTAGGTCGGACTGATGCGAACGCGGGGTACATCCTGATCGTTCAGGAAGACGACGAACTCGCCGTCGATCTCATCGACGATCAGATCGGGAGTGATGTATCCGGGGTCGTTCGCCGCGGCGTCGGACCGCGGACGCGGATCGAGCTTCGAGACCTCGGCGATCGCCGCCCGCAGCTCGTCGATCGAGGTGCCCAGCTTCCGGCGGATCTGGTCGTACTTGCACGCCTTGAGGGCGTCGAAGCACTGCTCGACGACGGAGGCGGCGAGGCTGTCGCCCAGGCCCTTCCGCCGAAGCTGCAACAGCAGGCACTCTTCGATGCTGCGCGCCCCGATGCCCGGAGGATCGAGCGACTGAACGACCTCGAGGGCCGCCTCGACTCTGGCCACGTCGACCTTGAGAGCGGTCGCGATCTCATCGAGGGAGTCGCGCACGTAGCCGTCGCGGTCGAGCTCGTCGATGATGTACTCGGCGACGCCGACGGCGCCGTCCTCGGTGCACTCGACGTGGAGCTGGCTCTTGAGCTCGTCCTCGAACGTCGCCACCGCCACCGGGACGCGCTCGAAGCGCTCGTCGTCCTCGCGGGCGAAGTTCTGCCCGTACGCGTGGGAGTAGACGTCGTCCAGGTAGTCGTCCCAGTCGAGATCCTCGGTGGGTTCGGTCGCCTCGGTCTTGGAGGCGTCTTCCTGCGGCTCGGCTTCCTTCTCGGGCGCCTCGGCAGTCCCTTCGCTCGCGGTCTCCTGCGACTCGCCCTCTTGCTCCTCCGTCGGCGTCTCGGCGTCGTCACCCTCCTCGACGCGCTCGAGGAGCGGGTTCTGCAGCAGCTCCTGCTTGAGGAACTGCTCGAGCTCGAGCGTCGAGACCTGCAGGATCTTGAGCGCCATCTGCAGCCGCGGAGTCATCACCAGCTGCTGCGTCATCTTGAGACCGAGTCTCGGTTTCATCTCCATGGTCGCCTCTCCCCACCCTCCGGGGTCCACCCCCACCTCACCGCTACAGCTGGAATCGCTCGCCCAGGTAGAGCTTCCGTGCCTCCTCGTTCGTCGCCAGCTCGTGCGCGCCGCCGGAGAGGAGGATCTCGCCCTCGTACATGACGTAGGCGCGGTCGGTCACCGACAGCGTCTCCCGCACGTTGTGGTCGGTGATCAGAATGCCTATCCCCCGGTCGCGCAGCCGCCCGATGATCGTCTGGATGTCCTGGACGACGATCGGATCGATGCCGACGAACGGCTCGTCCAACAGCAGGAACGCCGGGTGCGTCACCAGAGCCCGCGTGATCTCGACGCGACGCCGCTCGCCCCCGGAGAGCGTGTCGGCCGTCTGGTCTCTCAGGCCCTCGATTCCCAACTCGCGCAGCAGCTCCGTCAGACGCTCCTCCCGATCCCGCACGTCGACCGAGAGCGTCTCGAGAATCGCCCGGATGTTCTGCCCTACCGTCAGTCCCCGAAAGACCGACGACTCCTGCGAGAGGTATCCTACGCCCATCCTCGCGCGGCGGTACATCGGCAGCCGCGTGATCTCCGCGTCGTCGAGGAAGACGGCCCCGGCGTCCGGCTTCAGGAGCCCGACGATCATGTGGAACGTCGTCGTCTTCCCTGCGCCGTTCGGTCCCAGGAGCCCGACGACCTCGCCGCGCTTGAGTTCGAGCGTCACTTCGTCGACGACGCGTCTGCGGCCGTAGCGTTTGACGAGACCGCGGGCCTCGAGTCGCTCCGGGCCCCCGTCCGTTCGCGTGCCGGCGAGGTCGCTAGTGCTCTTCAATCAGCTCGCCCTCGGGCGTCTTGACGTAGGCCTTGAAGTCCCTCTTGACCTTGATGTTCGTCAGATCGGGGTCGGACTCCATTCCGACGCCCGTCATGACGTCGTCACCCTTGGTGATCTCGACCTCTTCCTCGGTCGAGATCTTCCCGAGACGCTCGTTCCAGGCCAGCTTCTCGGTCTTCAGTATCGTGCCGTCCTCCGCCGTCACGACGACGTTCCCGATCGCCTCGATGTCGTTCGTCCTTCTGAGAAGGGTCCCGTAGTCGGCCGTCAGCGTCGACTGGACCTCGTCGTTGTCGCCGTAGAAGTCGATCCTCACGTTGCTCGTCTCGACGCGGTCCGCCTTCTCGTAGATGCGCGCGTGGACCGCCCTCAATACCCAGAGGCGATCGGCCTCGCGGGTCTGCGTCAGCGTGAAGTGATCGATCTCCTGATCGGGATGCGGCGCGGTCTCGCCGGCCCGTTCGATCCCGTCGCCCTCGCAACCCGTCAGCAGGAGGAGCGCCGCCGTGAGGAGGAGCGCGATTCGGATCGTCGGTGTGAGTCTGTGGCGCACCGCGAACACTCCATGAGGCAGCCGTGGCTCGGAGCGAGCCCTGACCAATATAGGCTTCGGTCGATGTGCCTCAAGGGCACAGGCGAAGAATAGCAAAAGGCGTTCCCAGGGTCAACCTGAGGGGACGGGAGGCCGGTCCGAGTGTGGCTCCGACGGCCCCCGGGGGATGAGCGGGGTCTCAGCCGACGGCCTTGAGGCAGTCGTGGATGTGGATCACACCCTCCGGGCGACCGTCGTCGTCGACGACGATGAGGGAGGTGATCGGGCTGGCCGCGCCGGTCTCCATCGTCTCCAGAGCGGTCGCCACCAGCGCGTCGCGGCCGATCGACTTCGGGTCGGTGACCATCACGTCCCCGACCCGGACGCCCAGGATGTCGGACCGCGCGACCAGGATGCGCTTGAGGTCGCCGTCGGTCACGATTCCCACCAGGCGCCTGTCGTCGTCGACGACCGTCGTCATCCCCAGACGCTTCGACATGATCTCGTAGATCGCGTCCTTCATGAGGGAGTCCTGCGTGATCGTCGGCAGCTCGTCGCCCGTGTGCATGACGTCCGCGACGCGTAGCAACAGCCGCCGCCCGATCGCACCGCCCGGATGGAACTGGGCCAGGTGATCGCGGTCGATCGCCTTCTCACCGAGGACGACGACCGCCAGGGCGTCTCCGAGAGCCACGGACGCGACGGTGCTTGCCGTCGGCACGAGGTCCATCGGACACGCTTCCCGCTCGACGGTCGCGTCGAGAACGATGTCGGCCTGGCGCGCGAGCGCCGACGACGCATTGCCCGTGATGGCGATGACGCGCGCGCCGATCTCGCGGAAGACCGGGAGGATACGCAGGACCTCTTCCCCCTCTCCGCTCTTCGAAACGGCGATGACGACGTCTCCGCGACCGACCATGCCGATGTCGCCGTGCACCGCCTCCGACGGATGAAGGAAGACCGACGGCGTGCCCGTGCTCGCGAACGTCGCCGCGATCTTCCGGGCCGCGATCCCGGACTTGCCGACGCCGCAGACGACCACGGATCCCTTCGTCGCCAGGATCGCCTCCGCTGCGGCGACGAACGACCCGCCGAGTCGGTCGACGAGCCCCTCGAGCGCCGCGCACTCGATCTCGAGCACCTCGCGCGCTGTCTCGAGGAAGCCGCTCGCTCTGTCCTTCGAATCGGCCATCGCCGTGTGATCTCCCAGCGGGCGCGACGCCCCGGTCAGTGCGTCTCGATGTAGTCGCGAACGGTCGACTCCCACTCGCCGCGCGCCCGGAGAATCGCCTCGACGACTTCCCGAATCGCGCCGTGTCCGCCGTTCTCTGTCGCCACGAGATCAGCGACCGCCTTGACGTCGTCGCACGCGTCGCCGACGGCGACGCCGAGCCCTACCGCCTCGATCGGCGCCATGTCGACGAGGTCGTCGCCGACGTAGGCCACGGCGTCGCGGCCGAACCCGCGTTCGCCGAGCAGCCGGTCGATCCAGCCGAGCTTGTCGTGTTCGCCCTGACGGACCTCCCGGACGTCGAGCATCCTCGCCCGGTGATCGACGATCTCTGACGTGCGCGCCGACAGGAACGCCACCTCGATGCCGGCGTGCTGCGCGAACTTGATCGCGATGCCGTCGTGCACGGAGAACTGCTTGAGCTCCTCGCCGTCGCGGCCGAGGATAAGGTGCGACGTCGACAGGACGCCGTCGACGTCGAGCACGAGCAACCTGATCTGCGCCGCGACCGCTGGATCGACGGTGATCACACGAGTGTCCTCCTGCCGAGCCGCCCGGCCCTAGCTCCGCCTGACCACCGCGGCAACGTCACGCGCCGAGGCGACGGTCGTCTCCAGATCCGCGAGCGGGATCATCGAGCCGGCGTCCGAGAGCGCCGACGGCGGATCCGGGTGCGTCTCCACGAACAGCGCGTCGCAGCCGGCCGCGCACGCCGAGCGGGCCAGGAGCGGGACGAACTCGGGCCTCCCGCCCGTGACGCCGTCGGCCGAGCCGGGCCTCTGGACGCTGTGCGTCGCGTCGAAGACGACCGGATAGCCGGCGGACCGCATCACGCCGATCGCCGCCATGTCGACGACGAGGTTCCGGTAGCCGAAGGCGACGCCGCGCTCCGTCAGGAGAATCCGGTCGTTCCCCACCGCCTCGGCCTTCCCGGCGACGCGCGCCATGTCCTCCGGGGCCATGAACTGACCCTTCTTGATGTTGACGGGTCTCCCCGTGCGGGCCGCCGCCGTCAGGAGTCGCGTCTGCCGACAGAGGAACGCCGGAATCTGTATGACGTCCAGGACCTCCGCCGCCGGCCCGACCTCGTCGACCGCGTGGACGTCCGAGAGAACCGGCACGCCCACCTCCCGCCGCACGCGATCGAGGATCGGGAGCCCCGTCTCGAGCCCCGGTCCCGCGTACGACCCGTGGGACAGGCGGTTGTCCTTGAGGTACGACGACTTGAACACGAAGGGCAGGCCGAGCCGGTCCGCGACGGCCTTCGCCTCGGCCGCCACCTCGAGTGCGAGCGACTCGCTCTCGAGCGCGCACGGTCCCGCGATCAGAACGAGCGGGTGCCCGGACCCGATCGCGATGTCTCCGACGCGGACTGTTCTCGTCGCCACCACCTAGGTTCGCCCCTTCCGATGCTCGACGGCCGCGCGCACGAACTCACGGAAGAGCGGATGCGCTCTGCCGGGGCGCGACCGGAACTCGGGATGGAACTGACACGCGAGGTACCAGGGGTGATCGGGAAGCTCGACGATCTCAACCAGGTCCGCGTCGCGGTAGACGCCCGACGAGACGAGCCCCTTTGACTCCAGGACCTCCCGGTAGTCGTTGTTGTACTCGTAGCGGTGGCGGTGCCGCTCCCGGACCGACGCGGTCCCGTAGGCCGCGGCCGCCTTCGTGCCCGAAACGAGCGTGCACTCGTACGCGCCCAGGCGCATCGTGCCGCCCATGTTGACGACGGTCTTCTGCTCGGGCAGGAAATCGATGACCGGCGCGGCGGCGTCCTTCGCGAACTCGGTCGAGTGTGCGCCGTCGAGGCCGCAGACGTCCCTGGCGAACTCGATGGCGGCGCAGTGCATGCCGAGACAGATACCGAAGTACGGAACGCCGTTCGTGCGCGCGTAGCCCGCCGAAGCGATCTTGCCCTCGATCCCGCGCTCCCCGAAACCGCCGGGCACGAGGATGCCGTCGCATCCGCCGAGGATCGCCCGCACGTCGCCGGTCTCCTCGATGTTCTCGACATCGGCCCAGGTCAGGCGGACGCGCACGTCGTTCTCAACTCCCGCGTGCGAGAACGCCTCGACGATGCTCTTGTAGGCGTCCTTCAGGTCAATGTACTTCCCGCAGATCGCGATGTCGACCTCGCCGCCGGGACTGTCTATCCGGCTGACGACCCCCTCCATCAGAGAGAGGTCGGGTGGCCCCGCCCTCAGACCCAGCTTCGAGACGACGATCTCGTCCAGACCGCTCTCGTGGAAGCAGAGCGGCACCTTGTAGATCGAGTCCACGTCTTTCGCGTCGATCACCGCCGACACGTCGACGTTGCAGAAGAGAGCGATCTTCTTCTTGAGTTCCTCGCTCAGCGGCCGGTCGGCCCGGCAGAGGAGCACGTCCGGTTGGATGCCGATGTCCCGGAGCGCCCGGACGCTGTGCTGCGTCGGCTTCGTCTTCAGCTCGCCGGCCGTCCGGATGTACGGGACGAGCGTCAGGTGCACGAAGAGCGTGTTCCCGGGGCCGAACTCGAGTCGCATCTGCCTGATCGCCTCGAGGAAGGGCTGCCCCTCGATGTCGCCGACCGTGCCGCCGATCTCGGCGATGACAACGTCCGCCCCGTCCTCGGCCAGCTTCCGGACCCGTCCCATGATCTCGTTCGTCACGTGCGGAACGACCTGCACGGTCCCTCCGAGGAAGTCCCCTCGACGCTCCCTCGTGATGATGGCTTCGTAGACCTGCCCGGCCGTCAGGTTGTTGTCCTGCGACAGGTCTCTGTCGATGAAGCGTTCGTAGTGCCCGAGATCGAGGTCGGTCTCGGCCCCGTCGTCGGTGACGAAGACCTCCCCGTGCTGGAACGGGCTCATTGTGCCGGGGTCGACGTTCAGGTAGGGGTCGAGTTTGAGGAGCGTCACCGATACGCCACGGCTCTTGAGGAGGTACCCCATCGAGGCCGCGGCGATGCCCTTGCCGAGAGCCGAGACGACACCGCCGGTCACGAAGATGAACTTGGGCACGTCGCTCCTCGCTTCGCTGGAGGTGGAGGGCCGGGAACGGACGTACGCTTAGGAAGCCCCGAGGCTCTTCTCCAGGAGGGCGAGATCCTCGGGGCGATCGACGCCGGCCGTCCGATGATCCGTGATCACGACGCCGATCGACATACCGCTCTCCAGGGCGCGGAGCTGCTCGAGCGACTCCCGGACCTCGAGCTCGGTCCGCGCGAGCGATGCGAACCGCTCGAGCGCGGGACGTCGAAAGGAGTATATCCCAACGTGATGCAGAAACAAGGCGTTTCCGGACGGGGTCGCCTCGGCGGGAATCGGCGCCCGCGAGAAGTAGAGCGCCCGTCTGTTCGCGTCGACGACCGCCTTGACCACGTGCGGGCTCGCGAACGACTCGGCGTCATCGTCCCGGAAAGCGAGCGTGGCGATGTCGAGGGTCTCGTCGGAACAGAGAAGCTCCACGGTACGGTCGATGTCCGAGGAGTCGATCAGGGGCTGGTCGCCCTGGAGGTTGACGACGACGTCGGCGGGCAGCCCGCGGACCGCCGCGGCCGTCCGGTCGGAGCCCGTCGCGCACTCCTCCGCCACGAGCACGACGTTCCCGCCGAAGCGGCGCACCGCGTCGACGACCTCATCGCTGTCGGTCGCCACCAGCGCTTCGTCGACGGTCTCCGCCCTGGAGA
>Ga0180429_10002317_pt1 | contig 15779 bp, 9 predicted proteins | sample SS_ome_FD_132428 | JGI IMG/M metagenome (GOLD analysis project Ga0180429, IMG submission 132428) | Hypersaline lake sediment archaeal communities from the Salton Sea, California, USA - SS_1_S_1 metaG | ecosystem: Environmental > Aquatic > Non-marine Saline and Alkaline > Hypersaline > Sediment ...
ACGGTGATCGAAACCTGCCGCCAACAGCGCCGTAACACGTTCGAGTACCTCACCGCCGCCATCAGAGCCCGCCTCGCCGGCGAACCGGCGCCTTCACTGCTCCCCAGGGTGTGAACGGTTACCGACACCGGTGTCCTCTACGTCAAACGCCATCCTCGGCTGATCGTTTTCCCGATCCAACATTCGCGCAATCACGCGAACGCCTCCGACCGTGGTGAACTTCAGGGCGTTGCCGACGAGATTGATGAGAATCTGCCGCAGGCGAATCGGGTCGGACTTGATCGACTCGGGGATTTGTCCGTTGTACTGAAACGACAACGACAGGTTCTTGGCGTCGGCGCGGACCTTCATCAAGGAGAGAGCCTCGGCTAAGATCCTGTTCGGTGAGCAGATTTCATGGTTGACGTGCAGCTTGCCCGACTCAATCTTCGATAGATCGAGAATACCGTCGAGGAGTTCGAGGAGGTACTTTCCGTTGTTGATAATCGTGTCGATGGATTCCAGACGCTTCGGCGGTGCCCTGGACAGATCGCCCTCGCTGCGGAGGATATCGGCATATCCCAGGATTGCAGTCATCGGGGTGCGGATTTCATGGCTCATGTTGGCCAGGAACTCGCTCTTGGCACGCGTCGCCGCTTGGGCTTCGAAGGCGTACTTCTCCAGTAACCGGTTGGCCGCTTCCAGGTCGCCGGCGTACTTCGTCAGGTTTTGCTCTGTCCGCCTGTGACTGGTTGCATATCGATGGAAGATCCCGATTACGAAAACACCCAACACTAACGAAGACCCGATCAAGATAATCTGGAGCCGGCGGAAAGTACTCAATTCTTTGGCGATGATTCGCTGGATCGCTTCTTTCAGATCATCGGCTTCCACCACAAGGTCTTCGGACTTCGTATCATATCGACTCGCGATTTCAGTCGTGGCGACCGAAGTTCTCCAGGCAGCGTATCCCAGTCGGCAGCCTTCCCGCAAGACGCAAGTCATCGCCCCGATCAGCATTGCCGTGGCAGCGATCAGGGTAATATACACGCCGGCGGTCGACTCGACGTTTTTTCGTTTTCTTGCACCCTGCATGAATCAACTCCCGGCAGATAGGGATCGTCGGCATATTCGCGATTATCCGCGGCGACCACCTTCACTGACAGGCGGCAGGCGCAGAGTGCTTCGCGAAACGCAAACTCTCCCCTCTGATAAGTGTAGCTCACGCAGGCGGCACGTGGAAACTACGGCTCGCGTGCGGGAGGATGATAACGATTATGCGATCTGGTAGAATAAATATGTTGATCGCCGACAACTCACAAACTGGAGATTCTTGCCATGCTTACCTGGGTAACAAGCTTGCACGTCTGTCTTATCGGAGCGGCCGCACTTCCCGCCGCCGAGAAACCGAACATCGTCTTGGCGATGGCCGACGATCAGGGATGGGGCGACATGGCCTATAACGGCCATCCGATTCTGAAGACGCCCGGCTTCGACCGGATGGCGGCCGCGGGCCTGCGTTTCGACCGATTCTACGCCGCGGCGCCGGTCTGCTCGCCCACACGCGGCAGCGTGATGACCGGCCGGCACCCGAACCGTTTCGGCTGCTTCAAATGGGGGCACACGCTACGTCCGCGGGAAATCACCGTCGCCGAGGCATTGAAGAAGGCCGGTTACGCGACGGGCCACTTCGGAAAGTGGCACCTCGGCTCGGTACGCCGTGACAGCCCGGTCAACCCCGGCGCCAGCGGTTTCGACGAGTGGTTCTCGGCCGAGAACTTCTTCGATAACCACCCGATCCTCAGCGACAAGGGCAAAGCAGTGCAGACCGAGGGTGAAAGTTCGATGGTAACCGTGGACGCCGCACTGGGTTTCATCCGGCGCTGCGCGGCCGAGAAGCAACGGTTCCTCGCCGTGGTATGGTTTGGCTCTCCGCACGGTCCGCATAAGGCCTTCGAGGAAGATTGCCGTCTTTACGCCGGGCAGCCGGCGGCGTTGCAGCATTTCTGCGGCGAAATCACGGCCATGGACCGGGCTTTCGGGAAGTTGCGCAACGAACTCCGTGCCTTGGGTATCCACCAGAACACCGTACTCTGGTATTGCAGCGACAACGGAGCGCTGAAGGTCGGTTCCACGGGCGGGCATCGCGGCAACAAGGGGCAAGTGTATGAAGGCGGACTGCTTGTGCCGGCGATCATGGAGTGGCCGACGCGGATCCCCAAGCCGCGAACCACGCAACTCCGCTGCAATACGTGCGACATCTATCCGACACTGCTCGAGATCGTGGGTGTGACGGCTGAAGGCCAACCGCCGTTGGACGGCGTCAGCCTCGTGCCGTTGATCGAAGGCAGGATGACGAAGCGATCGAAGCCGATGGGATTCTGGGACTTTCCCGCCCGCGGTATCTCTACGCCAAGCCGGCAGTGGATGAGCGAACTGCTTGTGGCCCAACAGGCCGGCCAAGAGCCCGAAGATACGTCGAAACTGAGACTCGACGCCGGCAAGATCACCAGGCAGTACTCCGAGAGCGAACTGCCGGGTCACGCCGCCTGGATCGACGGCGATTGGAAACTGCATCGGATTGCGGGCAAGACCGGCGGCGCGGCGCGGTTCGAACTCTACAACCTCGCCGAAGACCGCCGGGAAGCGAACGATCTCTATGCTCGCCAGGGGGATCGCGCCGAGAAGATGAAGACCGCCTTGAACGCCTGGCAGCGATCGGTCGTTCGCAGCCTCAACGGCCGGGATTACTGAGCCGAACGCGGCGCATAACCCGCATTCGGCGGCGGGACATCAAGTCTCATCTCGGCGAATGTCGAAGTATCAAGGCCGGCTGCGTCTGAGAAGCCGAGTTCTGCGGGAATCCGTGTCACAATAGCAAAGGTTTGCCGACGATGAGAGTAGTCGCGATTGCCGTGGCGTTGATGCCCGTTCTGATAGGCGTGGCGGACGCGCGCGAGGATATGCTCGCTGAACTGCTGGCACCTTGGCCCGACACTCACGCCAGTCCACATGGGACGCCGCACACTCACGCCTTCAACGTCGAACCGGCCTATCTCCACCGTGGCCTGCGTGTCGATTACCTCATCGACACCAACGTGGGCGGAGATATCGACGAGCAGGAGTTGGGATTCGAGTTGGAATGGGCTTTGACCAAACGCCTGGGGCTCTGCATCGAGGCCCCCTTGATCGGCCTCAACCCGGTCGCCGAGCAGAACGTGACGGGCTTCGGCGATATGGCCGTTGCCGGCAGAGTGCTTCTGGTTGACCGGCATTGCTTCCTGCTCTCGGCAAACGTCGAATTAGAAACTCCCACCGGCGACGCCGAACGTGGTTTGGGGCGCGGAGAAGCAGCCTTCTCGCCAACCGTGCTCTGCTGGATGGACCTGGGACACTGGACGGTTTTTCAGGGGCAACTCGGGCCGGAGACGGGTCTCGATTCCGGCGAAACTGAACTCCTTTACCGGTTTGCTCTGACGCGCACCTGGCAAGGCCCGGTGAAGTTCCCTTGTCGTTGCCGGTCCCGTAGCGAGCACGGCCACCACGATCACAACGACCATGGCCACCACGGTCCGGGGCTGACCACGCTGTATCTTGAAACGGTCGGCGATACCAACCTGAGCGATCGGCAGGAGGGAACCAGGCTCGACATGACGACGGGCATAGGCTATTACCTCACCGAAAAGCTGGAACTGCGCACCGGCCTCCGCTTCCCCCTCTGCCATCCCAAACGCTTCGACAGCCAATTCATATTCTCGGCCGTTCGCTGCTTCTAAACGGCACAGCGGTTGTCTTTGAATCGTGCAAGCCCATTTGGCAGCCGGCCGTAAAAGCCGGGCAACCCGCTCACGAGCAGCCGATGCTGTTTCCGCAATTGTGGCAGAGGTAGCAATTGCCGTTGCGGACGGTGATAGCGCCGCAGTTGTCGCAACTCGGGGCATCGGCCTGGAAGTTGGCAAACTGTTCGCTTCGGGCGGTCTGCATCACGATCGGCTCCGGCTGCGTTGTCACGATCGTCCTTTCCAACACGGCAGTGGCTGCCGCGATTGCGGTCTTGCCGTTACCGTTGCCGCGAGATCGACCGTTACCGGTTGTCGAGCCGTTCACTCTGGCTGGTCCATGCCCGGGGTTCGGCCCGCCGTCCTTCGTGGCGGCGGGCCGAGTCTCGGCTGTCGCGTCCCCCGTGTCATCCGGCGCGCCGCCGGGCGAATCCGGCGGGGGCGCGGTGGCCTCTGCTTTGTCGGCCTCTTGGCCGGCACCGAGGAACGTGATTCCCAACCAGCGGAAGATGTAGTCGACGATGCTCTTGGCGATTCGCACGTCGGGGTTCTTCGTGTATCCCATCGGCTCGAAGCGGGTGTGGGAGAACTTGTTGACGTACACTTTCAGCGGCACGCCGTATTGCAGGCTCATCGACACGGCCGTGCCGAAGCAGTCCATCAGGCCGCCGATGGTGCTGCCTTCCTTGGCCATGGTGATGAACAATTCACCCGGCCGCCCGTCGGGATAGAGCCCCACGGTGATGTAGCCCTCGTGACCCGAGATGCTGAACTTGTGGGTGAGCGACTGCCGGGTGTCGGGCAGCCGTTCGCGCCGCGGCGCCGCCAGTTGCTGCTTCGCCTCCTTCTCGGCCTTCTTCTTCGTCGAAAGCGGTTGCACTTCCTTCGAGCCGTCGCGGTAGATGGCCAACGCCTTCAGACCCAATCGCCAGCCTTCGGTGTACGCGTCGCCGACGTCGTCCGGCGTGCTGTCCTTGGGCATGTTCACCGTCTTCGAGATCGCTCCCGAGATAAACGGCTGGGCGGCGGCCATCATGCGAATATGGGCTTTCCAGGGGATCGAACGCGTTCCACCGGGCGCCTGGAAGGCACAGTCGAACACCGGCAAATGCTCCACTTTCAGATCGGCGGCGCCCTCGATCGTGTCTTCCTTGTTGATGTGCGATACGATCGACTCCACCTCGGTATCCTCGTATCCCAAGGTACGAAGGGCCAAGGGCACCGTCTGGTTGACGATCTTCAACATCCCGCCGCCGGCCAACTGCTTGTACTTCACCAGCGCGATGTCCGGCTCGATGCCCGTCGTGTCGCAGTCCATCATGAAACTGATCGTCCCGGTCGGCGCCAGCACCGTCGCCTGGGCGTTGCGGAACCCGTGCCGCCGGCCACCGGCCAGCACGGAGTCCCACAAGTGTCGGGCGGCGTCTTGAAGGTATCTCGGACAAGCCCCGATCTCCTCGACCTTCTCGAAGTGCATCTCCATCACCCGCAACATCGGCTCGCGGTTCTTGTGGAACTCGTCGAAGGGGCCCATCGCCGCCGCCAGTTCCGTGCTGGTGAGGTTGCCTGCTCCGTGGGCCAACGCGGTAATCGCGCCGCACAGTCCGCGGGCTTCGTCGGAATCGTACGGCAGGCCGCTGGTCATCAGCAGGCTACCCAGGTTCGAGTAGCCCAGTCCGATCGGCCGGTAGCGGTGACTGTTCTCGGCGATCGGCCTGGTGGGATAGCTGGCGTGATCGATGAGGATCTCCTGGGCGATGAACACCAGCCGGCAAGCCGCCTGGAACCGCTCGGCGTCGAAGCGGCCGTCGCCGCGGCGGAACTTCATCAGGTTCATGCTCGCCAGGTTGCAGGCCGAATTGTCGACGAACATGTACTCCGAGCAGGGGTTGCTGGCGTTAATTCGCGCCGAGTTCGGGCAGGTGTGCCAGTGGTTGATCGTCGTGTCGTACTGCACGCCCGGGTCGCCGCAACTCCACGCGGCGTGGGCAATTTTGTCGAACATCTCCCGGGCCGGATAACTGGGCCCGTCCTTGGACGGGTCGGTTACCCAATGCGTTGTCCAGGGGCGCTCCGCCTTCACCGCTTTCATGAACTCGTCGCTGATACGCACCGAGAGATTGGCGTTCTGGAAAGGAACCGTGTCGTAGGCCTCTTGCGGATCGTAACCCTCTTCGATCATCAGGCGGACTTTTTTCTCTTCCTTGAACTTGCACTGGATGAACTCCATCACGTCGGGATGCCAGTCCTTGATCGATTGCATCTTGGCGGCGCGCCGCGTCTTGCCGCCGCTCTTGACCACCGCGGCGATCTGATCGTACACCCGCATGAACGACAACGGACCCGACGGACGGCCGCCGCCGGAGAGTTTCTCGCGCTCTGAACGAAGCGTGGAGATGTCGGTGCCGGTGCCGGAACCGAACTTGAAGAGCATGGCCTCGCTTCGGGCCAGCTCCATGATGTCTTCCATGTTGTCCTGCACGCTCTGGATGAAACACGCGGAGCCCTGCGGATATTCGTAAGGGTTCTCCGGCTGGACAACCTCCTCGGCTTCCGCGTCCCAACACCAGTTGCACATCGCGCCCTTAATGCCGTACTGGTGAAACAACCCCACGTTAAACCAGACCGGCGAGTTGAACGCCGTGTGCTGGTGCAGACAGAGCCAACTCAGGTCGCGATAGAAGTGCTCGCCGTCTTCGGCGGTGGCGAAATAGCCGTCCTGGATACCCCAGTCGGCGATGGTGCGGCAAACGCGATGGATCAACTGGCGCACGCTCTTTTCGCGCTGCGGAGTGCCCACCTCGCCGTAGAAATACTTGTTCACCACCACGTTCGTGGCCAGTTGACTCCAGTCGGCGGGGATCTCGCAATCGGTCTGCTCGAACAGCACCTCGCCGCCTTCGCCCTTGATCGCGGCGGTGCGAAGCTCCCACTGGACCGTGTCGAACGGATCGGCCACGTCAGCGGGGCAAAAGGCCTGTTCGATCGTCAGGCCGCTCGAGGGGGTGGCGGCCGGTTGTTCGGCCTCGTGGTCGGCAGCTATCGTTTGTGCCTTGGCGGCGTCGTTCTCCAGGCTATTGTTATCCACGACTTGCGCTCCTTCTTCAGTGAAAACAGGGGGCATCCATACCAGTTTATAATGTACATCGGTATACGCACAAGGCCGACTATCCCCATTCGCGGAAGACTCGCAAAAGGGATTGCGGACATCGAATAAACTAACCCCAGCCAGTACTAACAGGGGGTATTATATTGGTGCGTAACACCTATATATTGTACCCGGCGCCCTTTCGACCACAACATACAGGTGAGATCGTCAAAGTTTACTGGTTTCTTGTCTTTGGTCAATAACGTTTTCAAAAGTCGTTCTAAGGCACTGCTACGCGGTGAGTTGCGTCGAATCGGCTCTGATAGCACTACTATCACGCTCAGAGCCGCAAGAGACGGCAAACCACTGGTTTTTTCGAGGCTCCGGCGATTCCGGTCGTCGTGCTGCCGCGAAGGTTCAAGAACGCCGTTTTTCAAAAAAGATTTTCCCGGGACAGTTGGTCTGGAGAGAATGGACAAGCGAGGAGAGAAAAACCAGAAAAAAAGACGGGGCACGGCCGGACAACTCCGGCCATGACGCCCGTCTCTTGCAATCTCTGGCAGGTTTCCGACTAAAAGATCCCCATCGCAGCCAGGCTGTAGCGGACGATCAATCCGGCGGCTACCACGCTGACCATGCTCATCAGCTTGATGAGAATGTTCAAGCTCGGTCCGCTGGTATCCTTAAACGGATCGCCGACGGTGTCGCCAACGACGGCCGCCTTGTGGGCGTCGGTGCCTTTGCCGCCGTGGGCGCCGGCCTCGATGTACTTCTTGGCGTTATCCCAGGATCCGCCCGCGTTGGCCATGAAGATGGCCACGCAGAAACCGCAGGTCAACGCGCCGACCAGCAGGCCCATCACGCCGGCCACGCCCAACAGGATTCCGACAGCGACCGGGGTAAGCAGACCCAGAATCGACGGCAGGAGCATCTCCCGCTGAGCGGCCTTGGTACTGATAGCCACGGGGGTGGCGTAGTCGGGCTTTTCGCTGTAGTCCATGATGCCCGGCTTCTCGCGGAACTGGCGTCGGACCTCCTCGACCATGCCGAACGCCGCGCGGCCGACCGCTTTCATGGTCATCGCACAGAAGACGAACGTGGCCATTGCACCCAGGAACACGCCGACCAGGACCTTGGGGTTCATCAGGGTACAGGTGTAGTAGGTCATCCAGTCGTTCATGGTGGCACCGACCACGGGAACCGTGTCCACGGTGGTCTCGCGAATGGTGACGGTGGGCGTTTCGCCTGCACCGACAACGCCCGCTTCGAGGGCCACCGGGCCATCCTTGGTCGACAGCGCCTCCCAGGGGCCCTTTTCTTCGCCCTCTTTCACGTTCGTGTCGAGTTCGCGGACGTCCTCGGGCATGAGGATGAATACCTCGGCGACTCGCTTCGTCTTTTTCTCCCCTTTAACCTCATATTCCTCATCGCCGACGTTGGCGATGATCTGGTCGTTGAGTTTGTACCAGCCGAGGTCCTCGACTTCCTTGGCGACCGAAGTACCCCAGTGTTCGTGGCCCATGCGGACCTCTTCGATATATGCGGCCATCAGGGCCAGGGCCGTAAGCGCGGCCGAGCCGATGGCGAAGCCCTTACCCGTGGCGGCCGTGGTGTTGCCCAGGCTGTCCAGGGCGTCGGTCCGCTCGCGGACGACCGGCTCCAGGCCGGCCATTTCGGCGTTTCCTCCGGCGTTGTCGGCGATCGGCCCATAGGCGTCGGTGGCCAGCGTGATGCCCAGTGTGCTGAGCATGCCGACCGCGGCGATGCCCACGCCGTAGAGTCCCATGGCGAACAGGCTGACGTCGTTGAACTGCCAGTCGGCGGCGAACCCGAAGGCCGCCAGCGTTGCCGCGCCGACTACGATTACGGGTACCCAGACGCTTTTCATGCCGTCGGCGATACCGCCGATGATGATCGTGGCCGGACCGGTCAATGCCTGGTCGGCCAGTTTCTTGGTCGGGCTGAACTCGTCGCTGGTCGAGTACTCGGTCCACTTGCCGATCAGCCAGCCGGCGAACAGACCGACCACCACGCTGGCCGATACCCAAATGAACTCGGGCGGCAACAGCAAGCGAGTGAGGCCGTAGGCCGCCACAATGATCAACAAGCTGGAGATATTCACACCCCGGGCAAGCGCCTTTAGCAGCGTTTTCTGGTCGGCCTTTTCCTCGGTGCGGACCAGGAAGATACCCAGGATCGAAAGCAAGATTCCCACGCCGGCCAAGACCATCGGCAGGAACAGGGCGCTCATTTGCATAAACTCGATGGCTTCCTCGGGAGTGGCGAATTTCGCTTTGACCGACTCGGGAACCAGAGTGCCGCTGGCGAAGGCCGCCACACCCAGGGCCGCCGTGGCGAGGATCGACCCGCAGTACGATTCGTAGAGGTCGGCACCCATTCCGGCGACGTCGCCGACGTTGTCGCCGACGTTATCGGCGATGGTGGCCGGATTTCGCTTGTCGTCTTCGGGGATACCGGCCTCGACTTTTCCGACCAGGTCGGCACCCACGTCGGCCGCCTTGGTGAAGATACCGCCGCCGACACGGGCGAACAGCGCCTGGCTGCTGGCTCCCATGCCGAAGCAGAGCATGGTGACGGTGATGCTGACGAGGCTGATTTGGCCGTATCCCAGCGCGGGCACGGCCCAGCGGAGGATGGCGAACCAGATCGTGATGTCCAACAGGCCCAGTCCCACGACGGTCAGGCCCATCACGGCCCCGCTACGGAAGGCGACTTGCAGTCCCTGGTTGAGCGATTTTTGGGCCCCGGCCGCGGTTCGGCTACTGGCCCAGGTGGCGGTCTTCATGCCGAACCAGCCCGCCAGGCCGGAGAAAAACCCGCCGGTGATGAACGCGAACGGCACCCACTTGCTCTGCACGTGCAGACCGAAGGCGGCGTAGGCCAACAGGCCGAAGATGACCACAAAGAAGCAGAACACCACCTTGTACTGTTGCCAAAGGTAGGCGTTGGCACCGGTGCGGACGTGCTCGGCGATCTCGATCATCTCCTCGTTGCCTTCATCGGCGGCCATCACCGCCTTGAAGAACTTCAACGCGAAGACCAGTGCGATGATCGCACCGACGAACGCAACGGCCCAATAGATGACGAACATCGTCTCGCCGTTGGCTGCCGCGGTGTCGGCCGGCGTAGCCGCTGGTTCGGCCACGGCGGCCGGGTCGTCGGCAGCCGTGGCGTGGTCTTGGACCCCCATGGCCAGACACAGCCCCGCCGCCAGCAAGGCCAGCATCAGCGCGGCCGGCATGACCTGGCGCACGCGATGGTGTACTCCGTTAAGAAACTTCGCACCGTACTTCATAGTTCACCTTCTCCTGATAACGAACTGTTGACTCCGATCATCCAAGGTAAGAGTCTAATACTCTACGAGATGGGTATCTGACCTGTCAACCATAGCGCATTAGTGCTTCTGCATGAATGTGATCCAGCCCACGGGGGGGTACTGTGCCGCATTAGAGTCTTTGCGCATGGACACCCGCGCGTCGTGCGCATGTTTAGTAATATGGGCCCCTGGCCCGTGTTCTCTCCTCGCACGGGCCGGGGGCCCATGCTACTTTGACGGTCGCGGCACCGTCCAGCGTGACAAGGAATCATCGCCATTGGGTTGTTCCGTACAAGCCGGCCGCGGCACCCGTACGTTCAGCTTGGACAGACCGCTACGACTCATTGTCCTCGAGATCCGCAAGTCCCAATCGGGCAAGCCAGCGGCCGCGGGGGGGCTTGCCGGCGCGGTCTTCCCGCTCGGATTCGACCGACTGCTCGACGTCTTGCGATTCGATCGAGCGGAGTCTCTCTTCGAGTTCGGACCTTTCGCGGGCGACCTTTGCCCGCTGAAGCGAGATGTCGATCTCCGCCTGGCGGAGCTTCTCCTGCCACTCGTCCTGGAGTTGTTTCAGCCGCTCGCGTTCCTCGCGGACGATATCATCCGCGTCAAGCACTTCGCCCAGTGCCGCTGCTCCGACGGCCACCGATTCGAGATTGCCCGCCTGACTTTCCAGGCACTTCTTCAGTTCCTCGATTTCGCGATCCTTCTCGCTCAGCGATCGATCGGTCTCTTGGATGACCTCTTCGATCTTCAGCCGTTGATGCCGGGCCGGTTCGTCTTCCTCTTCACCGGAATCGGACTCCAGCGAGGCGAGCAAGCGCTGCTTCTGGGCCTCCCAGTCCAGGGCACCATCCGTCGTGGCCGCGGTGCGCGGCGCTGCCGACGACGCATCGGCGAGGCGCTCTTCCAGATCGGCGTTCTTGGCCTTCAGTTCGCGGAGGTCTTCCACGGCCATCTCATAGCGTTCGCGATACTCGTCGTCGGGTTTGTCGTCGCCGGGTTTGTCGTCGCCGGTGGGACCCTGTTGCAGTTGCAACTCCAGTTGCCGGCACTTGCTTCTTAGCGCCTCGACCTCGGCGGCCACTTCCGTGCCGCGCAACTGGGCCGCGGCCAACTCGGCGTTAAGTTCTCCTTCGTCCTTCCGCGTCGACTTGAGCGAGTTCGAGAGTTCTTCTTCGCGCTGCCGGAGCGTTTGCACCTCGGCCACCGCTCGGTCTTCGCGTTGCGAGGCGGCTTCGAGTTGCTCGCGCAGTTGGGCCAGTTCGGTGTCGTCGCGCCGCTGCAGCTTCTCCTCCCGGCGACGGAGTTCCTTCAGATGGGCTTCGCGCCGGGCCTTGAACTCCCGGGCAATGCGGCGCCGCTGGCTTTCGGTCTCGGCCCGGGCGTGGGCAAGTTCCTCTCGGGCATCGGCAACCTGCTGCTCGGCGACGTCGAGTTCGGCCTGCCGCGATTGCAGCCGCTGCCGCAGTTCGTCCAACTGTTCACGCTCCGCCTGATGCTCACTCCGTGCAAGCTCAAACTCGTGCCGGTCGCGACGAAGCGTTTCCTCGGCGGCGTCGATCTCGGTGCGGTGCCGCAGGAGTTCCTCGCGACGACGGTCGAGTTCGTCCTCCCGGCGGCGGATCTGTTCGGCAAGCGACTGCTGTTGCTCGGCGGCCCGCTCTTGCAGTTGCTGCCACTGGGCCTGCTTGGCCTCGAACTGTTCGTTGAGTTGCTTCAGAGTGTCCGACTCTCGGGCGATCTGCTCGCCGCGTTGCCGGAGGTCCTGCTTGGCCCGCTGGGTTTCGTCGCGACTGCGGGCCAACTCGTCGGCGATCTGTTCGAGCTGCGCGGCCAACTGCTCTTCGACGCCCCGCATCCGCTCTTGCTGCGCAGCCAGAAACTCGCGAATGCGATCGCGTTGCTGATTGAGCGAGCAGTGGAACCGCTCGGCCCAGTTTTCGCGAGTAGATGTCCGGGGAGGTGAAGCTTCCATTGCCACCGTTTCCAGGTAAGCAGACTCCTATTCGGGAGAAGTGCGACAAGACACTCCTCTACATTCTATAGGCCACAGAGCAGCCCCGGTCAAAGGAAAACGCCCGGTTGTGACGATTGGCGGGGTCGCGGGGGATACCCTTCTCTAATCTACTTCCGCCATGAACCGCAGAAACCGGGCCTCGAACATCTGCCAGTCGTCGCCGAAGACCGAAGTGAAATCGGCCATTCGCTCGGCCGGAGTGTATTCGCCAAACGGCGGTCCGTCGGCAGTCAGTTCCAGATACTTCGTGTACTTTCGCGGCTGCGTCTCGACCAGGTAGAAGGTCAACGCCCAGGCCTCGGCGTAGGCGGCGCCCGGGTTGGTCTGGAACAGGCGATCGGAGCCGATCAGGGCGATCGGCAGTTCCGGCTTGTGACGCGGGGCCAGCTTCCGGAACGTCCGCAGCCGGCCGCGGTTGATCCGATCGCTGCGGTTGGGGTGGTTGCGCGAGTCGAAAACGCCGGGCGCCTCGAACATCGTGGCCAAGCCCTCGGCGACCCAAACCGGCGGCAGCGTGTAGCGGCTGTGAACGCCCGTGTTGAACGCCGTCTGGTGAGTAGCCTCGTGGATGATCACCGAGGCCGTTCGGTGCCAATCGTCGAGATCGGCCCGATTATCGATGTTGCAGACGATGATCTGGTTGGATCCGTACAAGTAGTATCCCAGCATGCCGTAGGTGACCGGCATGCCCTGTTTTGCCGAGAAGCGATAGAAGTCGCGCCGATCTCGGCATACTACGCCGACCAGTGGAAAGGGCGGCTTCGCTAGCTTCAATCCCCGAACCGAGAAATAATGCACGAACGACCGGTAGAGTTCCTCGAACCGCGGTGCCCACTCGTCGCGCTGGCCGCGGGGATGGGCCACCAGGTAATGCCCCGTGCCGCTGACCTCGAACTCCCGCCCCAGATCGCGCAGCAGTTGGGCCCGAAACTCCGATGGCGAGTAGCCGCGGAACCGGCTGGAAGTCTGCCGGTAGTTGCTGGCCTCCTCGGGTGGGAATTGCCAGATTCGCCCGTCACGAGCCAGCAGGTACACTTCCTCGGGGCTCCAGGCCAGCGGCGTCCCCTCGATCTTCCGGCCGTCGAGCGTAAGTTTGACCATCCACTCTACCGATTCGGCGGCTTCGGCCGGCGTCGTGCAACACGCAACGGCCAGCGTGGCAATAACGGCAGCTCGCATCGGCGAATCCCCTTAGTGGTCCTTACAAGTGTAGTTCATTCCTGGCCGGTTTCGACGATCTTGGCACCCGACGCCCCGCACTCTGGCCGGTCCACGCATCAACACCTATAATGGCTACAGAGAGTTCTTTTCCTCGATTGGAGAAACCACCATGCTGGGTTCCGTTTTGATGTTTGGATGCGTGCTGGCGGCACCGCTCGACGCAGCCGGCGACGAGTTAAAGCTCGAAGTCCGCCGCCTGGTCCGGCAGCTTGATGCCTCGCAACTTGTCGAGCGTGAAGAGGCCGAAAAGGGACTGCTCGAACTGGGGCCAAAGGTGCTCGATCTGCTGCCGCCGCTGACCGAACGCACGCCGGCCGAGGTCCGGCTGCGGCTGGGGCGCGTACGCCAGAAGCTTCAGCAAATCGCCGCCAAAGACGCCGCCAAGGAGTCGCTGGTTACGCTTTCGGGCGACGCCATGCCACTATCGAAAGTGCTGGCCGCCCTTGAGGAGCAAACCGGGAACAAGATCGTCGACTACCGGGCACGATTCGGGCACGAGGTAACCGACCTCGAACTGAAGGTCGACTTCGACCAGACGCCCTTCTGGAAGGCACTGGACGAGACGCTCGACCAGGCGAAACTGACCGTCTACCAGTTTGGCCAACAACGGGCGATCAACGTCGTGGGGCGCGACGAGGGGCAATTACCCCGCCGCGCCCGGGCAAGTTACACCGGGCCGTTCCGTATCGAGCCGCTGATAATCGTCGCTCAACGCGATCTGCGCGATCCGGCCGCCCAGTGGATGAGGTTGAAAATGGAAGTCGCCTGGGAGCCGCGATTGAACCCCATCAGCCTGAAACAGAAGATGGCCGATCTGGAAGCCGTATCCGACCGTGGCGGCGCATTGCCGGTCGACGACCGCCAGGCCGAGTTGGAGGTGCCCATCGACGGTGACGCCACGGCCGTCAACCTGATCGTGCCGTGGAAGCTTCCGCCGCGTGAGGTGCATAAGATTGCCCGGCTGTCGGGCAAGCTGATCGCGATGATCCAGGGCAAGATCGAGACGTTCACCTTCGACGATCTGCCGCGGGCCAAGAACGTCGAGCGACGGGTCGCCGGCGTCACGGTCACGCTGGAGCAAGTCCGCAAGAACAACGAGCTACAGGAAGTCCGCATCCGCGTACGGTTCGACGAGGCCGCCGGCGCGTTGGCTTCCTACCGTGGGTGGATTTTCAACAACGATGCCTATCTCATCGGCCCCGACGGCAAACGGATCGAATACGAGACCCTGGAAACCACCCGGCAGACGAGCAGCGAGATCGGCGTCGCGTATCTGTTCTTCATTGATGGCCCGCTGGATAACCATAAGTTCGTCTACAAGACGCCCGGGGTGATCGTGGCCTCCGAGTTCGAGTATCAGGTCGAAGATGTCGAGTTGCCGTGAATGGCCGCTACCGCTTGCCCAACAGTTCATCCACCGCGGCGCCGACGTCGGGACTAGCCATCAGCGATTCACCGACGAGCATCGCGCCGACACCGGCCGCTTCAAGCCGCTCGACGTCTGCCCGCGTGTGGATACCGCTCTCGCCGACTACCACCCGATCGTCGGGAATCCGGCGGCGGAGTTCCAGCGTGTGGCTCAGTTTGGTAGTGAACGTGCGGAGGTCGCGATTGTTGACGCCGACCAGCTTCGCGCCGGTCTGCAACACGCGGTCGAGATTCGATGGCTCGAACAATTCGACCAGCGGCGTCATACCCTGGCCGACAATCGCATCGTGCAGTGCCGCAAGCTCGTCGCCGCGGAGGCACTCGGCGATCAGCAACACCGCGTCGGCGCCGGCGTCCCGGGCTTGAAGCACCTGGTACGGGTCGACGATGAAATCCTTCCGCAGCAGAGGCAGATCGACGGCGGAGCGGATCTCTTGCAGATAGTCCAAGCTGCCTTGGAAGTAGTGCTCGTCGGTAAGCACGCTAATGCACGCGGCCCCGTGTGCTTGATAGATCTTGGCGATCTGGACGGGGTGGAAGTCCTCGCGAATGACACCTCGACTGGGGCTGGCCTTCTTCACCTCGGCGATCAGCCGAATCGGCGGCCCGGCGGATAGGGCAGCATAGAAGTCGCGCGGCGGCGGCCGATCGGCCAGTCGTTCGCGCAGGGCGGGCTCGGGGAGCGCCGACTTCGCCCGGGCAATCTCTTCGCGCTTCGTGGCGACGATTTTGTCGAGGATCGTGGGCATTCCGGCTCCTACAACCTCTTCAACGGACCACTAGTTCTCAAACTGTAAACGGGAGTGAAAAAGGGAGTCCTTACAGTTTGAGATTAGTTGAACGGATCGTCGTCGTCGGCAAAGGGGTCGGCAGCGGCTCCGCCACCGCCATCTCCACCGCCATCTCCACCGCCATCTCCACCGCCAT
>Ga0180429_10002322_pt1 | contig 15760 bp, 14 predicted proteins | sample SS_ome_FD_132428 | JGI IMG/M metagenome (GOLD analysis project Ga0180429, IMG submission 132428) | Hypersaline lake sediment archaeal communities from the Salton Sea, California, USA - SS_1_S_1 metaG | ecosystem: Environmental > Aquatic > Non-marine Saline and Alkaline > Hypersaline > Sediment ...
CCAACGTATCCCAATTCCGTCCCATCTTCCGCAACAGCCAGATATGTTCCGTTTTCAATATTATCGAAAGTGACAGCTGTGGGTAAGACCGCATTCAATACGGGTTGAACATTGGCACTTGCCCTGCTGTTGCCAATGACCCAGGCAGCAATGATTGTCACTACAGCCACAACCCCCAGGATGCGTTCGATTTGCTGGCGCGAGAATCTTCTTTCCTTCTTTTCTTTCATACGATTAAGGTACCTTTCTGTTTCTTCTAGTCATGCGACAATACTGTCAGTAATTCAACCAGTGATCATTCCAACCGCTGCGCAAGTGTTTGGACCTACGTTACAGATTCGAACTTGATCACAATCCCAACAAACAGGAAATATATCATGATTACAAATTATTTCAAGAAGACAACAAACTCTCCAATAGAGCCCTTGCCTTAACGCCGGGGGAGTCAGATCCTGATGCCAAATAGCATTCTACGGATTTATGAGCGTGTTCCAGCGCTTGTTCCAGGTTCTCTAATTCCTTATAGTTCAGTGCTAGCAGATAATGCTGCTCTCCCAGGATCGCCTGGTCCTTCAGTGCGTTACTGATCTCCAAGCCCTTAAACAAGAACTGGTTTGATTTTTCAAGATCATCCTGATCAGCGGAGATTGCTGCCAGTCTGCCCAGGATTCGGGCTTGAATTGATTTCTCCTGCAGCCGGACAGACAGATCAAGCGCTCGCTGATATTCTTCCTCTGCATCCGCAATTTTTCCCAGAGCGTAATGAGCATCAGCAATCTGACCGAGGGCCGTAAGCAGTTTAGGTTTGTTTCCCGCAGTTTCAGCTTTTTTGATTATTTCGATGATTTCCTGTTCTGCTGCCGCATAGTCACGCTTGCTCATCAGACCCAGGAGAAGCATCTCTTCGAAAGCTTCCCGTTCATCATTCGCATCACTTAGATGGGTTTTGATCAGATCCAAACCCTTGCGAGAGTGAGAAATGATCTCTTCGATCTTACCTTCCGCGATGGCATGTTTGACCAGGTTCTTTTCCGCGTTGAGCGCAAGGGTGTAGTCACCGCTCTCGACTGCCAGATCCGAAAGCTCTAAAAACGCCCTGATTGCGTTCTCATGCTGGTCCAGATTGCCAAAGATGATGCCCAAATTATTGAGAAAACCACATTGAGCTGAGATATCTCCTATTTCTTTGGCAATGGGTAAAGCTTCAAAATAAACCTTCCCGGCCTCTTCCATATTTGCCAATTGGATATAAGCATGACCCAGCAAACCGAGATGGGTCATTACCAGGGATCTATTCTCAGTCTCACGAGCAATGAAAGTGGCTTCCTGCTGTTTGAGCAAACCTGTGCCAGGATCACCGCTTTTTGTGAATACCAGGCCGAGATTGCTGAGGGCATCTGCTTTTAATTCCTGGTTCTCCAGTTCTTCGGAAAATGCCAGGACTTCTTCTAGGCAGACCCTGGCAGCTTCCAGCTGGTCCGCTTCCAACAGGATGACACCCTTTTTGCCCTTCGCCCGGGCTTGATTGAGCTGATCCCCCTCATCCGCTGCTTTGGCTATTGCCTGATCCAGTTTGGCAAGTGCCTCTTTTACATCACCGCTGGCATAAAATCCATACGCCTGCTCTATAAGATCTTTTTCGTTCATCATCATAACCAATAATACTCCTAACAAGTTTGGAGGGGCGCATAGATCACGCCCCTCCATCAAGGAAAAGAAATGTCTTAGAAAGAGTTAGGCCTTCCTATTTCTTCTCAGTTCCGATCTTCAGGATCCTGTAGACAGCAAATCCTGTGATTACCAACACTGGAATGGTAAAGAGTAACATTTTCCAGCCGGCGCCGGTTTCACCTTCACCCATCAGGGTGAAGGGGGCAGCCAGGGCCATCATTAGAATGATATACCAGACTACGCCGATCAGCCATTTCCACCAGGACATGGTGATGTCCGCATCTTTGAACCATTCCTTAGCGCCAAGAACAACCAGCACGGAGACCGCACCGACGAACATCCATACGACAAATGTGAAATCAAATACACCAAAAAACATTAGTGCCTCCTGTTAGTTGCACAGATCGTGTGGATCTGGCGGGGTGATATCGAACCAATTCTCAACGTTCAGCCATTCCGGGGCAGGCCGATAACTGGCGAAGCAGCCATCAGGCGGACGTTTGTACTCGGATGCTTCCGGCGCATCGAACAAGGTCTTCTGCATCCAGATCAACGAATCGTTGAAAAGGCCGGTCGGGTCGATCGGATCGATGACGCGGGCCACACCGTGGACCCAGTTGTCCTGGCGGCTGTAGGGGCAGGCTGCGATGCACAGTCGACAGCCGATCGGTCCCATTGATTCCATCCAGTAGCCGTAGCAGGTTGAGTTGTTGATATCCCAATGCTCGATACCGCGGGAGACCATACCTTCGGGGCTGTCAGCAAAACTGATCGAAGCAGATGGACAAACTTCAGCGCAGATCTTGCAGTCTTTACAAAAATCGGTAACACCAAAATCGATGGGTTGGTCAACGGCCATTTCAAGTTCTGTGGTGACGACTGAAAGGCGCATATTGCCGCCCAATTCAGGTGAAAGAACACATGCGCAGCGGGCCCATTCTCCCAGGCCAGCCTGGACAGCAAAAGGCGTTACAACCATGTCATAACTCATCGGGGGGCAGTGCCAGCGTGATGCATATCCCAGTCTCTTTAAGAAGTTAGCAGTACGCCAACCGGCCATGCGAGCCCGGTTATAAGCATCCAGGCTGTCGCCATATTGAGGGTTGGAGACAAACTGTTCCCATTCATGAGGCACACCTAAAACAACCACAAATTTCCAATGTTCTGGAACCGGCATTTCACCCATTGGCGGCCCACCTGCTGGCGCTGCACCAGCACCCGAACTTGCGGCTGCATCAGCCCCTTCAGATTCTGAGTGTTCTTCTGTTGGAGCTCCACCGGGAGCCATACCCCGGATCGAGGCATAGGCGAACTTTGGATCCATGGTTGTAATACCAACTACGGAAGCGCCATAGAGATGAGCGGCTTTTTTGATCAACTCTGCCGCATGCTCCGGGCTCTTGAACTTCAGCCGCATCCCTCTCTCGTCTCGTGCTTTATTCACCTCGCGAATATCCACCACATGGCCATGATCGGTATAGGTATAGTCGGATATTTCTGGCGGTTCAGTGATCTCAGGCGGCCAATCAGCATGCTCAGTCCAGGCGCCAAAATAAGCCAGGGAAAGAGCGAAGTGGTCATCATAAGTTTCATGGTTGGCCACCCAGGCTGGGATATTCACCGTCTGAACGGTAATATCATCGTGGAAGCGATCCTGGCCGCGAGCCTCATAGGTTTCATAATACGCGTTCAGGTCAGGCGTGAGTCCCAGGGCTTCACGGCCGTCCTCTGGTTTCCAGTCCGGGTTCTGGGCGATAGCGCCCATCACGCGCTGCTGTCGGACAGGGGGCATATCCACCATCTGATTAGGGCGGAAATTTTCGCCTTTAGTAGGAAAATATTTCTCATACAATTCTTCGAGGCCGCCTTTGAGCTCAAAGGGTTTGCGGTTGAAAAACTGCGTGTTTTCGGCCTGGAAAGATTCCCAGCCGGTATGGGCCTCCTTGCTGGCGGCTTCTTTAAAGCCCAGCGCGGGGATTGCAACGGCCTGGGCAGCAACGCCTACCAGACCGCCAATCTTGAGAAAATCCCTTCGGGAAAATTTCTTCTCTTCTGTCATACATCTCTCCTTTTGATATCGACAACTTTTCTACTCTCACATTGAAAAGGCATAAAAACTCAATATGAGCTGCTTTTAACACCAATAATTGCCTAGCGCCCTCCGCTGCAGGTACTGCAGGCAGAAGATCCGCTTGAGGCACACGAACCACAGCTACTACTTCCGGCGATCACCTTTCGCTGATCCCCAGAGCCCATCACTGCAATGACCTTGCTCAGACAGCGCTCTGTATCTGAGCTACCGCAGTGTTCGCAGAGAGGTGAGATCTCAGCAGCTTCCGAAAACGAGCGCAGGATCTCAAACTTCTGCTGGCAATCCTGACATTTAAATTCGTATAAAGGCATAACTGATAAACCACAATAAAAGTGCCAGGGACCAGTCAGCCCCTGGCACAGATAACTTTTGTTTGAACTACGCCTTTGGCAGCCTTGCGCTCAGGGACCTGAGGGCGCCAACCATCATAATGAGGACCGGAATGCCCATGAAGAGTACTGACATCCAGGCAGCCTGGGGTTCTCCTTCCTGAAAGGATCCGATGAACGTCTGTCCCAGGAGCACGAAGGTAAAGCCAGAGAGGAGGAATAAAATCCATTCATACCAAACCAATTTGACTGCCTTTTCTTTCAAGTAACTCCAAAGATAAACTGCTCCACCACCCAGCAAGAAGCCAATTATCACATACAAAAACCAATCCCAACTTATATATCGCATAATTATCTCCTTATCCTATGACCGGGAAGTGTCCAAACCCCAGAGGGGAATATCCATCGGATCTACGTCCCACATATCAACGTCTCGCTCTTTTCCATAGCCAAAGGTGTCATCCAATCTGCGGATAACCCCATTGAGCACCGGGGTTGAGCTAATTGACATGCGGACAAGATCATGCATCACTGCGCTGTCGAACTTGCTGAACGGGCATACCGCCTGGCACATATTGCAGTCAGGCTCATTGCCCAGCATATAGCTATAGCATTTCTTGCCATCCAGGTACCAACCCTCTATACCTTTCGCCTGCCAGGGTTGTTCCCCGTCAGCCCAATCAGCCCACTGCGGATCTTTGCTTGTACTGATTGCACCTGATGGGCACATCTCGGCACATTTTTGACAGGTCCTGCAGAAGTTAGTAATGCCAGCATCAATAGGCTTCGTTACTGCTAGCGGCAGATCAGTGATAGTCAGCATCACAGTCCGGAAGTTTGTGCCATACTGCGGGCTGACCATAATACCCGGGCGTCCGTATTCAGCCAACCCAGCCATGACGCCAAAGCCCACGGCCCGTCCCACGGAGGCAGTACCACCACCATAATGCTGGTATCCCAAGCCACCCAGGAAGGTCTTGATCCGGTTGGAATAAATACCAGCTCGAGAATATGCAGCAGTGTTGCTATTAGCCCAGCTTCTGCGGTAGCCATACTGATTCAAAGATTGAGGTATCAATGCACAAATAACCCAAAGATCCTTGTTCGGCAGCACAGAAATGTGTTTTTCCGGATCAGCATATCCTTTTTCCACGTCTTCAAAGATGATGTTGCCATAAAGTAATTTCTTGGTGCGTTCATCCAGTTTGACAAAACCCATATCGGCTGCGCCTAAGATCCGACCTGCTACTCGCAGCATCCTGGAGTTCTCTTCTGGTGTCCCTTCATATTTCGGCACACCAAAGTGCTCCGGACCCCATAACATTGTCGGGTGCTCCCACATAGGATTGGGTTCTACATCGGGTCCCGTCCAGGAAGGAGCCACTGCTGTCGGTCCCCACCCCCAGCATTGGGCATCAGCCAAGGCATGATCCTTGAGAGATTGCCCGGGAACGTTATTCTTGACGCTTTCTGTCATCGCCTCAATGTTCCCTTGCTGGATTCCCATCCATTCCTTAAATCCCTCTTCTCCGCCCCAGGAATTGGGGTTGAACAAGGTATTAACTGGACCTGGGAAAATCTCCATATTATCCCAATCGATCTTGACCGTAGGTTCATCGACTTCTTTGACCCAAAACGGCATTTTTCGTTCCGCCACTGGAGAACCCATCATTTCATCCAGGGACTTAAATGGCGCCCCCATCATAGTTCCGCCTATTGTCGCAAATGATCCCATACCCACTAATTTCATGAAATCTCGGCGGCTCACGGTCGAATGATAGGGCGTTTTCCTCGGTTTATTCTTTGCCATATCTCCTCTCCTTAATAGAACGTATTAAATAAAATACGCTGCATTGCTGCAGCGCGCCTTTCTCTCGAGGCTTTTGCTCCTCCAAGTTCCTGGCTTTGACAATGGATACCATTGTCATTCACAGTTGCGGGACAGCGCCGGATTCTCACCGGACTTCCTTATCTTATGTCAATCTTTTTTCACTTGTCAATCTTTTCACAATGTATGTTATAATATTCACAGCTTGTTATCAATTCCCAAATATTAGAATCTGTCAATCTTTAGACAGAATCAGAAAAATGGTAAATAAAAAAGGCAATCGGCAGGTTGAACGGACCAATCAAGCAATTCGGGCTGCCTATCTGGAATTATTAGAGGAATCCCCCTCCAAAAAGATCAAGATCAGTGAGATCTGTGAACGCGCGAACATCTCCCGCCCTACTTTTTATAACCATTTTCAAACCAAGGACGAGATTTTTCTCTCCCATCTGGACGAGATCCTCGATGAAATGTTCATCCAGTACAGAAATCTGCACTTTCAGAACGAGGACGAAGCTTATGTTAATTTCGGAAAGGCATCATCGGAATTCTTCTCTCTCTGGCAGTCAAGAGCTGACCTGTATAAACTGATCAAGGATGTTCAAGCAGATTGTTTGCTGATCGATAAATTGAAAGACCATCATTTGAAGACCTATCATATTATTGCAAAGCATAATTATCCACTCCATGACCCTGACATCCTGAAATATTTTATTTCTCATATCAGCTACGTATTTTTCAGTGTTTTGGATGACTGGATGGAGAATGGCATGAAACGCTCACCGGAAGAGATGGGAGAACTCCTGGCTGTATTTTATAAGCCCCTGATGATCGAAGAGTTATCCAAAAAATTTGGGGGGTGATCTGAGCTGATATTCTTGGAATTACCTCGGTTTCATACGCAATCCATACCAATCTGGAACCAACAAGCTCCCTATAAAAAGAAAAGCCCGCTCTTGATGATGAGCGGGCTTCGTGGTTAATCTATTCTTGATCAGTTAGTAATTGTCACTGCTCTGCCAACCAAATCCTTATCATCCAGAACTCTTATGAACAAGTCAACCACATCAGCCCAGGGGATAGTAAAGTTTCTCGTCTGCTTTCCCGGCAGCGCTAGATACGGCAATTTTCATCAACACCCCAATATACGAAAGTAACCAGGTTGTCTTTGCACAAAGGCAATCATGCCCATGTTATAAATCTAGCATAACATCAACCAGGGTTTTGGATTTACTATGACTGAAAAAAAGAACAAGAAAAGGATCTGGTACATCATCATTGGGCTGATTATCATCATCTGGGCAGGATTATCCACCCAATTCGGGACCAACGGTCGGGTTGAATCAAGCGGGCAGATCCGAGAATTCTTGATTCATATTCCGGGATCCTACAACCCAGACCTTCCTGCTCCTCTGGTGATCAGCATCCATGGTTTTGTGCAGTGGCCGGCGAATCAAGAGTCTGTGACACGCTGGAATGATGTTGCCGATGAAAACGGATTCCTGGTCGTCTATCCCAAAGGCACCGGTTTCCCACTGCGCTGGAATACCCGACCCTCTGAGGAAGATCCCGGAGCAGTGGAAGAGGAGCTGCAATTCTTTTCGGATCTGATCGATCACCTCAGCGCCTCCTACAATATCGATCCGTCCCGGATTTACGTCAACGGCATGTCCAACGGGGGTGGGATGTCCGATCTGCTGGCCTGTAAATTATCAGACAAGATCGCCGCATTTGGCGGTGTGGCCGGAGCCTATGTTTACCCGAGAGAGGATTGCCACCCCTCCCATCCTATGCCGGTGATCGCCTTCCATGGTCTTGATGACCAGATCGTAAACTACCAGGGAGGAGACAGTTCAAGGGCTGAGCGCTATGATTATCTTGCGGTTGAGGATTGGGCAGCCGGATGGGCCGAGTTCAATTCCTGCGGAAGTTCCCCCGAGCTCAGTGTAATTACAGACCAAATTACGCGCACACATTATTCCAGCTGCGCTGAGGATGCGGAAGTGATCCTGTACACTATAGCCGACGGCGGTCATACCTGGCCAGGTGGAAGAAAACTCCCAGTCTGGATCGCTGGACATACCAATCCAGACATCCATGCCTCCGAATTGATGTGGGAGTTTTTCAGCAGGTATTCATTAGAACCCCACTAGATAGACGCTGCTCTGGTAAAAACACGCATCAGAAATCAAAAACCGCCCATCCAGATGATAAGCGGTTTTATCTTCTTCCGAACCGGTCTGGTTTCTCTATTTAACCAAGTTTGTGCTCTTTCACAAAATCATCCAGGACCCCACCAAGGTTGGGGCGGCCGATTTCCTGCAGTTCATAATAGACCCTTGTTGAGGGTTTGTTGATCTTGATGATCCGGCCCAGATCGATCGGGGTGCCGATCACCACCGCGTCGCATTCCGTCTTATTGATGGTGGCCTCCAGGTCTTTAAGCTGCTGCTCGCCATAGCCCATTGCTGGCAGCAAAACGCCGATATTCGGGTAGATCTCGAAAGTTTCTTTGAGCTTTCCAGTTGTGTACGGGCGGGGGTCGACAAATCCTGCGGCACCGAATTTCTGGGCCGCGACTGTGCCTGCGCCTATTTTCATCTCGCCGTGGGTCAAGGTTGGCCCGTCTTCAACGATCAGGACCTGTTTGCCTTTGACAACCGAGGGGTCATCGATATCCAGGGTGGATGCGGCATCCACAACAACTGCATCCGGCGCCAGCCTGGCGATATTCTCCCGAACCGTCTGAATCCCGGCAGCATCAGCGCTGTCCATTTTATTGATGACCACCACATCAGACATCCTCAGGGTCACTTCGCCGGGATAATACATCAGCTCATGCCCCGGGCGATGGGGATCGACAACGGTGATGTGAAGATCAGAAACATAGAAGGGGAAATCGTTATTTCCGCCATCCCAGACGATCACATCACATCCATCCGGATCCTCTTCAGCCGCCCTTAAGATCGCCTCATAATCCACTCCGGCGTAGATCACGTTGCCGCGAACCACGTGGGGTTCATATTCTTCCATCTCTTCGATGGTGCATTTATGTTTGGCCAGGTCGTCCAGGGTGGCAAAGCGCTGTACTTTCTGAGCAGCCAGGTCACCATAGGGCATTGGATGCCGGATGGCAACAACCTTCAACCCCTGGGCCATCAATAATTCAATAACCCGGCGGGAGGTCTGGCTTTTACCGCAGCCTGTGCGAACAGCGCCAATCGAGACCAGCGGCTTGGTGCTCTTGACCTGGGTATCCTTGGGGCCGATCAATATAAATGAAGCGCCTGCGGTATTCACGATTGCGCTCATGGCCATCACGTGCTGATAGGTCACATCGCTGTAGGCAAAAACACATTCATCAACCTTCAGGTCCTTGATCAATTTGGGCAGGTCCTCTTCTGCATGTATAGGAATGCCGGCCGGATAGAGTTTTCCAGCCAATTCAGCAGGATATTTGCGGCCTTCGATGTCCGGGATCTGCGCTGCCGTGAAAGCAACAACTTCATAGGCTTCATTATCCCGGAAATAGGTATTGAAGTTATGGAAATCCCTGCCCGCAGCTCCTATGATGATTACTTTTCTAGCCATTCTTGTCTCCTATGATAAATATCGTAACTCTTTTAATTTCCCAGCGTAGCAACCATCACTGCCTTGATGGTATGCACGCGGTTCTCTGCTTCATCAAATACAACTGAGGCATCCGATTCAAATACCTCATCTGTGACTTCCATGGCATCGAGCCCAAATTTCTCCTTGATCTCACCGCCCACAACCGTTTGATCGTTATGGAAGGAAGGCAAGCAATGCATGAACTTCACATTGGGATTTTGTGTTTTTTCCATAGCTGCCTCATTCACTTGATAAGGTTCAAGTAATTTGACCCGCTCTGCCCATACCTCTTCAGGCTCACCCATGGAGACCCACACATCAGTCACCAGGAAATCACAGCCCTTAACTCCGCTGTCCAGATCATCTGTGATGGTGATCTTCGCACCGCTATCCCTAGCGTCTTCCTGGGCTTGCTTTAACAGAACCTTATCAGGCTGAACGCTTTTGGGCGCGACCGATCGAAAATCCATTCCCATCTTCGCCGCTCCAACCAAAAGAGAGTTACCCATATTATTGCGAGCATCACCAAGGTAAGCAAAGCTGATCTGATCCAGCGGTTTGTCTGAATGTTCAATCATCGTTTGCAGATCTGCCAGCACCTGAGTGGGATGGTATTCATTGGTCAGGCCATTCCAGACAGGAACACCTGCATATTCAGCCAATTCCTCGACTCTCTCCTGGCCAAAGCCGCGATATTCGATACCATCATACATCCTGCCCAGAACCCGAGCAGTGTCTTTCATGGTCTCCTTGGTTCCCAGCTGTGAACCTGTCGGCCCCAGGTAGGTGACATGAGCACCCTGATCATACGACGCTGTTTCGAAAGCGCAGCGTGTGCGGGTGCTGGCCTTCTCAAAGATCAAGGCGATATTCTTGCCCACCAACTTTTGCTGTTCGTAGCCGCCATACTTGGCTTTTTTTAGATCGATTGCCAAATCCAGCAAGAATTGAATTTCTGCTTGCGAGAAATCCAATAATTTGAGGAAATGCCTGTTGCGTAAATTGAATGCCATATTTCTCTCCTGTAGAATGACTCTTCTCCAAGTAGGACTTGATTATATCAGGCTCCATCGAGTAAGCCGTAACTGTAATAAATCACAAATTCCTGCCGTAAATAATCAAAATCGTTCCCCCCAGGATCAACACGATCCCGGCTAGAAGTCTGGTTGTTATGCGTTCCCGCTCAGCTTTTCCCTGGATGATCGGCCCCAGAGCTAGAGTGATCAGGATCTGGAGTTGAACCAGACCGATCACAACCGCAACCCTGGTGGTGTCCAGGGCGATATTCCTGGCAAGGATACCCAGGCCCCCAGCCAAACCTGCTGCCACTTGCCACAAAAGATCCTTTTTCCTGATCTTGAATAATTCACGTTCTTTGTGTTGAAGCAAAAAATAAGCCAGGTAAATAATGGTCGCTACAGCAAGGCCAATGGCTGTGGCCCAGATCGAGGAAGGAATGCCTTCCAACCCCCTGGCAATGAAGATCGGGCTTGTCGCCCAGCACAGGGCGGTCAGAACGCCAAATATATATCCCTGAATCTCTTTACTCTTCATTTTTCTCTCCCAGGGTGATGACCAGGATACCAACCACGATCAGAAATATTCCCGATAGGATGTATATATTCACTACCTGGTGCAGAGAGAAAAAAGCCAGGACTGTAGCGAAGAGCGGGGTCGAGCCGGTCATCGCGCTCAAACGAGCCGGTCCGATGCGACTGGCGCTGGCGTTCTGGAATCCCCAGCCTCCCAGAAAATGGATCACTCCCCCCAGGGCGAAAAACAGGATGCTGGTCAGATTCAAGGGAGTGAGAACATCCACACCATCCAGAACCAGAGCGATCACCAACGTTGAAATCGTCCCGACCAGCAGCATGATGATCGTGCCTGAAGAAACGCCCAGCCGTGTGACCCCTTTCCTTACAGTGATATGGCTGAGAGAGAAAAAAAGTGCTGCCAATATTGAAAATACAATACCCATCTGCTTCCTTTACAAAATACTATATAAGAATGATATCCCTTTTCCTGCCGGGAGGGCATTGTCCACTCCCGATTGACTGTTCATAAACCACCGACCTGCTGGTCAAGCATGAAGCGGGGCTTCTTACTCAACCACAGATGCAGGATGTAATAACCGCCGATCGCTAGCGCAGAAACTCCAGCCGCAACATACCACAGAAGATAGGGATTAAAGTTATCCAGGATCAATCCGGCCGCGCTGGGCCCCACAATAGAAGGCAGACCCCAGGCTAAACCGGACACAGCCATATATCGTCCCCGTTTATCTTCCGGAGCGAAATTAGCGACCAGGGCGCTGGCTATGGGCATGTGGATCATTTCCCCTATGGTGATGATCACCAGGGCCAAAGCGAAAAGCCAGGTGGAAGCCACGAAACCATACATCCCAAACCCGATCATATAGAAGAATGTGGCCAGAGCCATCATCAAAAATGGCGGGCGCGTCTTGACAATCCGGGTTATAGAGAACTGGAACAAGATCACCGCTATCGGACTGGCGATCATTAAAAAGCCAAAAACTTGAGTGGACATGCCATGAGTATCGCGCAGGAAAACGGAAAGAGAATTATACATTTGCTGATATACAAGCAGCATCAAAATTGAGACCATGATGAAAGCGATAAATGGCAAATCCTTGATTGCTTCACCATAACCTGCAAAGGATTTGAAGATGCTTTCAGATTCATTGCCGGTTTCCGGTTTGGTTTCCGGGATCTTTACGAAGACGATCACAGCCACCAGGCAGCTGACCACAGCATCGATCACAAAAAGTGCGAAATAGCTCCTGCCCGCGATGAACCCGCCGATGATGGGTCCGATGATCCAGGTCAGGTTAGCAGAAATTCGCAAGATCCCAAAGCCTTCCTGCCTCTTTTCCTCCGGCAGGATATCCGCCACCATGGCCTGATGAGCTGGACCAGCGATCCTGGATAACAACCCCACCCCAATGGCCAGGGGAAGCAGAAGGGCAAATTCCGAAACCAATCCGAGAGAAAGTGTGCTCAATGCGCTGAAAACCAATCCTGCCAGGATAATGACCTTCCGCCCCAGCTTATCCGTTAAAGCACCACCGATTATATTTCCAACCAACCCAAAAGCAGAAAAAGTGCCCAGCACCAATCCGGCCTGGGTCATTCCCACATTGAATCTACCTGTTATATACAGGGTGAAGAACGGCCAGAGCATATTTGCGCCCAGGCGGTCAATGAATGAAACCAGGACAACCAACCAAAAACGTCTTGGAAACTCATCATAGATCTGGCGGAATCTTGTCAGCATATAAAAACTCACCAAATTTGGGTGATTCTAACTTTCGAGAATCAAATTAAATATGGGTAAAAAACAACCCGGGGGTAACCCGGGTTGTATATGAACACAAAAGGGAATTTTTCTAACCCGGAATGCTCCTGGCAATGATCTCGAGAGCCTTCTCTATGGCTTCCTGGGGAGTATCCAGCATACCCCTGAAGCGGATCGAATGATCCCCAGATTTCATGGCCAGCAGGCCGTTCTCAAACATCGTATCTAACATGACATCGCGCTTGGCCTGGTCCGGGAGGTCAAAAGCCACCATCAATCCTTTTCCGCGCACATTGCTGACAACTTCTTTGGATTCAGCCGAGATGCTATCCAGGCCATCTACCATCACATCGCCCATCTTGGCAGTGTGATCAACCAATTTTTCTTCCTCAATGATCTCCATGACCTTTGTAAAGCGTACCATGTCAACCAGATTCCCGCCCCAGGTGCTGTTGATCCGGCTCGATTCTGTGAAAACGTTGTTTTCAACCTCATCCACGCGTTTGCTGGCAATGATGCCGCAAACCTGGGTCTTTTTACCAAAGGCGATGATATCCGGCTCGACACCATAGTGTTCACACGCCCACATCCTGCCGGTGATGCCCATTCCGCTCTGGATCTCATCAAAGATCAGCAGGAACTCATGTTCATCAGCCAATTTCCGCAAAGCCTGAATGAATTCGGGGCGGAAATGATTATCTCCCCCCTCTCCCTGAATCGGCTCCAGGATCAGAGCCGCGATATCACCCGGGTACTGCTTAAGGGCTAGTTTGATTTGCGTGAGGGCGATTTCTTCGGCTTCTTTGACACATTCCAAAATCCCCTCTGTGACGGGAAAACTCAATTTAGGATTAATGATTCGCGGCCAATCGAACTTCGGGAAATACATATGCTTGCGCGGATCGCTGGTATTGGTCAGCGATAAGGTATAGCCTGATCGGCCGTGGAACGCTTCTTCAAAATGGATCACTTTTGATCCCAATCCATGCAGCAAGCCAACATCGCTTGGGGAGATATTCTTCATCCTTCCCAAATTCTTGCGCACCTTCCAGTCAAAAGCTGTCTTAAGCGCATTTTCGACTGCCAGGGCGCCGCCGCTCACCAGGAAAAGGTGCGGCATGGTATCCGGCATCGCAACCTGATTGAATTTCTCAACGAATTCAGCCATGAGAGTCGTATAGATGTCACTGTTAGATGGCTTATGAATAGCTGAAAGGGTCAATTTCTCCAGGAAGGCTGTATCCTTCAATTTAGGATGGTTATAACCAACTGCGTTGCTCGCGAAAAAAGTGAAGAAATCGAGATATTCGCGCCCGGTGATCTGATCCACGAAATAGGTATCGTGAGATTTTTCGAGATCGAAAAGAATGGAATAACCATCTGCAAGCATGCTTTTGGAGATTATCTTGTGGACATCAGCAGTTTTCATTTAGGCGTTCTCCTTAATGTGAATCAATTCGCGAGTATCTTTCAAAACAGCCCTGATATTATAGTACAAAACAGGAGGTTCATTTCCAAAAAACCTCCCTGCGTATGATGGTATTCTACTCTCTGGAAGGGTAAATTATCAGGGTAATTCAGACCCTCCTGGCAGGAAGAATATCCAATCTTATCTCCACTATGAGAAAGGGGCAAAGATCTACAATCGAATCACATCTCCGCAAAATTCACAGTTGATGGTTTCCATCCCGCGCAGGATAGGCTGCGTGATCGCGCCATTACAGGATGGACATTTCGTGGGTGCATTCTTTACACGGGCAGCGACTTCTTCGTCGATCGGGATGGCTCGGTTTTGATCGAATTCCCTGGCTTTGACTCGCTGGATCAGGGCCTGCCATTCATCTCCCCGCTGCCAGATGTGCAAATGCAAAACGTCAAATGGCGCGCCGCTGCTGAAGGTCAGTTCAATATAGTCATCCTTATTCAAGAAACCCTCTTTGCGCGGCTTAACATCCTCTAGCAGCACAACAGGGATTTGCCAGAGCGTCTCCTGTACCAGTTTCTTTTCTGTGGCCACAAATAGCACCTTCTTGGTGGCGATTTTCTCCTTCTGCTCAAAGATGATCCGCTGATCAGTCAAGTACAGGACTCCCTCTGGATCAGTTTTGGTTTGCTTCCCGCTTTTCGCCCAGACAGCCTTGACCGCCATGATCCCCGATTCCGTGGCCAGCAGATCAAAACTGGCTTCGCTGATCTCGGTCATCATCCATTCCAGTTTATAGAGATGGCTTTTTAACTTATCCACTCTGCTGCTGAACTGATCATAGCTGCCGCGGATATTTTCCTCAACCGCTTCCACCCTGCTTTCCAGCGACTTAAACTGGGATTGCATCCTTTTCACCCGGGAACTGAGCGATTTTGGCATACCCCGATCCCCCGCCAGCAGCCCCAATTGAGATTCCAGCGGCCTGAGAGCATCTTCCAGGGCGGTCGCCTCACTCTCAATCTCTCGCTCCAGGCCCGGGGCGATCTTGTTCCATTCCCTGGCAAGATCTTTCGCCTGTCCTTCCAATTCTTTCTCGAAGGCATATCCACCTTCCCGGAGAGATTCGATCCGCCGATCCAATCCGCTGACTGTGGACCCCAGGTCCTCAACGCTATCACGGATGTCGGTCAACCGAACGGATGATTGTAATTCACCGAGGTCATTTTGTAAGATCTGGATTTGATTCTGAACCTGTTCAGCAAGGCTTTGGTCTGCCATGGTAACTCCTTCTTCAAGTGGATAACTTCATTCATTCTAACTGATTTTTCCAATGATGTTAACGTGGGGTTAGTGGCTGAACCATCGCCCGGGGATATGCTTCTCGCTGTGCTCGAAGTGCTTCGCATCCCGATGCTAAGGAAACCCAAACCCCGCTCAAGCGGGGTTTCATTGTATGGGAACCTCCCTTCAGGGAGGTTTGGGTTTAA
>Ga0180429_10002323_pt1 | contig 15758 bp, 8 predicted proteins | sample SS_ome_FD_132428 | JGI IMG/M metagenome (GOLD analysis project Ga0180429, IMG submission 132428) | Hypersaline lake sediment archaeal communities from the Salton Sea, California, USA - SS_1_S_1 metaG | ecosystem: Environmental > Aquatic > Non-marine Saline and Alkaline > Hypersaline > Sediment ...
CAATGACGGTCAGCTCCCCTGTTGTGAGTGTCGAGGCGTCTGAGAGTCACACAGCGTCGGGGTACCGGCGTCACCTGCTCTTCTACGGCGCGATCGGTCTGCTCCTTGTGCTGGACCAGCTTACCAAGGCGTGGGTCACGGCCAACCTTATGTTGTTCGATCCCACCGATACCTTCCCGTGGCTGGCGCCCATCCTCTCCTTCACGTATGTGAGGAACACGGGTGTGGCCTTCGGCCTTATGCAGGGTCTGGGACGCGCATATGCGCTGCTGCCCCTAGCCGTGGTCGTCGCGGTCTTTTTCTTCCGTCGCTCACTCCCCGCCGGTGATCTGTGGGTCCACCTCTCGCTTGGGCTCGTCGTTGGCGGCGCCGTGGGCAATGTGGTCGACCGGCTTGTTCGTGGTTTCGTGGTGGACTTCCTAGACGTCAACTTCTGGCCCTTCAGGAACTGGCCTGTCTTCAACCTCGCCGATTCCGCCGTGGTTGTGGGCGTCGCCATCCTGATGCTGGATACCTTCCTCACCGACTTCGAGGAGAGCCCCAACAATGACTGAATGGCACGTGCTGACCGTCGATGCGAGCGCGCGTCTGGATCAGGTGGTCGCCGCCAAGTGGGGGGACCTGGACCGCGAGCGCATTCGTCAATTGGTCGTCTCTGAGCATATCCAGGTGAACGGCCAGCCCGCTCTCAGCGTGGGCCAACGCCTTCAGCCTGGTGATGAGGTGCGCGTCGCCTACACCGCTCCGGTGACGGCACCTGCCTCCGCGCCGCTGCCTGGTCCGCGCCTGGCCGTGATCCACGAGGACGATGCCATTCTCTTGGTCGAGAAGCCGGCGGGCATCGCCGTGCGCCGTCCGCGGGGATCGGCACAGGCCCAACGCCTTCCGACCGTGCCCCAACTGCTCGCCCAACTCCGGCCCGATCTGGCCAATGTGGGCAGCGTGGGCCGATCCGGTGTGGTGACCACGGTGGATGAGGACGCGTCAGGGCTGGTGCTGGCGGGCAAGACCGAGGAGGCCTACCGCAGACTGAGGCATCTGGTGAAGCGTCGCCACGTCGTCGAGGCCTATACCGCGCTCGTGGAGGGCCGGCTTCGATCCGAATACACCATCGACGAGCCCATCGGCAACTACAAGCACACGCGCCGCAGGCTGGCGGTGGCCCGTGAGGGTCGGCCTGCCCAGACCTATGTCCGTCCCCAGCAACACTACAAGTACAATAACAAGGATTACACGCTCGTCTACGTGCGGCCGGAGACCTCGCGGATGCACCAGATCAGGGTGCATCTCTCCTGGTTCGGCTTCCCCATCGTGGGCGACCGCGTGTACGGGGCTCGACGGCAGGAGCTGCTGGCCGACCGGCTCTTCCTTCATCTCAGCGAGACAACGCTCAGGCATCCCGTGACCGACATGGAGATGAAGGTCGACTCTGCGCTACCGCAGGAGCTGCTCTCTGTGCTGCAGTACATGCGTCGCCCCAGATAGCGACAGCGTCCCGACCCTGCTGTCCCTTTGAACCCGATAGAAAAGACAAGGAGTTGTCATGCGTGAACTGAACGTTGCCGTGGTGCAGATGTCGCCCCAGCTGAGCAAGATGGAGGACAACGTTGGCGCGATGTCCCAGTTCGTCACCCGGATCGCCACCGAACAGCCCGTGGACGTGATCGTCTTCCCTGAGCTCTCGGTGACCGGCTATGAAGGTGGCGGGCGCTTTGCCCAGATGGCTCAGCGGGTGCCCGGTGCGGTGACCAACATCCTCGGTCAGCGGGCCAGCGAGTTCGGCGTCTACATCCTGATCGGCATGGCAATCAAAGAGGACGTCGAGACGGTGCTGTACAACGGCGCCGTGCTGATCGCGCCCGATGGCGAGGTAGCCGGCCAGTACCGCAAGGTGCACCTGCCCGCGGAGGAGCGGCTGGTCTTCCGCCCCGGTTACCAGATCAAGCCTTTCGAGACCGAGATCGGTACGTTGGGCGTGATGGTGGGCTGGGACCTGGCGTTCCCCGAGGTCGCGCGGAGTCTGATGCTCAGCGGGGCCGAGATCATCCTGTTACCGGCGGCCTGGCAGACCAAGGATGCCGATATGTGGCGCACGCTGCTGGTCGCGCGTGCGTACGAGAATGACATCTTCATCGCCGCCGCCAACCGCGTTGGCGAGGAACCATCCTACGACTTCGCGGGTCAGAGCGCCGTGCTCTCGCCCGGTGGGTCGGTGACCGCCGCGCTGGAGGAGCCCGAGGAGGGCTACGTTGTGGTGCGGATGGACCTGGACGAGGTCCGCCACCGGCGTGAGGAGTCGCAGGTCATGCTGGCGCGCCAGCCGGCCGCCTACCGCTCCATCGTGCGCAAGTATTGATCGGACGCAGCTAGACACAGAGAGAGCCGCCTGCGGAAGCAGGCGGCTCTCTTCTTGTTCTACATCCGCTCGCACCGGACTAATGTCCGGTGCGGGTTGTTGTGGCCGGTGTCATACCGAGCCTCTCCTCAGCGAATGACGGCCCTACCTACAGGTCCTTCTGATAGAGCCTGTACGTCCGGTAGCGCTTCGCGCCCATGTTCCGCGCCGTGGCGCGCATCATATCGTTCGATTCCAGGATCCACGAGTACTCGATGTCCGTGTACTTCGGCACACATCGGGCCATCGTCTCTACGATCATCACCGCGTGCAGACCCCGTCCACGGTACTCCTCGACCACGCCCCCGGCAAAGGCGCGGATTGTGGTGACGACCTTGCGGACCTTCCAATAGTAGAACATCTTGGCCAGGGACCACCAGTCGGGCACCCCGGGCCGTGGGTAGGCCAGGTGCAGGGCCTGGTTCACGTCGGGCAGGGGCAGGCCGGCAGCTACGGGACGCCCATCCTTGAACATGAAGAAGACGGTGGCGGGATCGATGATGGGCTTCAACGCTTTGGCTTCGTTCTCCAGCTCTTTGTCGGTGAAAGGAACGAAGCCCCAGTTCTTGGACCAAGCCTGGTTGTAAACTTGCTTGAAGTACTCCGCGTCGGTGTCGAAGTCACGCATGTTCACGGGCCGGATCGTGACGCCGGAGCGTTCTCGGGCGCGCTCGGCGACCCGACGCATCTTGGGGTTGATGCCCGTCCCGTCGGGCTGCACGTGGCGGGTGCTGGCCAGGTAGGCCAGCAGGTCCTGGGCCTTGGCGTAGCCCGCACCCTCGATGTAGGGGACGTAATACTTCGGGTTATAGGTCATCATCGCGACCGGCGGTCCGTTCCAGCCGTCCACGAGTAGACCGCACTCCTCGTTTTGGGAGAAGTTGGCGGGCCCGCGGGCGGCGTTGAAGCCGTCCTCGCGCAGCGCCGCCTCAGCGGTCCGCAGCAGCGCGCGTGCCGCCTCTTCGTCCTGGAGAACCTCGAACAGGCCGAAGAAGCCGACCTTGTCATTCCAGATCTCGTTGTGCCTGAAGTTCTCAATCGCGGCGATGGTGCCGACGATCTGGCCATCGCGCCGCGCCGTGAAATACTGGACCTTGGCGTGCTCGTGGAAGGGGTGCTTGGATCGATCGACGAAGTCTTCACGCTCCGAGATCAGCGGCGGGACCCAGTAGGGATCGCCATTGTAGACCTGCCAAGGGAACCGGACGAACTCCTTGAGCTCGGCCTTGGTCTCGGCAGGGACGACGGTCAACTTGCCTGAAGGCACTGTGGCCACGATGAGACCTCCTGCTGGTGGGCCGCCCTGGGGCACGGCGGCGCCATAGATGATGCGGGGATTATACTCACGGGGTAAAGAGGAGCAATCCGGCCTAATGCCCACAGGCTGCAGCACAGGACAGAACAGACTGGCGGGCTGCGGTGTGCCTCGAGCATCCAGGGGACGTCCTCTTTCGCGTGCTTGCGCAGGACTGCTGTCCTGCGCAAGCACGCCAGCGGATCACACTACTCGGTCCCCCGCATCACCACTGGCAGGAAGACCGACCTGTTCACCGTCATCGGGCGGCTCATAGGCCCATATGCCTGGTCGCCGACGGTGACGATGGCTGTCGCGACCACGGTTCGTCCCCTCAAGTGCGGCGGCAGCCAATGAAAGAGCACAGATGCTGTGGCGGACCCGGGTATCTCCAGCGGCTTCGGGCCCAGCTCACCCACAAGCACCCCGTGGTCATCGCGCAGAACGACGCGCACCTGCGCCGAGACGGGCGACGTTCGGTAGTTCTCGAAGCCGACCTCGACGGTCATCGGGCGCCCCGCGGTCACCGTCTCGGGCACCACCAGAGGCCACACGCGGCCATCGACGACGCCGAAGCGGACCGCACCCCCACCGACGGTGACGCCGTCCTGCCAGACAGTCAGCACTAGCTGGTAGGGTCCAGCCTCCGTTGGCGCCGGCAATGTCTGGCTGTACGGCACACGTGCCCCTGCCTGGACGCCGAAGTTCGCCGGGATCACGCCGATGGTGGTCCCCAGTGATCCCTTCAGCGCTAGCGTGGCGGTGAGAGAGACCGGGGCGTCCGACAGGTTGGTCACGATGGCGCGCACGGTGACTGGATCACCCGGATGCACCACCTCGCGGTCGACAGCGACGTCGCTCACTGCGAGGTCCGATGGTGTCTCGTAGGTCACCTCGACGGCGACCTGGCTGTGGTAGACTGTCTCCCCGGTGGCGGGGTCGTGCTGGATGGGGTAGACGGTGAAGAGCAGGTCGTCGCCGATGCGCTGCCACGCGACCAGCTCGGTGGGGTAGAGACCGGTCAGCGTCGTCGTCGATGTGAACGCGGTGCCGCCCTCTGTGAAGGGGCGCATCTCAGCCGTGGGCACGTTGTAGGGCCCCACCACCTGGGAGATGATGCCGGTGACGTCGACGCCGCTGACCGTCCCGCTCACGGGAAGCGTCAGCGTGAACGCCCTGAGATACGGGAGCACGGGGGATCCATCGGAGACAGCCATGCTGCCGCCGGCGATCGGCAGCAGATGGTAGTCCGCCCCGCCGACGGACCGTGTCACCACGTCATAGCCGGCCATGTTCACGACGAAGCCGCGCGTGTAGGTGCCTGTCGTCGCCAGTGGTGAGACAGACGAGATCTGCACACTGTACCCGGCGGGCCGGTCGGATTCTAGCTGCGGCGCGACACTGGCGCCGGCAGCACTGGGCGTCGGGTAGGTCAGGAACGCCCACGGCACGCCGTAGACCTGGTACTCCGAGACCGTCTTGCGGTCGGCGGCGTCGCTGACGTAGCCGAAGGTGTACGCCCGCTTCGCGCGCGCCAGCGCGTAGCCGATGGTCATCGAGTTCGATCCAACCGGTGAGAGCAGCTCGTCGAAGAAGTGCTGGGTGAGCAGCTCCCCACATTCGGTGCTGTGGAGGAAGTCCATCGTGCCGTAGCTGTAGCCGGTGGCGCCGATGTAGGCTCGGCCTCCCTCGCGGATCACGTCGAAGACCATGTTGTGATCGGCACCGCCGTCAAGGTCGATGTCGGGCACCGGCAAGCCCCCGTGACAGCCCATGATCACCGTGACCGGGTGATCGTCGTCGAACCGCTCGTAGTTGCATCCCGAGCTGCACGTCCGGTTGGGCGTGAAGTTGTCGCCGGGGATCGTGGCGTGGTCGTGCCCGTTGTGGCCGCCGATGTAGAAGAGATCCGTCCCGCCGGGGTCGTTGGCTGCGTCCACGAAGGCCGCGTTCCACGTGGGTTCAGCGGCGGTTGTCAGCGTGATCAGGTCCAGGGTGCGGATCTCGGTGTTGGGCACCTCGTCGTTGCGCACCTCGAAGCCCCAGTCCCTGAACAGCTCGGCCACGTCGGCTATGTCCTCGACGCCGCCGTGGCTGGGGTCGTGCGGCTCGTAACCCACCTCCCATCCGCTAACGCTGGCCATCACCGCGCCGCCGCGCTGCCCGTTGTCGGGATCGACACCCGCCATCAGTAGACCGAGCATATCGCCTGCGGTCTCGCCCAGGAGCCGGCCGACGGCCGCCTCCAGGTTGCCCTCGGACCAGTCCGTCCCCCACACGTCGCCGTAGGGGTTGTCGGTGAAGAAGTAGTCCAGGTCCGTCGCGTAGACCGCTGGGTTCAGCGAGCTGGTCTTGGACCAGCCCGCCTCATCGTCCTTGGGGTCATCGTAGCGCCAGAATGGGACGACATCATCATCACCCACGATGAGCAGGTAGGTGGGCCAGGCGATCGGGATGAAGCCCATCACCGTCTCCATCCCATCCTCCTGCCAGTCCTCCAGCAGGCCGTCGATGGCGCGCGCCACCTCGTTAGCCGTGGACTCGGAGCTGTAGTCGATGCTGGTGTTGTCCCAGTTCCTAGCCTGCGGGCTGTAGGCGTCGACGTAGGTGATGGCTGAGAGGGGCGAGTGGCTCGCCGGGGTGCCCTGCGCCTCTGTGTAGAGCTGGTTCAGCAGGCCGGTGACCTCGGCCTCGGTGTGCTTCGCGTAGAGCAATGTGCGATTGGTGAGGATCAGCGCGCCCACGTCCCCTTCGCCCAGCAGCTGGATCTCTGCGGTGTCCGCGGGGTCGCGGATGGGCCGATAGTCCTTCTCCATCAGGCCCGAGGCGGTGATCTGCTGGGGGGACAGCCAGTGCGGGATCTCGAACCGGAAGACGACGCGACGCCGCCAGATGCCGGGTCGCACGGGGCTGAGATCAACCGCGTCGGCCCTGTAGGCGCCGCCCCCCATCGTGGACCACGGGAGAGCTGTGCCGGTCAGTTCGCCCATGTCGTCACGGGCGAAGACGTGCGCCGGTGGGCCGAAGAGATTGCCCGGTACTGACACCGTGACGGAGATGTCCTGCGTCAGGCTGGCATCCCAGCTTACCACCTCGGCCACGATCTCGATCTTGGTCTTGTCTGCCGGCCCGTCTGCGTCGCCGATGAACTTGTTGACCATCACGTCGGGCAGGGCGTCGTCGATGGAGAGAGTCAGCGCCGCCGGACTGGCGGAGAACTCCGACGTGTTGCCGTCCCCGTCGATGGCCAACAGTGTCACCCCGAGTTCGGTGGGCGTCCCACTCCAGGAGAACCCGCCCGTGGCGGTTGCGGTGCCGCTGTCCTCGTAGATCCGGCCCTCGCCGTCGGCGTCGGAGTAGACGCGAACCTTGCAGTTGGGACAGGTCTCTGCCACGACGTTAGTGGGCCCGAAGGCCGTCATCACCGACGTGATCACCGGCGGGACGAGCTCCAGGTTCCCGCCGTTCGTATTGTCGATGCCCAGGAGGTCGTTGCTGAAGATGCTGCTGCGCCCGACCGTGTTGCGGATCGTGGTGTCGCCCTCGACGCACACGCCACAGCCCTGGTTCCAGCCGATGTGGTTGGTGCAGTCCTCTGCTACGTCGGTGCCGACGCGATTGTCCACGGATCCGTCGCTGATCCAGACGCCGGACCCGGCGTTGGGCAGCGCCAGCGACCCCGCCAGGTCGGTGCCGATACGGTTGTTGCACAGCAGGTTGTCGTCGGCGTCGAAGATGCCCACGCCGCCATAGAGCGTGTACTCCCCGCCGAACCCGTTTCCGCTGATCCAATTGGTCCCGATGGGCGTGCCGATCTGGTTGTCGTGCGCGCCCGATGCCAGCACCACGCCAAAGCGGCAGTTGGAGACACGTGTGCTCCCCGTTGCGGCCACGCCGATGCGATTGCTGATGAGTAGGTTGCCTGTTGCCGTCGCTCCCACGATGCGCACGCCGTCTTGTGTGTTCCCGCTGATAGTATTCGCCGCGCCGACCGTGTTGCCGGGCGCGGCATCGATCACCACACCGTTCGGCTGGATGCCCAGCGACGAGGTGCCTGTGGCGTCGATGCCGATGCGGTTGGCCATCAGCTCGTTGCCGCGGGTCGTCGGACCCGCGATCAGCACGCCACCCTCTGCGTTGGCGCTGATCAAGTTGCTGTAGCCGCTGGTCACGGCGCCGACGGTGTTGGTCATCGCGCCCGCGGTCACCCGCACGCCGAAGCCTGCGTTGGATGCCGCGGCATCGCCCGCAAGCGTCACACCGATGTGGTTATTGGCCACGGCGTTGTCAGATGCCCCACTGGTGATCTCGACCCCGTCGCCGCCGTTCCAGGCGATCAGATTGGGCACCGCGTCGCCGGTCACGCCGATCTCGCTACGTGATGCCATACCACCGATGCGCACGCCGTCGTCGGTGTTGCTGACCACCTGGCTGCACGTCAAGCTGTTGCCGTGCGCGGTGGGGGAGTGGATCAGCAGGCCGTGAATCCCCGCGTTGGTCAAGACCAGGCCGCGAAGTGATTTCTTCGTGCCGGTGATCTCGATGGCATGGGCCACGGCAGACGCGTCGATCACGAAGGGGCTCTCGCAGGCACCCGTCACCAGCGTCGTCGCGTCGATGGTCAGACCGTCGCTCTGGCCCAGGACCGGCAGCGCTCCACTGAGCTGCAACGTCCACTGCCCCGTGCCGGCATCGTAGCCTGGATCGCCGGTGGGGATGTTGAACGCAATGGTGTCGTCACCTGGCTGAGCCTGCGCAGCGAGGATCGCGCCGCGCAGCGAGCACGCCGAGAGCGTGCAGATTGAGCCATCGCCAGTGTGGTTGACGGTGAAGACAGCTACCGGGGCCAGTGCCCCGGCAGGCGTCCCCACGCTCCACACCGGACTGCCTGGTACGAGCAGGCCCGCGAGCAGAAGCGGCACGACGAGCAGGATCCAACGGCGATTGAGGGACCAGCGCGGCCTCGTGATCTCTGGGCGGGCACCACGATGGGCGCCGAGGGCGGTCTGCATTGCGCTCTCCTTTCGCTTCCGAACCGACGGTGACGACAGCGACTGGGCGACTGCGAGCGATGCTGAGGTGATAGGGGCACGAACCAGTGTACGCCCGGGGCCATTTCCGGGCAAGTTGTGGTTGATTGCCATCGAGAAAGGTGGATCGCCAGAGCCCTAGTCACCATATGTGGCGGGGTTGCCTTGGTGTGAGCGGCCGATCTACCAGCATAGGCGTTGACCGGACCCATGGGGCTCCGTAGGCAGCCACGAGATCCAAGAACGGCACGGTGGCGCGCTCCTGCCCACGTCCGGAAGCCCCATTGATGGGGCGCCGGCCTGTAGCATCGGGACTTCGTCCCGGTGCGGCCCGCGACGAGCGAGCCCACCTCTTATCCCACTCCAATACAGCGCTAACGCGGCTCCAATGCGCGGGCGCTACACTGAGAGTGCGACTGCTGCGCATCAGGCACTGGGCGATCTGTGCCTGCGACTATCGAGCGGTCACCAGGAGGAAACATATGGAACACAACCGATACACAGAGAAGACACAACAGGCACTGCTGCGATCGCAGCGCATCGCGTCCGAGCGTGGTCATCCGCAGATCGATCCCGAGCACCTGCTTCTGGCGTTGCTGGAGCAGAGCGATGGTGTCGTGCCTCGCACCATCCTGGCGCTGGGCACTGACCCGCAGCGTCTGCGGCTGGACCTCGAGCAGACGCTCAGCCGCAGGCCCCAGGCCCATGGATCGATGGCACAGATCGACCTGTCGCCGGCGGTGGCGCGTATCCTGCAGGCGGCCGAGCGCGAGGCGTCATCGCTCAGCGATGAGTATGTCAGCACCGAGCACGTGCTGTTGGCGATGGCAGACTCCAGCGCCGGCGAGATCGCACGCTTCCTCGCCGCCCAGGGCGTGAACCGTGAGGCCGTGCTGCGGGCGCTGACCTCCATCCGCGGCACGCAACGCGTCACGTCGCCTTCTCCAGAGGACACCTACAACGTGCTCGAGAAATACGGGCGAAACCTCACGCAGCTCGCGCACCAGTCGAAGCTTGACCCCGTGATCGGCCGCGATGAGGAAGTGCGGCGCGTGATGCAGATCCTCTCACGGCGCACCAAGAACAACCCGGTTCTCGTGGGCGAGGCCGGCGTGGGCAAGACTGCCATCGCCGAGGGACTGGCCCAGCGCATCGTGCGGGGCGACGTGCCCGAGGGGCTCAAGGAGAAGGAGATCTTCCAGCTTGATATGGGCGCGCTCATCGCCGGCGCCAAGTACCGCGGCGAGTTCGAGGAACGGCTCAAGGCTGTGCTGAACGAGATCGCCGGCTCCGAGGGCAAGATGATCCTCTTCATTGATGAGCTGCACACCGTGGTGGGCGCCGGCAAGGCTGAGGGCGCGATGGATGCAGGCAATCTGCTCAAGCCGATGCTGGCACGCGGTGAGCTCCATATGATCGGCGCGACCACGCTGGACGAGTACCGCCAGTACATCGAGAAGGACGCCGCGCTGGAGCGCCGCTTTCAGCCCATCTTCGTGGATGAGCCCGACGTTGCCGACACCATCAGCATCCTGCGCGGTATCAAGGAGCGCTACGACACGCATCACGGCGTGCGCATCCAGGACGGCGCGCTGATCTCGGCGGCGATGCTGGCCGACCGCTACATCACCGACCGCAACATGCCTGACAAGGCGATCGACCTGGTGGACGAGGCTGCCGCCAGGCTGCGGCTGGAGATCGACTCCAAGCCCACCGACCTGGATCAGCTTGACCGGCGCATCGTTCAGCTTGAGATCGAGCGCGCGGCACTGGCCAAAGAGCGCGACAAGGCCAGCCGGCAGCGTCTCGAGGACCTCGAGAGGGAGATGGCGGACCTCAAGGAGCAGAGTCGCGGTCTGACCGCTCAGTGGCAGCAGGAGAAGACCCAGATCGAACGCATTCAGGCCGTGCAAAGAGAGATCGAGGAGCTCCAGGTGCAGGTGGACCGGGCCGAGCGCGCGCAGGACTACAAAGAGGCTGGACGTCTTCGCTATGGACGGACAGCCGAGCTACAGGGCGAGCTGTCCGAGGCCGAGGAGGCTTTCCAGACTGTGCGGGGTGACCACCCGATGCTCAACTACGAGGTGGGTCCCGAGGAGATCGCGCGCGTCGTCTCGGCGTGGACGGGGATTCCCGTCTCGCGCCTGATGGAGGGTGAGCGCGCCAAGCTGATGCGGATGGAAGAGGAACTCCACAAGCGCGTCGTCGGGCAGGATGAGGCCGTGGTCGCGGTCTCCAACGCCGTGCGGCGGTCGCGCGCCGGTCTGCAGGACCCCAACCGGCCCATCGGCACCTTCATCTTCCTGGGGCCGACGGGTGTGGGGAAGACCGAGCTGGCCCGAGCCTTGGCGGCCTTTCTCTTCGACACAGAGGAGGCAATGGTGCGCATTGACATGAGCGAGTACCAGGAGAAGCACACGGTCTCGCGACTCATCGGCGCGCCTCCCGGCTACGTCGGCTACGACGAAGGCGGCCAGCTGACCGAGGCCGTGCGACGGCGTCCCTACAGCGTCCTGCTTCTGGACGAGATCGAGAAGGCCCACAGCGAGGTCTTCAATGTGCTGCTCCAGCTACTGGACGAGGGCCGCATGACCGATGGCCACGGACGAACCGTGGATTTCACCAACACCATCGTCATCATGACCAGCAACGTCGGCAGCCGCTGGATCAAGGAGCGCGGTGCCGAGGCCGCCCGTGACGACGTGATGCGCGAACTGGACCTGACCTTCCGGCCGGAGTTTCTCAACCGGGTCGACGAGGTGATCCTGTTCGGCAGCCTGAGTCGCGAGGACCTCAAGGCCATCGTGGACATCCAGGTGGGCAACCTGGACCGGCTCCTGGCCGAGCAGCAGATGTCGCTGGAGCTCTCCGAGGCGGCCAAAGTCTTCCTTGCCGACGAGGGCTACGATCCGGCCTATGGCGCACGCCCGCTCAAGCGAGCCATCCAGCGCCATCTCCAGGACCCGCTCTCGTTGGCAGTCCTCGAGGGCCGCTTCGGTCCGGGCTCGACGGTCCACGTCGACATTGCGGCTGGGGGCCTGGTCTTCACCGAGTAGCTCTCCGGCTCAAAGCCCTTCCTCATACTCCCCTGGGCTTTGAGCCGTCCTCCCCAGCGTCAGCGTGGCCCAAAGCCCTGGAGAGCAGGAAAAGGGCTTCGGGCCGGTCCCCGATTGACCAATCCCTGCCGATACGCTACGCTACGCGCACAAGGAGCCGGCATGGACTACCGCAGGTTGGGCACCACTGGACTCGAGGTCTCGGCCATCGGCATGGGCTGCGTGCAGATCGCCTCGTCGCGCACCGAGGTCGCCGTCGAGATCGTGCGACGCGCCCTGGACCTGGGCGTCACCTACTTCGACGTGGCGCGCGTCTACGGCGACGCGGAGGTCAAGCTGGGCTTTGCCCTGGACGGTCAACGCGACGATGTCGTCATCTCCACCAAGACCGGCGCCAAGACTCGCGACGACGCCTGGCGCGAGATCAACGAATCGCTGGAACGGCTGCAGACCGACCACGTGGACAACCTCCACTTGCACTCGCTGGGCTCCGCCGCGGACATCCATCAGCGACTGGGGTCGGGCGGTGCGCTGGAGGCCTTCCTCGAGGCGCGTGATCAGGGGCTCACGCATCACATTGGCTGTACCAGCCATCGCAGTGACGTGCTGATCGAGGCCCTCGAGCGCTTCGAGTTCGAGGTGATCCTGATCCCGATGAACATCGTCGAGCGTGAGCCCCTGGACAGACTGATCCCCCTCTGTCACGAGCGAGGCATCGGGGTGACGATTATGAAGCCTCTGGCGACGGGCCTGCTGCCGGCGTCGCTGGCACTCAAGTGGCTGCTCAACCAGCCTATCGCATCGGCTGTGCCCGGCATCACGACGCTGGCCGAGCTGGAGGAGGATGCGGCCGTCGGCCGGCAGCCGATATCGCTGTCCGGATCCGAGGTCCAACGGGTCGCGACCGTCAGGAAGGAGCTGGAGCACGTGCGCTGCCGTATCTGCGGCGACTGCACACCGTGCCCGCAAGACATACCGGTGCCATTCTTGCTGGGCACCGACGTGACCTATGATCACTATCGCACGATGGGCGCAGAGGCATTCCGGGCCTTCGCCTGGAGCCCGGACCGGGTTGCCCGTGAGCTTGAGCGTCGCCCCAAGATCATCGAGCGGATTGCGTCGTGTACCCGCTGCGGGGCCTGTGAGGAACGCTGCCCACACGCCCTGCCGATCATGGATATGCTCGCCGGCATGCTCCCCGGGATGCGCGATATGGTGCGCATCTTCCAGGACCTGGTCGACCGCGGGACGGCGCCTGTTAGCACACGCCTACGCGAGCACATCAGGCAGGGAGTTTGACGTGGGTCAGAGTCCCGATACAGCAGCGTCTCTGTCGACTCTTCGCGTTCGTGATCCGTTCGTCTTGGCCGATGCGGCGAGCCAGACATACTACCTCTGCGCCTCGCTCGGGCCGACCGGCGATAGATCGCGGCCCGGCGTCGGCGTCTATACGAGCAGAGACCTACAGGTCTGGCGGGGGCCAAGTCGGATCCTCGAGATAGATGAGGACTTCTGGGCGCAGGGCAGGATATGGGCACCGGAGATGCATCTCTACCTTGGGAAGGTCTACCTGTTCCTTACCTGCAACTCCGATGTCCCACTGCCCGGATCCGATCTTTCACCCGATGGGTGGCCGCCGCGTGTGAAGCGCGGCACGCAAGTGCTGGTGGCGGACTCCCCACTGGGACCCTTCCGGGCCTTCCACAACCGTGCTCACACCCCAGCAGATCAGATGGCGCTGGACGGGACGCTGTGGGTTGAGGATGACGTTCCCTATATGGTGTACTGTCACGAGTGGGTTGAGATTGCGGATGGCACCGTCGACCTAGTGCGCCTCGAGGACGATCTCTCGGATGTTGTGGGCGATCCGGTCACCCTGTTCAAGGGCAGTGACGCACTCTGGGCCCATCCAGGTCGCGACCGCTACATCACGGATGGACCTTACCTGTACCGGACGGTCCGTGGGCGGTTGCTGATGCTCTGGTCCACGTTCGGACGGCATGGCTATGCGACCTTGATCGCCGCGTCGGAGTCAGGCAGTATCTATGGCCCGTGGCACCAACTGCCCACGCCTCTCTTCGCCGAGGATGGTGGGCACGCCATGGTGTTCCACACCTTCGACGGTACGCCGATGCTAGCGCTGCACCACCCCAACCAGAGCCCCTATGAGCGGGCACTGCTCTTCGAACTGGTGGAGACCGTTGACGCGTCCGGTGAGACGCTGAGCATCGTCTGTCAGTCCCCCGCGAGCCTCGGGTCGGCCTGACTGCAGATCCCTTGAGACTGAGGCACCGGCTGCTTCGCAGTTCGCTCTGAGCTTCCAGGCATAGATGCGTACGGCCAAGAAGGGGTACCAGCAATGGCGAACACGACACTGGCACCTGTGAACGGATCAGGGGCACGAGTTGCTCTAGCGCTCGACGCGGTCTACGCCCGTGCACTGGCCCGCGACACCGCCAAACCCCGCATCCGGCTGGATGTCGCGGTCGACCGCTTCGTCCTCTTCTCGGATCTGCACCGGGGCGCTCGCAACGGTGCAGATGACTTCCGCCGGACCGAGCGCGCGTTCAACGCGGCCCTGGCCTACTATCATCGCCTGGGCTACACGCTGGTCATGCTGGGGGATGTGGAGGAGCTGTGGGAGGAGCGTTCCGCCCGGATTCTGGCGTCGTACCGGCGGAGCTACGAGCTCGAAGCTGCCTTCCATCACGATGGGCGCTACCTGCGCATCTGGGGGAACCATGACGACGCGTGGCAGTTCCCGGACCGGGTGCGGGCCCGGCTCCAGCCCGTGCTTGGTGGCGCTGAGCTCATGGTGCCCGAGAGCCTGTTGGTGGACGTCGTGAGGGACGGGGAGCCGATGGGATCGCTCTTCCTGATTCACGGGCATCAGGGGGATCAGCTCAGCGATCGCTGGTCGCGGCTGTCGCGGTTCCTGGTGCGCTTCCTCTGGCGGCCACTCCAGCGGCTGACGGGGATCTCACCCAACACCCCCGCCGAAAGCTGGGACCTGAGCCACGCCCTGAACCGGTCGATCTACGCGTGGGCGTCGCGGCATCCCAACCTTGTCTTGATCGCGGGACATACGCACCGCCCCGTCTTCCGCTCGCGATCACACGCGGCCCAGATCGCTGCTGACCTGGCCAAGCTCGAAGGGGAGGCTGACGTGCCGCCGACGCGCGCGCAGCTCCAGGCACAGGCAACACTTCGCGCGCAACTGGCGTGGATTCGGGCGGATGAGCGCAAGGGCTCGGTAGACGTGCGTGACAAGCGGCTTGAGAGGCCGTGCTACTTCAACACAGGGTGCTGCTGCTATGAAGATGGCGACATTACGGGCTTGGAGATCGCCGACGGCCAGATTCGCCTGATTCGCTGGCCCGACGAGGCCGGAGACCCCCTGCCCAACGTCCTCGCCGCCACCGACCTCTGTGACGTCTTCGCAGCCTGCCACTAGACCAACTTCAACACTCCCGACAGCTCCACCGCCGTGTAGACCAGGAAGAGCGCCAGCACCGTGTTGAGCACCTGCTTCACCCGCGGTCGACCCAAGTAAGTACGGATAGCCGCGCCAAACAGTGCCCACGTCGAGGTCGCGACTAAGGCCACCACCGCGAGTGCCAACGCTGATGCGATCAGCGAGACTGGCTGTCCCCCCACGTCGCTCAGGAAGGTCCCGTAGAGCGTCAGCCCATACACGATCGCCTTCGGGTTGAGCAGCTGTAGCAGCGCACCCTGGGGTATCCCCAGGAGAGGCTGATCTCCCTCCTTGAAGGTGTAGCTCGCTTTGAGCGTATGGATCGCGAGCCACAGGATGTACACGGCGCCCGCCACCCGCAGGATGCCCTGGAACGCCGGTAGCGCGCTGAGGAGCGCCGACGAGACCCATCCACACAGCAGCATCACCCCGAAGAAGCCGACAGAGATACCCACCAAGTACCTGATGGTCTTCCTGTATCCATACAAGATGCCCATCGAGGCGCTAG
>Ga0180429_10002325_pt1 | contig 15754 bp, 10 predicted proteins | sample SS_ome_FD_132428 | JGI IMG/M metagenome (GOLD analysis project Ga0180429, IMG submission 132428) | Hypersaline lake sediment archaeal communities from the Salton Sea, California, USA - SS_1_S_1 metaG | ecosystem: Environmental > Aquatic > Non-marine Saline and Alkaline > Hypersaline > Sediment ...
CGTCGCCCGCCTCTTCGACGCGGTGCCCGTCCCATAGGATCGGCGTCATGAGCGAGAACGGACGCATTCCTCCCGAAATTCTGCGCAAGGTTCGGCGCATCGAGCTGTCCACGCGAAATCTCGTGCAGGACCTCTTCGGCGGCGAATACCACTCGGTCTTCAAGGGCATGGGCATGGAGTTCGACGAGGTGCGCGAGTACGCGCCGGGCGACGAGGTGCGCAGCATCGACTGGAACGTCACCGCCCGCATGGGCCGCCCCTTCGTCAAGCGATTCCGCGAGGAGCGCGAGCTGACCGTCATCCTGGCCGTGGACGCCAGCGCCAGCGGGCTCTTCGGCAGCGGCGAACGCATGAAGAGCGAGATCATCGCCGAGGTGGCCAGCGTTCTGGCCTTCAGTGCCATCCGCAACCAGGACAAGGTGGGCTGCCTCATCTTCACCGATCGCGTGGAGAAGTTCATCCCGCCCGCCTCCGGCCGCCGCCACGTGCTGCGCATCATCCGCGAGCTGCTCTATTTCAAGCCCGAGGGCCAGGAAACGGACATCGGCCGCGCCCTGGAAACTCTTTCGCGCCTCCAGAAACGCAAGGCCGTGGTCTTCCTGGTCAGCGACTTCATGGACGAGGGCTACGAGACTCCCCTTCGCCTCGCCGCGCGCCGCCACGATCTGATCGCCCTCAGCATCCACGACCCCCTCGAAGAGCGCCTGCCCGATGTCGGGCTGCTGCACCTGCGCGACTCGGAAACCGGCGAGGACCACTGGATCGACACCCGCAGCGAAAACCTTCGACGAAGTTTCGGCGCGGAGGCCGTCCTGCGGCGGCTCAAGCTCGAGAAGCTGCTGGCCCGCAACGCCGTGGATCAGATCGCCCTGGACGTTTCGGAAGATTACGTGCGTCCGCTGACCCTCTTCTTCAAGCGCCGGATGAAGCGGATGGCCCGCGGCTTCCGACGGATGGCCCCGCTGTTTCTGGCGGGACTGCTGCTGGCGCCGGCCGCCGAAGGCCAGCTTCCCCCGGCCGGCGGCCCACAGCCCACGGCGGGCAGCCAGCAGCCGCAGATTCCCGTCATCCCGCGCGGCGAGATCGCGAAATTGGATGAACCCGGCGCCGCCGAGCTCACCGCCGCCGGAAGGCCGCGGCGCCAGAGCGAAAGCGACGGCCACCTCAGCGTGGAGAGCTTCCTCGCGCGCGATCTTCAGACTCTCGGCGACATGAACGAGCTCGCCTGGAATCTCGTCCTCCCCGAAGGGCACGAGTTCCTGGAGGCCCGCTGGGATCTCGGCGAACCCGGCCGTCTGGTTCCCTGGATGGACCCCGAGGCGATGGACGAACTGCTCCTCGCAGGCCTCAGCGCCAAATCGCCCGACTCGCTGGGACTGGCCGACTTCATCACGCGCGAGCTGGCCGGCGACACGCTTCAATTTCGCCTTCCCTTCACCACCCTCGCGCCGGACACCTTCCTGATTCCCGGGCAATCCTTCCTTTATAGGGCTCCCGGCGAGGGCGATCCGCGGGTCCTGACCACCGCGCCTATGGAACTGGCCTGCCTCTCCGTGCTGGCCGCCGCTCCCGACAGCGCGGCCCTGCGCGACTGGAAGGCCCCCGGAGAGCTGCGCGGCGACTGGCTGCGTCCCCTGATGAGCTGGGGGCTGCCCGCATTGCTCGTCCTCGGCCTGGCGATCTTCGCCCTTCGCTGGTGGCTCGGCCGGGCGAGACCCGGCTTCGAGGCGCCGCCGGTGCCGGCCGACACCGAGGCCCTGGACGCTCTTCGCCAGCTCGAACGCGACCGGCTTCCCGAGGACGGCGCCTTCCACGCCTACTATCTGCGGCTGTCGGCGATCCTCCGTCGATATCTCGGGCGCCTGGCCGAACTACCCTTCGCCGACTGGACCACCGAGGAGATCGAGGCCGAACTGACCCGCGCCGTGACCGACGGCCAGCTCGCGGGCGAGCTGCTGGACCTCATGCGCCGCGGAGACCTCGTGAAGTTCGCCAAACGTCAACCCAATGTGGCCGAATGCGCCGCCTCGATGGACTTCGCCCGCGACCTGGTCGCCGCAACGCGCGCTCGGGAGGAAACCGAGGAGGGCGCGGCATGATCGAACGCTTCGCCAATCCCGAATGGCTCTGGCTGCTGCTCCTCATTCCCCTGCTCGGCGCCTGGCGCTGGTGGATCCGCGATCGGGCCGAACTGGCGCTCAAGGTCTCCGACACGAGAATCCATCGCGAGCAGTCCGGCCGCGGGCTCGCCCGCCTGCGCCACCTGCCCATCGGACTTCGCCTGGCAGGGCTGATCCTTCTCGTCTTCGCCGTGGCGCGGCCGCAGTTCGGCACGCACACGCGGGAGATCACCAGCGAGGGAGTGGACATCATCCTGGCCCTGGACATTTCCTCGTCCATGGCCGGCGAGGATTTCCGTCCCAACAACCGGCTCGAAGAGGCCAAGGCCCAGGCCGCGCAATTCGTCGTCAAGCGCGAGCAGGACCGCATCGGGCTCGTGGTCTTCGCGCGGCAGGCCTACACGCAGTGTCCCCTCACCCTCGACCACGATCTGCTTCGCGAGTTTCTCGGTGAGGTCGAGATGGGACTGATCGAGGACGGCACGGCGATCGGCAGCGCCATAGCCACGGGCACCAACCGCCTGCGCGAGAGCAAGGCCGAGAGCCGCGTGCTGGTTCTGCTCACCGACGGCGACAACAACGCGGGCAGCGTCGATCCGCAGAGCGCCGCCCGCGCGGCGGCGGCCATGGGCGTGAAGATCTACACCATCGGCATGGGCAAGGACGGCAAGGTGCCCTATCCGGTGAACGATCCTTTCTTCGGCCGGCGCTACCAGTACATGCAGACCAATCTCGACGAAGAGACCCTGCGTCAGGTCGCCAAGGACACGGAGGGGCGCTACTTCCGCGCAGAGAACGCCGAGGCCCTGGCCTCCATCTACGATGAGATCGACAAGCTGGAGAAGACCGAGGTGAGCAGCGTCGAGCGCGTGGACTATCGCGAGGCCGGCACGCTCTTCCTGCTTCCGGCAGTTCTCATTTTGCTCCTCGAGTTCCTGCTCACGCGCACACTGCTCAGGAGGGTTCCTTGAGTTTCGGCGAGTCGCGACTGGTGATCTTCCTTTGGATCGGGCTACCCCTGGTCCTGGCGGGGGCATTCTTCGCCCATCGCAGAGCGCGCGCCGCCCGAGAGCGCCTGATGAGCGTCGCGCTCTTCGCCAGGCTTGCCGAGGGTTTCGATCCGGCCCGCCTGCGCTGGAAGGCGGCGCTCGTCCTGCTGGGACTGGCCTCGGCTCTCTTCGCCCTCCCTCGGCCGCAGATCGGCAGCGAGCTCACCGAGGTGAAACGCCGCGGGCTGGACGTCATCGTGGCGCTGGACACGAGCCGCAGCATGCTCGCCGAGGACCTGCGCCCCAATCGCCTGGACGCGGCCAAGCGGGAAATCCAGGACCTCTTCGGACTGCTGAGAGGCAACAGGCTCGGCCTGGTCAGCTTCGCCGGCGAAAGCTTCGCCAACATGCCCCTGACCCTCGACGCTTCGGCCGCCTCGCTGTTTCTCGACGGCATCCGCGTGAACAGCATTCCCGTCCCGGGCACCAATCTCGAGAAGGCCATTTCCAGGGCCCTGGTCGCCTTCCACAGCGAGGAACGGCGATTCAAGGTCTTGGTGCTGGTCACCGACGGCGAGAGCCACGACGGGGACGCCATCGAGGCGGCGAAAAAAGCCTCGGAGGAGGGCGTGGTGATCTTCACCATCGGCGTGGGCACCCCCGACGGCGGCACGGTGCCCATCCGCGACGAGGACACCGGGGTTCTCAAAGAGAACCTCCGGGATCGCGAGGGACGACCCGTCTTCAGCCGCCTCGATCGGAACACGTTGCAGAAGATCGCCGCGCTGACCGGTGGCGCCTACTACGAATCGAGCGGAGGTTCGCTGGATCTGGAGCACCTGAAGGAGACCATCGCGAACATGGAGACCCGCGAGCTGTCCGGTCGGGAGGCGCGCAAGCCCATCGAACGCTATCCCTGGTTCGCCGCGCTCGCCCTGGCCGCCCTTCTATTGGAAGCGGCCCTGCCGGAACGGCGCGGAAAGGAGGCCGCATGGACCGGAAGAGTCTAGTTCTGATCGTCCTGTTGCCGGCCTTCGCGGCGACCGGGGAGGAAGCTTCCCCCCGCGTGCCCCTGGACGTGGCGCGCGCGAACGCGAAGGGCAACGAAAAGGTAGGCGAGGGACTTTTCGAGGAGGCGGCCGACCTCTACCGGAGCGAGGCCCTGAAGCTGCCCGAGAACGGCATCCTCCAGCGGAATCTGGCCGGCGCCCTCGCCCGAGCCGGTCTCGGCGAGGAGGCTCTCGCTTCCTACAGCCAGGCCCTTCGATTCGCGGAGGGACGCGAGGAGCAGGCCAAGGTATATTACGATCTCGCCAACACCCTGACCCTGGCCGGTCAGTTCGAGCCGGCCATGGAGCAATATACGCGGGCGCTTCTGCTCAATCCCGCCGACATGGACACGAAGCACAATATGGAATTCTTGCAGCGGATGATGCAGGAACAAGAACAGCAACAAGAGCAGCAAGATCAGGATCAAGAACAAGAGCAAGAGCAACAAGACCAACAGCAAGAGCAAGAGCAAGATCAACAGCAACAACAAGACCAGCAGCAAGGGCAAGAACAGCAGCAGGAAGAACAGCAGCAAGATCAACAACAAGAGCAGCAAGCCCCCGAACAGGAACAGCCCATGAGTGAGGAAGATGCGCAGCGACTGTTGGACGCCATGATGGAAGAAGAGCAGGAATTCCAGGAGATGCGGGTTCAGCAGCAGGTCGAGGAAAAGAAGAACGTGGAGAAGGACTGGTAGGCATGAAGTTTCTAAGCGCGATGATCCTGACCCTCGCACTGGCCCTATCGGCCACGGCCGCCGAAGTGAAGGTGTCGGCGGAACTGGACACGCGGCGCGTCGTGCAGGGCGAGTCTTTCACCCTGACCCTGCGCGTGGAAGGACCTCTGCGCGGCATCGGCGCTCCCGAGCTTCCCGAACTCGGCGACTTCTTCCTGGTCGGCACATCCAGCTCGAGCAACTTCTCCTTCATCAACGGACAGACCCGTAACGAGAAGATCTTCCACTACAACCTCATCGCGGACCGGGCCGGCGACTACGTGATCCCGGCCATTCCCGTGACGGTCAAGGGACAGGTCTATGAGACCGATCCCTTCGCCGTGAGGGTGCATCCCGGCGGCGGAGCGGGTGCCTCGGCTCCGGTCGCGGGCGGGCCCAGCGAGGCGCCGGGCGACGCGGCGGCGGCAGGCGACGAGAGCGGCGAGGTCTTCATCCGAAGCTGGACGGACAAGGACAAGATCTACGTGGGCGAGCAGCTCACTCATCACTTCGCGCTCTACCGCGACGCCAAGGTGCGCTTCCGCGGCAATCCGAATTACGAGGCGCCGGAGACCGCCGGCTTCTGGTCCGAGTCGCTGGGCGACGAGATCAGCGGCTTCCGGAAGATAAAGGGCCGGGATTTCGCGGTCACGGAACTCCGCAGCGCGCTATTCGCCCATGAGCCGGGGCGCCAGCAGATCGGCGCGGCCTCCCTCCGGGTTACGCTCTACGATCCCTATCGCGACGATTTCTTCAGCTTCGGTCGCGGCCGCGACAAGATCCTGCGAACCGAGGCCCTCAACGTGGACGTGCTGCCCCTGCCCGAGGCCGGCAAGCCCGCCGACTTCACCAACACCGTCGCGCGGAATCTCGAGCTCAAGGCAGAGCTCGACAAGGGCCCTTATGAAGCGGGACAGCCGGTGACCCTGACCGTCACCTTGAGCGGCTATGGAAATCCCCGGACCTTCGCCATGCCCGAGCTTCGCATCGGCGAGGATTTCCGCGACTACGACTCCGACCTGAAGAGTATGGTCTCCGTGGACGAGAGCCGCATCCACGTACGCAAGGACTTCACCTGGGTCCTGGTGCCCCAGCGGGACGGGCTCCTGGAAATTCCCTCGCTGGAATATCCCTGGTTCGATCCGGTCGAGGCGCGTTATCGCATCGCCCGCAGCGCGGCCCTCTCCCTGAATGTCGCTCCAGCCAGCGCCGAAAGCGCCGATCCGGTCGTCTTCACCGACTTGGCCTCGGGGAAGCTGGAGACCCTGGGCAGGAGCATCCATCACATCAAGACCGATCCGCTGCTGGCCGGAGACGGCAAGCGCTTCCCACGCTCCTCCGCCTTCTGGACGGCCCTCGCCCTGCCCTGGCCGCTGCTGGCCGGCGCCTATTTCTGGCGGAGACGTCGTGACGCCATCGCGACAGACCTGCGCGCTCACCGGGCGCGCGGCGCGGGCAAGGTGGCCCGCCGCCATCTCAAGGAGGCCTCGGCGGCGCTGGCATCCGGCGACTTCGAGTCCTTCTGCGAGGCGCTCGCGCGCGGGCTGCGCGGCTACCTCGCCGATCGTCTCGGGGCCTCGGCCTCCGGGCTCAGCGACGAGGACATCCAAACGCGCCTGGCCGAAGCGGGCCTGGAGGAGAGCCTCCGAATCCAACTCCGCGAGCTTCTCGGGGAGTGCGACTTCGCCCGATTCGCTCCGGGATCGCACGACGAGGACCGCATGCGCGACCTGCTCGCGCGGGCCACGGAGATCATCGCGCGCCTGGACCGCGCCGGCGGAGGACGTCGCGGCCTGCTGGTGGGCGGAGCGCTGATGCTGCTTCTGTTGCTGACGCCTTCGATCGCGCCGGCGGCATCCGGCGACGATGAGAACGCGATGGCGAAGGCCGCCGGACTCTACGAGCAGGGGCAGTTCGCCGAAGCGACGGTCGTATGGGAGGCGCTCGCCGCCGAAGGCCTCGAGGACAGCCGCCTCTGGTACAACCTCGGCAACGCCTACTTCCAACAGGAACGCCTGGGACCGTCCATCCTCGCCTACCGCAGGGCGCTTCGTCTCGCGCCGCGCGACAGGGAGATCCGCGAGAATCTCGACATCGCCCGGGCCCGAAGGAAAGAATCGCTGAACCTGGATAGCGCATCTCTTCCCGGGAAGATCTGGTCCTGGACGCGAAGAAGTTTCTCGCCCGGCGAGATGGCGCTGATGGGCCTGGCCGCTCTCTGGATGGCGACGGTCCTCGCGCTTCTGGGCATCCTGCGCAAGCTGTCATGGCAGCGCCTGCGCGGCGGGCTCGCGATCGTCCTCCTGCTGCTTGTCTTCTTCGGCGTCGGCGCGTGGCGGGCCGAATGGGAGGACTGGAGCGGGCGCGAAGGCGTGCTCATGGCGCCGGTCCTGAAGGCGCAGTCCGGGCCGGCCGAAGACTTCATCACGCTTTTCGAGCTTCACGAGGGTGCGGAGCTGCGCTTGCTCGAGCGGCGAGGCGATTGGATCCGCGTCGGCCTCGGCGCCGAGCTGGAGGGATGGATCCCGCGAGAGGGAGTCGAAAAACTTTAGACGCCCTAGGCAAGATTCGCAGCCCGCCGAGACCTTTTGCCGCGGTGCCTTCCCCGCGCTTCCCGCGGAAAGACACCTCATGAGCGATATCTCTCCCCCCTCTTCCACTCTGGGAAACGCTTTCCCACATCCAGCGAAGCGATTTCTGACACACTCCCAATGGAACACCTGTTGCTGATCTTCCGGATGCTCGGCCATGAGGGCCCTGCACGGGAATCAAGGACGGGATCATGCGAAAAACCATGATAGTTGGGCTGGCGCTCTTGGGGATGGCGACCGTGATGGTCAACGCCGCGGAAGTATTCACCTTCACGCCGGATCCGGAGAACCTGAACGACCTGGATCACCACATGTGGTACAGTTGGGGCTTCGACGTAACGGTGCTGGACGGGCGTTTCATCGAGGAAGTGGAACTGCGCATCGAGAACATCAGCAACTGGGACGACGACGCCAACGTCCTCTACCTCCACCTGCTGAACAATGCGCCGATGGGCGTCAATTCAGGGCACGATGGTCAGGATCCCGTCGATTATTTCGACGGCGCGGGTCCGCTCATCGAGGCCTGGGTGGACGAGAACGGCGCCGGCGCGTCGGAAGACCTGAGCTTCCTGCTCTCGGAACGGGGCCTGATCGACGATGCGCAGAATTTCGTGCTCGACGGGATCCTGGGCATCGGCTTCGATCCGGACTGCCACTACTTCAACGATGGCGTGACTCTCATCGTCACGGCTTCGGGCGAGACGGCCGCGGAGAAATCGAACTGGTCCCAGATCAAGAGCAGTTTCTGACGGCGGGGCGCAGATCGGCCCCAGCTTTCTGATCGCCGGGCGAAGGACCGCCCGGCGATTTTTATCTTCCGCTCATCAGATTGTCGATATGCCCGGCCAGATCCTGGCGCATGCCCGGCAGCCAGAGCAGGGTGGCGCCGTTCTCGTCGATCAGCACGCTGAGCGGCAGACTTTCCTCGAGATTTCCCAGGCCGAAGATCCTCTCCGCTTCGCTCGCGCGGATCGTCCAGGCCCGCTTGTCCGGACGGTGGCCCGCCACGCCGCGAACCTGAATCGGTACCAGGCGCAGACCCTCCGGCAGGCCGAGAGCCTCCCCATGCCGGATGCTCGGCTCGTGCTTCGCCAAGCCCAAGACGAGCAGCTTCGCCTCTCCCCTCCCGAAACGGCGCAGCGCGCGGCTTTCGCCCCGGCGTTTCAGGATGAGCCGCGTGGACGCGTCCCATTCCCGACGCACCAGATCATGCCACGCCATCTCCTCGATAGGGATGGCGAAGTCCATGGAAACCCGAGCACTGTCGCCCGGAGCCAGAACGATTTCCCGGGATACGAAGCGCGGCTCACCGCGGCCGTTGCGCTGGCCGGCGAAGAGCCACCACCGGCCCGAGGGAAGCCGCCACTCCACCCGGCCTTCGCCTTCGGACAATTGGCCCGCGAACCAGGGCTCGAAATGGCCGTCGGCAAATCGCGTCAGTTGGGTCTGCCGCCAGGTCTCCACATTCTCGAAGGGCTCGCCGGCGGCGAAGTACTCCGCGATCAGGGCGGCCTCCGGCTCGCCCGTCACTTCAGCGTCGTCGGCCTCGACCGGAAAGGGCGCCAGCGAGCGCCAGGAGTTTTCCCGCCATACGTCCACCGTATCCAGGCCGCGCAGGACTCTCGCGGGCAGGCCGTGACGCCGCAGGAGGCCGGCCAGGCATACGCGGGCGGAGACTTCGTCGGCGAGACCCGAACTCCAACTCTGTGCGGGAGTCGCCACGTGTCCGCCGCGCGTTCTGCCGGCGCGGCTCACCTGCTCGCGGAAGCGCGCAAGCAGGGAATCGGGATGGCTCTCCTCGAACCGCGGGAGCTCGGTCCACCAGTCGAGGGTCCCCGCCTGGAACAGGATTCGAGGCGAGAGGACGAACTCGCCGAAAAGACTGTCCGGCGCCGTCCCGGCTCCTACGAAGGGCTCGATGCGGGCGAGAGTCTCCTCGAGGCGGGAGGAGTCGATCTCGTAGAAATCCTTCCCATCCATCTGAAGGGTCAGTTCGAGGGCGAGGCTTCGGGTCTCGCCGTAGGTGGCCAGCACGGCCTCGGCCCAGCGCTCTTGGGCCGGGCCCGCCTCTTCCAGCCTGGCGATCAACTCGGCGCTTTCGGGGTGTTCGGCGACCAGGGCCTTCCATTCCCGCGATACGCTCGCGCGCCGAGTCCGGTCCTCGTCGTTCTTCTCGAGGCGCCCCTTGTGTCCGTCCCAGAGCGGACCCTCCTTCTCGCGCTTGCAATCGCCGCCTGCCGCATCGCCGGGCTCGGGATATCTCAACCAGACCGGGCCGTCGAGGAAACGCAGACCCTTCTCGAGTCTTAGTTCAGTGGATTCTCCCGGCGCGACGTGCGCGAGGGCGCTGAACGGATGTCCGCCGATCTCGCTGGTGAGAAGGAAGTCGCCGGGGCCGAGGGCGAGAGGCTCGTTCATTCGCGTGCGACCCAGGGCCATGGGCGCTCCGAAGTTGAAGACGTGGACCCAGATCCAGCTCGCCTCGGCCAGGGTCTCGTCGATGGGACCCGGGACGGTGAGCCAACCCGGCTCGGTATAGACGTCGCTGCTGTTGAGGATCGTCGCCCCGTCCTCCTGCCGATAGAGAAAGCCCTCCAGCTCTCGCGGAACCGGCGCCTCGCCGTAGCCGACCGAGAGCACGAGTCCCGCGCGACGGGCGGCGGCGGTGAACCAGGCCCGATCCAGGCAGGCCTCGGGCTCGCAGGCGCCGAGGTAGTGCCAGCCGTCCTCGCACATCACCTCCACCCAGGCGTGATTGTTGTCGCCGGTGGCCCAGAAGGGCGTGTAGCACTGACGGGCGGGCAGCCCCACGCTGCGCAGGGCGCAGACGAGCAGGATGGTCTCCTCCTCACAGCGGCCGATGCCGCGCTCGAGCGTCGTGAGGGGGGGCTGATCGCGCCGCGACGAGGGCCGGAAGGTGGCCCATTCGCGGCAGAAGCGATTGACCTCCAGGGCCGCCTCGCCGTCGCCGAGTCCGGCCACGCGCTCGGCGAGCATCCCGCGAAGTCGAGGACGCCAGGGTCCGGGCGGCTCCTGGCTGACGCGATGGGGCAGCACGAAGGCGTGGAAGGTGAAGTCGTCGCTGCCCGGACGCCGCTCGGCCAGGGCCAGCTCCACGTTCTCGATGAGCATGTCCGCCGGCCAGGAACCCAAATCCGACGCGGGCATCCAGGCGAGCAGAAACTCCATGGCGGCGCGCTCGGCCGGATTGGCCGCATCCAGCCAGGCGCGGAGGTGTTCGGACTGGTAGTGGCGGGAGAGGTTTTTCTCCACGAGAGCGACGGTCGCATCGTCGGGAGGCCAGAGCCATTCGGCTTCGGCGGCGGGAATGATCAGGGGAAGGATGAGGAGAAACAGGAGCCTGCGCATGGGAACCTCGCTTTGGAGGGCTCACCCTAGCACAGGATTGCCGGAGAATCGCTAGCGGGAATGGGTGCTGCTCATGCCCTGCAGGACAAAGTCCACAATCGAATCGGCAGATTCCTCGAGCGCGTAGTCCTTGTCGCTGAGCACCCAGTTGGTGGCGGCCTCATCCACGAGCGCGAAGATGCACTTCGCGGCAAACCATGTGTCCAGGTCTTCGCGGAAAGCGCCCTCTTCCTTGCCCTGGTCGAGGATCCTCTGGAGTCCGCTCAGATATTCGCGAAGCTCCGCCCGGCTCGTCTCTCGCAGGAAGCGAACGGAATGGCGCATCTCGACCTGGAAGACCGTCGCCAGTTCGCGGTCCTTGCCGATGCTCTCCAGGTGCAGGGACAGGAGACGGCGAAGCTGATCTTCCGCTCCCTCGAGCTCGAAAATCTCTCCGCGGCTCCAGTCCATGAAACAGGACATGCTTTCATTGAAGATGGCCGCAAGGAGCTGCTCCTTGCTTTCGAAGTACAAATAAACCGTTCCGTCGGCCACCTTGGCCGCACGGGCGATATCCGTAATTCGAGTTCGATAGAAACCCTGGCTGCTGAAAGCGTGTATCGCCGCCTGGAGAATTCGCTCGCGCTTGTTGTTCAATTCGATGCGCTCTGCGGTGTCCATCCCACCTCGCTTCGCGAACATGTATTTCGGATAACCGAGACTATCTAATCATAATCGAAAAAGTAAGGAAAAATCGCATTATTCGCCAGGGGGCGAAACTTCCATGATCTTTGCTTCACTTTTCCCTTGCCTGATCGGTTTCTAAGAAGAAGATTGAAGAGTCCCGAATCGGTTGAATAATATTCACATGGAGGCGCTCGTGCCCTTGAAAATAGAGAAAGCGGCGGTTCTGGGAAGCGGAGTGATGGGCAGCGCCATCGCCGCCCACCTGGCGAACGCGGGAATTCCCTCCCTCATGCTGGACATCCTGCCTCCGGACGCGGGCGAAGACCGGAGCGACCGTCAGGCTCGCAATCGCTTTGCCGACAACGCCTTGAAGGCAGCGTTGAAATCCAAGCCGGCCCCCTTCTATCACCAGGAGCTGGCGGCCCTCATCGAGACGGGCAATTTCGAGGACGACTTCGAGCGCATCGCCGAAGCCGACTGGATCATCGAGGTGGTCAAGGAAGACCTCTCCATCAAGAAAAAAGTGCTCTCCCGAGTCGCCGAGCTGCGCAAGCTGGGAAGCCTGGTGAGCTCGAACACCTCCGGCATCTCCATCGCCGAGATGGCCGAGGGCCTGAGCGAGGATTTCCGCCGCCATTTTCTGGTCACGCATTTCTTCAATCCGCCGCGCTATCTCTACCTGCTCGAGATCATCCCCACCGTCGATACCGACCCCGCGCTTCTGGCCGACTTCGCCGAGTTTGCCGACAGGAAGCTGGGCAAGGGCATCGTGATGGCCAAGGACACGCCGAACTTCGTGGCCAATCGGGTCGGCGTCTTCGGCATGCTGGATACCATCAAGGCCATGGAGGAGCAGGGACTGAGCGTCGAGGACATCGATTTCCTCACCGGCCCGCTGGTGGGTCATCCCAAGAGCGCGAGCTTCCGCACGGCGGATCTCGTGGGCCTGGACACCTTCGTGGCCGTGGCCGGCAACGTTTATCACGGCTGTCCGAACGATGAGTCTCGCGACACTTTCGCCACGCCTCCCCTACTCGAGAAGATGCTCGAGAAGGGTCTGCTCGGCGACAAGAGCGGCGGCGGTTTCTACAAGAAGAGCAAGGACGCGGAGGGCAATCGCGTCATTCTCACTCTCGACGTCGAGAAGATGGACTACCGCGAGAAGCGGAAGGCCAAGTTTCCCGAGCTGGAGGCCGTCCGGAATATCGAGAGCCTCGTCGAGCGCCTGCCGGCCATCCTGGCGAGCAAGGGCAAGGCCGCGGAGTTCACCTGGCGCAGCCTCAGCCGGCTCTTCCAGTACTGCGCCTTCCGTGTTGGCGAGATCGCCGACGATCCCTCCCCCATCGACGACGGCATGCGCTGGGGCTTCGCATGGGAGCTGGGCCCCTTCCAGCTCTGGGACGCGCTCGGCTTCGCCGCGACGACGGCTCGAATGAAGGAAGAGGGGCTCGAGCTTCCCGCCTGGATCGACGCCATGCTCGAGAAGAAGGCCGAGGGGTTCTATCGCGTCGGCCAGGGGCGCGTCGCGGTCTGGGATCCTTCCCTGAGCGATTATTCGGAACGGAAAACCGATCCCGGTCGGCTCAGCCTGCCTCTGCTCAGAGAATCCGGCGGCGTGGTGAAGAGCAACGCGGGAGCGAGCCTCGTGGACCTGGGCGACGGCGTCGCCTGCCTGGAGTTCCGCTCCAAGATGAACACGCTGGGCCCGGACATCGTCGGCATGGTGGGCAAGTCCATCGCCGAGGTCGAAAAGAATTTCGACGCGCTTGTCGTGTCGAACCAGGGCGAGAACTTCTCGGTGGGCGCCAACCTCATGCTCGTGATGCAGGAAGCCCTCGAGCAGGAGTGGGACGAGCTGAACGTGATGGTCGCCGCCTTCCAGCGGGCCACCATGGCCCTGAAGTACGCCCCCGTGCCCACCGTGGTCGCGCCCCACGGGCTCTGCCTCGGCGGCGGCGCGGAATTCGTCCTGCATGGCCAGCGCACCTGTCCCAGCGCCGAGACCTATATCGGGCTCGTCGAGGTGGGCGTGGGACTGCTGCCCGCCGGCGGCGGATGCAAGGAGCTCTACCTCCGCAATCTCGCGCGAAATTCCATGTCCAAGGATCTACTCCCCGCCGTGCAGGCCACCTTCGAGACCATCGGCATGGCCAAGGTCGCCACGAGCGCGCTGGAGGCCCGCGAAATGGGCTTCACGCTTCCCGGCGACGGCTTCGCCATCAACCGCGAGCGCGTGCTCGGCGACGCGAAGCAGGTGGCCCTGTCCATGGTCGGCGAAGACAGGAAGGGCGGACGGCCCCGCAGCGACATCCCCGTCATGGGACGGGCGGGCGTGGCCGTGATCGAATCGGTTCTGCACAACATGAAGGACGGGCGCTTCATCAGCGAGCACGACTTCAAGATCGGCCTGAAGGTCGGCACCATCATCTGCGGCGGCGATCTCACGGGAACGCAGAAGGTCGGCGAGCAGTACCTGCTCGACCTCGAGCGCGAGCACTTCCTCTCGCTCCTCGGCGAGCGCAAGACCCTCGAACGCATGCAGCACACCCTCAAGACCGGCAAACCCCTCAGGAATTAGGAGGATGGGAATGCGAGATACCGTCATCGTCGGCGCCACTCGAACCGCGGTGGGCAAGGCGCCTCGAGGGTCGCTGGCCAACGTCCGTCCCGACGACATGGCCGCGGCCGCAGTGTCCTCCCTGATGGAGCGAAGCGGGCTCGACCCCGCTCTGGTCGAAGATCTCATCCTCGGATGCGCATTCCCCGAAGCCGAGCAGGGCATGAACATGGCCCGGCAGGTGGTCTTCCTCGCCGGCCTCCAGAAGGAGACCACGGCCATGACCATCAACCGTTATTGCTCGAGCGGACTGGAAGCCCTGCACCTGGCCGCGCTCAAGGTGGCGGCCGGCACGGTGGATTGCGCGATCGCGGGCGGCAGCGAGTCGATGAGCATGATCCCCATGGGCGGCGGCCAGTACCGGCCCAACCCGAGGCTCGTTAAGGACTATGTGGACAGCTATCTGAACATGGGCCTGACCGCCGAGCGCGTCGCCGAGCAGAACGGCGTGGGCCGCGAGGACCAGGACGCCTTCGCCTTGCAGAGCCACCGGCGCGCTCTGGCGGCGCAGGAGAAGGGGCTCTTCGACGCGGAGATCACTCCCCTGAGATTCGACGCCACGCGAGCCACGGGCAAGGGCGGCAAGCTGGAAAGCCGCGAAATCGTATTCGACCTCGACGAGGGACCGCGGGCCGACACCAGCGCCGAGGGACTGGCCAAGCTCAGGACCGTCTTCAAGCAGGGCGGCACGGTGACGGCGGGCAACTCCAGCCAGATGAGCGACGGAGCGGCCGCGCTCATGGTCTGCACCGCCGAGTTCGCCAAGGAGAAGGGCCTCAGGCCGCTCGCGCGTCTGGTCAGCTATGCGGTGGCGGGCAACGAACCCGAACTCATGGGGCTCGGCCCCGTCTATGCCGTGCCGAAGGCTCTCGCCAAGGCCGGCCTGAAGCTGGCCGACATCGACCTGATCGAACTCAACGAAGCCTTCGCCGCCCAAGGGATCGCGGTGATGCGCAAGCTGGACATGAACCCCGAGATCACCAACGTCAACGGAGGCGCCATCGCGATGGGCCATCCCCTCGGATGCACGGGCGCGAAGCTCAGCACGCAAATCCTCCACGAGATCGGGCGCCGCGGCGGCCGATACGCCATGGTGACCATGTGCATCGGCGGCGGCATGGGCGCCGCGGGAATCTTCGAAAACCTGCAGTAAAGGAAGGGCCAAGATGTCGGACAAGGGAATCATCCAGGGTTGTTCGTTCCTGACCGAGGATCATCCTCTCGACAAGGTCTTCACTCCCGAGGACTTCAACGAGGAAGAGAAGATGATCGGGAAGCTCATGTACGATTTCGTCGAGGGCAGCGTCCTACCCCAGCTAGACGATCTGGAGGCTCTCAAGGAAGGGGCCATGGGCGCGACGCTGAAGGAGGCCGGGAAGCTGGGCCTGCTCTCGGTGGACGTGCCCGAGGAATTCGGCGGCTTCGCCCAGAGCAAGGCAGTGTCCATGCTCATGGCGGAGAAGCTGGCCAAGAGCGGATCCTTCCAGGTGGCCTACGGCGCGCACACGGGCATCGGCACACTGCCCATCGTCTATTTCGGCACGAAGGAACAGAAGCAGAAGTACCTACCGAGGCTTTCCACCGGAGAGATTCTCGGATCCTACGCGCTCACCGAGGCGGGCAGCGGCAGCGACGCC
>Ga0180429_10002326_pt1 | contig 15746 bp, 8 predicted proteins | sample SS_ome_FD_132428 | JGI IMG/M metagenome (GOLD analysis project Ga0180429, IMG submission 132428) | Hypersaline lake sediment archaeal communities from the Salton Sea, California, USA - SS_1_S_1 metaG | ecosystem: Environmental > Aquatic > Non-marine Saline and Alkaline > Hypersaline > Sediment ...
CCCTGAAGCGCCGGTCCTTCGCCGTCATGGCCGAAGTGATCGCGCCGTCGAGATCGTGCGTTTCGATCGACAACAGCGCCCGGGCCACGTGCAGCGGGGGATCGGCCGGCATCGAATTCAATCCTTCGTCGATCCACCTGAACGCCTCGTCGAAATTCCCCTGCCTGGCGCACACCATGCCGAATCCCTTCCGCACGTTGTGCACATTGATGTCGCCCCCATCCCTGAGGGCGCCCGCCCGGCGCGCATCGTCGAAGCTCTCCGCCGCCGACTGATCGTCACCGGCGAGCAGCGCAACCTGACCGAGCGTGGTGGCGATCATGGGATAGGGTCTGGTTCCGGAGAGCCGTAGCGCTTCGTCGAGCAACTCCCGGCTCTTTTTCAGGAGGTGGAGAGTGTTGTAGTGCCTGGCATAGAAAAAGTAAACCCGTCCCAGGAAGGTGAGGGCAACCACGTTTTCGGGCCGTTCACCGAGAACGTTTTCGAAATGGCGGATCGCCTTGTCGAAAGAGGTCGAGTCCCCGCCGAGATGGAGCTCCCGAAATAGCGTTAATCCCGCACAGAGGTCGGCCAGGTAGTGCTCGTTGTTCACTCTGAGCGGTTCCTGGTACCAGGGTTGGTCGCTCCCGTCAAAGGGACGATTCTTCCAATGGCGCCAGACGAGCGTTCGCGACGACAGGGGATCGAAATCGCCAGACCGCTCCAGGTTCTCCTCGGCCCGAGCGGTGAGGAGTTTCCCTTCACGAGAGTCGGGATCCAGCGTCTCGGCTTTGCGGTACCTGGCAACGGCGAGGAGGTAGTGGGCTTCCCGTTCCATGGCTCCGAAATTGCCCTGGCGGCTTTTGGCAACACAGGCGTCGAGCGACGCGATGGCGTCATCGTAGACCTGCGATTCGAGATGGCAGATGGCGAGCGCCATGTCTCCGCTCGGATCGCGCAGATCGGCCTCGAGGCACCACCGGCACATCGTCGTGAATGTAACTCCCAGCTCCATCGCCTCTCCGGCGAGGATGTAGCGCGACTGGGCGAGCTGGAATTCCCGCTCTTGCTGACCCGAGAGGACGAAGGCGAGGATCGCGAGCGACAGGGCGGCCAGAAAAAGGGCGCTCAGCGTGACCGAAGCGAGCTTGTACCGCCCGAGCAGAGAGAGCCCCCTGCGCCAGAGACCGGCCGGTCTGGTAAGGATCGATTCGCCCGCGAGAAAACGGCGCAGTTCGCCGGCAAACTCGGCCATCGTCTGATACCGGCGGGCGGGATCCTTCTCCATCGCTTTCCGGCAGATCAGGCTGAGCGCGCGCGGAAGGCGCGCATCGATCCTCTGCAGATCCCTGGCGTCGTGGAGCTGGATCTTTCTCAAGATCTGATGCGCCGTTTCCGCCTCGAATGGACGTTCGAGGGTCAGTGCCTCGTAGAGCGTCACGCCGAGGGAAAAGATATCGGTCCTGTGATCGATCCCCTTCCGGCCGGGGACGACCTGCTCGGGCGACACATAGTAGGGAGTGCCCGCAAAATCTCCCGAGCGGCTCAGGGCGAGGGCGTCCTCGACCTTGGCCAGGCCGAAATCGCTGATCTTGGGCTGGCCGTCCGGGCCGATCAGGATGTTTGACGGTTTCACGTCGCGGTGAATCACGCTCGAATCGTGAGCGTGCTGCAGCGCCGAGGCGGCGCGGGCGATGAGCTCGGCGATCTCCCGAAAATACCCCCTGGGAAGGTCGCCCGCCTCGCGGAGTTCGTCGAGCCGGTCGGCCAGGGTGCGCTCTCCGTCGACGAGCTCGGCGGCGATGTAATAGAACCCCTCCTGCTCGCCCACGTCGAAGATCGCGATGATCCCCGGGTGATTCTGCCGCCCGGCGGCCTCGGCCTCCCGCTTGAACTTGAGGATGGCCTTCTCCGACAGGGTAAGCTGGGGGGCGAGTACCTTGAGCGCCACGCGCCGCTTGAGACGGATCTGCTCCGCCTCGTAGACGTTGGCCATCCCACCCGAACCGATGTGGCGGATGATCCTGAAATCGCCCAGCACGCGCGGGCATCCGAAGAGATTGGAATCGTTCCTCGCCTCGCCCTGCGACTCCACCCGCTGGCGTCTCGCGTTTCCGAGCCATTCGAAGATCATGGCGATCTCCTCGTTAAGCTCGGGATGCTGGCGCACGAACTCGGCCTCGTCCACATCCTCGCCCGCGTCGATGCGCCCCTGGAGTTCTTCCAGTGCCCTTTCGGTTGCTTCGATGGAGCCGTTCCGCTCCTCCGAATCGTTGGCGTCGCGCCCTGTCGATCCTGTCCCCATCAGGCTCCTCGTCTCACAGAATCACAGCGTTTCCACGAACTTTATAAAATCTCTTTCGAGGCTCTTCATGTTTTTTCCAAAAGCGATCGTGAACCGTCTTTGTGCCTCGGCAGAGTCGAGCCGGTTGTTCTGACAGTCCGTCTCCCAGGCTGCCAGTTTCCTCGCCGCCGTCCGACCGGCGCCCTTTCGCAGGAACCTGAGAAAAGCCCACGACTGCGTATAGAAACGCTCGGTCATGGCACGATCGAGGGCATGGAGATTGCGCGCCTCGAGACGGAGAAATTCATCGAGGCCGATCAGGTTTCCGGGCACGCGCAAGGCGTCGATCCGGCGTCGCTCGACGAGACCCCCGATCCGCAGCCGCTTGGAGCCGGCCGCCCACTGGTAGGTCCCCACACCGCCGTAGGTTTCGGCAATCCCCTCGGCATACCAGCTCGGCATGGGGGTGGCCGTGACTGCGAACTGGAAGAGGTGCACCAGCTCGTGGAGCACGATACTCTGAACCTGAAAGTCGGTGAGAGCCCGCCCGTTTTTGTCGGGCACGCGCACAACGGAAAGAAAATCCTCGAGGTTGGTGAACCCGTTCGACACGGTGTATTCGGGATGCCCCGACTGCGCACAGTACTCGTCATAGGACGCCGTCGAGTGGAAGACACAGACGTGGAGCCCCCGATCGGGCTCCGCGCCGAGATCTTTTTTCAAGTAGGGAAGAAGCGCCGCGCCCACGGCGTGCAACGCCACCGCCTCGTCGAGACCTTTCTCGCTGAAGAGGGCGAGATCGTCGCACTCCGCCATGTAGAGAACGTCCACTGACGGTACGCGGCGCAGGAAGGCGGTGCGAATCCGGGGCCGGCCGTTGATGGTGATCGCGCCGCCCGCGTCGCAAACCGCCTTTGAGACCGGTGCGGGAACAGGTCCCACGTCGAGCACGATCCGCCCCTCGCCGTCGATTTCGGGGATGGTGCGCGCCCCGTCGATCAGCCGCCCGTATCCGGCGGCGGCCACGTCGGCGAGGCTTTCTCCCGCCGCCCAGGCCGCATCGGCGAGTTTTTTCGAACCTCGGCGATCGTCGAGCGCAGCCTTGGCCACCTTGAGACGAAAGAGTTTGAGTTCCTTGCCCGAGGGCGGGTGGAACCTCTTCTTGATCTGGTCGGGAGTGAGCGCTTCGAGCGCGCCGAGGGCGGCCGTCGCTTTTTCCTGGGCCGAACCCCGGCCGAGGCTGATGGCGCGCGCGAACTCTTGGCGGGCCTGCTCGAGAAGGCCCTTGTTCACGCACCATTCTCCGATGGCCAGATGGCGCTGGCCGCTGGCCGCGTCGATCGACGCCTTCTGCTCGTAGTATTTTTGAACGGCCCGATCCCGCTCGGCCTGCACGAGGGCGGGCGCGCTCTGCGGCCAGAGAATCGCCCACAGGCAGATCAGCGCCACGGGCAGCCGGGCTGTCTTCTTCAACGCGCTCATCTCCCATACCCCAGGGCGTCGAGAACCGCGTCGAGCTCCCTGCGCGTCTCCTCGTCGAGCCTCGAGCGGGACGATGCTCCATGAATCGGCCCGTCGTCGTCGAGATAGGCTTCCATGAGGCGGGCGAGAGGGCTGGCAGCCTCGGGCGGAGCATGGGGCAGAAGGTTCGAAATCTCCCGGCCATCTTCGGTCAGATCGTAGAGCTCCCATTCGGCGCCGGGGATCGCGATCAGCTTGTACCCCTTGAAGCGGACCATCTTCCACTTTCCTCCGCTCCGCGGCAGGGCGATCGCTCCCCCCGTACGGCCCGCCGCGCCGACCGCCTCGGCCGACCACGCTTCCGACTCGGCGTAGGCGGGCAAGGCGTCGAGAGCGACGGCGCCCTCGGTCCAGAGAGGGCTGAGATCGCGCCCCTCGGCGTTGGCCAGGAGGTCGGAATCCCGATCGTCCGGATCGAAGCCGAGAAGGCCGAGCAGGGTGGGCGCAAAATCGAGTAGCCGGACCTGATCGCCGACGCGCACCGCCTTCGTGCCGCCCGCGGTGCCGCCGGCGGGACGGATGATCTGCACCACGCGCTGCACCTCGTCATAGAGGGTGAATGAGTGGGCGAATGAGACGCCATGCTCGCCGAGCGCCTCGCCATGATCGGAGACGACGGCGACCACCGTCTTCTCGTCGAGCCCCCTCTCCTCGAGCCCCGCCATGAGGCGGCCGATCTGGCCGTCGACGTAGGCGACCTCGTTGTCATAGGCGCAGAGCGCCGCCGCCCGGCCGTCGGCGTCGAGAGGCGGTGTGAAGTTGATGATTTCCCGGGGGAGGCTCTTGTTCTCGAAGCGCTGGAGTAGCCGCTGAAACTGGCCGCCGTCGTCGTGGCTGAAAGGACGCTCGAAGGACTCCGGAGGATCGTAAGGCCAATGGGGATCGATGTAGTGCACCCAGAGAAAGAAGGGCTTACGGCCGGCCAGATTCCGGTCGAGGAGTTCCAGGACGCGATCGGTCGTGGGGCCGGCGTCACGGCGGCGGCGCCCCACATCGTAGACATCGAACCCCGCGTCGAAGCCGACCCTGAATCGCTTTTGAAAAAGCGAATTGGAAACCACGGCCTGAGTGGCATAGCCCCGGGCGGAGAGAAACTCGGGCAAGGTCTCGAGTCGGGGGCTCAAAACGTCGACCCGTCCTTCGGTATCGGGATGGCGCCGCACGCCGTGGCTCATCGGATTGAGCGCTGTGAAGAGAGTGGCCATCGACGGCAGCGTGTAGGCGGCCTGGGCAATGGCGTTCTCGAAAAGAATTCCCTCGGACGCGATGGCGTCGATGCTCGGCGTTGTCCCCTTTTCGTATCCATAACACCCCACCCGGTCGGCGCGCAGCGTGTCGACAACGATGAGGACGCAGTTGGGCCGCCCGCCCCCCTCCGCTCCGCACGCGGTGAGGAGTCCGACCAGTAGAAGGAGCAAAACGGGCCTGGTCATCACAATCCTTCAGCAGGCAAAAAACAGGTCTTGAACAGGACACAGCGTCCGGGCCGCACGATCGGACCTGAGAGCGCCGTCGCTATTAAAAGAAAACATTTTATGCACAATTTGAATAGCGCTATCCTATGATCGTTCTCGATCAAAAGGACAGCCGTTCTTGCAAGCGGGATTACTTTTCCTGGAAAAAAATTCCCATGCTGACCCTCGTTCGAATCGTCCTCATCGTGATCCTCCTCGCTGTTGGTGTGGGCGGTTACCGGTTTATCTGCGCCTTGAAACAGCCGCCGGCCGAGACCGCCGTGGGCGAAACCGCCTTGCGTGTCGAGGCGGCCACCCTGCGCGCCGAGGACCTTCCCGTCACCCTGCGCGGCTACGGAACGGTCCGCGCCCGGAACCGTGTCTCGGTGAGCGCCGAGGTGGGCGGGCTGATCGTCGGGATCCACCCGCGCCTCGAAACGGGCGAGATCATCCCGGCTGGCGAGAAGCTCTTCGAGGTCGACGGGCGCACATATGCGGTGCGTCTCGAACAGGCCAAGGCCGACATGGCACGGCTCGAGGCCCAGATCGACCGGATCGAACAGCAAGAGGTCAATGACGCGCGACGCCTCGAGCTCAGCCGCCGGTCGCGCGACCTGGCGGCATCAGAGTTTGACAGGGTGTCGCGTCTCCTCGAAGAGGACAACGTGGGAAGCCGTTCGGCTGTCGAGCTCGCAGAACGCACTCTCAATCAGGCCGAGGATCTCGTGGTCTCCCTCGAGAACGCCCTCGCCGTCTACCCGATCCAGCTCAAGGAAACGGAGGCGGCCCTCAGCGCCGCCGAGGTGACGCGCGACGGAGCCGCCCTCGACCTGGAGAGGACCAGTGTTCGCGCGCCCTTCGACGCCCGCCTCGAGGAGGTCTCCCTCGAGTTGAACCAGGTCGTGGCGCCCGGTCAGATCCTGATGACGATCGTCGACGATTCGATCCTCGAAATCCCCGTCTCCCTCGACAGCCGCGAGATGGCGCGTTGGTTTCCCTTCGGCTCCGACGGTGCCGTCTCCGACGGTGCCGTCTCTGACGGTGCCGTCTCTGACGGTTCGAACACCGCGGCGGGCGAAGGAACAACGGGGTGGTATACGCCCCTGGCGTCGGACCGGCCCGTCGAGATCTACTGGTCCGAGAACCGCGACTGTGCGTGGCGAGGCCGCCTTGAGCGCGTGGAACGCTTCGACGCGGGCACGAGCACCGCCCTGGTGATCGTCAAAATCGTCGCCCCACTCCCCCGCCGCCCAGAAAGCCCTGATCGGGAGGACGCCGCGCCCCCGCTCGCTCTGGTGGAAGGGATGTTCTGCGAGGTCGCCATTCCGGGAAAGATCGCAAAGAGCGTCTTTCGAGTGCCCGCCGAAACGGTCAGCCACGAACAGACCGTTTTCGTCGCCGCCGACAACCGCCTCAAGACCGTGCCGGTCACGATCGTTTACAGAAGCGCCCGCGAGGTCTTCGTGCGGGGCGCTCTGGCCGACGGCGACATTCTCGTCACCTCCAGGCTCGGCAATCCCGTGGAGAACAGCCTCCTCGAAGTCTCCCTCCCGCCTGATCGGCAATCGGGTGATCGACAATGAGATCGTTGATCGAACTCATGGCGCGGAACAACATCTTCGCCAACCTGCTCATGATCATGATCCTCGTGGCGGGGATATTCGGCGTGGCGTCGATGAACAGGGAGTTCTTCCCCAACATTTCCTTCGACATGGTGCAGATCAACATGCTCTATCCCGGCGCCACACCGTCGGAGATCGAGGAAGGAATCTGCCAGCGCTTCGAGGAAGCCGTCGAGGGGATCGAGGGGATCAAGAAATTCCACACCACCGCTCTCGAGGGTGTGGGCATCGGTTTCGCCGAGGTCGACGACGGTGCTGACGAACAAAAGGTCCTCGACGACATCCGCGCCGAGATCAACGCGATCCCCACCTTTCCCGTCGATGCCGAGAAACCGGTCGTCTCCCTCCTCACCAACCGGACCCCCGTCTGCCGGATCTGCCTCCGCGGCGACCTGCCCCAGGCGCAGCTCAAGGAGAAGGCCGAGGAGATCAAGGACGACCTCCTCCGTATCCCCACGATCTCCATGGCGGCGATCTCCGGCATCCCCGACTACGAGATCTCGATCGAGGTCTCCGAGGAACGGCTGCGGGGTTTTGGGCTCACCTTCGAGGAGGTGGCGGCCAAGGTGCGGCGCGAGTGCCTCAACCTCCCCGGCGGATTCCTGCGCACCGATTCGGAGCAGTTCAAGATCCGCGCCATGGGCCGCCGCTACCGGGGCGGGGAGTTCGCCGACCTGGTGGTGGTCACCAGGCCCGACGGAACGCTGATCACCCTCGACCGCATCGCCGAGATCAAGGACGGATTCGAAGAAGATCCGATGCTCGGCTACTTCAACGGCGAACGGGCCGCGCTCATCGTCGTCTTCAAGACCTGGGAGGAGGACGCCCTCGCCATTTCCGAGGAGGTCGACCGCTTTCTCGATGAGAAGAATCCCACCCTGCCGCCGGGGCTCACCCTCACCAAGTGGGGAGACTCGTCGGAGGCGATCCGCGACCGCATCGATCTTCTCCTCGACAACGGGAAGCTCGGGCTCATGCTCGTCTTCTTCCTGCTCTGGTTTTTCCTCGGATTAAAGCTCGGCTTCTGGGTCGCCATGGGGATTCCGATCTCGCTCCTCGGCGCCATGGCAATCGCCGCCGCCCACGGCAAGTCGATCAACATGATCAGTCTCTTCGGACTCGTCATGGTCCTCGGCATCATCGTCGACGACGCCATCGTGGTGGGCGAGTCGATCTCGCTCCACCGCCGCCAGGGCAAGAGTCCGCTCCGTGCCGCGATCGACGGAACGCTCGAGGTTTTCTGGCCCGTGGTCGCCGCGGTCTGCACGTCGATCGCCGCCTTCCTTCCCCTCTTCTGGATCTCGGGCATCATGGGCAAGTTCATCGCCCTCTTGCCCATGGTGGTCGTCGCCGCCCTCGTCGTCTCTCTCGTCGAATGCTTCTTTCTCCTCCCCGCCCACCTCAACCATCTGGCCGATCCCGGTGTGCCGGCCCGCGCAGACGGGAGAAAGGTCTCTCTCTTCGGCCGGATAAAAATCGCCATGTCTCACTTTCGCGACTGGATGGAGCGGCTCGAGGAAAGCTTCGTGCAGCGCGTCTACGCGCCCTGCGTCCGTTTCGTGATCGCCTGGCGCTACGTGGCGATCGCATCAACGATCACGGTCATCATGATCATGGCCGGCGTGTGCACCCTCATCAAATTCGTCATGTTCCCCGACGCCGACAACGACACGCTCATCGTGCGGGCCGAGTTCCCCGACGGCACGCCGATCACCACCACCTGCGACACGATCAAGAGGCTCGAGGAAGGGCTCCGGCGCATGGAGGACCGGTTCGAAACCGCCTCGGGCGATCCGCTCGTCCGGAACGTCTACTCCGTGGCGGGCGCCCTTTCGGGTTATGTGAACGTCAAAGGCGCCCATTACTGCGAGGTCACCGTCGACCTCCTCCCGTCGGAAGAGCGGGGCGTCTACTTCAAGGAGATCAACCTCGCCTGGGAAGAGGCGGTCGGCGCCATCGATGGCGCCCTGAGTGTCAACTACGGCAGCGTCGAACATGGCCCGCCGGGCAAGGACATCGAGATATGGCTGCTCGGCGACGACTACGACATGCTTCTCGCCGCCTCGGCCGAACTCCAGGAGCGCCTCGCAAAATTCAAAGGCGTCTACGAGATCGAGGACGACTACCGCCCAGGCAAGACCGAACTGCGCATCAGCCTCAAACCGCTCGCCTACACCCTGGGACTCACCCTCGACGATGTGGGCGGCCAGTTGCGCCAGGGATATTATGGCGCCGAACCGGTGCGCATCCAGCGCGGCCGCGACGACGTGCGCATCAAGGTGCGCTATCCCCTCGACGAACGGAACTCCCTCGCCGACCTCGACTCGATCCGGATCCGAACGCGCACGGGCGGCGAAGTGCCCTTCGCGTCCGTGGCCGACGTGGAGTTCACCAAGGGACTGGCAAGCGTCAACCGCAAGGACGGCAAGCGTCGCGTGTCGGTGACGGCCGAGACCGTTCCGGGCGTGGCCAATGCACGCGAGGTGATCATGGAGCTGCGGGCCCACTTTCTGTCCGACCTGCAGCGGCGAAATCCCGGCCTCATCTGCTCGATCGAGGGCGAACAGCAGGACACCCGCGAATCGATGCAGAGCCTCTTCTACGGTTTCGCCCTCGCCATCCTGCTCATCTATCTGATCCTTTCCACCATCTTCAGGTCCTACGTGCAGCCCCTGCTCATCCTCTTCACCGTCCCCCTCGGGCTGGTGGGCGCGCTCCTCGGCCATCTCCTCTTCGGCATCGATGTGACGATGATGAGCCTCTTCGGCATGGTGGCGCTCACGGGAATCGTGGTCAACGACGCCATCGTTTTCATGGAATGCGTCAACCAGAAGATCGCCTCTGGCGTCCCCGTCCTGACGGCGCTCGTCGAGGGCGGCTGCCGGCGCTTCAGAGCGATCATGCTCACATCGCTCACGACCTGCGCGGGGCTCTTCCCGATCATCACCGAAAAGAGCGTGCAGGCCCAGTACCTGATCCCCATGGCGCTCTCCATCGCGTCGGGAGTGGTCGCCGCCACCATGCTCACCCTCTTTCTTCTTCCCTGTCTCATGGCGATGCTCAACGATATCCGCGTCGTCTTGCGCTGGGCGATTACCGGGACGCGACTGTCACGCGAAGAGGTGGAACCGGCAAGAAAAAGGTTGGAGAACAAAAACCTTGCGTGATGCAACGATGATGAGCGTGGTGCTGATTGTCGCCTTCTGGCTGTGGGCGGGCTGCGCGATGGAACAGGGCACTGACCGTCCGGACCGCTCGCCGCCGACGGTCGGCGATTGCGACCACCCGGTCGACGATTGCGACCACCTGGTCGACGATTGCGACCACCCGGTCGACGAGGTCAATGCGCTTCCACCTTCGCCCGCCACGTCGGCCGAGAGGGTCGCCCTACCCGGCCCGCTCACCAGCAACGACGCGGCCCGCATCGCACTGGAGCGCAGCCCCAACCTCCTCGCCGCCCAGGCGCGGATCGAGGCGGCCAGCGCCGCCGTGACCCAAGCGCGAGCGGGCTACTACCCCTCCGTCGATCTCAACGCGGGCCTGTCGCGCACGAGGCAGAGCCTGCAGGCCTTCAACATACCCGGATTCCAGGGCGCCAACCGGTATACGACCTATTCGGCGTCGCTGGCAGCCAACTGGATCCTCTTCGACGGGCTCGCCCGCGAGGCGCAGGTCACCGGGAGCAAGGCCGACCTTCTCCAGAGCCTGGCTGCCTTCGACGATGTGCGGCGCCTATTGATCCAGTCGGTCGAGCTCGCCTACAACAACGCCCTTCTCGCGCAGGAGTCGATCCGCACGGCCGATGCCGATGCGTCTTTCAACAAATCCCTGCTCGAAGAAACTCGCGTCAAGGTCGAAGCGGGGCAGGCGGCGCTCAGCGAACGTCTCAACTTCGAGATCCGTGTCAACACGGCGCAGAGCCAGCTCGTCACGGCGCGGAGCGAACTGCGCCTGGCGCTGACCGTTCTGGCCGAACTGATGGGCCTTCCCGAGTCGATGGCGATCGATCAGATCGAGCTCGCTCCCTTTGACCGGGAAAAAACCGAATCGGCCGATCGTCCCAACGAGGTGGCCGAGGTGGCCTACGCGCTGCGCCACAGGCCCGACCTCGACGCGCTCCGCCACGCCATCACCGCGTCGGAGGCGGTTCGCGACGCGGCGGAGTCGGGCAACCTCCCCACCCTGTTCGCCCGGGGCACCTACGGCTACCAGCGCAACGACAACGCCCGTTTCGACGACAACGACCTGACCATGACGGGCAGCCTCAATCTCGCCTGGAACCTCTTTGCCGGTTTCTCCGACGCAGCCGCCACACGGGCGGCCGAGGCGTTGACCGACGAGGCGCGCGAGGCGCTCGCCACGCGCTTTCTGGCCGTGATCTCCGAGGTGCGCCAGGCGGTGACGCAGGTCGAAACCGCCCGCGAACAACTCTCCCTCCGGCACAAAAACTACACACTCACCCTCGAGACGCGCGATCTGGTCTACAAGGAGTACCACGCCGGACAGGCGTCGTTGGTGCGCCTCAACGAGGCTCAGCGCGACCTGACCGAGGCGGACGCGCTCTATTCCCGGGCGCGGATCGGCCTCCGCTACTCGATCGAGAACCTCAACGCCCTCACGGCGCGAAATTTGAACTCCCTCCGTTGATCATGGAAGGGAAGCTCCATTTTACGCGCTGCTTCTCCGATGATCTTGCCTTGTTGGATTGTCCGTCAGGGCAAGCGAAATTGAGCGCTGACTTTCTCTGGTGGGAAGCCTCACCTCCCCCGGCCTAGGGTCGTCCTCTGCGCACGGTCAAGTCCGATCGATTTCTTATGATTCTTGCCTCGGAAAAGGTCAATTTGCGTTGACTCAACTTGCCAGGTCGTGTTCAATGGCAGCCGCGAAATTTTTCGCAGCGAAACACGGTCTCGGATACGATGCCGATACCGCGGTCAGAATGCCGAAAACAATATGCCTTGGGGGTTTACATACTATGGCGCCGAGAAGAATTTTAGTGATCGACGACGATCCCCTGATCAGAAAAACGCTCACCGAGCGCCTGACCGAGGAAAAGTTTTCCGTGTCCATGGCCAAAGACGGGCGCGAGGGACTCGAGGTTTTCAGATCCGATGAATTCGATCTCGTCCTCCTCGATTACTCCATGCCCGACACGGACGGCCTCGCCGTTCTCGAAAAGCTCAAGGTCCGCGTGCCCGACCAGGTCGTGATCATGATGACAGGTTACTCGTCGGTGGAAAACGCCGTTCGCGCCGTGCGTATGGGTGTGTACGACTATATCGTCAAACCCTTCGACATGGACCAGATGCTCCTCACCATCGATAAATCTCTCGAAACGGTGGCGCTGCGCAGCGAGGTTCAGAAGATCCGCGAGACCAACCGCCGGGCGTTCGGCGTGCACAACATCATCGGAGGATCTCCCCAGACGGAGGAAGTCATCACCCTGATCCGCAAGATCGCCACGTCGGGCGCATCGACCATACTCATCACAGGCGAAAGCGGTTCGGGAAAGGGCGTGGCGGCGCGCGCCATCCACCAGGAGAGCCCTGACGCCGACAAGTCCTTTCTCACGATCACCTGCACCGCGCTTCCCGAAAATCTTCTCGAAAGCGAGCTCTTCGGCCACGAGAAGGGCGCCTTCACCGATGCCAAGGCTTCGAAGAAGGGGCTCTTCGAAACCGCCGAGGGGGGCACGGTGTTCCTCGACGAGATCGGCGACATGTCGCTCGCCCTGCAGGCCAAGCTGCTCCGCTTCCTCGAGGAGAAATCCTTCCGGCGGCTCGGCGGCACGCGCGATATCGAGGTCAAGATCCGCATCATCGCCGCCACCAACCGCGATCTCCACGAGCTGGTCAAGGAGGGGGCGTTCCGGATGGACCTCTTCTACCGGCTCAACGTTATCCCGATCCAGATCCCGCCGCTCCGCGAACGGCCCGAGGATATCCCAGAGTTGATCACCACCTTCATCAATCGTTTCAACGAGGAGTTCAAGAAAAAGATCAATGGCTTCAACCGCGAAGCGATGAAGATCTTGAAGAAGTATCCCTGGCCGGGCAATATCCGCGAGCTGCGCAACACGGTGGAACGCCTCACGCTCCTCTCCGACTCGAAGACACTCGCGCCCGACGACCTGCCCTTCGAGATCAGGCTCGGCCTCGCACGCGGTGCGTCGGAGAGCTCCGAGGCGCCGCGCGTCAAGCTCCCGCCCGGCGGCCTGAATATCTACGACCTGGAGAAAGACCTTCTTTTCCAGGCGGTCGAAATGGCGGGTGGCAACAAGACACGGGCGGGCAAACTGCTCGGCCTCAACAGGGACCAGGTCCGCTACTGGTTGAAAAAATACAGTTGATGATAAATCAGTTCCTGGAATAAAATCACCACATAGGGCCTGTAGCTCAATCGGTTGGAGCAACGGTCTCATAAACCGTCGGTTCTGGGTTCGAGTCCCAGCGGGCCCACCACGAGAATCAGACGCCGGCAGTCGAAAGACCCCGGCGTTTTTTTGATTCTCGCCCAGATTGACGAAGCCGTGGCCGGCCGATTGCCCGGCCCCGGGAAAGGTTTGTGTCCCACAATGGCTGATGAATCGACACAAGGCGAGTCCCACCTCGAGTCGGCGTACCGATCGGCCGAGGCGGCTGACGAGTACTTCGTGCGCCACCAAAAAAGTCACACCCGGCGCTGGGTGTCGCGCCGCGAAACGCGTCTCGTCCTCGATCTGCTCCACGCGGGATTCGGCGCGCTCCATGATTCCGGGCGAAAAGCGCCCCACCTCGGGCGCCCCGTTCTCGACGCGCCCTGCGGCACGGGCCGGCTCACCGCCCACCTGCGATCGGCCGGTTACGATCCGATCGCGTGCGACAGCTCGGTCGATATGATCCGCCGCGGAACCGATGGCGACGCGATCGGCCCGGGCAGAAGCATCGGGGGCTCCCTCTTCGCCCTCCCCTTCGGCGACGGCGTTTTTGCAGGCGCCGTGTGTGTCCGATTCATGCACCACCTCGAGAGCGGCGCCGAGCGCCGTGCGGTCCTGGGCGAACTGCGCCGCGTGGTGGCCGGCCCTGTGGTGGCCAGCGTCTGGACAGGGGTGAGCGTACCGCGCCTCAGGCGGTCGATCAAAAGCGCCCTCGGCCGCAGAGGGTCGTCGCGATTCTGCGTCCCCCTCGCCACGCTGAGACAAGACGCCCGCAGCGCCGGTTGGCAGATCGAAAAGGTGCGTTACCTCTTCGCCTTCATGGCCGAGACGGCCTATCTTCTCCTCATATAATTACCCGCCGCAACAGGTCTTTTGCGGAATATTTCGCGCTTAAAGGCCGATCTTCCAGTTCGGTTGGTACGATTCCGAGGAGGCAAATATTTAATATGCAACCTAACAACATTTTGAACAACACTTAACAATCGTCTAGGAATTCAAGGTTTAAAAAAAACGTATCTGGCATCTCGCTTGCTCTTCTAATTTAACGCAACTGACAAAACGACGAAAGAGACTCATAACGTTCAGGTGCCTCGTTGGTGAGGAAAAGAGAATGGCGGGTGTGCCGTCAACCTCTTTGGCCCTTCCTCGTCAAAGACGGTTCAACTGATCGCAGGTAAGGAAGGCCGTGATTCTGTCACGGCCTTCCTTTTTTTTGGGCCTGGGAGACAGCCCTACTTTTCAAGGGACCAAAGGGGCGCCCCCTTCGGTATGAGTCAGTCTTTCCGTCGTCGTTGACTTCGCTCCGGCCTGCCATTAGAATCACTCGGAATCGACGGACGCGAACCTCCATGCCCCGGTATGGGACGAGTGCACTCCTGAATTTTTTATTTCAAAAGGATCTCAGAAAACCATGGACGAAAAGCTGATCAACCATTTGGTCGAACTGATCAAACGGGCTTCCACCGATCTGCCCGCAGACGTGGTCGAAGCCCTCAAGGAGGCCAAGGCCAAGGAGGCGGACGGATCGACGCAGGCCAACACCTTCGACACGATCTTGAAGAACGTGACCATGGCGCGCGAGGCGGCCACGCCGATCTGCCAGGACACGGGCATGCTCATCTTTTATGTCTATCACCCGCTCGGCGCGGACACGCTCGCACTCCGCGACCACATCGAGGCTGCGGCCGAGAAGGCGACGAAGAACATCTATCTCCGTCCCAACGCGGTCGATCCCGTGTCGGGAAAGAACTCGGGCACCAACGTGGGCGCCAACGCACCCTACGTGGCGTTCAAAGCGTGGAAAAAGGACGAGATCTTCATCAGGCTCATGCTCAAGGGAGGCGGCTCGGAGAACGTGGGCAAGCAGTACACCCTGCCCGACTCGCGCCTCGGCGCGGGCCGCGATCTTAAGGGAGTGCGTAAGTGCGTGCTCGACGCGGTACACAGCGCCCAGGGCAAGGGGTGCGGTCCGGGAACGGTCGGGGTCGGAATCGGCGGCGACAGGGGTTCGGCCTTCTTCCTCTCGAAGGAGCAATTCTTCCGCACCATCGGCTCGTCCAACGACGACGCCGAACTCGCCGCGCTCGAGGACTCGCTCCACGAGGATCTCAACTCACTCGGCATCGGACCGATGGGTTTCGGCGGCAAGACGACGGTGCTCGATGTTTTCATCGGCAAGCAGCATCGCCATCCGGCGACCTTCTACGTGTCCGTGTCCTACATCTGCTGGGCGTTCAGACGAAAAGCATTGACCCTGAAGAACGGGGAGGCCGTCTATCATGATTAAATTGAACATCCCTATCTCCGAGGACGAGATCCGCGGCCTCAAGTGCGGCGACACCGTGGCGCTCACCGGCACGATCGTGACCGCCCGCGACGCGGGCCACAAGCTGATGGTCGAGAAGCGCCCCAAGTGGCTCCGGCCGATCCTGGAGGGCTCGGTGATCTACCACTGCGGCCCGGTGGTGCAG
>Ga0180429_10002328_pt1 | contig 15739 bp, 12 predicted proteins | sample SS_ome_FD_132428 | JGI IMG/M metagenome (GOLD analysis project Ga0180429, IMG submission 132428) | Hypersaline lake sediment archaeal communities from the Salton Sea, California, USA - SS_1_S_1 metaG | ecosystem: Environmental > Aquatic > Non-marine Saline and Alkaline > Hypersaline > Sediment ...
GTCTGGGTCGAAAACGAGTTCATCGGCGCCCACGTCGGCGACTACAGCCGCTGGCGCGTCGAGCTGACGGATGTGGTAGAGCGCCGCCTGAGCGCCCCGCTGCTGACCGCCCCGGATCCATCCGTAGCGGCGCCCGCTGTGGCGCCGGATTCAATCGGCGGCAGAGACGCCGCCGCTACGGGTAAGGGTGGCGCGGACGTCTCGTCCGCGATTGATTCAAATGGCGGGCGGGACGCCCGCCCCACCCATGATTTGTCCATGGAAATCCCCGGAGCCATCGAGGGCCCCAGCGTGATCAACCCCTGCACGCTGCTGATCGCTGTCTACGTCGACGAGCTGCCGCACCACGTCACGCAGGGCTTTCTCAGCATGATCGCGCCGCACCACGGCGGCATCTGGCAGGACGTGCGGATGTACTCGACGGGACCGTTGGCAATCAGGCCGGATGGAGTTCACATTGAGACGGATCAGTCAACAGGGCGCGTTGAAGTAACTGCGGCAATCGACGGGCAGTGGCAGGTCTCTGATCGTATGCCTGACCTTCTTGTCAGCAGACCAAGCCCGAATGGAGAGCGCGTAGCGGTCTATTACTCTGGAGACGATCCAGACCTTGACTACACCTACGATGCAGGCCTATCGGAGTTCACCCTAATCTCTTACATGAATGAGGCAGAAGTCCAGGTCTGGCAGTTCGAGACCCCAGCAGTCTACAGCGCCAGGGTTGCGTTTCTCGAAGCAGGTGAGGGCGGTGAATCTACGTTTTCCGATGTAGTGTTCCAGTGTTTCGCCTTCCGCACCATCGAGACGGACGGCAGCCAGCTGCTCTTAAACGGCGAGCCGATCTATATTCGCAGCGCGCTCAACTGGGGCTACTACCCCGGCGCGATCAGCCCGGACCCCGGCCCGGAGGTGATCCGCCGGGAGTTCGCCTATCTCAAGAGCCTCGGCTTCAACGCCGAGACGGTCTGCCTGATCAACATGCCCGACTACTTCTACGACATCGCCGACGAGATGGGCATGCTGATCTGGCAGGAGTACCCCACCTGGCACAACACGTTTACGCCCGAGCACCTGCCGACCTACCGGCGCGAGTTCGAGAGCTACCTGAGGCGCGACCGCAACCATCCCAGCGTCATCATGCGCTCGATCAGCGTCGAGGCGGGCGTCGAGGATCAGCAGGTCATGGGCGAGCTGGTCGGCATGGCGCGCGAGATGACGGACACCCCCGTGCAGGACAACAACAGCTGGTTCTGGCTGAGCAACGCAGAGCTCACCGACTGGTACGGCGAGGACAACTACCTGAACTGCAACCAGTGGGCGCGGCACATGCTCAAGACGCTGCCGGCCAGACTCGATGAGATGCCTGAAAAGCCCTACATCATCGGCGAGACGATGTGCTTCAACTGCTGGCCCGACATCGACGGCCTCAGCCGCTTCCTGACCGCGGTCGACGACCCGGCGCTGGCCGCCGCCCAGCCGGGCCTGTTCGGCAGCGGCGAGTACTGGCGCGGGCTCGGCATCGAGCCGAATGAAACCCTCGGCCGCCAGTTCGGCGGGCCGTCGCCCTATCCGTACTGGTATCCGATCTGCTTCGACCGCTGCTGTGAGATCGAATGGCAGCTCAGCGAGCGCTACAACTCAGGTTTGCCCGACGGCGAGGACATCATCCGCGATTACCTCAAGCGCCAGAGCGCGGACTATGCCACGGCGTCGCGCCGCTTCCAGATGCAGCTGATGCACGCCGACCCGCGCTATCGCGGCTATACGATCAACGTGGTGCGCGACATCCCGCAGCTGCGCGGTGGCCTGCTCGACGACCTGGGGATGCCGCGCTACGACCCGGCGGACTGGAGCTGGCACGGCGACCATACGACATGCCCCGTTTCAGTAGGGCAGGCTGTAGGGGCGACGCATGCGTCGCCCGCAACGTCCGGAATGGCCGCGGAGATCACAGAGCCGCCTGCGCTACGTGACGAGATGTCTGAGGCTGAGCGCTGGCGAGAGCACACTGCGCCACTCATGGCCTGGCGCGACGAGTGGGGCAGCATCGACCGCAGCACCCCGGTCTACATCGTCGACGGCGGCTATCAGGACGTCCGCGCTCTGACGGCGGGCTGGGAGGACACTCTTGTGATTGCCGCGAACGAGGTCGCTGAGCTCGAAAAGCACGTTCCTAGTGCCAGTCGCAACGTGATCATCTCTTCCGTCCTGACGCACGACATGGTCAGGTACATGGCGCAGGGTGGCGTGGTAATCCTGCTGACCAGCAAGTGGCCGGGGGGCCTGGGGAGCCACCATCACTTCTTCTGGCGCGACTCGTTCTTCGCTCCGCCCGTCGGCCCCTTCGACCGCGCCGGCACCGACAAGCTGGTGCGGCTCCATCCCTTCGACCTGACGTTCGAGAAGGCCGAGGTGATTCCCGTGGACACCCTCGGCATCACGGACAGCGTCGACCCGCTGATCCGGCTCTACGACACGCACGATCTGGACACCGTAATCACCTACGACGCGCTGTTTGCCACGCGCGTCGGAGAGGGCATGCTGATCGCGTCGAGCCTCGATCATACAACTGAGGGTGGCCAGTGGGTGCTTGGCGAGCTGTGCCGCTGGGCCGATGCGTGGGTTGGTGCGGATGTAGGGGCGAAGCCACGCTTCGCCCGTAGGGGCCGGTCTAAGACCGGCCCTGACAGCCCAAACAACGATTCAGCCCAGCCATCACTAGGGCGAGTCTTAGACTCGCCCCTACGACGTTTTCCCGTCGCCAGCATTGCCCCAGACCGCCTGCTGGAGCTCGCCACCGCTCGCGCCAACACCATCATCCCGCTGGACGAGGACTGGCGCTTCATCCTCGATCCGGACCAGCAGGGCGAGGAAATCGGCTACCAGCGCCCGGACATCCTGATCGAGTTCGCGGACATGATCGACTGCGGCAGGAGCTGGGAGAGTCAGGGCTACAGCTACGACGGGATGGCGTGGTACCGCAAGTGGGTCACTATCCCCGCCGACTGGGAGGGCGGCAGCGTGAAGCTGATCGCCGAGGGCATCGACGACGCCTATCAGGTCTGGGTGAACGGCGAGCCGGTAGCACTGCACGGCAGCTTCACCGTCCACGAGGAGAGTGTCTGGCTGGTCCAGACGGTGACCGACCTGACGGACTATCTGCGCCCCGGTGAAAGCAACCTGATCGTGCTGCAGGTGGTGGACATCACGGGCCAGGGCGGCGTCTACAAGCCGCTCTACCTGGCGGTGGAGTAGGGTCCTCGGAGCGCCGGCATCCTGCCGGCATCCCCGGTAGGGGCGCACAGCTGTGCGCCCCTGCAGCTTGGCCAACCACAGAGATCACAGAGGCCACAGAGCGCGGGGGAGAGTAGGGGCGTGGCTTGCCGCGCCCACCTTGGGTAGGGCGGGCGTCTCGCCCGCCATTCGCCAATCGCGGGCGGGACGCCCGCGCCACCGGCTGATTCCTGTCACCTGGTCCCTGTCCCCTTCTTCCCTCTGTGCTCTCTGTGTCCTCTGTGGTTAGAAACCGGCGGTACGGCGGGTGCCCTCACCGCTGCCAGGGTCCGCCATCCCGGTGGATGCCCTGCCGGTAGACCGGGCGCCGGCACTCCTTGGGCGTCGGCAGGTCCGGCTCGGCATATTCCTCCAGCAGGTAGTGGTACAGCTCGGCGCAGTTGGTCTGATGCTTGAAGGTGTTTCTGCCGAACAGCGTCACCACGCCGAACAGCAGCAGGGTGATCAGGATGAACAACCCGACCACGACGATCCAGTGCAGGCTGAAAAGCCCGGTGCCCGTGCCCAGCGAGGCCATCAGTACCGCGGTCAGCACTGCGGTGATCGGCAGCTTCTGCTGCGTCTGGGTCCAGATGTCCTGGGGCGGCCTGGACTGGTCGAGGTACCACTCCAGGTTGCGTGCCACCTGCCTTGTCAGCTGCTCGTAGTTGCGTGGTGGCGACAGCCGCGCCAGCCAGCGCCAGGGCTGGGCCAGGTGGGCCGTGATGTCGGGCAGCAGCGCATCGCCGCCCGCCAGCGCCTTGGCCAGTCCGTTCATGCGCAGGCGCTCGAACAGCCAGATCTGGTACCGGTGGATCTCGAAGGGGCAGTTGAGCGGATCGTCCAGCGCCGGTCCCCAGGTGGTGGCTGCCGGGATCATCCGCCAGGCGGCCTTGACCACCCGCCGCGCGACCGGGCTGACCACTTCCTCCCATTTGTGGGCGTCCTCGGTGAAGCGCCGGTCATATGCGCTGACGTCCATACCTGCCGGGATTATACCGGCGTTGCCAGCAGGGGCCGGCCCCGCCCCGGCCCGTTCCGTAGGGGCCGGTCTCAGACCGGCCCTTCTTGTGTGGCCCATGTAAGGTGGGTGGTGCGTGAGGGCGGGTCTTAGACCCGCCCCTACGAATTGTCCTCCCGCTCCTCCCGCCACGCGCTGAAGTAGTCCAGGATCGCCTGGCGGCGGGCGCTGAGCCTGAGCAGCGACCAGCCCAGCACGCCCATCCCCAGCGCGCCGCAGAGCGCGGCGGTGCCCATCCCGCGCCAGGTGGGCCAGACGGCCACGATCACGAACGCCGCCAGCATTGGCAGGTAGCCCAAGGCCGCGTCGACGATCCACTCGCCGTAGCGCCGCCAGTGGGTCGCGCCCTCCGGGGCGGTGAAGGCCTGCCACCACAGCGAGGCGGTAAGCAGCTGGGCGCGGATGTCATGGCTCTTCGGCGGCCGGAGCCAGCGGATCAGCGGATTGGCCCTCAGCTCGCGGCGGATCAGGTCGGAATTGCCTGTATCCAGCATCGCCGGCGCCCAGGTCTCCCGCTTGAGCAGCCGCCAGCTGCGGCGGTAGACGGCCACGACGAAGCTGTCCGCTGCGGCCAGCGCGATCAGCCAGCTGAGCATCGCGCCGGTGGCTTCGAAGAGGTAGGCGGCGGGGGGATCGGGAACCCGCCAGGCGTACTCGCCGAACAGCAAGGCCCAGCTGGCGAGCACCCAGGCCAGCCAGCCCGTCCACCAGTAGAAGCCGCACTCGCGGGAAAGCTGCATCCCGGCTGCGGCCCGCATGCTGAAGTGTGGCCTGCGCTTGCTCACGTGAATAGCCTACCGGACGGCGCGATTCACTGTAGGGGCGCACAGCTGTGCGCCCGCCGTTCGCCAATCGCGGGCGGGACGCCCGCGCCACCGGCGAATTCCTGTCCCCTGTCCGCTGTCACCTGTTCCCTAGCCCCTTCTTCCCTCTGTGCTCTCTGTGTCCTCTGTGGTTAGAAAACCGGCGGCACGGCGGCCGCCGCTACCATGCGCGGACTCCGGACTTCGGACTGCGGACTTCTCCCACTACGCGCGCCTCGGCGGGCGATTCTGCCGCACTTCCAATCCCGATTCGCAGATGATATCATTCTGCGACCCCCACCTTCTGGAGGAGACATGGCGGAGATCAAACGTATTCTCGTGACGGGCGCGGTCGGCCAGATCGGCAGTGAGCTCACGCTGGCACTGCGCGAGCGCTACGGCGCGGACAACGTGGTGGCGGCCGGGCGCAAGACCCAGCCGTCGCCGGCCCTGCGCGACTCGGGGCCCTTCGTGTGGTGCGACGTCACCGACCGCCCGAAGCTGGACGAGACGATCCGTGAATTCAAGATCGATACAATTGTCAACATGGCGGCGATCCTGTCGGCGACCGGCGAGCAGCATCCCCAGCGCTGCTGGGACGTCAACGTCACCGGGCTTATCAACACGCTGGAGGCGGCTCGCGAGCACGAGCTCACGCAGGTGCTCTGCCCGTCCAGCATCGCGGTGTTCGGGCCCGGCACCCCCGACGACGCGCCCCAGGACACTGTGCTGAAGCCGACGACGATGTACGGCGTGACCAAGGTCACGGGCGAGCTGCTCTGCGACTACTACGTGCGGCGCTTCGGCGTCGACGCGCGCGGGCTGCGCTACCCCGGGATCATCAGCGCCGAGACGCTGCCGGGCGGCGGCACCACGGACTACGCCGTCGAGATCTACTACAAGGCGATCGAGGACGGCCGCTACACCTGCTTCGTCGAGGAGCGCACCAGCCTGCCGATGATGTACATGCCCGACTGCATCAAGGCCACCATGGATCTGATGGAAGCGCCGTTCGACAAGCTCAAGCACCACGGCGACTTCAACGTCGGCGCGATGAGCATGACGGCGGGCGAGCTGGCGGCCGAGATCAAGAAGCACCTGCCGGAGTTCGAGATCAGCTACGAGCCGGACTTCCGCCAGCAGATCGCCGACAGCTGGCCCAGCAGCGTGATCGACGACGCCGCCCGCGAGGAATGGGGCTGGCGGCCGGACTTCGATCTGGCGGCGATGACCAGGGACATGCTGGAGAAGCTCCGCGCACGCCACAGCGCCGGTACGCTCTACGGGGAGGCGGCGGGCTAGCACGGCGGCGGGCCGGCACGGCGTCCGGCGCCCCGGTGGGCACGGCGCCTATTCATCAGCCTATTCGCATATGCGGCAATATTGTGTATAATTTGACCGGCGGGCGCCAGGCCGCCCGTCATTCTCACTAATGCCCTGAAGGACTGAGCGCGGATCATGACGCAGCAGGTAGCAGCGGAAAACAAAGTGGCGGAGCGGGCGCCGATGCCGGCCGAATTCGACTGGAGCCGGGCGCGCGAATTGCTGGGCTGGCCGGCGGATCAGTTCAACATTGGCTGGTACTGCACGGACCGGATCTGTCAGCAGGGCCTCGGCGACAAGCTGGCGCTGATCTGGGAGAGCGCCGATGGCCAGACGGTGAAACGATTCACGTTCGACGACCTGCGGACGCTGGCCAACTCCTACGCCAACTTCTTCACCGAGGAGCTGAAGCTGAAGCCCGGCGACCGCTGCGCGCTGTTCATGGAGCGCACGCCGGAGCTGTACATCGCGCTGGTCGGGGGGCTGAAGGCCGGCATCGTGATGCTGCCGATGTTCAGCGCCTTCCAGGAGGGGGCGCTGGAGGCGCGGATCGGCCCGTCCGGGGCGGCCGCGGTGCTGACGCAGCGCAAGCTGTGCTTTCGGGTGCGCAAGATCCGCGACGCCTGCCCGGAGCTGAAGCACGTCGTGATCGCCGAGCCAGGGGACCTGGAGCTGCAGGAGGGAGAGGTGCGATTCGATCTGGCGGTGGCGCAGCCGCTGGAGGAGTACGAGCCGTTCGAAGCTGACGAGGAGTCGCCGTCCGTGCTGCACTACACCAGCGGCACCACGGGCCTGCCCAAGGGGGCGCTGCACGCCCACGGCAGCCTGCCCCAGCAGGCCCTGACCACCAGCTGGGTGCTGGACGCGACGCGCGACGACATCTACTGGTGCACGGCGGATCCCGGCTGGGTCACCGGCGTCAGCTACGGCATCATCGGACCCTGGAGCCTGGGTGTCACGCAGCTGGTGCTGGAGTGCGGGTTCCTCGTCGATCGCTGGTACAAGGCCCTGCAGGACTACAAGGTCACCGTCTGGTACAGCGCGCCGACGGCGATCCGGCTGCTGATGAAAGAAGGCACGGACAAGGTCAGGCACTACGACCTGAGCAGCCTCCGGCACCTGGCCAGCGTCGGCGAGCCGCTCAACCCCGAGGCGGTCGTCTGGAGCGAGGAGGCCTACGGCCTGCCGTTCCATGACACCTGGTGGCAGACCGAGACCGGCGCGATCCAGATCGCCAACGTGCCGGGGATGGAGATCCGCCCGGGCAGCATGGGTAAGCCGATGCCGGGCACGGTGGCGGCGGTGCTGGACGACCAGTTCGAGCCGATCACCGAGCCCGAGGTGTCCGGGCAGCTGGCGCTGAAACCGCCCTGGCCCAGCATGTTCCGCGCCTACTACCAGGAGCCGACCAAATACGAGAGCAAGTTCAGGAACGGCTGGTATCTGACCGGCGATCGCAGCCGCATCGACGCCGACGGCTACTACTGGTTCATGGGGCGCGACGACGACGTGATCAACACCGGCGGCCACCTGGTGGGGCCGTTCGAGATCGAGAGCGCGCTGCTGGAGCACGAGGCGGTGGCCGAGAGCGCGGCGGTCGGCAAGCCCGACGACGAGATGATGGAGGTCGTCAAGGCCTTCGTGGCGCTTAAGCCGGGCTACGAGCCCAGCCGGCGGCTGGAGATCGGGATCATGAGCTACATCCGCAAGCGGCTCAGTCCGCTGGCGATGCCCCAGGAGATCGAGTTCGTCGACAAGCTGCCCAAGACGCGCTCGGGCAAGATCATGCGCCGCCTGCTGCGCGCCCAGGAGTGGGGCGAGGAGATCGGCGACACCAGTACGCTGGAGGATGACTGACGGCGGCGGTCCGCGCGGGCGCCGGGCCGGGGTGTCGCGCGATGCGCGGGTAGGTGCTAGATTGGTGCGGCGGCGGCACAGCCGTCCGGGGGCGCGGGGAAGGCGACCACCGACTGTGAGGGATAGCACAACAAGTTAGGAGAGAAAACATGGCCGACGATATGCGCGAGAAGATCATCGAGTTCATCCGCGACGAGTACGTGGAGGATGAGTCGATGGAGATCACCGACGACACACCCCTGATCAGCGGAGGGCTGGTGGATTCGTTCTCGATGGTGAGCCTGAAGATGTACCTGGAGGAGGAGTACGGCATCCAGATGAGCGACGACGAGGCCACCACCGAGGCCTTCGACACGGTCAAGGCGATCCTGGAGCTGCTCAGGCGCAAGCTGGGCGCCTGACCGACTCCCGTACTCAGACAGAAAAACTCAGATTTGCGGCGCGGGTCAGCCCGGGCCTGACGGAGGAGAAGCTATGGCATATACCGATGCATTCAAGGGGCAGCTGGCGGCGACCTTAAGCGAGGTCGCGGACGCCGGGCTGTACAAGGATGAACGGTTCATCTGCAACGAGCAGGGCGTCGAGATCGACGTCGAGTACCCGCGGGGCAGCGAGAAGATGCGCGTGCTCAACTTCTGCGCCAACAACTACCTGGGCCTGTCGAGCCATCCCCAGGTGATCGAGGCGGCGCGGAAGGGCCTGGACGAGCGCGGCTACGGCATGAGCAGCGTGCGGTTCATCTGCGGCACCCAGGACGTGCACAACGAACTGGAGAAGAAGATGGCGGCCTTCCTCGGCAAGGAAGACTGCATCCTGTTCGCCAGCTGCTTCGACGCCAACGCGGCGATCTTCGAGGTGCTGTTCACCGACGAGGACGTGCTGATCAACGACCGGCTGATCCACGCCTCGCTGATCGACGGCATCCGGCTCTGCAACGCGCAGCGCGACAGCTACAAGAACGCCGACATGGGCCACCTGGAGCGCAAGCTCAAGATGTGGAAGGACAAGGCGCGCCACATGTGCATCGTCACCGACGGCGTGTTCAGCATGGACGGCATCCTGGCGCCGATGGACAAGATCTGCGCGCTGGCCGAGGAGTACGGCGCGCTGGTGCTGGTCGACGACAGCCACGCCAGCGGCTTCATCGGCAAGACCGGCCGCGGCGTGCACGAGCACTTCGGCGTGATGGACAAGGTCGATGTGATCACCACCACGATGGGCAAGGCGCTGGGCGGCGCCTCGGGCGGCCTGGTCGCCGGTCCGCGCGAGATTACCGAGATGCTGCGCAACCGCGGGCGCCCCTACCTGTTCAGCAACTCCGTCCCGCCGCCGATCATTTACGGCGCGATGGCGGTGGTCGACATGCTCAGCCAGACCACTGAGCTTCGTGACAAGCTGGAGTGGAACGCCAAGTACTTCCGCGAGAAGATGGAAGCCGCCGGCTTCAACCTGGTGCCGGGCGAGACGCCGATCATTCCGGTGATGCTCGGCGACGCCAAGCTGGCCAACGACATGGCGCGCGAGCTGCTCAACGAGGGCATCTACGTAATCGGCTTCAGCCATCCGGTGGTGCCGATGGGCAAGGCGCGCATCCGTGTCCAGCTCAGCGCGGGCCACGACAAGGAGCACATCGACAAGGCGGTCGCGGGCTTCATCAAGGTCGGCGAGAAGCTGGGCGTGATCGGCAAGGGCGCCAAAGCGGGCTCGTAGGCAGACTGCGGTAGGGGCGAAGCCACGCTTCGCCCGCATGGTGGGGGCGAAGCCATGCTTCGCCCGTATCGTCCGCTGCGGTGACCAGGGCGCGGGCTGTCAGCCCTCGCCACGCCGAACCCCGGCGTGGGCGGCTGCTTCGCGCGCTGTAAACTGGGCGCCGGCGATGGATGCACCGATGGATGCAGACGGCCCGGTCGGTCTGCGCGTGCGCGCGGCGGTCCCCGCCGATCTGGACGCGCTGGTGGCCCTGCAGCTGGGCGCCGTCAGGCAGCTGACCGCCGATCCGCCGGCGGGCTTTGGCGGCAATCCGGCCGCGACGCCCGACGCCCGCCAGCTGCACGGCGAGTTCACCACGGCGATCGCGGCCGCCGATCAGGTGCTGCTGGTCGCGGAGCTGGACGGGCGGGTCGCGGGCTCGGCGCTGGGCACGGTTGAGGAGTACGGCGACGAGCTGCTGGAGGCGCCCTACCTCACGGTGCAATACGTGGCGACCGAGCCGGCCGCCCGCGGCCGGGGCGTGGCGCGGGCGCTGCTGGCGGCGCTGGAGGGCGCGGCGCGGGAACGCGGCCTGAGCGTCCTGGAACTCAGAGTCTGGTCCAACAACCGCGCGGCGATCGAGCTGTACATTAGCCAGGGCTTCGAGGCCGTCGAGCAGCGGATGGCCAGGCGCCTTCGCTGAGGGCCGGTGCGGGTCTCCGGCGGACGGTGCGCCGGGTTCGGGCGTGCCGCAGCACCTGCGCTATGGTTAAGTCGCCGTTATATGCCGCCAGTGCACCCCAAACTGAGGAAGATATCAACATGCCCGCTCTGTTCGATCCCCTGCAGCTGCGTTCCGTTACGCTCCGCAACCGCATCGGTATGTCGCCGATGTGCACCTACAGCGCGACTGACGGCCGGCCCGGTGCCTGGCACCTGGCTCACTACGGTGCGCGGGCGGTGGGCGGCTGCGGCCTGATCATCGCGGAGGCCACGGCGATCGACGCCCGCGGCCGGATCAGTCCCGGCGACACCGGGCTCTACCGCGACGACCAGGTGGCGCCCTGGCGCCAGGTGACGGACTTCGTGCGCGGCCAGGGCGCGGTGCCGGCGGTGCAGCTGGCCCATGCCGGGCGCAAGGCCGGTACGCACACGCCGTTTACGGGCCGCGGGCCGCTGGGCGGCGAGGGGGGCTGGAAGCCGGTGGCGCCCTGCGCGCTGCCCTGGGACGAGGGCTGGCCGGTCCCCGCCGAGCTGACGGCGGCGCAGCTCGATCAGCTGGCGCTGGCCTGGGGGGCGGCGGCGCGGCGGGCGCGGGCGGCCCGCTTCGAGGCGCTGGAGATCCACATGGCCCACGGCTATCTGCTGCACCAGTTTCTCTCGCCGCTGACCAACGTGCGGACCGATGAGTACGGCGGCGGGCTGGAGCAGCGGATGCGCTTTCCGCTGGAGGTCACTCGCCAGGTACGGCTGGAGTGGCCCGACGAGCTGCCGCTGCTGGTCCGCATCTCGGCGACGGACTGGGCCGCGGGGGGCTGGAGCATCGAGGACTCGGTCGAGCTGTGCCGGCGGCTGAGCGACGTCGGCGTGGATCTGATCGATTGCTCCAGCGGGGGCGCGGTGCCCCAGGCGCGGCAGACCGGCGTGGCCACGGCTGCGGTGCCGGGCTACCAGGTGGAGTTCGCCGAGCGCATCCGCCGCGAGACCGGGCTGCCGGTCGCGGCGGTGGGGCTGATCAGCGAGCCGCGCCGGGCCGCGGCAATCGTCGCGGAGGACCGGGCCGACCTTGTTCTGCTGGGACGCGCGCTGCTGCGCGATCCCTACTGGCCGCTGCACGCTTCCCGCGCCCTCGATCAGCCGCTGGACTGGCCGGTTCCTTACCGGCGCGCCGCTCCCGACGCCTGAGAAGCGCTCCATCGAGTAAGATGCATATGTATGGAACGCAGCACACGGCAACGTGAGGCGATCCGCCGCGTGTTCGACATCGGCCAGCCGCCGCTGACCGCCCAGGAGATTTTGTCGCTGGCCCGCGGCGAGGTCCCGAATCTGGGGATCGCCACTGTTTATCGCGCGATCAAGGCCCTGCTGGCCGACGGTACGCTGGTTGACGTCGAGCTGCCGGGCGAAGTGACGCGCTACGAACTGGCGAACAAGGAGCACCATCACTACTTCCGCTGCCGCAAGTGCGGCCGGGTCTACGACATCAACAACTGCCGGGTGGACTTCGACGCGATGACGCCGCACGGGTTCAGGCTGGAGAGCCACGACCTGGTGCTCTACGGGCGCTGTGCCAGCTGCATCGGTGCCGGTCGGGGGTAATGGTCGAGCAGGTCAGACAGCTGAGGGTCCTGCTGGAGCGCGCGCTGCGCTTCCGGTATGTCCGGATCGTCGTCAGCGCCGTCCAGGCCTACGGCGAGCATCGCTGCGCGTTCGTCGCCACCGGGCTGACCTTCTACGCCGTGCTGTCGCTGATTCCGCTGCTGGTCGTCGGGCTCTGGGCGGTCACCGCGATCGCGGTCGCCGTCGGCCAGCTGCCGCTGCTCAACCAGTGGGAGGCCAGCCTCAACCAGTATCTGCTGCCCGCGACGACCGACATGGTGATGGCGCACGTCCACCGGCTGTCCGATCCGGCGCGCCTGCTCAGCATCCTCGGCGCATGGTGGGCGGTGCTGGTTTTCATCTGGTCGGGGGTGCGGTTCTTCGAGCTGCTGCAGGTGGCGCTGAGCACGGCCTGGGGGGGCAGCGGGGTGCGGCCCTTCTGGCGCCGCCAGCTGGTGACGGTCGCGGCGTTCCTGGCGGCGGGGGTGCTGGGCGGGGCCACCGTGGTACTGACCACGGCGCTGACCGCCTTCGACCGGTTGGGACAGACCATGCTCGGCTACTCGCCGCACCTGCTGCTGGAGCTCGCGGCCGGGCTGCTGCCCTTCGGCTTCTCCATCCTGCTGTTCGCCCTGCTCTACAAGTACATGCCGACCGTTCAGGTCTCGTGGCGGCTGGCCTTCGGCACGGCGGTGCCGGTCGCGATCACCTGGGAGGTCACCAAGTACCTGTTCACGCTGCTGGTGGTCGAGCGCGGGCTCTACGCCAGCATCTACGGACCGCTGTCCAGCTTCGTGCTGCTGTTGCTGTGGGTCTACGCCACCGCGGTGATCGTGATCTTCGGCGCCGAGGTGGGGGCGGCCTGGCAGGCCGAGTACCATCGGGCCCCGCAGCGGGGCGATGCGCGGGCGATCGCCCCGCCGGCGGTCAAGGTCGACGCCCGCCCGGGCTAGGATTGTAGGGGCGGCACTTGTGCCGCCCGTCCCCGGTAACGCCAGCGCCCCTGCCCATGATTCGTAGGGGCGATCCCGCCGTTGGCGGGACGTCGCCCGCAGCGCAGGGCAACCACAGAGCTCACAGAGACCACAGGGAGGACATCAGCGCGCGGCCAGTGGGGCGGGGACAGCACGTCTCCGGTAGCAGGGGGCTTCAGCCCCCTGACACTCGAATCGCCGGACTGAAGTCCTGCCCGTACAGCCGGTAGGCGGGGTTTCAACCCCGCGCATCAATGGTGGGCCAGGCTGAGGTCGGCGGGTTGAAACCCGCCGCTACCACGCCATTGAGATCGGGGGTACCGGGGATGCCGGCCCTTGCCAGCACCGCTGAAACAACGGGCCTGCCGACGGGGTAGTATCGCGTGATCACCAGCTGCCGTTGGAGAAGAGAATGCAGAACATGCTGAATGTCGTGATGCGCAGGGCTGGTACCGACAAGGTGGGCAAGCCCCGGCCCCCAAGGGTGGCAATGGTGCTGACCGACGGTACCGAGATCGAGGTACTCGTGGAGGCGGCGGGGCCGACTGCTGCGATGGGCAAGAGCACTGACGGAAGGGAGATGATCATTCCATACTCTTCGATCAGGTACATTCTGCCGTAGTCGCCCGCGACGGACTGGCATCAATCTGAGGCACAAGCAGCCAGCACCTTTCAATTGGAGGCTGGCATAGGCTAATCTGCTGCTATGGGACGAGTACTCCTGTACTCCATTCTGCTGTTCGTCGGACTCGGCTTTTCCCAGGTGCTGCCCTCGTTGCTGGGACCGGCCCACGATGCGCTGGCCGCAGCAGTGCGGGTGCTGACCATGGCCGGCCTGGCGTTCATCATGATTCATGTGGGATTCGAGTTCCACATTGACAAGAACCGGCTGGGCAGCTATGGCTGGGACTACGTGGTTGCCTTCACAGCCGCCTTCTTCCCCTGGGTTCTCGTCACCTGCTACTTCGTGTTCGCCATGCTGCCACCCGAAACCTGGGGTGGCTTCGGGGCCTGGAAGGAGACGTTGCTGGCCGGTCGATTCGCCGCCCCGACGTCTGCAGGCGTGCTGTTCAGCATGCTGGCCGCGGCCGGGTTGGGAGCCACGTGGTTGTTCCGCAAGGCGCGAATCCTCGCGATCTTCGATGATCTGGACACCGTGCTGCTGATGATTCCGCTCAAGCTGCTGATGGTGGGTCTCGCCTGGCAGCTGGGGTTCATCGTGATAGTCATGGCTGCCCTGCTGACGGTTGCCTATGTGCTTCTGCACCGTGTGCGAATGCTGGTCAGCTGGGGGTGGGTTCTGCTCTATGCCGGCGCGATTGCCGGAGTGAGCGAGTTCCTGTACAGCGGCAGCAAGCTGGTTGACCCATCGGTGCCGATCCACATTGAGGTGCTGCTGCCGGCTTTCGTGTTGGGCTGCATCGCGCGCCCGGCCACGGGTTCAGGCACTGCGGACCAAAAGGCGGCTGAGAATGAGCTGCACCGGATCCTGGCGCGTCCGTCCGAGCAGCGCGCCGCAACTGTCATCTCAGCGTTGTTCATGATCCTGGTTGGCCTCAGCATGCCCTCAATCCTCAGCGGGCGAGACGCTCAGCATCCCGCTCCGGTTCCGGCAGAGCTCCATGCTGCCGCGCCGGCCGCGGCAGTGGATGATCCTGCGCTGCACGGCGGGGATCCCGATCAGCGATACGCAACAACGATTACCGCCAGCCAGCCACCGATGGGATGGGGCATGATCGCCTGGCACGTGCTGGTGATCACCCTGCTCAGCAATCTCGGCAAGATGTTTCCGGCGCTCTGCTATCGCCGGGAGGCTCACTGGCGAACACGGCTGGCCGTCGCCATCGGTATGTGGCCTCGCGGGGAGGTCGGGGCAGGCGTCCTGGTGCTCAGCATGAGCTACGGCATCGGCGGGCCGGTTGTCACTGTGGCGATGCTCTCGCTGGCTCTCAATCTGGCCCTCACAGGCGTGTTTATCCTGCTTGTGAGAAAGCTGATTGCAGGCGTGGATGAACCGCAGCCTGCGGCACGCGGACCACTGGGCGCGATCACCACGGGCTGTTGATGCACTCCTCAACAGCGATCAGAAAGGCGGTTGTGAGGTCGAAAACCAGGCTGATCCCCGGCAGCCAGCCAAGGACCCGCCGGTCATCCGGCCGGCCGGTCAGCCAGCCGCGCGGGTCCTGCCCCTACAGCCGGTATGCGGGGTTTCAAGCCCGCGCGTCGACGGTGGGCCAGGCTAAGGTCGGCGGGTTGAAACCCGCCGCTACCACGCCATTGAGATCGGGGGGTGCCGGGGCTGCCGGCAAGATGCCAGCGCTCCCAGCCGCGACGCACCGCACCCCGAACTCCGCCCCTCCCCCCCTGATTCCTGTCCCCTGTCCCCTTCCCCCCAGTGTTAATCAATGCTAAACGGCGGTAATTGCCTTGCGGTCCATGGATCGCGATGGTACTATACATACGTTATGTTCTGAGGTTCA
>Ga0180429_10002329_pt1 | contig 15731 bp, 10 predicted proteins | sample SS_ome_FD_132428 | JGI IMG/M metagenome (GOLD analysis project Ga0180429, IMG submission 132428) | Hypersaline lake sediment archaeal communities from the Salton Sea, California, USA - SS_1_S_1 metaG | ecosystem: Environmental > Aquatic > Non-marine Saline and Alkaline > Hypersaline > Sediment ...
ACAGAGGAACTTAGGCTTGCTGGCGTTTGCATCTTTGTGAAGTTCTTAACTCAAGCTGAAAAGACGGGAGTCCGAAAATGGGGACTGGCTCCGTCGAGAGCCTGGTTTTGAAGTGGTTGAAGCGTTTGCCGACGGTGCCTGTCCCCTTTTTCGGACGGGCCATTGGCAAGCACCGTGAAAAAGGGGGACAGGCGCCTCGCGGCAGCCGTTTTTGCGAGGATTTGACCTGTTTCGGGCTCGGAGCCAGTCCCCCTTTTTCACTCCCGTTTACAGTTTGAGTTAGTAACTGCTGCCTCCGCAGTTCTCGACAGCCCTGTGCCCGTGTTGGCGACGATCGCGGCCAAGGGTGGCGGGTTCATCGCCCAGGTCAAGGCCCGGAAGGACGTCGAGTTGGTCACGGTGACGGTGGAGAACCGGGAGGGGCTGCCGGCGGTCATTGCCGCTCGGCTGCTGCAGTAGTATCTGCACACATTAGCATTCTCGGCTATACTGTAGCGACATATGCTGAGAGCGTATCTCTCGCCTTGAGCCCACGCTTCGCACCGCACTCAGAATCGATTGTGAAGGTGTTCGCCAATGCAAATCACAACGCTGTTGACAATGCTCTTCGTGGCCGGTGGTGAGGTCACTGCGTCGCAGGCCGTGGCTATTGACGTCCATCAGGCCGACTCGCCTATCTTCGAAAACGGGGGCGGCTTCGACCTGATACGAAGCCGGGACGACGGTTTGTACGTCACCGAGACGCAGAAAACGACGGCCCGGGTCCACGAGATTCCCAACGCACTGTTGCAGAGCCTCTGGGGGAGATGAGAGGGCGTCATTGACCTGTCACATGTGGCCCCAGGGGTGGTTCGGTGAGCGGGGGTTTCCGGTGCTGCTCGTACCCGGATGTGTGATTGGCCCGGTCGGATACACGATCTTCCTTCGGCTATTCCGAGGATCGAACGATCCGCAAAGCGATATCGTTGGCAAACACGGGTGACGAAATCGTCCGATCTCCGCCGGCATGCGAGAACGTCTCCGTTTGGGTGGTTTCGCCGGTCTTGGTATCGATCCATTCGGACGAATACTCCCCACGTGGCAACGCCAACGTGAGTGTTGCCCGAACGTTGTCGCGTAGGTGGTCCTTGATGTTTTTGGGTTTAGTCGGCAGCGGCACATGCAGATAGATCGCATAGGCCCGACCGGATTCCGTAAGGGCCCGAATCGAGAGTTTCGGCGAGACACGCTTGATGAAGGCCGTCTCTGGTTTCATCCGCACGAAGTCAAACCCGTAAAGAAACCCCTTGAGAATGCGAAGCTGCTTGCGGAGGGCCGGGCTGCCGCCGCCTGGCGACCTGTACTCCAGAAACGTCCCGTCCGGATGCTTGGGCGTGAACGAATAATCGAGGTTGTTGTACAGACCGCCGCCTGCCAGGAGGAAATCCCAGGCTTCGCTACGGTACAGGAAGTCGTGCCGGCCGCGGAACCCCGTTTCGTTCTCGCCGATAACCTTGCCAAGTTGATAGTTCATCGCCACGGTGTCCGGCGGCACGCAGTAGTGGAAGTTGAAGATGGAAACGCCCGGGTGCGACCTCTCGACCTTCTTGCGTCCGTTGGCGACGTTGATCGAAACAAGGTGCCGGTTGGGCACTTCCGCCTCCGTCTGCCGGATGACATCGACGATCCGGTGCTGCCACTCGGTCGTCACTCCGCCGAAATAGGGCTCGTTGCAGACCTCGAAGTAGAGATTGTCATAGTCGTTCAGTTCGCGGACGATCTTTCGCGTCACGGCAAGCTGGACGTCCAGCAACCGCTTGTGCTTGAGCGTGTACACTTCGGTACGGGGGCAGTCGCCGATCCCGTTGACGTTGTTGACCCGATTCATCGGCGAGGCAGCCCATAACTCATCTCTGTACAACGGGCAGAAGAGAGTCATCTCGACAACGATGCCCCGCTGTTGTGCGGCTTTCATCAAGTCGTGAAGCCGGGCGAAGTAGGCCTCGTCCCAGCGGGTCAGATCGAACCGATTCCCGCCGTCAGCGTAGCCGGGTTGGTCACTCCTTGCCCAGGGGCAGATGTATCGGTTCGGCTTGGGGGCCAGCGGGTTATCGGTGATGCCGAATGACCTGGAGACCTCGCGGTACGTTCCCGAGAATACCCGTGTGTGATTAAGCTTGTCCAGCCTGAGTGCGTCGAAGTATCGCACGTAGTCGAAATCCAGGTTCAGCAATGCCCCGTAGTGCTCGCCTGAGGTGATCAGGATTGTCGGCTCGCCCCGCCAGACGAAGTAGTGCCCGTTCTGGGGGTGGAGCGAGATTGGTTTGGCCGTCTCGGCGGCTGTGGCGATGCTCACGATTCCATAGAGGGACACCGAGAGCAGCAGCACAATGAAGGAACGTCTTACCTGTAATGAAGAGCGTCGCATTTCTGCCTCCTGGCGGCGTTAGGCCGATGACTAACGGAGTTTGGTTTGGTATGTCGCACCCACCATGTTAACGCCCTTGGCCGGAAAAGTCGAGGAAGGCAGCTTCTTCGGCGATCGCGAAAGACGGTAGCCCGCGTCGGCCCGAGGGCCTGACACTCTGCCGCGGCCATCGAGCCTGGCCTGGTTCTTACGCCCGCCGCGGAACGGCCCACGGCTGACGCCACGACTCCTGATGGCCTCGGTGTCGCCGGCTCCAAGCATCGCAAATGATAGCGACAATGTCACGAGCCGGCCGGCGGACGAATCGGCGGGGAGCGGGCCTTCCGGCGCAAAGCAGGGTGCGGTGAACGATCTATTTGTTGCAGGCGCAACCCAAACCAGCTATTATGATTTCGTCGATTGTCGATTTCAAAATGGCTGCAAAACGGGAGAGAGTACGAAAACATGCGCAACATCAGGTTACCGGTTGCTTTTGTGCTGTGCCTTGTGGTTACGGCCAGTGCCCATGCAGTTATCAATCCGATGCTCCAACCTTCGCACTTGGCTGATCGGTACCTGAACGTGTTGTCGTGCCGTGTGACTGCCGTTGACACGCGCGCGTTGACGGTCGGTCTTGCCGTGCAAGGCGTTAGCAAAGGCGATTTCACCGCGCAGGAAATCGTGATGTCGATCCGTGACAAGAGCTTGGCCGACGCGATCTTGACGCTGCAGAAAGGCCAGACCATCGTCGCCTATGCCGGCAAAAGCCGCCGCCGGCATGAGGCTGATATTCTCTACTACGTCGGAGGCGGGGTTTGGTACACCGCGACAATGGCCGACGGGGCGGACAAGTGGACCGTCCTTGCTAACGCCGACGCGGGCAGAGACCCTTCAAGCAGCGAGATCATGTTCGGCACGTTCAACGGCAAACCGGAGAGCCTTTGGGAAATGATGCGGGACACCGCGCGCAAGACGGCGTATTTCCCGGCGGTTCCGTTGACGCGATTTTCGGCAAAGACGGTCGTTGGTTTTGCACAGCCGGTGCGCGGCGTGGCCATTTACGACGTCAACGGCGACGGAAGGCCGGACCTGCTGGGCTGCTCCACCGGCGGCAACCGCCTGTTCCTCCAGGACGAGAAGAGTGTTTTCACCGATCGCACCGACGCCTTCGGCTTGGCAGACACCAAGAGCGTTAGTTGCAGCTTCGCCGATGCGGATGGCGATGGTGACGCCGATCTGTTGCTCGATGGCGTGCTCTACCGGCTCGCGGACAACAAGTTCGCCAAGAGTAGCGACGTTCCCGCACTGGAGGGATGCCTCAGCGCCGCTTTTGTCGAGTACAACGGCGACGGGTATCCGGACGTCGTAATCTCCCGGGCAGAGGCGGGACTTTCGCTGTACGTCAATCCGGGTGAACGCGGCGGCCCGTTCGAGGACAAGACGGAGGCGGCCGGGCTCGGGGATCAAGCGACGGGGCAGGCCGACGGTTTCGACGACTTCGATGATTTCGGTGGGGACGACGATTTCGGCGGAGAAGGCGGCGCCGGCAATAGCGGGTACTTCGAAGCTTGTGATTGGGATCTCGACGGCCGAACCGATCTGATCTACACGGCGGGCGGCGGTAGCCTCCTTTGGCAGAACCTGGACGGCGTCTTCGAGCCATCTAACATGGGCGGCCGGGAAAACGGATCCGAGATCGGCACGGCGGCGTTCGGCACCATTGTCAGGCCGGACAGTCCAAGCGCATACCTCGTCGCCGGCGACAACAAAATGCTGATCTGCGAGGACGGCGGAGCCCTTGTGGACGTCAAAGGGTTCGGCAACGAGATTCAGGATCCGGTGCCGGGACTGTTGATGGCCGTGGCCGAGGACCTCAACGCGGACGGTACCGTGGACCTTTACGCCGCCTCCCAACTTCGGGGCGTCTCGTCGTGCTTCGTGGCGAATCGCGGCTATGGGTCGTTCATGTTGTCGGAAAAATACCGGGGCGGCAAGGTGTTCCCGCCGACCGTGTACAACAAGGCGGCCTGGGGCCTGGCCACCGGCGACGTTAACGGCGACGGGGCCGTCGACATGCTGGTGGGGCAGCTCGACGGCACCTTGTCGCTGCTGATCAACGAGACGCTGGCCGACCGCCCCGACAAGGCAGAGATCAGTACCATCAGCGACGTTCGCAAACAAATCCAGACGCGGATCGTCACGGTCCGGCCGTTCGCCGACAAAGGCATGGTGGGGTGTCGGCTGACGCTCCTCAACGAGACGGGCAAGCCCGTGACACACCGCTGGATCGGTACGAATATCGGGGTGGGCTGTTGCGGCCCGGCCCAGTTCACGTTGGCGGTGCGCGAGCCGGGTGGTTACACGTTGCAGGCGCGCCTGGGCGATGGCAGCGTGCATCGACTGCCGCTCGTTGTTAACGAGAAAACGCCAAGACACCAGGTGCTGACGTTCCAGTGACCGTAAAAACGCAGACAACATCCGACACGGAATACCAGACCACGAGCACAAGGACTGGAGAATGAAGGTTACTTGTTTCGTATCCACGTTGATGATCGCGACCATCGCGGGCGGCGAGCCGCGCGCCGATGAAACGGTCTCCGCCGTGCCGGAAGCGACCGGCAACGCGCCGTTTCTGAAGGAGCAGTGGCCCCAGGCCCGCACGCTGGTCTGGGCCAAACCTGGCGAGGACGGCACGGCTCTGGAGTCTGGCAACTGGACGGAGTACGCTTCGGCCGAGGATTACGCGGCAGGCAAGGACGGCAAATCCGCCGACGCCGGGCCCGATGCAAACGCCGACCTTATCCTGCCCGATGCGCCAGAGGGCCAATCGTACATCGTCGGATACATGGTCCCCGCTCAACAGCGACGAAGGAGCGGACAAGCTGACTCCCCGACCTTGTCTTGTCGGCATCTAACCATCGGCGCGAACGCCGCGCTCGATGGCGGAATCGGTGTGTCAAGGGGCAGACTGACTCACAGCGATTGGCCTTGGGATGACACGCCCATGAGCATTTACGGAAACGTCACCGTCAAAGACGGCGGGTACATCTACGCGCCCGCGCACTTCGTCGGAGACAAGCACACATGGCTCTCCATGGGCAAGAGCCCCGAGCCACTCGGGAGAGGTCTGCTGATTCGTAAGGGGCGCGACGCGAGCGTCACCTTGATTGCAGGGCAATACGACCTGGTCGACGGCGCGACCGTCGAGTCGGGCCGGCTGGTCCTGGCACCGGGAAGCAGCCTGCGGATCAATGCCACGTTCCAGGCCAGGATCGACCGTGAGAAACTCAACAAGCGCGGGTGGGGCCGGATAGAGCCGTACGTTTGGGTCCGCGAGGGAGCCGCCCTTCAGATGCAAGCCGGCTCGCGGATCGGCCGTGTCAACCCGCCGGACGACGTCGCCGCCGACGTGCGAATCGAGGGCCTGCTCCAAATCTGCCGAGCCGGCGACAGCAGCGACACGCCGGCCGTCATCGAACTGACCATGGCCGAGGGTGACGGCAAGTTTCTCAGCCAACCGGGTGGGCTTTACATCTGCCCTGGGGCCGAGGTCCGCAATTCCGGCTGTCTTTCGATCACGGCCGGCAATCCCGACGCGACGGCGGAGGAGAACGGCGTTTCGATCTTCGTGGAAGAACCCGTCGACTTCGGCAAGGTAGACGTCGACTACCTCCGCGCCGGCGGCATTGCGGCGACCGACCCGGACGCGGCGAGAAAGGCCCTGGCTGGCGCCACGTTCGGCGAACACTGCGCCGCGACCGGCAACGCGATCTATTCAAGGATCGAACTGATCGCTTTCCAAGGCGGCTTCGGCACGGTCGAGTTTGTCGACGGCCTGAACAGTCAATGCGAGATACTTTTCCCGCTCGGTGACCGATTGATCGTGCGGTCCCGGGGCAACCGGATCGCCCAATCATTCGATCTTACGAGCGTCCACGCGCTCGAGATCGACGGCGCGCGGACCGAGTTCAATCCGCAGCGATCCCTGACGGATGCCGAAAAACAGCTCCGTGAGATCAACGCACTTTGGGCGGACGTGCCGGGCCAGGAGCAGATCGGCAACTATGGCACACAGGACTGGCAAGAACTCCCGCTGATGGTCTGGCGGCGTCCCGGCGAATCCGGGACGCGTTTTGTCGGCGCCAACTGGGTCGACCAGACGGGCAGGCCGTGCTTCGAGCCGCCGGTCGCGACCGATTTCGTAGGGCCGAACGCCCCCGTCGCGGACATCCTGCTGCCGGCGGCCGACGTCTTCTACCAGGCGGTCGGCGACCGGCCTTCCTGGACCATCCGCCACATGACCATCGAGAACAACGCCTTTTTCCACCTTACCTACACGATTCGCGGTAACCTTTGGATGAAAGACGGCAGCGGAATGCAGGCGCCGTGGTTTGGCAAGTACGACAACCCAGAGCCCGGACTGCACCGATTTCTTCGTTTCGACGGGATGCGGATGGTAAGGTCCAGCAGGAGCATACGCGAGCCGCATCGGGTTGAAAGCACCGATGCACGGCTCTCGCAATGGGGCGCTTATGGGGCTGCCGCCGGCGGGACCCTGGAGATCATCGGCAAGAATCAAGTAAACGACCAGTTCCGAGTCTCCGGCGAGGGCAGGCTGATCATCTCGGAGAACAGTTATCTGGCCCCGGCGTTGCGAGCCAGCTTCTCGATCATGCCCGGAGCGACGGTCGTGCTCCTTCAAGACGCGAGCATCAGTTATGAGACGACCGCCAAGCAAAATGGCAGCGCATCGGTCTGGGTGGGAGGCACGCTGATGATTGGCGCGCCGGAGCGGCCCATCACGCGAGATATGCCGTTTGCGGTCTGCGGAATCGAGGAAAACCTGATCGACCGTCATGCCGCCGGGGGTTTACGGACTCCCGGCGTCTCGCTCCTGGTAAGCGAGGGGGGCCGGCTTGTGATGCATAGCGCCGACCCGACCAAGGCCCGGCTGATGTTCAAAATGCACGACACCGAAAAAGCCAGGCAGCGAGGCAAGCAATACGGCAATCCGAAAGGCATCGTCCTGGACTTTGTCGGCAAGGCCGAACTCAACGGCGTCGTATTCAACAACGTCCTCGAAGAGGGTATCATGGTTTCGCCCGAGCAGCGCGCAGCCTGGAAGAACGTCTCCTACGGCGAACACAACCTGGCCGAACCCGAGAAGCTGTACTACGATCTGGAACGTTGAAAGAAACGTGTTTCGGGCCTGCCGCCGCTGTGACGGCTATGGAAAGCCGTGTAACGTCCGTTCGGTCTTGACGCATCAAACACGGCCGCGAACGATTCGCATGATCGCTGTGCACCAGCTTGAGCATGGATCAGTCTATTCCACGTCCGCTTTGCGGACGAAGCCCGGCTTTGCCTCGCGGCGGTGCTCGATGGATTCTACCCAAAGCCAATCACCGGAAATCCTGGTGACCAACAGGTTGTCCGAGTCGTGTGGGTTTGCCGTCGTTCTATTTCCAACACGTAACGTAACGGACTTGTTGCCCTTGAAGTTTACCACCAGCGGCAGGTCGACCTTCTGGAAGTCGGCCAACGCGCCCTCGAAATCGCGCCGCTTCCTCAGGGCAATCCCACGCATTGCGAGGACGAACTCGTTTCCGGGATCGATCTGCAACGCTTCGTTGCACAGCGTGATTGCCCGTTCGATGTCGGCATCCGGGATGCGTTGCCGGAGGGGATCCATGAGAATGTGCCTCTCGGCGAAGCGACGGTCGGCAATCAACTCGCGAGCCGAATTGAGCAATTCCGTTCTCGTCTTGCCGCCAAGAATGAGACCCTGAACTTGTTTCAGACGATCGACGACCTCGGGTTTCCGGCACCAGTATCCGCCCGTAGTGGGTTGTGCAAGGCGGTGCTCGGACAGGAGTTGGCCGAGTTCAAAACTCGGCCCGCCAATGGTGTGAAGGAAGACTTCCTTTTCAACGTAATCAGCGGACACCCAGCCATTCAGAGGAGTCATCGTACGGTCTTCCAAGATCCGATAGACCGCACTGACGCGGAGCATGTTCCCGCGAACCTCGACGACTTCAGCCTTGTCAAAGTCCTTCACGGTCTTGGTGCCGCCGTCATCAGTCTGGATATCCACGACGAAGTATGAGCGGTCTTCGGACACTCCAGGCCGCGAGTCTCGTGCCTCCTGATAGCGAGTCAACTCGCTTGGAAAGTCAACGTCAAGTACCAGCGGGATATCGACTTTTTGGAGGTCGGCAAGGGCCTCTCCGTAGTTACCCAGGAAACGATGGGCCATTCCGCGGATGAAGTATCCAAATGGGTTGTCGGGTTCTAGACGAAGCGCTTCGTCGGAAGCTCGGATCGCCCGATGGCAAACGACTCTCGGTACGCCAGAAATCGCGATACCGAATAAGTACTCGGATGCATCTCTCAGAAACGCTGCAACTCGCGGGTAACCGGCCGTGATGACCATCGGGTCGCGTTTCAAGATCACCCCGTACCACATTGGATCGCCACGTTTCGATTCGCCGATCTCATAGAAGCGAGAAGGCAGTTTCGTTGGCCGATGCGGCAACGCGGTCACGAGATCATAGTCGCCGGTCACCGTGCCGTACAAGACGGGTGTTTGAGCAAGGTTTCGGCTTCGGGCAACGTGGGCTCTCGTGTTCGTGCTGGCGTAATCGTAGAGTTCGAGCAAAGACACCTGTTTGTCAAAATTGCCTTCGCCCTTGCGGTCGGCTTCGCCGTCCAGGCCCCTCATAAGAAAGTGCATGAACACACCATGACGAAACTCGTCGTCCTCTACCGAAATCTGTCCCGGCTTGCAGCTAGCCAGCACCAACACGCCCTCGGGAGGCGATTGGAGCGACCGGGAGAATCCGTCGAGCGTCTTGGTCGGCTTCTCAATCGAGCGAAGCCCGCGAGGCGACGGATCGTTGCGGCAGGCGTCAACGATGAGCAATCTCAATCGCGCGCTACACGACTTGAGTTGACCGTTGACGGACTGCACGGTCACCATCGTTTTCGCGGGATCGTCGATACGTGCTTCAATCGGGCACAGGTAGCTCGTGCCGTGTAGTTGCACGCCATGGCCGCTGAATGCGACCAACACCAGATCGTTCCTGCCCGCGGTGGCCAACATTCGTTCGAGCGCCCGTTCAATGTTTGCTTTCAAGGGACGCAGTTCGCTCCGCGGGGCATCATCTCGCATGAAGATGATGTTGTTGTCAGAGAAGCCGGCCGTCACGAGCCGTTTTGACAGATACTCCATGTCACGCTTGCAGTAGGCGAGATCGCGGATGGCTGCATAGTCGTCGATTGCTATTAGCAGTGCCAGTTTGTTGGGGCGTGACGTATTGTCAAGATTCCCTTCGGGGCGCGTGCTCTGCGAAAAAGCACCGGTGGGCGAGAGTCCCCATAGCAACGCGATCGTGAAAAAGGGAATGCGGAGGTTCATTGCCCGCTCCTTGCGTACCGCAGTTTAGTATATCATATCGATCATACTCTCCAGATGCGTGAGTATGGGCATGGTCGTTACCTTATCACGCGAGACCCATGTGTCCGCTTCTCGAGTACCGTCAATCCGCCGAACCAGGAGCCTGCCTCCGTCGCTTCTGAGAACGATGGCGTGGGCGAAATCCCGGGTTGTTCCCCGAGAACCCGTATTGACCATCGCGACGATTTCAGCACCAACTCTCTGATAGTCGCTCAGGGCTCTGGTAAGATCATCAACGTTTCTCAATTTGTCGATCGCGGATTCGAGGATCTGTTTCTTCTTGGCCAGATCACTGTTTGCCGCGCGCAAGTCAGCGAGGATGTGCGGGTTGGCCCTTATCAACTCACCTCTTGCAGCCGCAATGCGGTAGTTACTCCCTCGGTGGACACCTTCAGGAGACTCCAACCCCTTCGCAAGAGATTCCACCTGGTAGTCCGAAAGTGACTCCCCGCCATGCATTCCGACCATGCTCGCCGCGGTGTCATGCCGCGAGCTTCTTGCTGAAAGTGCCATGCCACGCAGCAAATAACCGAAGGGATTGGTCGGCTCGAGGCGAAGTGCCTCGGTGGCGGCAGCGATCATTCCGTCGTAGTCGCCGCGCAGGCCAAAGGCCAGGGCGCGCTGCAAGGCTACCAGCGCGGCGGGATCTCGGGCAGTAATCAAGGCGGGATTGGTCAACACAACGGCTTGCAGACTTTCGGTTTCCCTTTTCATGCTTGCCATTACTGATGACGACACCATGCCGTCATATCGGCTCAGTTGGCGCGCATGCCCCAGTTGCAGCCTCTGTATCACGAGGCTATCCCTTGCCAGCTTCTCTCGATTTTCGCGGATCGTCGCCCAGACGGTCTCCACTTCGAGTGCTTTGCGGGGAACGCGAGACAGCGGAAAATCACTGGTAATCTCCCCCCAGAGCCTGGGGGTTTGAGGCAAATCGCGGGTCCGCGCCACATGCGCCCGCGTTCTCACCGAGGCGTAGCGGAATAGCTCGAAAAGCGAGATGACCCCGTTCTCGTTTCCGCCATTGCAGTCGGCCTCGCCGGCAAATCCCCGAAGCACGAAGTGCATGAACACGCCGTGGCCCATCTTGTCGTCTTCGACCGACACCTGACCCGGCGTGCAACTGCTCAGCACAACAAGCCCTTCAGGAGGCGTCTGGAGCGAGCGCACGAATTCGCCGGAAAGGTCCGGGGCGGAGTCCAGAGATCTTTCACCTGTTGTTCGAGGATCATTTCGGCAGGCATCGATCAACAGGAGTTTCTGACGGGCACGGCACGCCGCCAGCTTCCGGTAGACGCTACTCATGGACAGCATCGTGGTTTCTGGAGAATCCAAGCTGGCCTCGACAGGGCAGAGATACCTGGTCCCGTCGAGATCGACGCCGTGCCCGCTAAACGCAAAGAGCACCATATCCCGCGGACCAACGTTCGTCAGCAATGAATCGAGGTTCTTTTCGATGTGGGCCTTGAACGGCTGATACCGGCTCTCGCTGAGATCATCGTGCATCAGCACGATGTTCTTTTCCGTAAAACCGGCGGCGATCAAGCGATTCTGCAACATCTGAGTATCGCGGCGGCAGTACTTCAGGTCGCTAAGCTCGGAATAGTCGTTGATGCCGAGCAGCAGCGCCCACTTGTTCGGTGCAGACGCGACCGTCGAAGTCGCGTCTTCGGCACGTAACGTACCAATCGCAACGAGCGATAATAGCGCGATCAGTGTTCCGAGCGAATGTCGCATTGTACAACCTCCGTTGTCTATTTGAGAGAGCGCCGTTCGCAGAACGGTCGCCGCCATGTTACCTCGCGTAATTCTTGTGAATAAAGCCGCGTTTGCTTTTGTCACTGCCGACCGCGTCTACCCAGAGCCAGTCGCCTTTGACGGTAGTCACGTAGAGGACGTCGCCCGGCAATACGGTAGCGGTCGTGGCGCTACCCTGTTTCAAGTCGGTCTTCCGCTTCGCATGGCAGGGAAGCGGAATGCCCAACTGCGAGTAGTCTTCAACCGCTTTGGCAAAGTCCCTCAGCCGGCAATGGATACAGCCGCGCAGGGCGAGTGCCCACCGATTCTCCGGGTCCATGGCCGCCGCATTATCGCAGTATTCAGCAGCCTCTCTGAAGTCTCCCATCGCGAAATCGGATACTGCCTGATTGAAGGCCCGCAACGATCGCGGATTGATCCCGACCACAGCCTCCAGACGAGCCGATGTCTCGGCTGCGTCTTGGCGGAGCAACGGATAGAGGCCCTCCGAGAAGTTGTATTCGGAAACACGGCCGACCTCTCGATCAACCGCGACTCTTCCATAGAACTTGGGGGTTTGCTCGCGAGTTCCGGCGTTGGCGGCCAGGCGGCTCGTCTCCTCGCGAGCAAACTGAAGCAGCTCCCACAGCGAAATGCTCCGGTCGCGATTGCGGTCCGCAGAACCTTCCATGGCACGCAGCACGGCTGCCACAAATGCACCGCCCTTCATCCGCGAACACTCTGCCGAATTCTGGTTGGGGCCACATCCCACCAACACGGCGGTGTTCGGAGGTGCCTTGCGCAACGACTCGAAAAATGCGGATGGAAGGACCGTTGGGGTGTCGTCCGCGTCTCCGATCGGATCGATCAGAACCAGGTTGTTCCGTGCCTTGGATTCGGCAAATCCGCGGAAAAGAGCATCTATCGAGACAAGCGTTTCCTCGGGCGATTCAAGGCTCGCTTCCGTCGGGCACAAATAGCTCTTGCCGCCCACGGAGGCTACCCGGCCACGAAACGCCACCAGCACAAGATCACCCGTGGCAGCCAACTGCGGCAGAAGGCTCAACTGCCGTTCGATGTTTCCTCTTGACGGCAGATACTTCGACCGTGCCCGATCGTTCATCAAGAAAACGTTTGACACGGGCCACCCGCCCAAGACAAGCCGGTTTCTCAACTGTGCGGCTTCCTCGGCACAGTATTTGTTGTCAGCCAATTCCGTGTAGTCGTCGATACCGATCAACAGGGCCCAGTGTTGAGGAGTACCTCCTTCGAGGACGGCATTTTCCAGTTGGCTTCCGGTTCCATCCTGCTGCGCCCGGAGCGGGCTCACACTCGCCACGAGAGTCCCGACTGCCGCCAACAGGAGACTAATTGCCTTGCAGGACATGTGCATCCTCCTATTTGCTAGAGTTTTGGCGACTACAACACTCAATCCGGACCGTGAGCAGATCACCATAAGCAGTGTGAATTGTACTCTGGGATACGCTCTGGATCAACATCGTGTGTGTTTCCGATTGCATGTTCGTTTCGGCCGCACAAACGGCCAGTTACTCCCCATAGCGAATATGGACCACGGCCAGAATGCGACCCGGCTCATGGTCGCCACGGTAGGTCTCCGTTTGAGTCTGGTATCGACCGCCACGTCCGACGGCGCTTCTGCCGCCGGGTGGAGGCGGCGGTGACTTCTTCTTCGGGTCGTAAAAGGCAGCCGTTATCAGGCCCAACTGGTCGGTGTATCCGGCCTGCGAGGCGATCGACCGCGCGGCGTCCACTACCTTGAACTCATCGTAGATCGCGTCGGTACCCGTCTTCAGGAAGAAACCCGAAATCGAGTATTCCTTGCCGGGTTCGAGCGGTCCCCACGCCCGGGCTTCGGCCAGGTTGACCGGTTGGGCCTGCTGCCACTGGTTTATGACTCTTGGTTCGACGTAAACACCCTTGGTTCGCGATTTCTCGGGCAGCGTGTTCAGGCCGTCGACAAGCACGCGCGCGAAGACCGGCTTGTTGCCGCGATTGGTAATGTAGACTCGAAAGATTTCACCTTTCTGAAGTGCGACGTGACAATCGTTGCCTCTGAACGTGCCGTCGCGCTCGCGGAATTTGCCGTCGCTTCCTTTGACAAGAAGCCGTGCCCGATAGGAGAACGACTCTTGTCTCATGGGATGATCGGCGTCGGCGTCGAAGCGTGCCGGCTGAAACTCGGGGGGGATTGCCACCTCGCCGGTCCCTTCCGGCGTTTCCGCAACCGGTTGTGCCAGACCGCTAATGCCCGGCATGGCCGATTCCGATCCGCAGAGCCGGGCCATTCCGCCGGCGATACCGAATACCTCGCAGGAGTCGACACCCAGCAACTTACACTGCAAGGCGATCGTGCCGTCGCGGAGGCCTTCGACGCGGCCACCGATTACGGCCGGGATCGAGTTGCCCTCGATCGAGATGCCCCTGCATTTACTGGTGCCGATGTCCTTGGCGGCAATGCCCTTCTCTTGCAGAAGCTCGCGCATGGCCTTGGTGTTGATGACGCTATAATCACCCTCGCTCTTGCTGCCGAGGCGACCGGCCAGTTCAACGGGAATATAGGTGGCCAGCGAGCCGAACTTGTTATTGAGGACGTCGCCGGTGGTTCCGCTGGTGAATTGCGGCACAACGCCGACCCGCTGAATGTCGTTCAAGCGGATGAGCACGTCCATCTGTTCGGCCATGTCGTCGAGCAACCGCTTCAGATCGCCCGGCTTGAGCCGCATGACGACGTTTTTGGTTACGCCCGGACCTTGCAGCCGCGTGGGCAGTTGCTTGGCGGAATGGAGCATCTTGGCGGAACGCTGGACCTTCTTGGATATGTAGTCGTCGAGTTCGTTGAGTGTGATCTCACCGAGCGGTTCCCGATCGGCATTTCCGCACAGGCCATGGGCGAGCCAATAAGTGAAGATGGATTGCCGTTTCGCCGGCCAAAGATAGCTGTTCTGCTCGCCCGTGCAACTGGCCAGCGTTACCAGCCCTTTGGTCTCTTCAAAGAAATCGGTTAGTTCCTTGGCCACCAGAACGTTTTGCGAATCGGTCGCTCTCGTACTGCCGGCGTGGCAGGCGTCTAATATCAGCAGTTTCGCCCGGGCGCGACAAGCAAGGAGCTTTTCTCGGAGCCAGGCGATTGGTAGTCCACCCGGCTTGGGGTTACTCGGATCGCAATCCACCGCGGCAAGATACAAGCGGTCTTCGTCGTCGCGGAATCCGTGGCCGCTGAAGTAGAGCAAGATGGTCTCATCGGCCTGGCGTTCGGCCAGCCAATTGGCGATGGTCTCCTGTAGGCATTCGCGTTCCGACAAATCGTCGAACATGGCAGCGGCGTCGCCCTTGGCCGAGTTCAACACGGTTTGGACCTCGTAGCCGCCCCGTTCGGCCAGCGTACTGGCGAGCAGCCGCACGTCGTTTGCCACGCCCTGAAGCCGGCTGGCCTTCGCGTAATCCTGGATTCCAATCACCAGAGCCCGACCGTTGATCGGCTCGGCCGCGTCGGCACCGCCTGCGAGGGGGCCAAACACCGAAACCAGCAGAGCCAAGCAGCCGCACGCTCGAAAGACTGTTCGCATCACTCTCATTGGACTACCTTGTTGAAGGAACACGTGAAGCAGAAACGCAACGCCCCCTGGGCGTTTTTCGAGATTCAATATCTATCACCGCCGCAAATACAGATCGCCAATCTCGTTGACCATGATCGGCGTCTGCTCCTTGCCGGGGAAGTTATTTTTGATGTAGGCCGGCACCTGGACCTTGACGTAGTCGTAGGCATCGCGAAGCGTGACTCGCCGGCCGCCGTTTTCGAGAATCCGTTTCAGCAGAAAGTAGGTCATTACGCTGACGTCGCCTTCTTTGCGCTCGGCGGAGACCTCGTCGGCGTCGGACGAACAGAGCATGGCGGCGTCCTTCTGGCCGATGTCCTTGGTGCGTGCCAGTTCGGTGTCGATGAAGTCGAAGTAGGTCTTCGGCGCGGCGATCGCTTTTGTGGTTGCCGAAAGCCCGCCGGAATGGCAGGTGTCGAGAATAACAACCACGCGCCGGCCGTCGAGGTCCTGAATCCAACGGCCAAAGGTGTCGTCGAGCAACATCGATTTGCGGATCGCGCTCAGCGAGCCGGTTTTGCCGTCGTAGGGCACG
>Ga0180429_10002331_pt1 | contig 15727 bp, 11 predicted proteins | sample SS_ome_FD_132428 | JGI IMG/M metagenome (GOLD analysis project Ga0180429, IMG submission 132428) | Hypersaline lake sediment archaeal communities from the Salton Sea, California, USA - SS_1_S_1 metaG | ecosystem: Environmental > Aquatic > Non-marine Saline and Alkaline > Hypersaline > Sediment ...
GAACCTGCAAGAGCAGTTTGACCAGACGCTGAGAGCCGAATACAGGTATCTTTTTGGTTTCCTGCAATTCTTGAACGGCATGACACTGGCGGAGCATTACCGCTATTTCGACGCCACGTTGGCCATGGCCCCCTGGAACGACAGCCTGCGAGCGCGAATCTACGCTCAATACGCCCATATCGCGTCCAACCAGCGAAATCCGGCAGAACGGGTTCGGCTTGAACAGAAAGCGCGCTCGCTCTACTCCTCCCCGTAAGCAATAGGGGCTGGCCCCAACCGGACGAATATTCGAGCTGGAACGGAAACGGACTTGCCGGGGCAAGTTCAGGACTACAAGAACGTCCAATCTTGGCTAGAATAGCCGTCAGTTTGCCGGTGATGCCGCCGGTTTTTTTAAATAAGCTCCGGATATTACATGTCAGTTTCCAATAAAAACGCCACGCAGACATTGCTCGACGGCGTGATGTTCAACGCCTACCCGGAAAGCATCGGATGCACGCTGGCGGATTCCCTGCGCCTGCTGGGCGATCCTGCCATGAAGGGCGCGTTCTCCCTGTTCTACGTGCTGCCGACCTTTTTTCACAGCGACCTCGACCGGGGTTTTTCTGTAATCGATTACGACCTGAACGAGGAACTGGCCGACGCAAGCGATCTGCAGATTGCAGCCGCCCTGGAAATCGGCTTCAAGTTCGACCTGGTGCTGAATCACCTGTCCGTTGCATCACCGCAGTTCCAGCACATGGTTCAGAACGGCGATGAGTCCGAATACCGGGATTTTTTCATTGACTGGAACGCGTTCTGGGCCGGCAAGGGCGAGATGGGCCCCGAGGGCTACATTATTCCGAAGCAGGAATACCTGGACCGGCTGTTCATGCGCAAACCCGAACTGCCGATCCTGAAAGTGCGCTTTCCGGACGGTTCGGAGCGGCCGTACTGGAATACCTTTTACCAGGAAGTGAACTACCAGCCGCTGACCGCGGATGACCTGGCCGGGATTGACGGCCTCGAGCCGGAGCGGGCCGAGCGGTTGATGCTGCGCGTCAACACCGCCATCGCAAACCTGCAAGACTTTCGTGCCTGCGAGCTTGGCGAGCACCGCGAGGCCATCGTTTCCCTGGTGGAACAGAAACGCCAGTACCTCGGCCAGATGGACCTCAACGCGCAGTCTGAAAAGGTCTGGGCGTTTTACGATGAAACGCTCGGCAAGCTGGCCGCTTACGGCGCCAGGCTGGTGCGCCTGGACGCCTTCGCCTACCTGCACAAGGCCGTGGGCGAACAGAACTTTTTCAACAAGCCGGGCACCTGGGACTACCTCGGGCGGCTCAGGGAACTGGCCACGAAACACGGGCTTACGCTGCTCCCCGAAATCCACGCCGAGTACGGTAGCAGGCTGCACGAAGAAGTAGCCGCCAACGGCTTCCCGGTGTATGACTTTTTCCTGCCGGGCCTGGTGATCGACGCGCTCGACCGCGGAGTGAACGGACCCCTGCTGCGCTGGATCAGGGAACTGGAGGAAAAGAACATCAGGACCATCAACATGCTGGGCTGCCACGACGGCATTCCGGTGCTCGATCTTCGCGGCAAGGAAGCCAACGGCGAATATCGCGAGGGCCTGCTGACGGACCCGGAAATCGAGAACGTCATCGACAAGATCATGGAGCGCGGCGGACGGGTCAAGAACCTGTACGGTAGCGACGGCCGGAAAATCGCCTACTACCAGGTCAACGCGACGTTTTACAGCGCGCTGGGCGAAGACGACCAGAAATTGCTGTTGGCGCGCGCCATCCAGATGTTTACGCCCGGCATTCCGCAGGTCTGGTACCTGGACCTGTTTGCCGGCCGTAACGACTATACGGCAGCCGACCTGGGCGGCACGGGCGGTCACAAGGAAATCAACCGCACCACGCTGTCTCTGGCCGATGTGCGCAGCGGTCTCGAATCAGAAATCGTGAAGAACCAGGTCAAGCTGCTGCGCCTGCGCAACAACCACGCCGCGTTTCGCGGCAACCTGGAAATCAGCGAGACAGCATCCGATCGCCTGCACCTGACCTGGCGCAACGGCAGTGCCTACGCCATTCTCGAAGCCAACCTGCACGGTCACGGCTTTACCGTGTCGCACTCGGATGGAAACGGTATCGGCGACGTCATGCGCTTCGCGCGCTAAAACCAACACAGGGCATACACATGAAGATTCTTGCCACCGACATGGACCGCACCCTGCTGCCCAACGGGCACTGGGCAGCCGACCCCCAGGCCATCGGCCTGTTCAACGAAATGACCCGCGAACACGGCGTGCTCGTCGTCTACGTGACGGGGCGGAACCTGGCGCTCACCGAGGCGGCCGTCCGCGAATTCGGCGTGCGCCATCCCGACATCCTGATCGGCGACGTCGGCACGTCCATCCGCCAATGGGTCGACGGCGAATGGCGGTTCGACGAGGGCTGGATCCGCCACGTCAGGCGCGCCAGCCCGCGCTGGGACGCGGGCCGGATCACGGCCGATCTCGACGGCATCGACGGGCTCGTCGAGCAGGAAGCGGAACACCAGAATCCTTTCAAGCAGAGCTATTACGCCGATCATGCGCGCCGGGACGAAATTCTCGCCGCAGTGCAGGAACGCATCGCCGAACGCTACGACGAGGTCATCGTCTACAGCTATGACTCGATGGCGGACACCGGCCTGATCGACATGCTGCCCGACAGCGCGACGAAACAGACGGCGCTGGAATACGTCGCCGAAACGCACGGCTGCGAAAAGAGCGAGGTCGTATTCTGCGGTGACAGCGGCAACGACATCTTTCCGCTGACCGCGGGCTTTTCCGGCGTGCTGGTGCGCAACGCGGACGAGCAACTGGTGGAAAACGTGCGCGCCGCGATGCAGGCAAATCCGAAACTCAAGGTCTATTTCGCAAAAGGCGGATTCAGGGACCTGAACGGCTACTACACCGGCGGCGTGCTCGAAGGCGCGGCGCACTACGGCCTGTTCGACACGGACGGCTGAGCAGCGATCGCAGGCCGCGAGCGAAGCCCGCTGGAACCGGACCGGTCAGCTGCGGGTGTTCAACCAGTAAAACCGCCGGGGCGGCACCACCAGGCGGTCACGAAACTGCGCCGGGGCTTCACCGCTCAGCAGGTCACGCAGCTGACTGAAACCAAAACGGCTGCGATTGCCGATATCCGCGAGGTCGAGCGTCTGGGGTGAATCGTCGAAATTCGCCACGACCAGCACATCGTCGTTGAGGTCGAACGGGTTGCTGCGCATGAATACGAACAGGTGCGGGTTGCCGGTATCGATCAGTTCCCGGTTGTTGAAATCGGCGAAAGCGGGAATTTGCCTGCGCGCCGAAATCATCCGCGCGATGCCGTCGAACAGCCGCTGCTCCGGCGTCCCGTGGCGGTAGCGGCGCTCGGCCTTGCCCCAGTCGATTTCCGGCCGGTGAATCCACCGCGCGTCCTGCGCCTTGGCCTCGTCCTCCAGGAAGGAATAATCGTTGAGCATGCCGATCTCGTCACCGTAGTACAGCAGGGGAATGCCGCCGAACGACATGATCATGCCGTGCAGCAGCAGGACCCGCTCGATACTCTCGTCGATGGCGCGCTCATCGTCCTGCTGCAGTGCGGTTTCCAGTCCGGCCAGCGAAGCCAGCGAACCGGAAATGCGCGCATCCCCGCTTTTTTCGTCGCGGCCGAAGGGCAGGCCCCGCGCACTCGAGCCCTCGAAAGCACCGGTGAAATAGTCGAGCAGAAACGCCCGGTGTGAAGCCGGGTCGTAGCCCGCGCGCGCCACGTCGGCGTCGTCGAAGCCGAGGCCGATGTCATCGTGGCAGCGCACGTAGTTCAGCCAGGTGGCGCGGTCCAGCTTGCTGGGCAGGCTGCGGATTCCCTGGCCCAGCAGCCGGGCGTTGCGGGTCGCCACGGCATCCCAGAGCAGCGCCATTAACGTGGCGTTGTAGGCAATTTCGCACTCCTTGGCGATCACTGCGTCCTCGCCGAAATACTTGGTGATCTCCACGGGCGCCACGATCGCTTCGGCAATGAACAGCACGCCCGGCGCCGTTACCTGGCAGCAGTCCTTGAGCAGCTGCAGAATCAGGTGCGCCTCGCGTTCGTTCTGACAGGTCGTGCCGATTTTCTTCCACAGGAACGCGACGGCGTCGAGCCGCAGAATATCCGCGCCCTGGTTGGCCCAGAACATCAGCACGTCCAGCATTTCGATGAAGACCGCCGGGTTCGACCAGTTGAGATCCCACTGGTAGTTGTTGAAAACGGTCATTACCCACTTCTGCATCTCGTCGTTCCAGGTGAAATTACCCGGCGCATGCTCCGGAAAAACCTCCGGCATGGCCTCCTCGAACATGTCCGGCACGTCCCGGTTGTCAAAGACGTAGAAATAGTCCTGGTATTTCTTTTCACCGGCGCAAGCCCTGCGCGCCCACTCGTGCTGATCGGAGACATGGTTCACCACCACGTCCAGCGTCAGCAGCATGTCGCGCCCGTGCAGGTCGCGCGCCAGCTGGTTGAGATCTTCAAGCGTACCGATACGCTCGTCGACATCGCGGTAGTCGCTCACGGCATAGCCGCCGTCACTCGCGCCGGGCGGGCATTTCAGAACCGGCATCACGTGCAGCAGGTTCACGCCCAGTTCCTGCAGGTAGCCCAGCTTCTGCCTGAGACCGTTCACGTCGCCGGCAAACGAATTGGTATACAGGGCCATCGCCACCCACTCCTGGCTCAGGAACCAGTTGTGGTCTGATTCACGCATGCGGTCGCGTTTCTTGAGACCGTTGCGGCGCTTGATGTAATTCACGGTCATGACCTCGACCACGCGCCGCATCTGTTCCTCGAAATCGTCCCGCCTGCCGTACAGCAGTTGAAACAGGGAATAGATGGCATAAAAATTGGCGCCGAGGCGCGTGTAGAAATGGCGCAGGTCCTTCTTGCGCACGTCCGGCCGCAGCTGGTCCAGAATACGGTTCAGGAGAGAATGAGAAACCTGCTCGTACAAGACAGGGAACCCTTACTGCTTCGACCAGGCGCTGGTAAACCCTGCATAAAAGGCGGGGTCGTGCACGGTTGCACCGCGCTGGCCGAGCAGCGCCGAGGCGAATGCCTGTGCGCGGTCGAGGCAGGACTGGTAAGGCCAGCCGCGCTGGATGCCCAGGATCGTAACGGCCGCGAAGGCGTCGCCGGCGCCGACCGTATCGACGACTGCAACCGCATTCGCCGGCTCGGTCCGAAACACTTCGCCATCCTCCGTAAAAAGGCAAGCCCCGTGTTCACCCGCGGTCAGCAGCAGTGCACGCAGCCCGAAACGCTTGATCGCGGCCCGTGCGCGTGATTCCGTGCTGTCGCCTGCCGGCGCCAGCCGGTCGAATTCCGATTCGTTGAACTTGGCCCAGTCGGCGCCCTGAAGCATTTTCACAACGGCCGCTTCGTCCCACCAGGGATCACGAAGATTCACATCCAGGAAAACAACGGTACCGGGGTTCGCCGCGCGCAGCGCTGCAAACGCTTCGCGTGATTGAGGGCTGCGCAGCGCCAGGCTGCCGTGGTACAGAAGCCCGCTCTGCGGCATGGGGTCGGGCGCCTCGATCACGTCCCAGGCCACCGGGTGCACGATGTCGTAGAGCGGCTCGCCGTCCTCGATCCTGACCCGGACCTCACCGGTGTGTTCGCTCGCGCCGAGCTGAAGATATTCCTGGCTCATGCCCCAGACCTGCATTGCCGTGCGCACGCTCAGACCGTTCGCGTCAGTACCGACCCGGCTGATAAACACCGGATCCTCACCCAGCGCTTTCAGGTTCCAGGCCACGTTGAACGGCGCCCCTCCGAGCACCCGACGTCCGTCTGGAAACAGATCGAAAAGGACTTCACCGAAAATACAGGGTCGCAGACTCATCAGGAATCGGACCTGTCGGATAGCTTAAGGAAGTCGTAGTGCTCGATGGCGTCGAGAAGGCCGCCTGCATGGGCTCGATCTGAGAAATAAACCCGCTCCAGGTTGACCAGCTCCGAGAGTTCCTCGGGGTGCCGGTTCGCCACCACCACGGCCATCGCATTACCCCGGATCATGTCCTCGTCCGCACCGGAACCGCCGGCGACCAGGATGCGTTCGAGGGGAATGTCCAGGCGCAGCGCGGCGTAGCGCAGAGCCTGTCCCTTGGAGGCCCTGGCCGGAATGACATCGAGGAACTGGCCGAACGACATGATCACGTTGGCGTTCAATTCATTCTGATGCAGCAGTGTCGTGATTTCCTCGACGGCAGGCGCCCGCTCCGGATCGTAAAAATAGGAAATCTTGTACGGCCCCCTTTTCGCACGCTCCTGTAATTCCAGGCCGGGCAAGTCGTCAAGCAGGCGCCGGATCCGGACCCTGTTCCAGTCGTGGTCGATGTGTTCGATCCAGTGACGGTCCTTGTTCAAGTCCAGGCCGTATCGAACCTGGGTGCCCAGGTCGCTGATCAGGACATCCGGCCGCGGCACGCCGTGCTTGCGCAGCACGGCAAGCGCGGAATCCTTGCTGCGGCCGGTAGCGATACCAAAGGCCACGTGCTTGCGAACCCGCTTGATGACCTCGCAAAACTCCGCGAGCGCTTCCGGGTCCCCCAGCAGCGTCTGGTCGATGTCGGTGAACAGGGCGCGGTCGCGGTACTTGGCTCCTTGTCCGACGGGCCAGGCAACCAGTTCGCGCCTCGGCTTGCCGATGATTTCACTGACCTGCTCGACATAGCTCCTGGCGTGGGCCTCCCAGGTGTAGTGCCGCCGCACGCCTTCCAGCCCGTTCTTTGAGGCTTTCTCCCAGCGTGCTTCATCACGGAGCAGTTCGAGAAGCGCCTCGGCGATGGCATCGGCATCGAGGGGATTGACCAGGATTCCGTTTTCACAATTCGAAAGGATATCCACCGGCCCGCCGTTTTCGGTGGCGACCAGCGGCAGGCCGCAGGCGGCCGCTTCCAGCAGCGTCAGCCCGAACGGCTCGGTCAGCGCCGGGTTGATGAAGACCCCTCGACCGGCGGCCGCTGCCCGGTAAAATTCGCCGACATCATCCGGGGTGTGGTGCTTCGGCATCGCCACCGAACCCCACAGGTCGTACATGTCGAGATCCAGCAAAAGCCCGATCAGCACCGACTGCGCGCCCTGCTCCAGGTCCCGGATGTCATCGCGGTTGCCCGCGACAATCAGCAGGTTGGCTATTTCCCGCAGTTTTTGGCTGCGTCCGAACGCTTCCAGCAACACCGGGATGTTCTTGCGTTCGTCCGGACGGGACAGCGCCATGACCAGCGGTTTATCGGGCTGGCGCAGGAACGGGGTGACTTTCTGCATTGCGTCGAAAGACTCCCCGTCTTTGGGCGGACGAAAACGGCCCAGGTCGGTGCCCGGGGGAATCACCGTCATGCAGTCCGGGTTGTAATAGTCGTACAGGCCGTACTGCGAATCGATTTCATTGCGCGTACTGGTTATCACCAGGTCCGCGTTGGCCAGCAACTCTTCCTCGGCGGCGACGCGACGGCTCATGTTGTAGGTTTTCTCGATCGCCTCGCGGTTCACGCCGCGCGCAAGCAGGCGTTTGCGCTTGTCCCGGCCCAGCGAGTGGCCCGTGTGCACCAGCGGCCTGGCCAGCAGATGCGCCAGGCGCACGCCCACGTAACCCGCATCGGCGTAATGGCTGTGAACGACATCCGGCATCCGCGGCTGCTCTCCCAGCCAGTGCGCCACGTTGTCGGTAAAGTTATCCAAATGGTCCCAGAGCTGTTCCTTGGGGATGTACTCGTCGGGGCCCGCATCGATACGCACAATGCGCACCTTTTCAGAGATCCACTCCTCGGCTTGCGCGTAGTCGTCATCGACGGCGGGATCTTCGATTCGGCGCGTCAGAAGGTCCACACGGGAGACCGATTCGAGTTCACCCAGTGCGCGGGCGAGCTCGACTACGTAAAGGGTCTGACCACCTGTATCCGCATCGCGGCCGAGTTCCAGGTCACGACCCCGAATGAGTCCGTGAACGCTGATCAGGAGAAAATAAAGCCCGGGTTTTTTGGAAGACATAAGTCCTTTTTATGCTAAAGCTTCAGGCCTTCAATGTCACTGCCCCGGTCGGTCCGGAATGGGCGCGGTCAGGGTTTTCGATATACCGTGCACAGCACGTTTCCACTGCTTCCGAACGCACGGTGCAGCCGGGTGATTTCCCTGCGGTCTTCTGCGGATGGCGGCAGCGCGTGTGGAAACAGCTCCCAGCCGCGCGTCTCGGCGACCGGTTCCAGCCCGGCGCCGGACAGGGCGTCGGTCAGCGCGGCGTGGTCCAGCGGAGCCTCGTCCGCTTCTTCTTCATCCGACGTGAAATCCAGGCCGACGGCGACGGACGCGGCATTCCATGCAGCGACTTCCGCCGGCTGTGTCGAAAGATCGACCTGAATGGGATCGGCAATCAGCACACGCCCTCCCGGCTGCAGAATATCTGAAACCGCTCGCAATACCGCAGGCAGTGTCTCGGGCTGAAGGTGGTGAAAGCAGCCGATGGCCGTTATGAAATCAAAGCGCGTTGTCACGCTGCCGATGAAATCGAACAGGTTCTGGCACAGCAGCACGACGTTTTTCGACTGCGCTGTCTCGAGCTTGGCGAGCGCCTGCGCCAGCATTTCGGGACTGTGATCGACACCGACAACGGCGTCGAAACGCTGACCGAAGCGCAGCACGCTGTGCCCGGTGCCGCAGCCGAGGTCGAGCATGCACCCGCCTTGTGGAATCGCGGCTTCGATCTCTCCGAACAGGATTTCATTGGCCAATTCGCGGGGGTGAACCACCACCGCGTCGTAGTCGTGCGCCGTCGCGGCATGGTAGCGAATGTCTTTTTCTGCGTGTTGCGAGCGGTTCGTCATTTTGCGGAATCGCACCATTTTAAATGGCGACAGTATATCGGTTCAGGTAAAGAAATCGGACTAAACTTCATCGACATCGTTATACTGCCCCGCAAACAGAAAGTGAGGACTGCGCCGCATGCTGGGTACCATCGCCTTCGGAATCTTCGGGCTGGCCGTGCTGGTCGGTATCGCTTTGCTCTTTTCCGCAAACCGAAAAGCCATCAACCTGCACCTGATCCTGACGGGCATCGCCCTGCAACTCGTGTTCGCCGTCATCGTGATTCTCGTCCCGGGCGGACGCGCATTTTTTGAAGGATTGAGCCGGATCTTCGTAACCGTGATCGGGTTTTCAATGGACGGCGCGGCGTTCATTTTCGGCGAACTGGCGGACCCGTCCAGCCTGGGCTTCATTTTCGCGTTCCAGGTCCTGCCCACGATCATCTTCTTTGCCTCGCTGATGGGCGTGCTCTATCACCTCGGCATCATGCAGAAAGTGGTTCAGGGCATGGCCTGGGTCATGTTCAAGGTCATGCGCGTCTCCGGCTCGGAATCCCTGTCGGTCGCGGCCAACGTGTTCGTCGGGCAGACCGAAGCACCGCTGGTCGTGCGTCCCTACATCAGCAAAATGACCGAATCCGAACTGTTCACGATGATGGTCGGCGGCATGGCCACCATCGCGGGCGGCGTACTGGCCGCCTACATCACCATGCTCGGCGGCGGCGACGAGGCCATGCGCGTCTACTACGCCAAGCACCTGCTTTCGGCCAGCATCATGGCTGCGCCTGCGACCATCGTGATCGCCAAGATCCTGCGGCCGGAGACCGGTGAATCCCTGACCGCGGGCTCGGTGAAGCTGCACGTCGAGAAAACGGCAACGAACGTCATCGAGGCTGCCGCCAACGGCGCCGGGGACGGCTGGCGCCTGGCGCTGAACGTGGGCGCGATGCTGCTGGCGTTCATCGCGTTGATCGCGATGATCGACTATCCCCTTAACGCCCTGGGCGGGCTGATCGGTTTTGAGGAATGGACCGGCCGGTCACTGAACCTCGCCACCCTGCTCGGCTACGTGCTCTCCCCCATGGCCTGGGTGATCGGTGTTCCCTGGGCGGAAGCGGTGGATGTCGGCGGACTGATCGGCCAGAAGATCGTCACCAACGAATTCGTGGCTTACACGGCGTTGATGGAAGTGCAGGACACGCTCAGCCCCAAGGCGGTGCTGGTTTCCACCTACGCGCTGTGCGGCTTCGCCAACTTTTCGTCTATCGCGATCCAGATCGGCGGCATCGGCGGCATCGCACCCGACCGAAAGTCCGACCTCGCACGGCTCGGCCTGCTCGCCGTTCTCGGCGGCACGCTGGCCACGATGATGACGGCAACCATTGCGGGCGTACTCACCACCATCGCCAATGGCTGACCATTCGCAGTTCAGGCTCTTCACTGAACGGCGTTTCATGCCGTTCTTCATGACCCAGGGCCTGGGCGCCTTCAACGACAACATATTCAAGAACGCGCTGGCGGCACTGCTGGTTTTCCAGGGCAGCCAGATGGCCGGCTTGAACACCGACCAGATCATCAACCTCAGTGCCCTGCTGTTCATCCTGCCTTTCTTTCTGTTCTCCGCGTTATTCGGCCAGTTCGCGGACAAGTTCGAGAAATCGGCCCAGATTCGATACGTCAAGCTGTTCGAAGTGGTCATCATGCTGCTGGCCACGCTCGGGTTCTGGCTGCACAACGTGCCGCTGCTGCTTTTCGTGCTGTTCCTCCTGGGCCTGCAGTCGACCGTTTTCGGCCCCATCAAGTACGGCATCCTGCCGCAGATCCTGCGTCGCGAGGAACTGGTCGGCGGCAATGCGCTGGTGGAAATGGGCACCTTCGTCGCCATCCTCGCCGGCACCATCGCGGGTCCCCAGCTGGCCGGCATCGAGGTGGAATGGCCCTGGTGGGTCGCCGTGGCGGGCCTCGCCGTCGCCGCGACAGGCTGGCTGTTCAGCCTGAAAATTCCGCGCTGCGAACCCGAAGCACCGAAACTGAAGATCAACTGGAACATCGTCAGCGAAACCGTCAACAACCTGAAGTTCCTCAACGAAAACCGGGTCGTTCTGAACGCCGTGCTGGGCATTTCCTGGTTCTGGTTTTTCGGCGCGACCTTCCTGGTGCAGATTCCGAGCTACAGCCAGAACGTACTTGGCGGCGACGAGAACCTGATGTCGGGCCTGCTGGCGCTGTTCATCGTGGGCATCAGCACGGGTTCGCTGCTGTGCGAGAAGCTGTCGGGCAAACAGGTTGAAATCGGCCTCGTGCCCTTCGGCGCGATCGGCCTGACCCTGTTCGGTCTCGACCTGTTTTTCGCATCGCCGGCGCAACCCGGGGCCGACGTCACGTTTGGCGCGTTCCTGTCGGAGGCGGCCAACTGGCGCATCATTGCCGACCTGATGCTGATCGGCGTGTTCGGCGGTTTTTACATCGTGCCGCTGTACGCCCTGGTCCAGTCCCGTTCGAAACCCAGCCATCGCTCGCGCGTCATCGCGGGGCTGAACATCCTGAACGCGCTGTTCATGGTCATCGCCGCGGTCATGGCCATGCTGATACTGGGCCCGGCCGGGCTGTCCATACCGGACCTCTTCCTGATCACGGCGATACTGAATGCGGTCGTGGCGGTATACATCTTCACGCTGGTGCCCGAGTTCCTGATGCGTTTCCTGATCTGGATCCTGATCCATACGATCTACCGGGTGCGCGTGAGCGGCCTGGAAAACATTCCGGAGGAAGGCGCGGTGATCGTCGCCAGCAACCACGTGAGCTTCGTCGATCCGCTGATCCTGGGCGGCATGATCCGGCGTCCGGTCCGTTTTGTGATGTACCACAAGATCTACGAAATACCGCTGCTGAAGTTCATCTTCAAAACCGGCAAGGCCATACCCATCGCCGGCCGTTCAGAAGCGCCCGCAATCCTGGAAACGGCCTATCGGCGCATGGAAGGCGTGCTGGAAGAGGGTGACGTGCTGGGCATTTTCCCGGAAGGCGGCATCACGCGGGATGGTGAAATCCAGCCTTTCAAGCCGGGGGTCGAGCGGATGGTCGCCAGGCAGCCGGTCGACGTGGTGCCGATCGCACTGTGCAACCTGTGGGGATCGATGTTCAGCCGCCGCGACCCGCTGCACAAGCGCCGACCCTACAAGCTGTGGTCCGTGATCGAAATGCGGGTGGGCAAACCGGTGCCGGCCTCGGAAGTTTCGGCCAAGCGGCTGCAGGCCGAGGTGGAGGCCCTGCGCGGCGAGGATCGCTGACTATCGGGCCAACTCGTGTGTTGCCCCCAGATTTACACGGCCTCGATGCCTGAAGTTGGCTCGTTCTGAGCCTCTCCATTTATTCCGGCGGGCGAACATTAGGCTTCAGCGGCGAGTAACCAGGCCGCATAGGGACGATTGGCCTGGATGGCCAATCGAGCCCGTATGGTAGAGGACGACCTCACGGGCGGTCCCGTCCATGCGGGCTGGATTCGAGGGAACCGCTTGGCGGCGCTGAGCCGAGAGGCCGTCCCGGGATGAATGGAGATGCCTGCCGAAAACGAGGGAACGCCGAGGAGGCGCTGAACCATGAGCACGCCCCGGCTGAAGGTGCAGGAAGTGCAGAGGCCCCTGACCCAGCGACCGGCCGAACAGCAAGGACGGCAGGCCCTAAGCGTCTTCAGCCTCGGCGCAATTCCAGCACTCGCTGAACTGGCCCTCGATCTCGGTGCCGCATTTCGGGCAGGTCCAGGTCGCAGCGGACACCGGCTCTTCCTGCGCCTCGGAAATGAGCTGCCGCGCGCGATCCGCGTCCTTCTCGTGGACCACGAACAACTGCGGAACCGTCTCGACGAAAGGCAGTTCTCCCGTGCCGCCAAAACCGAACTGGTTCTTGAGAAAGGTTTCGATGCCCTGCGCTTCGAGCAGTGACTGCATCTGCCCGACCCGCGAGAAGTCGAAATCCTCGAATACCCTGATCACCCGTCCCGGTCCTGTTCAGACGGCCGAAATTCCAGCGAGGCCGAGTTGATGCAGTAACGCAGCCCGGTCGGCGGCGGGCCGTCGGGAAATACATGGCCCAGGTGGGCATCGCATTGCCGGCACAGCAGCTCGACCCGGCTCATGCCATGGCTGAAATCGGGTTTCTGAACGATGCCGGCCTCGTCCAGTTCGGAATGAAAGCTCGGCCAGCCGCAGCCGGCGTTGAACTTGCTGTCGGAGCCGAACAGGACATGACCGCAGCACACGCAGTGGTACGTGCCCTCGTCCCAGCACTGTTCGTATTCACCGCTGAACGGCGCCTCGGTGCCCGCCTGCCGTGTCACGCGGTACTGCTCAGCCGTCAACTGGGCTTTCCATTCGCTGTCGCTTTTGCTGATTTTTGCCATGCCTACATGGTAAATCAAAGCACCCGGGCTGCCCATCGCGGCGTACGCCGGGCCCGGTTGCACCCGGCGGCGATCTGTGAGATTTTGCCACGATTATCTGACAGCGGCCGGCAGCACCTAAGCCTTGCGATTTTTCAAATCATTTTTCCTGACGATGGCGGCAGCATTTCCGCTGACTGCGTGGCTCTCCGCGCCCGTGACCGCGTGGGCTCAGGAAATCACCGCCCCGCCGCCGGGCGCCTGCCCGGAACGCACCATGAGGCCGGTCGTGCAGTCTGCGCCCGACCGCTCGCAGGCTCCGCTTCTCGTTTACGCCCGGGAGCTGGACGCCGCCAACGACCGCGAAAGCGAAATCCGCGGTGCCGTCGAACTTTTTCGCGCCGACCAGCACCTGCAGACCGAGAGCCTGCTGTTCGACCCGGTCAGCAGCGTGGTCACCGTGCCCGGGCCGGTTTTTTACCGCGACAGCCAGGTCTGGATTCGTGGCAGCGAGGCCCGGGTCGGGTTGGCCGAGGAAAGCGGTTATTTTTCCGGTATCGATTTCGGCCTGACGGGCTCCACCGCGAACGGAAGCGCCAGCCGCGCGGAACTGTTCGGCGGCGTCACGTCCCGCCTCTACGACCTGGAATACACGACCTGCCCCTCGGACCGGCCCGACTGGCTGTTCCAGATGAAAGAGCTCGAACTGCGGCACGACGAAGGCATGGGCAGCGCGCGCGGAGCAAAACTGAAGTTCAAGGGTGTGCCCATCCTTTACATGCCCTGGTTCACGTTTCCGATCGACGACCGGCGCCGCAGCGGCTTCCTCTACCCCGGTCTCGGCTACTCCAGCGATACCGGCTTTGAACTGAGCGTTCCCTGGTACTGGAATATCGCGCCCAACCAGGACGCCACCCTGGAGCCGCGCTGGTTCTCGGAACGCGGGTTCATGCTGACGGGTGAATACCGCTTCATGACGCGCCGGCAGCGGGGCGAAATCGATTTCGATTACATGCCGGATGACCGCAAGACGAAAGAAGAGCGTTATCACTACCAGGTCCGGCACCATTCCCGTCCCACCCGGAACTGGAGCACGGAACTGCTGATCGAGCGGGTCAGCGATGAAAACTACTTCCAGGATTACGGCACCACCCTGCGCCAGACGGCGCGCCAGTTCCTGCGCAGCAGCGCCACCCTGCGCGGCGTCGGCCAGTACTGGGATTTCGAACTCATGGCCGATGATTTCCAGGTCATCGACGAATCGGTCACGCCCGAAAACGAACCCTACCGGCGCGTCCCCCGCATGCTGTTCCGGCTGGACCAGCCGCTTGCCCTCGGCGGCCTGACCTTCGGGCTCGACTCCGAGGTCGTCGCTTTCGACCGGGACGTCGGCGTCACCGGCACGCGCATGGACCTGTTCCCGAGCCTGTACTGGGACCATTATCACCGCTGGGGTTTCGTCAAGCCGCGAGTGGGTTACCGTTACACCTCCTACGACCTGGACTACGGCGGCCAGCCCGGCGACGAGTCGCCTTCGCGCGGCGCGGCCATCGCCAGCCTGGATGCCGGACTGGTCTTTGACCGCTTCACGTCGGACGGCGGTTACCAGACCCTGGAACCGAGGCTTTACTACCTTCGCGTGCCGTACGAGCAACAGGATGACCTGCCGCTGTTCGATACCGGCGAGTTCACTTTCGGATTCAGCCAGCTGTTCAACCCGAACCGCTTTGCGGGCGGTGACCGTCTCGGCGATACGAACCAGCTGTCGCTGGCGCTCTCCACGCGCAAGTTCGACAGCCAGAACGGCGCCGCGCGCTGGAGCCTGGGTTTCGGCCAGATTTTCTATTTTGCAGACCGCCGCGTGCAGATCGACGACGAAGCGGTCGACAACGAGGACCTGTCGCCGTTCCTGGGCGAGTTCACCTGGTACTTTTCACCGCAGCTCAGCATGGCGGCCGGGCTGCAGTGGAACTGGGACCGCAACCGCTTCGACGTCGGCATGCTGAACCTGGGCTGGTCGGGCGAGCAAGGCCAGCGCGTCGCTTTCGAATACCGTTATCGCACTGAGCGCGTCGACCAGTTCGACCTGCGGCTCAGTTGGCCGATCGGCGAACGCTGGATGGTGCTGTCGCGGCTGAACTACTCCTTTGCCGATGACGACCTGCTCGAACTGCAGGGCGGTTTTGAATACGAAAGCTGCTGCTGGGCCATCCGCACCGTCCTGCGCCGCTACCTGAGAAACCGCGACGGCGAATACCGCGACGGAATCTACGTCGAGTTCAACCTCAAGGGGCTGGCCAGCATCGGTAGCGGACCGAGCGGCCTGTTCTGATCGCCTTTCGTGTAAAATCACGTTCTGGCTAACGCCCCGGCACCGATCGGGCCGGGTCTTTTTTTGGAGAAGCCTTTCGAATGAACGAACCGATGAATGCCCGCCACAGCTGGGCTCTCACCGCTTTAATCCTCCTGACCGGCGCCCTGTTGCCGTCACAGGC
>Ga0180429_10002333_pt1 | contig 15719 bp, 15 predicted proteins | sample SS_ome_FD_132428 | JGI IMG/M metagenome (GOLD analysis project Ga0180429, IMG submission 132428) | Hypersaline lake sediment archaeal communities from the Salton Sea, California, USA - SS_1_S_1 metaG | ecosystem: Environmental > Aquatic > Non-marine Saline and Alkaline > Hypersaline > Sediment ...
CATAGCCACCAAGATAGATGTACTCGCGCCGGAAATCGTGTTTCTCATATCGCAGGGACAAGCCCAGGGTGGACAGGACAAGGCACGCGACTCCCGTGCCCAGGAGCACTCCGTGATAGCGGCCCAGCCACTGCCTCTTCCCCGAGGCGCGGCGTCTTTCTAGGAAACCCCGGAAGCGATCGAACAAGCACTGCACGAATGCACCGATCGACAGGGCCACAAAGGGAAAGAGGTATATCGAGTGTCTCGACCCGCCAAAAGGGTATATTCTCAAATACGTCAAGAGGAAGCCTATGGCAAAAGTGGCGACGATGATTCCGGCAAGATATGGTCGGGAGGTCCTCCACAGAACCACAATCCCCAACCCTGTAAGAGCGATCGTCAAGGGGACGACCGACGGAACAAAGAGGTATTCGAAAAGCCCGGGAATGTTCCCGAACAAGCTGGACAGCGTTTCCGGAAAGTAGGGTCGCACGTATTCCGCCTTGACCTCGGCGCTGGTCGTGTGATCCAAGAACCTGTAAACATGAAAATGGTAGAGCAGGCCCACTTGGATGAGAAGGGGAAGGTGAACGAAAGAAATCCTCGCATATGTCCTGATTCCCTCTCGCTTCATGGCCGCATGTACGAGGCAGACGGCCCCGATAGCGGTCATGGGCAGAATCGCTGGATAGTGGGAGAAGATCGCCAGGAACATGGACAGGACATACGCGTACAGATACTTGTCCTTACGCTCTTCCCAGTAACAGAGGCCCGCCCAGAGTGCGAGGGAGAGAAAGAACACCATCAGGCTGTAGGGCCTTATTACCTGAGACAACAAGATCGCCCCATTTCCGAATACGGCCATACAGGCCATCGCCAATCCGGAAAGGGTTCCGCTCGCCTTTCGTCCGAGAAAGAAGAAGGTGAAAATCAATCCCACGCCCGGCACGAGCGATATGCTTCTGAGAAATAGTTCATTCTCACTGATCTTCAGGAGATAGTGGAGAAGGAAGTACATCCAGGGGGCGTTATTCAGGGGGAGACCCGATTCCCACACCTGGTGGAGCGTTCTGCCTGAGGCGACCCTCAAATGCATCAGATCATCGGGGGAAAAGCAGTAGGCATCCAACCCCCATACTCTTACAATAAGGCCGAGCAACCCCAACCAAAGAACCAACGCGACAGGGATCCCAGAGGTTCGTTTCGTCATCCATTCATTCTCCACCCCACCTCTTCTCTTCGCACCCCTTTACCCATCCATCGGGGGCCTGCGGTGGGCCCAGGGGTGGGCCTGCTCGAAGGCATGGGAGGCCTGAAAGACCGTTTCTTCCCGCTGTGTTCTGCCGACGATTTGCAGGCCCACGGGCAATCCCGCCTTTGTGAATCCGCAAGGCACAGAGGCTGCCGGGTGCCCCGACCAGTTGAAGAACCAGGTGAGGAGCCAGCCGCTGAAGGGATCGATCGCGGTGCCGTCCACCTCTTCCGGGCCGACCATCCCGATCGGAAAAGGCTCCACCGTGATCGTGGGCGACAGGATGAAATCGTATTGGCGGAAGAGGCCGCGTAGAGCTTCATATACCTGTGTTCGCACCGTGACGACCGCCTGCAGATCCTCCATGCTCACGTCGTGGTCCCCACAGAGGAAATAGTAGAACTCGGGCGAGAGGTTCTCTTTCCACACTTCATCCGGAAAGAGCTTTCGCATCCCGGAATAGTTCAGATACCAGGAGTGTCCGAAGGCCTTTCCGTCCGCGGGCAGGTTCACGGGAACCTCTTCCACATGTGCACCCAGCCCTTCAAAGGCCTTGGCCGCGTCCGCCGTAATCTCCCGAATCTCAGGATCCACGGGCAGGAGGCCGAAGTCCGAAGTCCAGGCCATGCGGCAACCCTTCACATCCGGCGTGAGCATCTCTTCGTACCGGTGCGGTAGCGGGGGCAGGCTGTAGGGATCCGTGTCCTCAGGCCCGCTCATCACGTCCACCATGCGGGCGGCATCCCGTACATTACGGGTCAGGGGCCCCTGAAACACGGAATTGATAAAGCGGTCAAAGGGCATGTCGTTCGGGATACGACCCAGGGAACACTTGATCCCGAACAGGCCTGAGAAGCTGGCCGGTATGCGGATCGACCCGCCGCCGTCGTTTCCGTGACCTATGGAGGCGAGCCCCGCCGCCACAGCGGCTGCAGTGCCGCCACTCGATCCGCCAGGGGTACGATCGAGCCGCCAGGGGTTGCGCGTGGCCCCGAACAGGGGATTGTCCGTGGCTCCCTTGAAACCAAACTCCGGTGCATTTGTTTTTCCAAGGATTACCGCGCCCGCCTCACGGAGGCGCTTCACGTAGACGGCGTCTTCGGCCGCAATCAACCCCTCGAAAAGCTTGCAGCCCATCGTCTGGGGCATCCCCGCGACGGCGTCCAGGTCCTTGATACAGACCGGGATTCCGTGCAGCGGCCCGGAGGGGCCGCTTTGAGCGAGCGCTCGGTCTAATTCCTCGGCCTGTTTCCGTGCTCCCTCTCCGTCCAGGTACGTGTAGGCATTGAGCTTCGGATTGACGAGGGCGATCCGGTCCAGAAAGGCGTCTACGGCTTCCCGCGCAGATATCTCCTTCTTGACGATTCTCTCGTAGAGCAAGTGGGCGGGTTCGTAGCACAGGTCTTCCGCGTTCATAGAAACTCCTTTCGTTGCATGAATCACTTCTCTTCGATTTTTCGCAGAAGCAGCACGTAACCCTGCTCGAGCCTATCCTGGATCTCCTCTTTTCCGCCAAGCTCGTAGTCCCGAAACAAGTCCATGGGGATCTCGACCTTTGACCGGTGTTCCGCGAGGCTGAGGATGAAGTCCACGGTGAAGCCGGACGGATTCTTCCGGTATTCCTTGAGTTCAAGGTGGGGGTTCCATTTCCTGAGGGCCTGTTCGACTGCTTCTATGTGGTAGAGTTCTCTGTCCATGTGTTTATCCCTGCGTCTTGCCTTCTGTTTGCCTAAGCCAGGTCAAGACCTGGTTCATGTCATCCGGCAAGGGGGCGGTCAGTTCCAGGCGTGCTCCTCCGTCCGGGTCATCGACGCCGAGAAACCTTGCATGAAGCATCTGCCTTGGGACCACCCGAAAGAGGCGTTCTTCACATTTCTCGGGTCCGTAGACGGTATCCCCGAGAACGGGGAGCCCCACCTGCGCCAGATGTACCCTTATCTGATGCGTGCGTCCCGTCAAAGGTCTTGCCTCGAGGAGTGTGCATTCGGCAAACGTCTCGAGCACTTCGAATGCTGTTTCCCCTTTGGGTCCTCGACGACCTTTTCGGGCCCCTTCGGGCATTTGTGTGCCCCGAGGCTCGTTCGATCCGCGGGCCGGTCGTCTGGCCGTTACTTCTGCGACCTGCCGGAATCGCTTCTTGGCGGGGCTCCCCCTTGTGAAAGCAAGATACCTCTTCTCCACGGTCTTCTGCCTGAATTGTCTTTCCAGGGCAGAAGTGCTCTTCTCGTCTCTTGCCACGAGCAACAGGCCGCTGGTGTCCCGGTCAAGACGGTGGACCAGCGCCAGCCTGTCACTCCGCGGCTTCCACCGACCCGTCTTCTTGAGAAGCCCCTCGAGTTGCGGGAGAACCGTGTCCTCCGTCACCCCTCGGGCACCGTATACGAGAAGACCCGCAGGCTTGTTGATTGCGACCAGGGTCTTTCCCTCCCAGAGAATGTCCTCTTCCTGGAGCAGGATACGCCTGTTGCCTTCGTGCCGGTATACCTCGATCCGTTCCCCCTCTTGAACCGGAGTGGAGGCCTTGGTGATTCGCCTGTTATTCACGAACACCCGGCCCCTGTCAATGAGGTCCTTTGCGGCCCGGACGCTCAGGCCCTCCAGCCGGCCGGCCACGCACCGGGACAGGCGAAGCCCGCTGGTGGACGGGTCTACGCGGAAACGAGCGGGCCGGGCGCCGAGGATATGTTCTTCCTGCATGGGCTTCTCTTCTTCTCGCCTATTGTGGAGACTGTCCCATCCTCGTGGGTGCAGTGTCAACTGCTCCGGATGGGCAGAGGGATTCCCTGCGACTATTTCGAGGACCTTGCGATTGAGGAGCGGCCGGAGGTGGCCCGAAGATGAGATGCGAAAAGGTGAAATTATTTTTCCGCGGATCCTCAGGCGGGGTCGGCGGCGAAGTAAACGGAGCCGTTGCAGGTTTCGCTTCTCAGTTGGCCGTGGGCGTCCAGGTCGGCGACGTATTTCTCGGCCTCGGCAGGGGGAATGCCCAGGCCCAGGGCGATGTCTTCAACGGTGCAGGGCCTTCTCTCCAGGAGCCGCAGGATCTCTTCGCTACCTGCCTTTGAGAGGACGTCCCGGGCGGTGGGCGAAAAGGCCGGGACGGCAACGGTCGGAACGTCGAAGAGGCGGGCAAAGCCTTTCATGTCTTCCGCAGAGACCGGCTCCACGAAGTCCATGGGCGCCGGCCGAGTTGCAGTTATCAGTTGCACCCGGTCCGGACGAACTGTGCGGGCCAGGTCTGCAATCCTCTTCACCTCGCTCTCCATGCCGGTGATCCCTGACAAGAGGAAAACCTCCAGCCATATCTTGCCATGGTACCTCTCCCGAAATTTGACCATCCCTTCGACAACCCGATCGAACGTCAAGTCCGGATGCGGCCGGTTCACGTGCCGAAACAGGCCTCGGTCCGGCGCGTCCAGGGAGGGAATAACCAAGTCCGCCTCAAGCAGGTCGTCCTGGACTTCCTGCTGCCACAAGAGGGAGCCGTTCGTAAGGACGGCCACAGGGGTGGAACTCAGTCGCTTCAATTCCCGAATCATCTCACCGATCCGGCTGTGGAGGGTCGGTTCCCCGGATCCGGAAAAGGTGATGTAGTCAATTCCGTCGGCGGACCGGATCTTCTCCCGGGCTTCCTCGATGACCTTATTGAAGGAGACCCATTCCTTGCGTTCGAGGGTGAGATTCGTGGTGGGGCCGAGCTGGCAGTAGATACAGTTGTAGGTGCAGGTCTTGAAGGGGATGAGGTCGATCCCGAGGGAGCGGCCGAGTCTGCGGGAAGGCACGGGGCCAAAGACGTGATGGTTCATTGTTCTTGTTCCTCGGTTCTTGGGGATTGCCACGGGCGCGTTCGCGCCCTCGCAATGTCCGCCTGGTGTTCCCCAGGGCCATCAGCCCAGGGCGTACTGGACGTGGCGCCAGACGGACTTGATCTCCTCTGTGATCGCTCCTCCCGTATATTCGACGACGCTCGTCCTGACGACCTGGGCCTTGGTAACGGCCTTGTCGTACCGGACCCTGCCTGCCACCTTCATGCCTCGATCGATGGCGTCCGTCTCGATTTCTTTGGCAACGGTCGGGTACAGGTCCCATTTGTTCACACAGACCATGGCAGGTATCCCGAAATGCCGCGTAAGGTCTGCAACCCTCTCCATGTCGTGCTTTCCGGACAGGGTGGGCTCGGTGACGACCAGGACGAGATCCGCACCCGTGATGGAGGCGATCACCGGACACCCGATGCCGGGCGAGCCGTCCACGATGATGAGGTCACGATCTTCTTCCTCGGCGATCCTCTTGGCCTGGCTTCGGACGAGGGTCACCAGCTTTCCGGAGTTCTCTTCTGCGATTCCGAGTCGCGCATGGACCATCGGCCCGTATCGCGTCCCCGAAACGAACCACTCTCCATTGATCGCATCCTCGAAGACGATCGCCTCTTCCGGACAGTTCCAGACACAGACGCCGCACCCCTCGCAGTCCACCGGGTCGATCGAAAAGGCTGCGCCCTCTGTGATCGCGTCGAAGCGACAGACCTCCTTGCATTGGCCACAGGCCGTGCATTGGTCGGCAAGGATCCGGGCGATCTTTCCTCCGCTGAAGTCCTCATTGTGTTGTATGGTCGGGTCCAGGACGAGGTGCAGGTCGGCTGCATCCACATCACAATCGGCCAGGACCTTGTTCTTTGCCAGTGCGGCGAACGAGGCCACCAGGCTCGTCTTGCCCGTTCCCCCTTTTCCGCTGACCACTACGAGCTCTTTCACGTTCTTTCCTCTCTGGATCCCCTGAGTTCGTGGGAATGACGGTGATCGTTGCCTCTTGCCTCCGGGTATATGAAGGGAGAGGCTCGGGACAAGGGTGCTGTACAAATTCCCTCGTCCCGGGTCCCTCCCAAGGGGGCAAGGATTTGTCTCGGTCGCCTAGGCTCTCCCGGCTCGTTCCGTGACCTTGTCCAGGAGGTCCTGGAACATGTCCCGGTATTCCGGGAACACGCGCACGGCGATGTCGCCCCGTGCATAGGCCTCAGCCACCTTTCGGTCGTCCGGGATCTCCTTGAGAATCTCGATCTCTTCTTCCGCGCAATACCGGCTCACGCCGTCGTCGCCCACGTCGGCCCGGTTGATCACCACCCCAAAGGGCTTTTTCAGCGCCCTGAGCATCTCCACGGCAAGGCGGAGATCATTCAGGCCAAAGGGCGTGGGCTCGGTCACGAGCAGGACGTAGTCCGCGTCCCGGACGGTCTGGATCACGGGGCAAGAGGTCCCGGGCGGGGCGTCGAAGACCTGCAGATCCACGTCGGAGGCCCCCTCTTTGACCGACTTGATCAACGGCGGGGCCATCGCCTCCCCGATCCGGAGGCGGCCCTGCACGAAGTCGACCGTGTCGAACGCCCCTCCTGTCTCTACCACGCCGATCTCTCTGGCCCCCTTTTCGATCGCGTCCTCGGGGCATACGAGCCAGCAGCCTCCACAGCTGTGGCAGAGTTCGGGAAACGTGAGCACCTTCTTGTTGATCACTACGATCGCGCTGTACTCGCACACCTCCCCGCATTTCCCGCATCCCGTGCACCGTTCCTCGACGACCGAGGGAACCTCCAGGGAGAAGGGCCGGCTCGTCTCGATCGTGGGGCACAGAAAGAGGTGGCCGTTCGGTTCTTCCACGTCGCAGTCTCCGTACACGGCCCGGTATCCGGACTCGGCAGCCTGGACGACGAGGTTGGTGGCCACCGTGGTCTTCCCGGTACCCCCTTTTCCACTGGCTATGGCGATCCTGGTTGTCCCATTTCGATTCTGTTTCGTCACTTTGCTTGCGCCTTTCCCTTCTACAGTGAGTGGAAGACTACCAGGAGAGCAAGGTTCGTGCCGGGTCTGTCCGGACGTGAAGGTGAGAGGCAAGACCCTGAAAAACAAAAGGGAATTACGTGAAGCCTCCGGAACGGGGCATGCTCAGGCAGGGGAACGAAGGTTGCATAATTCATTGCTCGACGGCTTCACAATGCAACCTGCAACCGAAATAGCGCCCCTGGGAGCGCGTTGAACCATCATGATTATTGCGAACCGAAGGCGTGGGGTTCGGGCCTGACCCCCGACCCCTGCCCCCCTTCCTACTCGCCTTCCCAGCGGCGACGGTAGCCGGCATACTCCATCAGGCGGGCCATCACACGAACCGCCCTTTCCGGTGTGGGGTAAAGGCTGAGCCCCTCTTTGCGGAGGAGGGCGTCGAACTTCGGGGAAGGCTCCCTGCCCATCACCGTAACCACCGGCTTGTTCAGGTCCTTCATCAGCGAAAGCATGCCGTAGAGAACGCTCTCTTTGGCCCCCCGCTCCCTTTCCTCCCATTCCTGGACGGTAGGCTGATCGATCCCCGTGGCCTGCTGAAAGGCCGGCTTGCGCATGAAGGAGGTGGCCCGCTCCAGAAAGGCACCGAGGGCGATCACGCCGTCCACATTCGGGTCCCTCATCAGGATCTCCAGGCAGTTCAAGTAGATAGAGATCTCCGGCACGGCCACCAGGTCGATCGGATTTCCGTGACTCCAGTACGGGGGCAAGAGGCGATCCAGGGCCTCGATCGTGTGGGCCTCGAGGTCCGGGACCTTGAGGCCCATCTCCTCGCAGGCGTCCGTGGTGATCACGCCCCAACCACCCCCTCGGGTGATGATACCCACGCGGTCTCCCCTGGGCAGGGGCAGGCGGGACAGAGACCTTGCGCAGTCGATGAAGGCCTCCGTCGTCCTTGCCTGTATGAGGCCTGCTTGCCGGAAGCCGGCATCGTACATATCCCGTTTCCCGGCCAGGGCTCCACTGTGGGAGGCGGCTGCCTTGAGGCCGGCCGGGGTCTTCCCCCCCTTGAAGACCACCACGGGCTTCTTGCGGGCCACCTCTGCGGCAACCTCGAGGAAGTCCGCCCTTCCCTTGATGCTCTCCAGGTAGACCATGACGGTTCGACAATCCGGGTCCTCCCCGAAGTAGCGGATGTAGTCCTGGGCGGTCAGGTCCGCCTCGTTGCCACTCGACACGAAGTGGCGGAACCCTGTCTTGAGCCGTTTCCCCCAGGCGAGCATCTGCACGCCGATGTTGCCGCTCTGGGAGACAAAGCTGATCTCTCCCTTGAGGGGCTCCATCATGGACATAATACAGACGAGCGAGGACGGAGCACTGTAGATGCCCATGGAATTCGGTCCCACCAGATGGATCCCCCGCTCTCCGGCGATCTTCTTGATTTCCTCTTCCCTCCTCCTGCCCTCGGGCCCGGACTCGGAGAAGTCGGAGGTGATGACAAGAACGGTCCGGATCCCCTTGCGACAGCAGTCTTCCATCAGGCCGGAAACGGTGGGCGCAGGCGTCACGATGCAGGCCAGATCCACAGGATCCGGGATGTCGGTTACCTTGCTGTATGCCCGAAGCCCGAGGACCTCACTGCTGGTTGGGTTGACCGGAAAGACCCTGCCGTCGAATCGATTCGTCAAAACGTTGGCGAGGATCATCCCTCCCCATTTGTTGAGCTTGTTCGTGGCGCCGATCAAGGCGATGCTCTTCGGGGCAAAGAGCCGGTCCATGCAAGATCTCGTTGTCTCCCAGGGAATCAGGGTCACTCTCTTCTCTCCTTGTTCCGAACCATTCGTTGTCCTCCTACCCTACGTTCACGCGTATTTCCTCTGCATCGCCGGATTTACGTACAACGCGCTTGACTGCCCTCTTCGCTCCGCTGAACAGGTGGGCCGTTCTCCCCCGCATGGTCTTGCTGTAAAGCCAGGTCTCGAAGCAAGAGGCCTTTTCGTTCACATACCGGTGCTTGTGCCCATAGGCCCACGGAAACATATGGATCCGTCTTGTTTGGGGACGGCTCGTGGTAACATGCTTGATGATGTGCATGAGAAGCAAATTCCCGGGCGAATACTCTCCGAACCTTTCGTCATACCCCGTTTTGAAGGCATGGAAGATATCCTCCTCCGTGTAGCAGAGCTGTCCAGCCACGCGTTCACCGTCCAGATCCAGGAAGTGGAGATGTAACGATTCCTGGTCGGCGAGCAGTTCAATCAGGCCCTGATAGTACCGTTGGAGGTTCGGGGCAATCCTGTTGATCGATGTTCCGGCGCTCCCCTTCCAGCCCGAGTCTTCGATCCGAAGGAAATCCGGCCAGGCGTTTACGGCCTCCTCACCCTGATAGTGCCGGCAGATCACTTCTCCCCTTCTTGCGAGTCGATTCCCGTACTTGCGGAGCAACTTCCGAAACCCGCTCGTCAGGTCTCCATGGTAGTACTCGTCGAAAGGACGTTTCATCCGAATGGAATACGTGGGCTGTCTCCTGCGACGCCAGGAGAGCCCCGAACGGGACAGCAAGTCCTCCCCAAAGAGGCCCGGGAACCGGGAAAAGGAATAGGAGAAGCGATGCCGGAACACATCCCACCCGTTTCTGTCCTCCTGAATTGCCTGCAACAACAACGCAGGGAATCGATCTTCGCAGCCCCTTCGGACCAGAGGCTCGCTGTGGAAGCAATGGTCGTTCGTGAGGCTCTCGAGGGTTCGCAGCCGGTTCCTCCTGCTCAACACCATGGGAAGGAAGCCGATGGTCGATTTACCCTCTTTCACCCGACAGATTCGGACTTGATCGGGGTCGGCAAAGCAGTCGTACCAAAGCCTGACGAACGCAAAGGAAAGGAAAGGCGTTCTCCATGCGCTGTCTCGGTGGAGTTCCTGCCACTCATCCTGTATGGAGAGAAACTCTCGAAGATGGCGGACGGAACCACGGGGCGGTGACTCGTACAATGAATGCATCTCTAACTTCACGATTCCCGGGAAGGTCGATTCGAAACAGAACTACGCGTCGATGCCCTTGTCACAATTTCTTGTCCCTTGCAGTCTCTCAGCTTCCAGGTCCAGCGGTAACGCCTGAACAGTTGGACAGACACCCACAGACTCAGCAATTTGGCCTTCAATCGCTCTTTGAACCGAAGGGAAGGAGCGTTGAAGACCTCCGAAACGCTGTAGAACCTGTCTCGACCCATCTGATTCAGGGCCAAGTAACTGGCATATCTCATGTAGGGCGCAATTCCCTTTCCCCTGAATTCCTCCAGCGTGTAGGCATCAAACAAATAGGCCTCGTTGTCTTTCAGAGGAAGCCGCCACCATTCGCTGCTGCATTCGGAAAGGTCAGCCCATGTGAAGGCCGCAAGGGACCCCTGTTGCATGACGCCAAGGCATTGGTTCCCTCTCTTCAGGCGTTCAAGGAGTTCTTCCCGGCTAAACCTATGATCCCGCGCCCGAGCAACCGTTTCCATTTCCTCCGGCCCGAGCGGAACGATCTCAAGATCCTCGAACCCCTTCTCGAAAGCCGGTGCCACCTCCTCGGATAATCGTTCCTCGACAAGGTAAAAAGGCAAGATCTGGATGCCCATCATCGCAAAGCGATCGAGGATCACTTTCGTCATAAGGCCATATCGGAGCTTCTGCTGGACCTTCTGGAAGATATGGCGAAGGAAACGCATCGGTTGGATCCACTTCTCGTTTTTCACGAATCGATCCATCGCGCTCACGCCCATCCATACAGGGGCCGGGGGAGAAGGCGAACTTGACAAATCTTACACTCCTTTTTTAGAAAAGAAAACAACTTCTAAGATCGTGTGGGCGGAGGAATTCTCCAGGTTCCGGACACGAAGAAGCCCGGCGGAAGGGATCGCGTGAGAGTCCTGGTTACGGATGGAGGCAATCGAAACGCCCTCGCTGCCGTCAGGTCCCTGGGAAGGCGCGGGTTCGAGGTCTGGGCGGGGCACAGAAGCCTCTGGGCACAATCCTTCTACTCCAGGTATTGTACGCGAAGATTCCGGCATCCCGCCCCGAGCAGGGATTACGATCGCTTCAGCGAATTCATGCTGGATTTCCTCCGTCGCCGTCCCGGCGACGTGCTCATACCTACATCGGACTACAGCACCCTTTTCGCTTCCACCCACAGGGAGGAGCTCGCACCCCTCGTCCGTCTCGCCGTACCGGATGCCGCTGCCCTATCGGTCGCCATGGACAAGACGAGAACGCTCGAGGTTGCGCAAGAACTGGGCATCGAAATTCCGCGAACACACTGTCCGAGTGAAACCGACGAACTTCGCCGTCTCTCGCGGACCATCGAGTACCCGTGCGTCCTCAAGCCCAGGCGCGGGGCCGGCGCCGCCGGAGTCCGATATGCCCATTCCTCGGCCGAACTCCTGGCATTCCACGCCTTGGTGGCCGGGGAAAAGGATCCCGTGTTCGATCCTGCCTTTCCGCTGGTCCAAGAGTACGTCCCGGGCGAGATCCATGACGTCTGCGCGCTCTTCAATGAAGGCAAGCCGGTCGCGTCCCTCACACAAAAAAGGCTGAAGATGGTTCCGCCACCGGGTGGAATCGGTGTTCTTAACGAGACGACACACGAACCGGATTTGCTGGACCGGGCGTTGGCGCTCCTGAAGAAGTTGGCATGGCACGGACCCGCCCAAGTCGAGTTCAAGATAGACGAGCGGGATGAAACCCCAAAACTGATGGAGTTGAATGGCCGGTTCTGGGGCACCCTGGGCCTTGCCATCGAGGCCGGTGTGGACTTTCCGTACCTCACCTGCATGATCGCATCGGGCAAGAATGTCCGGACGAGCCCCGACTACACGGTGGGCCTGCGCCACAGGTGGATCGTGCCCGATGGGTTGATGTACATCGGTTCTTGCAGGAACCGAGTCAGGGCATTCAGGGAGTTCTTCGACTTGCGGGGCGATTCGAGAAGCGAGCTTTGCCTTTCGGATCCGCTGCCTTTCCTTCACGAGAGCTTTCTGTACGCGGCGAGATCGATCGCCACCGTGTTCCGCAGGACCCTTACCGGGACCAGCAAGCCTCAATCCTCATGAAGCGGCTTCTTCATCCTTCGCTCTCTCACTGGCCCAGTGCAGGATTTCCTTTCTCGGCCATATGAGGGCGTGCTCCGTCGGCATGTATTTGCCCTCCTCATACAGCTTCTTCCGCTCTGCAGACCAGGCAGTGGCAAGCCGAATTGCCTGTTCTGTGGGGCCGTAGCGAAACCGCCTTGCCCCTCCTCTTTCGGGAATCTCCCGCAGGTACGCAAGTTCCGGGCTAATATCGGCAAGCTTCGGGTCGTAGAACCAACCCAGAAGATACATCCCCTTCACATCAGGGTTCCGCTTCAATAGTTCCGCGATTCTCAGATAGCATTTTATCCTCTCTTCCGGATCAAACCCTCCGGAAGGACGCTTCAGCATGTGTATTCGATAGAAAGGCGCGAAGCCCCTCAATCTGCAAAGAAACAAAGCCGAGCACGCAAGAAACTGTCGGACCCCTCCCGTTACAAGTAGTTTCTTTCGTACAGCTGCGGTCTCCAGCATCCAGGCCTTGCCAAGGGGAATGGTCTTCAGACTGCAACAACAGATGTCATCAATGAACGCCTCGTTCCGGTGCGTGTAGTACCCGTCATTTTTCACCAGGAGAGCTGAAACCATCCTCTCGTAGTAGTCCAAGCACAACGCCACAACACTGCCCGGGAATTCTCCGTTCTGGACCACTCCGAGAGATCCCTTCAGGAGCGTCAGAATCATGAGCTTCTGGTACAAAGCCTGCGTACGGGCATCGTACTTTCTCTCGATCCTTTCGCAGAATTCTCGAACGACGGTCGAGAGGCCGAAATAGTTCTCAAACTTCGGGTAATTTCTTATGGAATCCAGGTACCTTTGGATCGGATATTGTTGCAGGACTTCTCCCGATGCCGATTCCAGTTCCTTCCGCGTTTCTTCGATGCATTCAGCGATCTTGGCTTCGCTTAGCATTGCGTCTTTCCTGCACAGGGGATGGGAACACTGTGCGGTCAATTCTCGATCGTCACCTTGACATAATCCGGGAACCCCAGGTTCTTGTCCAGGTCGTTCTCGAAAAGGACGAGCCCCTTCGTCTTCTTCCTTTCTTTGAAATGTGCAAATTTGAACGCCATATACATCATTCGGTTGCGCTCGTTAGATATCATTTCCGCACACAACCTGACGTCGCACTCTCTGGCTTGATTCCGAATGTGGTTGATCATGATCGACCCGACCCCCCGGGACATGACCCGACAGGACATGAGCAACAGCTTGATCGTCCACATATCCTCCTTTGTTTCCACCAAGGCAAGCCCGATCTTTCCATAGGCCCCGAACCGGTCTTCCAGGGTGGCCAGCAGCAGTTTGTGCTGATCTGATTTCCTGAAATGGTCCAATTCGTCATAAGAATAGGTGTACCCTGTCGTGTTCAATTGATGGGTTCGCACCGTCAATTCTTCGGCCCGTTTCATGTCTTCTTCGCTTGCCTCCGAAATGGTCATCACCATGTCGAGGGTGCGCAAGAAATCCTCTTTGGTGCCCACGAACACCTCTTCCTCCTTCCTGCGCGCCATGTCCTCGAGGTACATTTCCCTCCGCTTTTTCGAGTCCTTTGTGATGAATCTAGGATTCAACTCCGGCATGGCCGGCATTCCGTCGAGGTGGGCCGCATCGATGCAGAACACTTCCGGATACGTGAATCTCACTTCTTCACGTTCAGCAGGATCATCATCGACAAGGGCGAGGGTATCGATACCGATGTTGAGGCTTTCGCTGATGCTCCGCAAAGATGCGGATTTGGCATTCCAGTTGATCTGCGGGTAGAGGAAATAACCAGCAAGGCCGAATTCCGCCAGTTTTCCCATGGCCGATGCGTGATCGTTCTTGCTCGCAACGGAATGAAGAATACCACGGCCGTCGAGCGTGGCGAGGACCTCACAAACACTGCTCTTCAAGCGAACCGGATCGCCCTCGAGCAGCACCCCGTCCCACAAGGTGTTGTCCAGATCCCAGACCAGACATTTGACTTTCTTCCGACCCATCCAGCCCCTTCTTCAGGAGGGTGTGACCTGGTGTGCGTGGTTGGCGATCAACAATTGATGCATTTGGGAGGTGCCTTCGATGATCTCCATGATTTTCGCATCCCGGAAGTATCTCTGCACCGGAGAATCACCGCCGCACCCCGCCGCACCGTGAATCTGCACCGCATCGGTGGCCGCCTGGTACGCGGCTGAAGAGGCAAAGTACTTGGCGACACACGTTTCCATGACGGATTCCGGTCTGCCCGCCTCTTTTAGATACCCGGCTCGATAACAGAGCATTCTGGCCGCAGATATATTGGCAAACATGTCCGCGATCATCTTCTGTACCAGCTGATATTCCCTCAAATGTGATCCGCCCTGTTCTCGCTCAGCGCTGTAGTGGATGCACGCCTCCAAACAGGCCTGTGCAAGACCGACAGACCCCCACGCCACGGAGTATCTGCCACAGTCCAGCGCGGTCCCTCCGACGTGGGAGAGGCCGAAACCTACTCTGCCGAGGATATCATTCGCCGGGATGCGGCAATCGTCCAGCCGCAGGTGTGCAAGCATGGCGGATCGAAAGCCGAGCAATCCGTGAACCGGCTCGGTCGAGAAGCCTTCCGTTTCCCTCTCCAGCAAGAAGGCCGAAGGCTTTCCCGCACACTGGACCACCACAAGAAACAGATCAGCGATCTGTGCCCAGGAAATCCACTTCTTCTCGCCCCTCAACACATAGCTCTCATCAAGCAAAGTGGCCGTCGCTTGTACGCTCTTCGCATCACTGCCTACGTTCGGTTCCGTCAGGGCAAACCCGGCGAGCACCCTCCCTTCGGTCATGCTCGGAAGCCACCTTGCCCGTTGTTTCGAACTGCCCCACTTGAGAATCCCCTGTGCCACCATGTCCTGCACCGTGAGCAGGCTGAGCATGGACGCACTGCCTCGTCCCATCTCCTCGCAGAGCAGGCCGAAGGTGAGTATCCCCATCCCCTTGCCGCCTCTCTCTTTCGGAAGGGTAGGTGCCAGATACCCCGCTTTCGCGAGTCTGTCTATCGCTTCTCTCCCGGTGCTCTCCTCGAGGTCCCGTCGGCTCGCATGAGGGAGGACATGCCTGTCGACAAAGTCCTTGAACCGCTTCTTCGCCTCTTCCTGCTTCTTCGTCAGTTCGGTTCTCATCCTGTCATCCAGGAGAACGGCGTTCGCTCTCAGGCATCGTCCTTCGTTTCGACGATAGAAGGTTCCCCTTTCTTTCGTTCGATGAAGCACGAGATCGCATCAAGGGAGCAGAAATTCGTCAGATCAAGGTCTTCGTTCTCGACAACAATTCCGAAATCCTCCTCCACGAACAATACGAGTTCCATGGCGAACAGGGAATTCAGCAAGCCGGAGGAAAAGAGGTCTCTATCGTCCTCGAAGTCCTTATCCCTCAGATACTTGGACAAGAACGAACGGATTCTCTTCTTTGCCTCATTCCTGGCCATGGTTCCTGCACCTTCCTGGAAGAGAATGCCCCCGCAGAGTCAATACGGGTAGAAGCCCTCCCCGCTCTTCTGGCCCAACAACCCTGCAGCCACCATCTCTCTCAACAGGGGGGCCGGCCCGAATTTCTCTTCGCCCCAGCTCTCGCACAGCGCCTCGAGGGTCAGGAGGATCG
>Ga0180429_10002334_pt1 | contig 15700 bp, 15 predicted proteins | sample SS_ome_FD_132428 | JGI IMG/M metagenome (GOLD analysis project Ga0180429, IMG submission 132428) | Hypersaline lake sediment archaeal communities from the Salton Sea, California, USA - SS_1_S_1 metaG | ecosystem: Environmental > Aquatic > Non-marine Saline and Alkaline > Hypersaline > Sediment ...
GCTTGTCCCATCGTTACTGCATCTTCACCAAGGCTTTGGACGATCATCAAGAGTAGCCCGATAACCTGTTCGGGCGGTACCGGTCCTTTCTGGTAAAGACCAGGTTTGCAGGATGGCCACTTCTCAGCGGTTGTTGCTGTTACCCGAAAAAGCTAGTGAGACCGATATAAAGCCGGCGCTGCAATCATGCGTTGCGTCAGGCAGATGCCCCTCAATAGCAAATCCTGGTTACCTGCGGTGCATCAGGCGCCTATCGGGCCTACGCAGTCATTGGTTGAATCGTCTTCAGTGGGACGAGTGGCACAGTGCAGAGGGAATACGTCGTCTTCCCCCACCACGGCAAATGCCACTCATCCCCAATGGCACTTAAGGATTCAAGTCTTCAGGTCCTGTGCAACCCGTGTGCCGTCAACGGCAAACTCCCGCTCCGGGACGGGGGCAGCAGAGGGATCCTCTCGAAGTGACTTGAGCAGTCCCCAAATCATCGCCAGCAATACAAAAGAGATGGGGAAGGCGGCTGCAATCGAGGCGGTTTGCAGCGCTTTCAATCCGCCAGCAAGCAAGAGCACGGCTGCGACCACGCCTTCGCCCATGCCCCAGACGATACGGAAGGTCTTCGGCGGGTTGTCGTCGCCCATTGACAGCATGGTGGTGATCACCAGCGTGCCTGAATCAGATGACGTGATGAACCAGGAAGCGAGCAGGAACGTGGCCAACGCCGAGAGTGGCCAGACAATCCAGCTGACATCGCCCACCCACGACATCGAGCCGAGGTTGTCGATGGTGCCGTAGAGCGCGTTGGGAAGATTCCAGGCCGCCACCGTCTCGATCACACCGGCGCCATTGGCGCTGTTGAGTTCCTGCCAGATGGCGTTTCCACCGAACATGCAGATCCAGAAAAAGGCGATCGTGGTTGGTACGAACATCACGCCGACCATAAACTCGCGGATGGTTCTGCCGCGAGAGATACGCGCGATGAACATGCCGACAAACGGTGCCCAGGAGATCCACCAACCCCAGTAAAAGATGGTCCATGCACCCTGCCACGCAGAGTTGCCTTCTTCATTCGCGGTCCAGAAGCCCATTGGCACCACGTTCCAGAGGTAATCGCCAAATGAAGTGACGAACAGACTCATCAGGAAGTCGAACGGGCCGATCACCACGAAGGCGGCGAGCAGGGCAATCGACAGCCAGATATTCCATTCGGATATGATTCGAATGCCGTTGCCGACGCCGGATACCGCCGATGCGGTCCCGATGACGGAGATCACCAGAATGAGCGCCAACTGGGTCGGTATGCCCGGGTCGATGCCGAACAGCACGTTCAGGCCGGCGGCCATCTGGCTGACGCCAAGTCCCAGTGATGTGGCAACGCCGAAAACCGTGCCGAACACGGCCAACAGGTCCACAGCATGTCCAACAGGACCGTAGATTCTCTCTCCGATCAGCGGATACAGGGCTGAACGCATGGTCAGTGGCAATTTCTTGCGGAAGCCGAAGTAGGCCAGGCACAAGCCGACTACCACATAGACGGCCCAGCCATGAAAGCCCCAGTGGAAATAGGCCACCCGCAGCGCATCCACGCCCCTTTGAATGGTCATCTCCGCATTGCCATTCATGTCGGCATGTGGATTGTTTGGATAGCCGAATGCACCGGAGTTATCAAAATAGAAAATCGGTTCGGCAACACCGAAAAACAGGATGCCTATGCCGACACCCGCCGAGAACAGCATCGCGAACCAGGAAAAGTTGCTGAACTCCGGTCGACTGTCATCGTCGCCCAGTCGGATCGATCCCCACTTTGAAAACATCAGGTAGACGCAAACCCCAAGCATCACGGTCATTGCCGAGATGTAGTACCAGGAGAGACCGCTCTCGATCCAACCACGAATCGAACTGTAGACATTGCCGGCGAACTCGACGTTCAACACGGTGAAGATTACAAAAGCCGCCACCATGCCCTTCGCGGCGATCCCCATGCCGGGATGTAATCCTGAAAAAATTCCAGTTTTTGCAACCATGTCTTGACGAGGTTCGGACATAAGCTTTCCTACCTTTTTTTGCGCTGTACGGATGGATCCGGAACAGAAATGTTGAAGGGTGTTTTTTATTTATGCTCAAACGAGCTTCGACGTAGCCAGATGATCGCGTTTGAAAGATCACCAGGCTGCGAAGGACGTGTAGTCGAAATTCACCTGCCTCGAAAGCGGCAATGGCGGCACCGGATGGAGTGTCCGGAAGGACTCATGTCGAGCCCGTGACTACGTCGACAGTATACACAGAATGACTTTTAACGGTTCGGGGTGTCTCGACAATCTGGATTCAGGAAGGCAAGCGTCATCGGGAAGGATTGGTAGCGGGTTGAGGTGTACCCAAGAATAAGAAGGGCAATCACCCCTTCAAGATTTCATGTGCTGACATCGTTGACAGTGTTTGCTTAAGGCAGGCCAAGGTAGTCATCATTGATTGCAGAGCCGGTAAATGAAAACACGTCAACCGCCTGTTCTCCGGAGATTGCAGGAAGGTAGATAAACCTGAATACGGTAAACGTGAATTTATCTCGTCATTGCTGATAACAAAGTCAGAATGATTTATACACGCTGTCCTTCGTGAACTCGACATCCAGTTTTCTGGCAAGCCGCATTTGCCAGAATGGGTTCAGCTTGCGGTAACCATTCTTTTTCCAGAATGCCTGGTTGCGATTTTTGTTTATCAGAATGGTGAGTTGAGTTTCCCGGCAAATCTCTTCGTGCGCCGCGAGCAATCGAGCACCGATTCCCTGGTGTCGCCTGTCTGCGGGGACGAAGAAATTTCCGTTGTATGCAAATCCATTCTTCAGGTCGAGTTCTGTGTAAAGAAGGGCTCCGTTGGGATGACAATCGACAACGATGACCCGCTCGGCCCGGACAGTCAGTACGTCGGAGCTGACCGCAAAACCGTGTGACCTCAGCACGCTGCTGACGAGTATTTCCATGTCCACGGCACTTTCCTACACAGACCAAGCCTTGCCCATACGTTAGCGTTTTTGCCAGGCAATGGAAACGTCTGCTCTTTGTGTAAATCAGCAAAACCTCCTGTTCACCCCGGAGAGTCCAGGGTGCTGTGTTTGCCCGTTCAATCCAGGGGTCGAATCAACTTCGGTACAGTCAGGCTCTCTCATGATCGGGGCCTTGTCTCTGAATGACGGGCTGACGGCATCGCCAGCCTGGCCCCTGGATGCGGTTATGGGGAGTGAAGTTTTCGAGTGAATCCAAAACGATGGAGATGCGCCAAGCTGGCTTTCTTCGGCGCAAGCGAAGAGGCGGCGCCTGACTAGCCCGAGGCACCACCGCCAGTTGCTTTTGCATGACAATTCGCAGCGTATACTGCTGATTCTGTCCAGTTTCAGGAAACCCGCCGATGAACCGATTACACGTTCCGTTGTTTCTGCTTTTTCTCAGTATCACTTCAAGCCTGCAGGCAGAGCCGATCAAGATTTCCCACCAGGGGTTGACATTAAATGCCGAGCTGGCCAAAGTCGGTGACGACTGGACCCGGGGGCCAGTGGTGCTGATGACCCACGGCACACTGGCCCACAGTGGCATGGAGATCATGAAAGGCTTGCAGGATATGCTGGTGAGCCGAGACATCAGTTCTCTGGCCATTAATCTCAGTTTGGGTCTGGATAACCGGGACTCCGCCATGTACGAATGTGCTACGCCGCACAACCACACGCACGCAGATGCAGTGGGGGAGATCGGCGCCTGGTTGGAGTGGCTGCAGAGTCAGGGTGCCGAACAAATTGCCCTGTTGGGCCATTCCCGGGGAGGCAATCAGACTGCCTGGTTTGCCGCTGAAAGGCCTGCGGCAGGCTTCACCCATGTCTTCCTGGTTGCCCCTGGCGGCTGGGACACAGAGCACGAGGCGGAGCACTACCAGGAGCGCTATGGCAAAGACCTGCAACCAGTGATGAAGCAGGCGCAAGACCTCGTCGCTGCAGGTAAGGGTGACCAGCTTATCCAGCCTCTCGATTTCATTTACTGCGAACAGACTGCGGCCAGCGCATCTGCGATTCTCGGTTACTACGGGGCCGCCCAACTGAGGAATTCGGCGGAACTGCTGCCGAAGATAAAGGCGCCTGTGGTTGTGTTCGTCGGAAGTGAGGACAAGGTGCTTGCGGACCTGGCCGAGAAGATGGAGCCCTTGGCGGATGGCGACCAGATCCAGATGGAGATCCTTGAGGGGGCAGATCACTTCTTCCGCGATCTATACTCCGAAGATATTGCGGACATGATTGCCGAGTCCCTTGAGCAATGAGTCACAAATGATGTTGCCATGCCCGCTTTGACTGGTACCAAGAGGTGTCGCGCGGAAATATAGGCATCTCGCGTGCCAGGGATGGCTCCGCTCGCGCAGATAAAGGCATAGCTCTATGAAGAAACTGGGAATCTTTGGTTTGGCGGCCGTTGCTTTTTTGGCCGTGGGATGCCAATCGACAGGTGTCAAACCAGAAGCCTCTTTTGAAGTGAGTCAGCTTGCCCCGGAGATGTCCGGAGAACGGATTAGAAGAGGCGTCAGAGAAGCGAAGGACCTGGAGTTTCCGACCGTTACATCGGACGTTTCGAAAGTCAAAAGGCCTGCAATGGCGATATTCCGACCACAGGGGGAGGGGCCTTTCCCGGCGCTCGTGCTGGCGCATCAGTGTGGCGGGTTAAACAACCCTTCAACGGGCTGGCAGAATTTTTCGATGCTGGAGTGGGCAAAGAAGGCCGTCGATCGTGGTTACGTCGTTTTGTTGATCGACCAACTGACGCAACGAGGCGTGCCTACGCGCTGCAAGGGGAAATCCGGTGGTCTTAACTTTGCGAGAGCAACGAAAGACGTTCTGCAGGCAGCAGATCATCTGCGCGGTCTGGAATTTGTTGACCGGAACCGTATCGGGGTCGTTGGCTATTCGTTCGGGGCAATGTTGGCTTTGCTCTCCAGTAGCGAGCGATGGGGAAAAACGTTGGCGCCAACTAGTCGTTTCAGTGCAGCGGTATCTTTCTACCCCGGCTGCTTTACCATCAGACCCGGCCGCGGAGAGCCGTACGAGATCGTGAACGCTGATCTGAATAGGCCAACCCTCGTTTTGCTCGGTGGAAAGGACGGGGATACTCCGGCCTGGGAGTGCATCAAGAGGTTGGAGATCGCAAAGCGTAAAGGTTCACTGGTTGAATGGCACCTGTATCCAGACGCGACCCACTGTTGGGACTGTGAAAATCTCAACGGACACAGCAAGGTCACTCATCGCGGTTACCGCACAACCTATTATTTCGATCGCGAAGTTACACAAGACTCCTCACGCAGGATGTTTGCATTTCTTGAGAAGCACCTCGCGAAGGCAAGAACAGTCAGACCGGTGGATCCTGAGTCGCAAAAGTAATTTTTTGCTAACCGAATTCTCTGCTCCTCGAACTGATTTGGCCGTCGTGTGGCGTGTGGCATGCATCCAAATGCACTCGACGCGGCTCATGATCACTTGGCGCATTTCCAAAGTCCAAACGTTATCTGCGGCGTGCTCCTTGGGGCGCAAAACTGATTCCCTTTAACTCAAGCGGGATTAGAGAATCCAATCGGTTAAACAAATGCTACGCTTAGGCAGATGCTGATGGTTGATATGCCATATACGAACACCAAAATTACAGGCATTGGAATAGGAGGAGTAAGCATGAAAAAACTAAGAACACTGATGATCGCTTCTGGCGTGGCCATGGTGCTGACTGTCGGTGACGTGCTCGCAGCGACCGAATGGAATGTCTCCTTGTGGGGCAAGCGACGAGCCTTTACCGAGAATGTCGAAAAACTGGCTGAACTGGTCGAACAGAAAACGGATGGCAACTTCAAGCTGAACATCTCTTATGGTGGTCTTTCGAAGTCGAAAGAAAACCTCGATGGTATTGCTATCGGCGCCTTCGAGATGGCGCAATTCTGCTCTTTCTATCACAAGAAGAAGAACCCCACGATTACCGTGACAGAGTTGCCTTTCTCCCGGGATGTGTCTCTCGCGCGTATCGCCGAGATCCAAAAGCAGGTGAAGCAGCATCCAATCGTGGTGAAGGACCTTGCGCGTTGGAACGCGACCTTCCTGATGCCAACGCCGCTTCCCCAGTACAATATCGTCAGCAAGTCCGATCCGCTCACATCACTGGATGACTTCAAGGGTCTTCGAGTGCGAGGCCCGGGTGGCATCATGGGCGTTCTCAGCAAACTTGGTGCGATAAAAACGGGAGTGCCTTTCTCCGAAGTCAGACAGGCCATGGACTCCGGGGTCATCGACGCTGCATCCTTCGCCCCGCATGCGCACCTGGCAACGGGCTCCTACAAGGTGGGCAAGTGGGCCACCACGAACCTCAACCTCGGTTCGGCCAATTGCCCGGTGGTGGTCAACACCGACGCGCTGAATGCGCTCAAGCCAGAATACCGCGAGGCCCTGCTCGGATCGGTCGACGAGGCGATCGCGTTCTATGTCGACAATTACGACAACAATACGACCGGAAAATATCAGAAGGCAGTGGAAGAGGCGGGTCTGACCCTAGTCACTTTTACTCCCGATCAGACCGAGAGGCTCAACGGCCTGGCCGAATCGGTGCGTCAGGACTGGATCAAGTCAAACGCGGGTGATTTTGACTCGCAGGCGTTATTCGACTTTACTGCAGCCTTGTTCAACGAATAAAGGCAAGGCGGCAGAGCTACGGCTCTGCCGCTGAGAAACAACATGTCCGGTAGTGCGACTGTCATTCATGACGGCACTTGGTTGAGTAAACTCGACCGCCTGCTGTTCCGTCTGGAAACCCCGTTGAATCTTCTCGGCGGGGTCATTATTTTTGCGCTGGTCTTTCTCGCAACGGTCAACGTGCTGGGACGCTGGTTGTTCGACCTGCCGATCAGCGGGTACATCGATTGGGTCGAGCAGTCCATGGCATTTTTTGCCTTCCTCGGGATTGCCTACACACAGCGACTGGGCGGACACATCCGCATGGACATCCTGATCAGTCACCTGCGGGGGCGATGGCTTTGGTTCAGTGAATTCCTGAGCACTCTCGTCATGTTTCTCCTAACCCTGGCGTTGGTGTACGGCTCCTACCTGCATTTTTACCGAGCCTGGGAAATCGGCGATTCGTCGCTGGACATCGACCTCCCCACCTGGCCGGCCAAGCTCGTGGTGCCCGTCGCGCTTGGTTTTCTGGCGTTGCGCCTGCTTCTGCAGCTCTGGGGTTACCTGCGGGCCATCCGAACGGGAAGCGATACCCCGGTGGCCGTACCGCTGATCGAGGACACGGCGACGCTGGCGGCGAAAGAAGCCGAGAGCATGCTGGGTGACGCCAATGGCAAAGTCAGCGGAGATCGCCCATGAGCGGTCTGTTCGAGGCGATGGGCGCCATGGACAACATCGAAATCGGCCTCTGGGTAACGGGCTTCATGCTGTTACTCGTGGTGCTTGGGGTGCGGGTGGCATTTGCAGCGGCTTTGGCGGGTTTCGCCGGCCTGCTGTGGATCTTTTCGGCCAAGCTGGGTTTCGAACGCGGCTTCCTCGTGGCCGTGAAAATGGCCGGAACCATCCCACATTCAAAGGTTTCGACGGTTGCCCTGTCCCTGATACCTGCATTCATTCTGATCGGGTTTCTCGCCTATCATGCAGGCCTTACCCGGGCCCTGTTTGAAGCGGCCAAGCGCTGGGTCGGGTGGTTGCCGGGAGGCATGGGCGTTGCCACCGTCTTTTCCACCGCCGGTTTTGCCGCGGTCTCCGGTGCGTCTGTTGCAACCTCGGCAGTGTTTGCCCGAATCGCGGTGCCCGAGATGCTCAAGCTCGGTTACGACAAGCGCTTCGCAGCGGGTGTGGTCGCGGCGGGCGGCACACTGGCCTCGCTGATTCCTCCCTCGGCAATTCTGGTTATCTACGCCATCATCGTCGAGCAGGATGTGGGGGCACTGCTGATGGCGGGATTCCTCCCGGGCATCGTGTCAGCCCTAATCTACGCGGGCTTGGTGATATTCCTCGCCAAGTACCGAAAGAACTTGGGTCCTCCAGTCAGCGGGTACACGTGGAGGCAGCGTTTCGAGACCCTCCCTGGCGCCATGCCGATCTTCCTGGTGGTGGGCATCATTTTCGTGTGTATCTACGGTGGCGTTGGTACACCGACCGAGGCCGGATCCCTGGGAGCATTCATCATTTTGTGCCTGGCAATCTACCGTGGAATGCGCTGGAAAGAACTGCGTGGAACCCTGTTGGAGACCGCCAAGCTGACAGTGATGATCTTCACGATCATCTGGGGCGTGCTGTTGTACGTGCGCTTCCTTGGGTTCGCCGATCTGCCGGGAGCGTTTGCGACCTGGGTGGCAGGCCTCGAGCAAAGCCCAATGCTGACTCTGATCCTGATCCTGTGTGCCTACGCCGTGCTCGGGATGTTCATGGATGCCATAGGCATGCTGCTGTTGACACTGCCGGTTGTGTATCCTGCGGTCATTGCACTCAACGGTGGGGAAGGGGTCACAGCCGCGGAGTCTGCATTCGGGCTGTCGGAGGTTGGTGTATCGATCTGGTTCGGAATCATCGTGGTCAAGATGGCGGAGTTGTGCCTGATTACACCGCCGATTGGGCTGAACTGTTTCGTGGTAGCTGGGGTCCGTCCAGAATGCTCGGTGCACGATGTGTTCCGCGGGGTGACGCCTTTCTTCATTGCCGACGTCTTGACCATTGCGGTGCTGATCGCGGCGCCGCAGATCGTGTTGTGGTTACCGGGCCTTATAGGTTTTACCTAGCAGGTCCTACTATCTTTTCGTCGCTTACAAAACGCCAGAGGGATGCGCTTGTGGTTTCAGCCGATCGTCTGTCAGGCCTTGGTCCTGGCAGGCAGGGTGCAGCGAAGGATGGCGGGTGTTCGAACACCAGTTCGCTGGAGCGGACACAGACTACACAAGACCACCCATGCAACCCCTTGCTTTCCCAGCGATGCTTGTGTGGGCTTGTGTATTACGGTTTGAGAAGGCACTCTCAACTCGTAAATCGTTGGCGCAAATTCTGTTCCGTTGCCAAACCATTTTTCGCTTAGGGCGTCTCATTGCAGGACCGACGCAAATTGGAAGATACCGGCATGTCCAGCCAGGAAAAATTTAGCAATCAAAGCGATATTCTGCTCGCCTTCTTCCGAGAAGAAGAAACGGTGCAGCGTGTTCTTGACCGTCTGATCAAAGATGATTTTCCACTCGACCAGATTTCCCTGCTGGCACGTGTAGGCAGCACGGGTGACGATCCGCTTGGCGTCTACTACACCAACGTTGAAGAGCGTGTCAGGGGTTGGGGTAAATTGGGCGCAATCTGGGGTGGTGTGCTCGGTGGCATGGTGGGCTTGTTCATCATGCCCGGCCTCGGTCCATTGATGATCGCCGGGCCGCTCATAGAGGGGCTGCTCGGCGCTGGCCTGGGTGGCGCACTTGGTGCTGGCGGTGCGGCACTTTCGGAAATCTCAGTTGCCATCCATCGCATGGGTATACCCGCAGAAAAGCTGCAAGAAATCGAGGGACACATCGAATCCGGGTACTATGTGTTGGCCTTGATCGTCGACCAGGGGCAGGCAGCCAAGTGGGAACTTCTGATTGGAGGATTTCATCCTATCGGGCAGGAGCGCTTCCCATTCCTGGGTGTCCGTGATGCGCTGAACCAGCTGTTTTAGGGTCAAGTTTTCATTGAGCTGAGACCCGTGAGAGATGGGAACATATCTGGTTCTTTCACTCAAAGAGGAAACAATGCAGCCTCAGGTGTGAAACTCGTCGTCGTTACCACCAGTATCCAGACTGCAGCGCTCGAATTCGGCGATCACCTGTGCCCCAAAAAGCAGAATAAGGGCCGCTGCCTCGAAGCTCAACAGCACGATTACCGCGGTAGCCAGTGAACCATAGACCACGTTCACGAATGACAGCGTACTGAAATACCACACCAGAAGATGCCGGGTCAGCTCCCAGAGTACGGCCGCGACAAGACCACCTACCAGGGCATGCCGCAACGCGATTTTCCCCACCGGCATAACGAGATACAGAGCGGTCAACAACAGCACGAGCCCGCCTACGCCAAGCAGGTACAGAATCCTGCCTTCGGCCCCCTGCAGATTCCATTCAGCGCCTAACAAGGTGACGTATGTCCCTTCGATCGCCTGAAGGGCACCGCTGATGAACGTGATCAGGAGCAGTCCGGCACCAATCATCACGATGAACAGAAAAGGAATCACCGCTGACACCAGGAAATGCCGACGCTGAATAGCCACCCGGTGATGGAAGATTACCGACATGGCATTCTCCAACACGGTGAAAGCCATGGTGGAGAAGAACACCAGAATTCCGATGCCGACCCAGCCAACGAGCTGCTTGTGCTGCAGAAAGCCCACAAAATGATCGGTCAACGCTGCGCCGCCGCTCGGGATGAGCAGCTGCAGTTCCCGGTTCAGAGTCTCCAGCAGCGATTCAGTTGGATAAATCTGGGATAGCCCAATCAACAAGAGTCCAAGCAAAGGAACAATGGACAGCAGCATGTAGTAGGCAACTGCACCGGACAGCAAAACGCCCTGGTTCTGCCTGAAGCCGCTGACTACGCGCCAGAGGAATCTCCCGGGACGGCGGAGCACGTTTTCAACACATCGATTCAGGCCCAGCATCGATGATCACCAAAATACAAACATTGAGGGTGCATACTGTTTTAATCATAGCGTTTCTCTCCATAGAAAAACGCCAGATGACGTGAGTATTGATTGCGCCACGCCTGCCAATGGGAAGCAGGGCTCGACGCTGAAAACGGTGTGTCATGCGCTTCGCCGTACGCGACTCTTTTCTGATCGACGGCAACCCCATGGGTCTTGGTTTATCGCTGCCGGAAGCATCGGCCATCTATACTTATAAAAGACAATCCATGCCAATGGGCCCTCACTAAATTGACAGCAAATAAGGATTCCTCACTTGGATATGCGGCGCTGCTCCCAATGGGCGTCGTGGTGCTGACGTTGTTCTCGGGCTGCGCAGGCACGCCGGCTCCCCAAGGGCCTGTCACCTTACGGGAAGCCCAGCGGATTGAAGCCGCCGCGACCTCACAGAGAGCGACAGCGGCGCCGGGCCAGGTACTTGCCGATCTCAGGCGCGCTGCACAGCTGTACACCCTGATGGATGACACCCCGGGCGTCGTTCGTGTTTATCTGACGATTGCGCGAATACACGAATACCGGAATGAAGCGGCTGTCGCCGGTCGTTATGCGGAAGCGGCACTGCAGCTGAGCAGTGAGCACCAGGTGCCTGAGGCCCATTACCGGGCTCTATTGATGGTGGGGCGACTCAATACCGATTCCGGCAGGTTTGAGCAGGCCCTCGGCATGGCGCAGAGTGCGCTGCAAAAGGCGGTCGCGTTGACCTATCTGCAACGCTACGACGAAGCATATGCACTGATAGCAAACCTGACAGAGCCGGAACCCGCCGAGTTGGGCGACTTGGCCTTTGTGCTCCATGCCTACGCGCGGAGCAACCTGGCGCAAAAGAGTGCCGAGCGCGCCCTGGCACTTTATAAGCGTTCGGATAATTATCGTGGGATCGCCAGGTGTCTTCATTTGCTGGGCGACATTGCCGCACAGCGCGGTGAGAAGAAGACCGCGGCTCTCTACCACGCGCGCGCGTTACGCGTGGAAGCGGCCATCGATGATGCTGCAGGTGCTGGCGCTGTAGGCAGTGATGCAAGATGACTTCGATCGGTGCTCTGGGTAATGCTCTGCGTCGGCGAGCCAAGCGCGTCGGTGATATCCTGGCTCTTCTCACCCTGCTTGTACGTCCCCGCACCTATTTTGGACATCCTGCGAGGCGACGTATCGTCTACACGGTGTTTCGGCGGCAGTTCAGTGATACCGGTGTCCAGGCGTTGTCGGTAACCATCCTGGTCGCACTATTGGTTGGATTCCTGCTGGTGTTCATGCTGCCGGCCAGTTCTGCCCGGGAGCAGTTGCTCCCGACCTTTTCCAAACTGTATGTCCTGGTCATCGTCAGAGAAGTGGGACCCGTGATTTGCGCGATGATCCTGATCGCCCGCGCCGGCACGGCGATCACAGCCAAGATCGGTTACCTGAAGATATTTCGTGAATACGAGTCCATGCACCTCATGGGTATCGATCCGGTGGCACTGTTTTTTGTCCCCATCTTCTGGGCCTTTCCATTGGCGATGCTTCTTCTGGTTGTGTACTTCAACCTGTTTGCATTGATCGCCGCCTATTTCAGCCTTTCGCCATTGGACCCCGGTTTCGGGGCACGCACGCTACTCGATACGGTGATACGACAGGTCGATTTACAGGATGCACTGGTGGTGCTGCTCAAATGCCTGGCCAGCGGCTTCATCATCGGCCTCTATTCCATCTACTTCGGCTCACAGATGCGCGGGCGCCTCCACCATGTCACCCAGGCGATGCACAATGCGACCACCCGCCAGTTTGTCGGGGTGTTCACAGTGAATGTCATTATCTCTGTACTGGTCTTCAGCGGATGATTCTGGAAGTGAAAAACCTGGGGCTGGATCGTGGTGAAGAGGTCCACCTGCGCAATATCAGCTTCTCGCTTGAGCCTTGCGAGTGTCTGGTGATTCGCACGCCGATTCTGCTCCTTGGGACCGCCTTGCTGGAGACTCTGATGGGGCTTGAGGAGAAAGTCAGTGGAGAGGTGCTTTTCGGTGGCGAAAACATGTTGGACGATATGCCCTCGCATCGGCGGCTTTCGCTGCGGCGGGATATCGGATATGCCCACCGGGTTGGAGGGCTGGTCAGCCTGTTGAATGTGCGCGAAAACATTGCGCTGCCACTTTGTTATCACGCCAAGGTGACGCGGGGGCAGGCGGCCTTTGCAACCGATGAGGTCGCGGAAGCAACGGGGATCCGGGAACTGCTGGATCGTGAGGTGGATGAGCTGGATATGGTTCAGATGCGCCTGGTCAACCTGGCAAGGGCCCTGATAAATCGCCCTCGCTTGTTACTTGTCGATGCCATACTCGAAGGCATGAAAGACGAGCAGCGTGAACGTGTATCGTCGGCAATCGGGTATTTTCGGGGCGAGTGCGATTTCGGCGTGCTGATGACCACCAGAACACGGGATCTGCCACAAACCACGCGGGTGCTGGAGCTTCGCCCTGATGGACTGTGCGCGCCGGGGAATTTGAACGATGCGTAAAAGCGAGACTGAAGCCTATGCGATCACCCCCATGGACCGGTTCATCGGTCTGCTGGTGGTATTTGCCGCGATCGGTGTTGTGGTTGCATTGGTGATGCGTGCGCAGGACATTGGACCGGGAGAAAAGACACTCCCTTATTACACGACCATTGGGACTTCGTTCGGAATCGTTCAGGGTGGCGATATCCGGCTCTCGGGGATATCGATCGGCAAGATCAGCCGGGTGTCTCTGCTCGATGATGGGCGGGTACGTATCGACATGCGGATTTCGGCTGATTACCAGCGGTTTGTCACCCAGGGGAGTTACCTGGAGTTGAGTGCTTCACTTGGGCTGGCAGCGGTGCTTGGCAACCCGGGGCTGAATCTCGTCACGAATCCGGGGTCGCCGGTACTGGAGGAAGACTCTTTCATCGAAATCCGTGAAGCGCCGGGATTGGCCGAGGTCTTCAGCGAACAGGAAGTAGGGCGGGTTGCCGACAACGTCAAGGCACTCCTTGAAAACCTCCGAACGGTCAGTGAGACGGTCGCAGCCAACCGCCAGATGATCTCCGATGCGTTGCAATCAATGGGTGAGATCAGCAACGGCATGCAACAGACTGTCGATATGCTTCCCGATATGGTCGTCACGGTTGAGACAGGGTTCGAGACGTGGCGGGAGGCCGGCAGCAAGGTCGGTTCGGTCGTGCAGGATTCGGGGGAAGATATTCGAGTTGTTGCGGCAGATGCGCGCGTGGCATCGGCGCAGATCAAGGAGCTGCTCCAGGAGTTAACGGTGCTCGCGCAGCGTGCAGATCGTATTGTCGCCAATATCGAATTGAGTTCGGAAGAATTGCCGGCATTGATCTCTGACAGCCATGCCCTGGTACGCAGCGCCAACGACATCACCGACCGGGTCAACCGCCACTGGCTGTTCGGCGGCGACCAGGCCAGCACTGCTGGGCCACCGGCCTACATGACACATCCAGCGCCGGCTGAATCACCGCCGGATGCGGCGCCAGCCAAAGCCAATCCCCAGTAATTGGTTTCAAATCCCCGTCGTGGCGGAAAGCAGGCCTTCCGAATATGTTTGATATTCGGTGAGTGCTGAAGCCAAACAGTCTTTCCGCGGAAGTTGCACCGGTAGCCTTGAGGCAGGAACATCGGAAACCGGGAAAGGACTGTCGCCTGCGTTATGCATGGGCGGCAGCAATCTGTTTCATTGTTGGCTGCATAAACGGCTATGGAAATAACGATACCGACAACGCTAAAGGCCCTTTCAACCACCGGTTCTGCGATGAAGTCGATGACTTCATGGTGGAGGGAGTCAAAGGGGGATTCCCGGGCCCTGGTGGGCGAACTCAAAGACAACCTGCTGTATCTCGATATGGTCGCGACAGACTCGGTTCCCCTTGGCGATGTTGTCGAAAAACTGTCTGTGTCTGAATACAGGCGCCTGTCGAAAGAAGGGTTTAATTTCAACAGGCTGAAAAAATCGAAAATCAACAGGTATCAATCGCTTGTCGGCACCGAACTGGAACGATGGATTGGCAAGGAAACAGAAGCGTTGGTTGATTCCATATACGAAAAAATCAACGAGATCAAAATTCGTCATCCGCATGTGGCGAATAACAAAAAATACCGCTGGGCGGTGAGGGTGAACAACATCCGTAAAAGAATCTGGTTGCTGCTAAAGCATATTGAAGACTGACAAGGACGCCAGGTCCATAGCACCATAGTCGAACGATGCGGCTTTGCGAGAATGCCAGCCATGGCCGGGCGTTTGCAGTGAGCGCAGCAAATGAAACCCCGCCGGCGTCTTCAGAACCGTCCGGTTCACATTCTAGGGCACTTTTGAGAACGACAAGGCCAGTACCAACAACGAACTCGCGGCGACCCAAGACCCAACAATTCGGATGCCCGTTCTCTGCCATGTATTCTTCTTGAAGTATTCGGCCAGCACCATGGGGTAGAGCAACAGAAAATAAATCGCGACGCCACTGCCGAATAGAGACACCAGTTTCTCTTTTCCAGAAAGTGTGTCCTGGGCAGAATCGATGCCCAGGAAAAAGCCCGCCAAAACCGCTATGGCTATACACCAGAGCAACTTGATTCCGGGATTGATGGCTATTAATAAACCAGTGGCGGTTGCTAGCAGCAGAATAAAAGCCTCCATCTCAGCACCGATGGAAAACCATGCGCCGGTAAGGCCCGCGAGAATTGCGAAGGCAAAAATGCCCAACACAGTCTCGATTGGCTTTGGTTCTTGTTGTCCCAGGAAAACACCTACCGCTATCAAAAGCAGCAGGTGTGCTGGCACGAAAACCGGGTGTAGAAGGCCATTGTAAAAATTGCCTATGCCTTCTATCGGGCTGTGGGCAAAAGCGGTATCTGAGGCCAGCAAAGCCAACCACAAGGCATAGGCATAGCCTTTTGATGTCATACGATTCCTGTCAGGAAGCCAATACCGGCCAACGCGATCAGGCCGCCCCCGGCCTGAACAGCGACTTTTCCGACCGGCCAA